>Ga0316576_10001250_pt1 | contig 13458 bp, 13 predicted proteins | sample S0NA_FD_203075 | JGI IMG/M metagenome (GOLD analysis project Ga0316576, IMG submission 203075) | Rhizosphere microbial communities from salt marsh grasses in Alabama, United States - S0-2_050615r3r5 | ecosystem: Host-associated > Plants > Roots > Rhizosphere | place: USA: Alabama | collected... | reverse complement strand
TGGTAGCCCCGGCCCGCCAGACCGCTGACGATGTCCGGCGCGTCGAGCACGCAGGTCCCGGGAACCGTGGTCTCGCTGCCCTCGAAGCGCAGGGCAAAGAGTCGACCGTGGCGGCCGGGCCGCGCGGGCGTGGGCAGGAAACCGGCGAAGAAGGCGGCGTGGGCCGAGTAGGTGAAGCTGCCCGGGCTGTGGCGCTCCTCCCAGCCCGTGGGCGGCAGCAGGCGCGCGAGGCCCGGGGTCCGTCCCTCGCGCCAGAGCCGCTGGGCCACGTCGTAGCGCAGCGTGTCCAGGGTCAGCAGCAACAGGTCGGCGTGGCCGACGATGCGGTTCATGTCGGTCATGAGGCAGCCAGCAGAAGGTGCCCCAGCTCCTCGATCCTGTCCACCGTCATCGTGGGCCGGGGCGGCCCCGCGGGGTAGGTTCGACCGTGGGCGACCCAGCAGCAGGCGAGGCCGGCGGCCCGGGCGCCGGCCACGTCGCGCGCGGGGTCGTCGCCGACGTGGAGCACGGCGCCAGCCTCGAGCCCGGTCCGCTCCAGGGCGCGGCGGAACAGGGCCGGATCCGGCTTCTCGAGGCCGAGCTCCTCGGAGATGAACAGGTGCCCGAATCGCTGGAGCAGGTCGGCGCGGCGCAGCTTCTCGCGCTGCCGCTGGCTGGACCCGTTGGTGACCACGGCGAGCGTGAAGCGCTCCCCGAGCCGGTCCAGGAGCTCGAGCACGGCGGGCTCCGGCCGCACCGCGCGGGTCAGCCCGCCGGCGAAGTCCTCCCAGACGCGGGCCGGGGTGCCGAGCGCGGGGAAGCGCTCGGCCATCAGGCGGCAGAAGCTCGGCCGATCCCGGTAGCCGCGATCGTCGAGCGCCCGCACCTCCTGTCGCGCGGCTTCGTCGAAGAACGTCTCCGGCAGCCTCCGGGCGAGCTCGTCCAGGTAGCCCTCGAAGGCCAGCGCCCGGTCGAGGAGGGTGTTGTCCAGGTCGAAGAAGACGCCGCGCATGACCCGGGCGAGCTTACACAGCGGCCACATTTTGCCAAGGCGGCCGAACTTCCGGGCCGCCCCGGCCTCTAATCTCCCGGAAGCGCCAAGCTCAGACCCAAGCTCGGGGAGGAAAGCCATGTCATCTCGCCATGGGAAGGGATCTCTCTGTCTTCTCGGCGTGTGCCTGCTCGTCCACACCACCAGCGCCGGCGCGGCCCGGCAGCCCGGGGTGTCAAACGGCGGTCACATGCTCTCCCGCGCCGCGAGCGGCAAGCTGGTCGCGCTCCCGCTGAAGCACACGGACGTCGACGCGCAGATCGCCGGGGTGGTCGCCGCGGTCGAGGTGACCCAGCAGTTCGTCAACCCGTTCAAGGAGCCCATCGAGGCGACCTACGTCTTCCCCCTGCCCCGGGAGGCGGCGATCCACGCGATGACGATCCAGGTGGGGGACCGGGTGATCCAGGGCGTGGTGCGCAAGCGCGCCCGGGCCCGGGCGATCTACGAGCGGGCGCGCCGGCGGGGCCAGACCGCCGCGCTCCTCGAGCAGGAGCGGCCGAACATCTTCACCCAGTCGGTGGCCAACATCCTGCCGGGCGAGGCGATCCGGGTCAGCCTGCGCTACGTGGAGACCCTCGCCCCCGAGGGCGGGCGCTACGAGTTCGTCTTCCCCATGGTCGTGGGGCCGCGCTACGTCGGCGGCGGCGAGCCGTCGGGCACGGGGCGGGGCGACGGCTGGGGCGTGGACAGCACGCGCATCCCCGACGCCTCGCGCGTCACGCCGCGCCTGCTGCGCCGGGGCCAGCGCTCGGGGCACGACATCGCGGTCAAGCTGCGTATCGACGGCGGCGTGCCGGTGCGCCACCTGCAGGTGGTGACCCACCAGGCGAGCGTGGCGCAGCAGGGCAACACGGCGACGGTGGTGCTCGACCCGCGTGACGCCATCCCGAACAGGGACTTCGTCGTGCGCTACCAGCTGGCCGGCCAGCGGCCCGAGGTGGCGGTGCTGACCCAGCGCGACAGCCGGGGCGGCCACTTCCTGCTGATGATCCAGCCCAAGGCGCAGATGCAGCAGAAGGACATCGCGCCCCGGGAGTACGTCTTCGTCGTGGACAACTCGGGATCGATGGACGGCTTCCCGCTCCGGCAGGCCCGCGCGGTGATCAAGCGCAGCCTGGAGAACCTGCGCCCCACCGACACGTTCCAGATCATCAAGTTCGCCGGGATGCCGGACCAGCTCGCGCCCCGCGCCGTGCGCGCGACGCCGGCCAACGTTCGTCGCGGCGTGGCCTACGTCACCAGCATGCGCGGCGGCGGGGGCACCGAGTTTCTCCCGGCGCTCGAGCTCGCCCTCGGCGCGAAGAAGGACCCTGGCCGCTCGCGCATCGTGCTCTTCGTCACCGATGGCTACATCGGCTACGAGCACGAGGTGCTGCGTTTTCTTCGCAAGCACGCGGCGGGTACCAACGTCTTCGCCCTGGGCGTGGGCTCGTCGGTGAACCGCTTCCTCATCGATGGCATGGCGCGGATCGGCTCGGGCGCGCCGTTCTACCTCCTGAGCTCCGAGAAGGCCTCCAGCGTGGTCGAGCGCATCTTCGCCACGATCTCCAGGCCCGCCCTGACGCACATCGACGTCGAGTGGGGCGGGCTCGACGCGACGGCGCAGACGCCCCGGGCGATCCCCGACCTCTTCGGCGAGCGCCCCGTGGTTGTCGCCGGCCGCTTCGGCCGGGGCGGCACGCACACGATCACGGTGCACGGCCGCCTGGCCGGCCAGCCCTTCGCGCGGCAGGTGCAGGTCACGCTCCCGGACAAGGGGCAGGGCAACCCGGCGGTGGCCTACCTCTGGGCCCGGCGGCGCATCGCCGAGCTGATGGACATCCACGCCACCGAGCCCGAGCGGGTTGAGCAGGCCGAGAAAAAAGTGACGCAGATCGCGCTGAGCTACAACCTGATGAGTCGCTTCACGAGCTTCGTCGCCGTGGACCGGCGGGTGCGCACCCGCGGCGGCGACCCACGCAAGGTGGCGCAGCCCGTGCCGTTGCCCGACGGCGTCTCGAAAAAGGCCGCGCCGCCCGGCGCGTTCGCCGCGCTCCGTGGGGCCACGGGCAGCCGGCAGGCCTCGATCTTCGGTTGCGACAGCGCGGCGGGCAGCGACAGCCAGGATGCTCTCGGCGGGCTGATCGGCAACCAGATCGGTGAGAGCTACGGCGTGGGCGGCCTCGGCCTGGCCGGCGCGGGCCGCGGGGGCGGGGGTGTCGGGCAGGGCAGTATCGGCCTGGGCACCCTGGGCACCATCGGCAAGGGCGGCGGCGGCGGGAGCGGCGTGGGCTACGGCCGCGGCGTGGGTCGACTGGCCGCGGCGCGGGGGCGGGCGCCCGGCGTGGTCCTCGGCCGCGCCGGGGTCCAGGGGGCGCTGAGCAAAGAGATCATCCGCCGGGTGATCCGTCGGCACGTGAACGAGGTGCGCTACGCCTACCAGAGGGAGCTGCAGCGCAACCCGGGCCTGCAGGGCCGCGTGGTCGCGCGCTTCACCATCGGCCCCAGCGGGCAGGTGGTCGCCTCGACCATCGCCTCCTCGTCGCTGGGGAGCGCCCGGGTCGAGCAGGACATCTCCAGCGCGGTGCGGCGCTGGCAGTTCCCCAAGCCCAAGGGCGGAGGGATCGTCCAGGTGACCTACCCCTTCGTGCTCCGCGGCGCGGGGGGCGCGGCGGCGTCGCAACCCGTGGTGGGCTCGCACCCCGCGCCTCCATCGGCCAAGCCGGCGGCGAAGGCGAAGCCAGCGCGGCGGGCGAAGATCGCCGCCGCGGTCCTGCACCACGGCGCCTCGAAGTCTGGTTGCGGCTGCGCTCTCGGGGCGACGCCCCGCTCGACGAGGCTCCCCGCGCTGGCGCTTGTCCTCGCGCTCCTCGCCCTCGCGCTGCGCCGCCGCTGATCAGGGGGCGTAGCAGGTGCAGGCGTGGTCCAGAAACTGCCCGGCGGGGCAGACCTTTCCGCAGCAGAAGTCACAGCTTTGGGACAGGGGGGCGACGTAGCCCTCGCCCTCGACCAGGCACTTGCAGGCCGAGTCGATGGACGATCCAGCGGGGCAGACGAGCTTGCCGCAGTAGTCGCAGCCCGGGGCGGGGGCCGGCGGGACGCAGCCAGCGTCGGCGGAGCCCACCCCGGCATCGAAGGGCCACCGGCAGCAGTCGTAGCAGTCCTGCCCCTCGTAGCTCCACGCCCCGGACGCGCAGCGGTAGATGCTGTGCTCGTACTCGTACTCCGGCCCCATCGGGTTCCCCGGGCAGTGCGAAAAAACGTAGAGGCACTGCTGCCCCTCCTCCTCGCAGGGGGCGCCGTCGGCGGGCGCGAGCTTGGGGCAGTCCGGCCCGCCGTCCGTGCTCGCTGGTTTCCGTGCCGGCTTCGCGCCGGAGTCCGCGGCGGGGTCGTAGGCCCGGGTGCTGCCGCAGCCCACGGAGAGCGTCAGGCAGCTCGAGAGCAACAGCAGCCATCGCGTGTGGATCAACATGGTGTTTGCCTTTCTGGTCCTCGGACCCCAACAAGCACCGCCCGTGCCAGCCTGTGTGCGGCGGCGGCTCCACTGGTACCGGGGACTTGCGCGGGCGGAGCATCCAGGGGCATGACACCGATGCCCTGGATCGTGTCGGCCGCGTGGCACGCCTCAGCGCTGCAGCGTGACCGAGGCCCGCTTGAGCTCGCCAGGCAGCAGCGTGACGGTGAGCGAGCTCGGCCGGTGCCCGGCGCAGCTCAGGTCCAGCTGGTGCGTGCCGGGCTCGACGATCAGGTCCCAGGTGCCGGGCGGGCCCGGCTCCCGGGGCTGGGGCGTGCCGTTCAGGCTCAGGGCCGCCTCGACCGGCCGCGCGGTGAGCCTGATCCGCCCGATCTTTTTGTTGAGCTCGGCCATGCGCTGGGTGATGTGCCCGCGCACCTTGACCGGGACGCTCCTCGCTTGCCGCAGGTACGCCTGATACTCCCGGGCGGCCAGCACGGCGAGCCCGAGCTTGTCCTGGGCCGAGGCGATGTTGAAGCGCATCTGTGGCGTCGGCATCCGGGCCTGGGCCTTGCGGAAGCGGTCCAGGGCGCAGCGGTAGTCGCGCTGGCGGTAACAGGCCTTGCCCTCGAGGCGCAGCCGCTCGTAGGCCTCACGGTCTGCCGGCGTGACGGCAGCGGTCGTCGGTGCCCGTCGGCGTGGGGCCACTCGCGGCGGCGGGCTCTCGGCGCGGGCGAGCTCGGTGAGCAGGCCCTGGAGCATCTCGGCCTCGTTGGCGCCGGAGACGTCGTAGCCCCACTGCCTGCGCACCGCGGTCACGAGGTCCTCGCCGTTTGGGTGCTCGAGGCTGGCCAGGCGACAGCCGCTCGTGCGCTCGATCTCGTGCGGGCAGGCCATCTCGCCGCCGAGCACCGGCACGCCCACGGCGCTGATCTGCACCGCGCCGCCCCGCTTGCGGAGCGTGATGAAGTAACGCGAGTAGTAGCTCAGGGTCAGGCTCTCGGTGCCGCGGAAGATGCGTCGGTCCACCGGCTTGCCGCGGAAGGCCAGGTCGCAGCGGCCCGAGGTGCGCTCCGACTGGCGCACCAGCACCATGTCGCGGGGCTTGGCGAGCTCGATGACGCGATCCGCGACCTGCTGCAGCGCGCCCGAGCGGACCCTGGCCCGGTGGGGTTGGCCGCTGTTGTGGTCGAGGCTGCTCTGTCGGAACGGGGACCGGGCGCGGAAGCCCGTCACGGCGCAGGCCGAGAGCGGCAGGAGCAGCAGGATCCCGAGGCGCGCGTTGTTCATCGGTCGACAGTGTAGATCAGGCCGGTGATGCGGTGGATCAGCTTCGCGTCGCCAGGATCGGCGGCAGGCTCGCACTCCGGTCGGCTCTCGATGAGATCGAAGTCCGTGAAGTGCGCGGCGATGTAGGTCAGCTGGGGCGGGATGTAGCGCGTCTCCAGCTGGTGCTCGTAGCGCGTGACCGTCCGTGTCACCGGGACCGAGTGACACTCGTTGCGGTACTCCTGGCTTGTGACCATCCGCGTCACCGGGACGCTGCGGGAGCTGTGCGAGGCGTAGTCGTACTGATACTGGTAGGTCGTCTCCATCCGGGTCACCGGGTGGGAGACCATCCGGCACTGCTGCTGGTACTCGGTCACCGTCTGGGTCACCGGCCGCATCACCGAGCGTTGCTCGGTCCGGCCCGGGGTGACGTGGGGCACCTTGTAGTCGTGCCGCTTGGCGAAGGGGAGGAGGCGAGTGCTGCAGCGGCGGGGCCGGGTCCCCCGGGTGACCAGCACGATGCGAATGTCGCTGACATGGGTCGCGCCGGCCCGGTGGGCCTCGTCCAGAAAGTCCAGCACCAGCTTGGTGCCGTCCTGGTTGTCGCCGAAGGGCAGCTCGAAGGTCCGCCCCTTGAGGCCGCGCTCGCGGGCCTGGCGCCCCTCGATGATGCGGAGCCCCGGGACGTGGGGCGGCGCGTGGCCCATGGGGCCGGCCGGCCGCGTCGCCAGGCAGGCGAGCAGCGGGAGTGCTGACAGGGCGAGGGGCAGACGCATCACGGCCGGTGGTAGCAGAAAGTCGAGCCCGGGGAAACAGGGCGCGGGTGGATTGCATCGGCGGGCTGGTTGGTGTCAAATCACCCGCGCGAGAGACATGAAGAAGATCACGCTGTACATCATCGATGACGAGGAAGAGGTGGTCACCGCCCTGCGGGCCGTGTTCAAGCCCAACAAACGCTACCGCGTCCGGGCGCACACCAGCGTGGCGGCGGCGCTGCAGGACGTGGAGGAGATTCCGCCGCAGCTCGTGATCTGCGACCAGCTGATGCCGGAGTGCGACGGCATCACGGCCCTGCGCGAGCTGAAGCGGCGCTTTTCCCGGCTGCGCAGCGTGCTGCTCACCGGGCAGGCGCTGGACGAGGAGATGCTCGAGGGGATGAAGGAGGGGGTGGTCGACCTCTACGTCGCCAAGCCCTGGAACCAGGCCGAGCTCGAGGAGACCGTGGCCCGCCTGGCCCGCGAGGTGGCCAAGGCAGGCTGAGCGCTACTCGCCCACTGTGACGTAGCGTCCGTCCTCGTCCCAGTCGTAAGGCTCCTTCTGCTCGCCGGTGACCACCTCGGCGCAGATGCCCTTGAGCGCATCCATCCCCTTTTGGGTGAGGAAGTTGTCACTCACGTCGAGCTTCTTCAGGTGCTTGAGCTTCGCCGCGCCGTCGGCGAGGGCCTGGGCGCCCTCGTCGCTCATCGTGCCCATGGAGAGGTCCAGCGTCTCGAGCTGGGCCAGGATCTTGGCGCCGGGCAGCGCCTTGCAGATGTTGTCGGTGAAGTCGGCGTTCATCAGCCCGAGGTGGCGCAGCTGCGGGAGCCCCTGGCCGGCGAGGATCGGTGCGATTTTCTTCACGTCGCCGCCGGCGCCGTAGTTCTCGTCGCCGAAGTAGAGGTGCAGCGACTCCAGGTTGGGCCACTTGGCGCTGACGATGGACTTGATGTTTGCCGTCTCGAGGCCGCCGGTCTCGACGCGGAAGCTCTTCAGGTGGGGCAGATCGATGGTGCCCAGGGTCATCGAGCCGCCGCGGAAGGCGAGGTGCTCGAGGCGCGGCAGCACCTTGTAGAGCTTGCCCACGTTGGTGAGGTAGCTCCAGGAGAGCTCGGAGTCCTCCATCTGGAAGTCGGCGAGGCGCAGCGAGCGCAGCGACGTCGGCTTGGCCTTGACCAGCGCGTCCACGACGTCGCCGTAGTGGTACTCGTCGGCGATACCCAGGGCGCCGATGCGCAGCTCCTGGAGGAAGCGGGCCGAGGGGTGGGCGAAGAGCTCGGCGATCAGCTCCTCCAGGGAGTACGGGTCGTCCTCGTCGGCGCGGGCGAGGACGACGCTCCTGAGGTAGCCGTACTGCCAGTCCACGGCGCAGAAGCCGGTCTCCAGCTTGTAGTAGGCCCAGTCCTTCTTCTTCGGCTTCTCCTTGGCCAGCATCTCGCCCAGCATCTTGGGCACGAAGTGCACGCCGTGCTGCTCGAGCAGGTTGTCCACGGCCTTCTGCAGCTTCTTGTTGCCAGGATCCTGGCTCAGCTGGTGCTGGAGCGCGATCAGCTCGCCCCGCGGATCGCCGGCGGTCTGCAGCCAGTCGGCGTAGACCAGGTAGGCCTCGGCGTTGTCGGGATCCTCGAGGATCGCCGCCTCGAGCTCGGGGTTGCTCGCCGACTTCGCCGCCGCGGCCACGGCAGCGTCGTCGCCGGGATCGACCAGCACGTAGCCCTTCTTGGTCTTGGACTCGATGAGCTTCGCCTTCTCCTTGCGCGCCGCCGAGGCGGAGCCGTGCTCCTTGACCGTGGTCTGCCCCGAGGTGCCGATACGGCCGTAGGTCGTGGTGACGCTGCTCCCCTCCACGTTGACCTCCCAGAACTTGCTGGACTTGCCGTCGACCAGCTCGTAGCGCGGCCCGCCGCTGATCGAGGTGTCGCCGCCGGTCGGTTGCGCCGCGGGTGCCGCCTTTTTCGGCGTGGCCTTCGCGGTGGCCTTGGGCTTCGCCTTCTTGGGCTCCGCCTTCTTGGGGGCGGCCTTGGCCGTGCCCCCACCGTCACCGACGAGCTTGTAGCCCTTCTTGACCTTCGCGGCGACGAGCTTGTCGTGCTCCTTCTTGGCCTTGTCCGCCGAGTCGTACTCCTTCAACGTGGTCTGGCCGTCGGTGCCGATGCGGCCGTAGGTCGTGGTGAAGCTGCTTCCCTGCAGAGCGATCTCCCAGAACTTGTTGGACGTCCCCTCGCTGAGCTCGTAGCGTGGCACGGCATGCCTCCTGCGCTGTGCTTTGGTTGTGGAGCGGTGATCGTCGAGGATCCCGGGCGGGGCTGTCCAGGGCAAATGTGGGGCGTCAGCCGCCGAAGGTTGTGCCGAGGAGCAGGTAGGGGCGAAGCGACGCGAAGGAGAGCTTCGCCTCGTCGCCGTCGTAGTCGAACCAGCCGGTGGAGGCGTAGGGCACGATCTCCAGACCCTGGGCCACGAACAGGGCCCACTTGAAGCCGCCGGCCCGGACGGTCATCACGTCGACCTGGAACCGGGGGTTGATGGCCAGCCCGTGGTAGGGGTGGTCACCGTCCACGACCGATCCGTAGTAGCCGAAGTCCAGCACCGCGCTCATGAACACCCGGCTCCCCACCGGGCCGCCGAGCTTCATCGACACCCCCACGGCGAGGTTTCCGTAGTCGGCTTCGGTGTAGTAGGAGAGAAAGCCGCCGATGTGGAAGCCGCGGCGGGCGGCGAACCGACCGGCAATCTGGATTCCCTTGGCGGTCTGCAGCTCCAGGTCGCCGTCCACCCAGTAAGACCCGATCCGGCCCCAGGTGGTCCCGTAGCCCGTGGGCAGGATGATGGGCGCCACGCTCCCGTAGGCCCTGTACCACTGCCCCGAGGCTGGCCGGGACTCGACGCTCGCCGCCACCGTCGGTGCGGCGGCTGCCTGAGCGGGGGCGGCGAGGGAAGGCGCGGGAGCTGACACCTCCGGGCCCGACACGGGGTCGGGGGCGAAGCTGTAGCGAGTCTCGGGAGCTGGGGTCGCCGGAGCCGGGCTCACGCAGCGGCCGCCCTCGCAGACCCGCACGCCCTTGCAGTCCGTATCCTTGGTGCACTGGGCCGCCGCCGGGGCGCTGGAGAGGAGAAGAGCGGCAGCGATCCACATCACGTTCGAGATCTGCATGGTTCTGTCCTTTCTTGGCGTCTGTCAGTCCGGTTTTCGGATCAACGGCCGGGAGGTTGCGTGGAAAGAGAAGAAAAAGGCCCTTGAAGTGCTAGACTGCCTGCCGTGGAGGCGCTGCCTGTTATAATCATTGGAGGTTTGGTCTTCCTCCCGGTGCTGGGCGTCGTCGCCTACCTGTTCCTCCGTGGCCGGCGCCGGCTCGCCGCTCTCCGTCGCCGACTTGGAGGGGCGCGCCCGGCGAGCACTGGACGGCTCGGCGAGGGCCTGGTCGCGATCCTTGGTCGCTGCCAGGCCAAGGAGCTACTCGAGGCGCCGTTCAGCGGTGTGCAGGTCTGCGGCTACCGCGTCCGCGTCGTCGAGCTCCAGGGGCAGATGACCACCACGGGGATCGCGCGCGAGAAGGTGGTGATGGACACCACCCGTGTGGCCGATCTGGTGCTGCAGGACAACGACGGAGAGGTGCGGATCGACGGCAAGGACGCCGTGCTCCTCGGCGCCGACGCCCTCTACGGCGACACCGGCCTGCTCCAGGGAGGGCCGCCCGAGAAGGTGACGAGCTACCTCGCGGCCTACGGGCACTTCGGCGCCCCGGGTATGGGCCTCGGCCGAAAGCTCTGCTGGTACGAGTACCGCCTCGCGCCAGGCGACACGGTGCTGGTGGTCGGCGCATGGACGGGCGAGGCCCTCGGAGCGCCGGTTGGCGAGAAGCTGATCCTGGCCGACCGGGATCTCGGCGCGCTGCTCGGCGCCCTCGACGAGCTGGACCTGCCGCCCGAGCTGATCCGCAAGGAGGAGTGAGCATCTGACCTCTCCCCATCCACCTGTGTGCCTCAAACGCACATGGGCCTGGTAATCGTTATTTCAAGCAGTTAGGCGCAATCAACCAGAAAAAGAGCTGGCAACTGTCCAAACAAAAGACAGTCCTGGGAGCTGTTTTGGTTATTTTCAAGCTGTTGTCGTTCGGCACGGGGCTTGCTGTTGTGCCGCACTGCAGCACCGACTGTTACAGGCCTCACGTCACACAGGTGAGCAAGACCATGAAGACCAAGACGAAGCTGAAGGCGGGCGCGCTCTTTGCGTATCTCAGGCTCAAGGGCGAGACCCAGGGCAACATCAAAGGCTGAGGAGACGGACGATGAAGGTCAAGAGCAAGCTGAAGGCAGGCCTCGAGGTGGACGAGGACGGATTCATTCAGGAGCCCGAGCGCTGGTCGGGGGCGGTGGCGGTGGCCAAGACCCGCTGAGATGAAGCCCCGCGGCCGACGAGCTGGCTAGCGCAGTGTCTTGCCCCGGTACTCGCCGGTCAGACTGCCGAGGAAGGCGATGATCGCCTTGACCTCCTCGGCTGGGAGCCCATCCTCCAGCTGGAGGCGCCCCATGGCGGCCACGGCCTCGTCGAGGCGTTTGACCGATCCGTCGTGGAAGTAGGGCGCGGTGAGCGTCACATTGCGCAGCATCGGGACCTTGAACTTGTGGCGGTCAACCTCACGCTTGGTCACGTTGAAGCGGCCCCGGTCCCCATCGGTCAGCTTCCGGCCGGCGAAGTAGTCGTGGAACGCCCCCATCTTCTCGAAGGACTGCCCGCCGAGTACCTGGCCCACGTGGCAGGTCGCGCAGCCCCGCTCGGTGAACAGCTCGAAGCCCCGCTTCTCCTCGGGCTTGAGCGCGGCGTTTTCGCCCCGGAGGAAGCGGTCGAAGCGCGACGGGGTGACCAGGGTGCGCTCGAAGGCGGCGATGGCGTCGCGGATGCGCTCGCCGGACAGGCCCTCGGGGTAGACCGCGGTGAAGGCGGAGACGAGCTCCGGGTCCTTTGAGAGCTTTGACAGCACCTCCTTCCAGCTCGAGCCCATCTCGATCGGGTTGTTGACCGGACCATCCGCCTGCTCGAAGAGGTCGGCGGCGCGGCCGTCCCAGAACTGCTTGTACTGCAGGCCGGCGTTGAACACCGTCGGCGAGTTGATCCCGCCCAGCTGGTTGTTGATCCCCGTGGAGAAGCGCGCGCGATCGGTGCCGCCCTTGTCCAGGGCGTGGCACGAGGCGCAGGAGAGGCTGTCGTCCTCGGAGAGGCGCTTGTCGTGGAACAGGCGGTCGCCCAGCGCCACCTTGGCCGGGTCCTCGTTCACCGTCGTGGGCAGCGGTTGCAGCATCCCCCCGGCGTGGGCCTTGCTGACCCCCTCGCCGGTGAAGTAGCGGCGGCGGGTCTCGCGGACCCAGCCGAGGATGTTCTGTTTGTCCGCGTCGCTCAACCGGTGGTTCCAGTGGAGCATCAGGTAGCGGCCGGGGGGCATCTCGTCGTGGGAAATCGCGAGCTCGGTCTTGGCCACCGCGGCCTCGGAGATCGGTCGCGGCCCCTTGCGGTAGAGCTCGCTGGTCATGTCGAGCATGGCCAGGCCACTGGCGATGTCCCGCTGCATCATTCCCTTGGCCAGGGGGAAGCTCGCGTAGAACGGCAGCTTCGCCCCCGAGGTGTGGCAGTGCACGCACTTCTCGGCGAAGACCGGGGCCACGTCGGACCAGCGTGGAGCGCTGTCGCTGCGCTTGGGGAGAGCGGCTGCGTTGTCCGGGGTGACGACCAGGTTGAGCAGGGGAAAGGCGAGCAGGACGATGACGGCCAGGGGGATCAGCCGCGTCAGCTTTCGTCTCATCAAACAAACTCCTCGAAGGTTGGAGGTAAATAGCACCGTCCGGGGGACCTGCAAGCGGCTTGATGGACGGAGTCTGGCCTCGGCGCTAGGCCGCGCGGCGGCGGGCGAGGAGCAGGAAGGCGAGCAGGAGCAGGGCGCCGAGCGGCGCCCGCGGCCGGGCACCCACGTTGCAGTCGCAGGCCGAGGGCTCGGTGGGGCGCGGCTTGGACGGGAGGTAGCCGTCCCCGCCGGTGGGCCAGCCGTCGTAGTACCCCGTGCCCGCCTCGGGGGTCGGGAACTCGGGGACGCTGCCGTCGGGCCCGGCGTCGCTGCCGCCGCAGCTCGCCGGCATGGTGACCCGGACCACGTTCATGCTGCCGGCGAAGAAGTCGGTGATCCGGTCGCCGACGACCAGGTACTCGCTGGAAGCCGGAGCCACGTTGCTGACGGGGACGGTGGCGCTGGTCACCGATGCGCCGCCGGAGCTCACGGTGATCACGTAGTCGGTGGCCGTCTTCTCCACGGTCACCTCGTAGCTCGTCTGGGGCGGGAAGTAGGGGTTCCAGCCGTTGTCGCCTGCACCCCACTGGCTCCCGTCCCAGGTGTAGAGGGTGTTGGCCGAGTCCCAGTAGTTGACGAACGCCGACGAGTCGTTGACGAAGTCGGGCTTGGAGTCGATCTCCACCGCAACCAGGCGGTGCGTGGACCAGTCCACCTCGGTCCCGGGCGAGGGCAGGTTGTTGGTGATGGCGAGCACGGTCACCCCGTTCTCCACGCTGCCCTTGGGGTAGGCCACGTTCTGGACCTCGACGCTCACCTTGTAGGTCGCGGGCAGGGGCTGGCTCGAGTAGAGGATCGCCGCGTCGCCGACCGCGGGGGTGCTGATCGCGGCCGTGCCGTTGCCGCTCACGGTGAGGGTCCCGCTGCCGGCGAGCCCCACGGTGAGCTGGCTGCACTGACCCAGCGTGGCGCCATTGGAGGTGCTCGCCGCGCTGGTGAAGTTCTCGGTGACCTGGGCCGCGGCGGCGGGACACGCCACGCCGAGCACGCAGACAATGAGCGCTGTGTTTTTCATGTTGAGCCTTGCCCTTGCCCCTTGATGTGCAAGGGGGAGACCAGATCGGGTGTCATGATTTCGATGCGTTATGTTACCACGCTGGGATGATGGACCCCAGCGCTGGTGACAGGAGTGCGCA
>Ga0316576_10001249_pt1 | contig 13470 bp, 10 predicted proteins | sample S0NA_FD_203075 | JGI IMG/M metagenome (GOLD analysis project Ga0316576, IMG submission 203075) | Rhizosphere microbial communities from salt marsh grasses in Alabama, United States - S0-2_050615r3r5 | ecosystem: Host-associated > Plants > Roots > Rhizosphere | place: USA: Alabama | collected... | reverse complement strand
CCTGGGATCAAAGCACCCCGCAGCGCACCACGGCCTGGTACGCCATTCGTCACGTGCGCGAGATGAACAACGACTACGTCGTGCCGCTGGGAGAGGTGCTGCCGGCTTCGCGCAAGGGTCCGCTGGGAGATCCCTACAAGATCTATTGCGCGACTTGCCACCAGGGCGCCTACAAGCCGCTCTACGGCGCGGCGATGGCGAAGGATTACCCGGCTCTGATGGGTACGGCCCCGGCGGAGGAGGCCGCGCCGGCCGCCGAGGAAGCTGCACCGCCCGCGCAGGCAAAGGCCGAGGCGCCTGAGGCCCCGGCTCCCGAGGCCGCTCCGGCCGCGGAAGCCCCGGCCGAGCAGGCCACGGCGGAGCCCGCCGCGGCCCCGGAGGCTGCGCCGGCCGAAGAGGCTCCAGCCGAGCAGGCTGCGGCCCCCGCCGAGGAAGCGGCTCCGGCCGCCGAGCCGGCCGCGGCCCCGGAGGCCGCACCGGCCGAGCCCGCACCGCAGCAGTATCCGCCCGCACAGCGGCTGCAGTATCCGCCGCCGGGCATGATGCGCTATCCGCCGGCCCCGCTGCAGTATCCGCCGGCGCCGGCAGCGAGATAGGACCGTTCGGGTGATGGACCACCCTGCCCCTCAGGGGCGGTTGTCACGGCCGCAAGGTCAAACCACAGAAACACGAGGTAACAACCATGGCTGATCCCAAGAGCCTGACTGGACTCACCGACGAAGAGGCCCAGGAGTTTCATCAGATCTTCATGTCGAGCTTCACCGGCTTCATCGGTGTCGCGGTGCTGGCCCACGTGCTGGCCTGGATTTGGCGTCCCTGGCTGTAAGGCCCACGGCGCTCTGGTATCCGTACCGAACTCGTGGGGACTAAGCCGGCCCGTTGCGGCCGCTTGGCTCCCGCACTGACTAGAGGTGAATGTTCATGTACAAGATTTGGCAGATCTTCGATCCGCGTCGTAGCCTGATCGCACTGTTCGGCTTCCTGTTCGTCCTGGCGCTGCTGATCCACTTCATCCTGTTGGCCTCTCCGGGCTATAACTGGGTGGGGACCAGCACCGTTACGGCGCCGGTGACCAACATGACGGCGATGCCGCCGGCGAGAAACATCAACTGATGTCCGGCTGCGGGCCGCCATGGGCGGCTCGGAGCCTTCGGGCACTGTGCTCGACGCTTCGGGGCTGGCTAAGGCAGGCTTCGACAGCGCGAAGCCCTTCAGGGCGACCCTGCCGCGGGGGTTATCGCGGTCAACGGCCAACTGGCCATTCCCATAACTGGAGGTTGATTCCATGGCTGACGAGAAATCCTTGTCCGGCTTGACCGACGAAGAGGCCCAAGAGTTTCACGGCATCTTCATGTCCAGCTTCACCGGCTTCATCGGTGTTGCGGTCCTGGCCCACGTGCTTGCGTGGATCTGGCGTCCCTGGCTGTAACGGCAGGCTGACCCGCTATATTTCCGACGGGAAGGGCGCCGTATTGAGCGCCGTCCCGCGCAATGCATAGGAGAACACTCATGCACAAAATCTGGCAGATCTTCGATCCGCGCAGGGCTCTGGTCGCGCTCTTCGGGTTCCTGCTCGTGCTCGCGCTGTTGATCCACTTCATCCTGCTGAGCAGCGCGGACTTCAACTGGCTGGGCGGCCCGGCTGCCGCTGACGCGGCACAGCTCGTGTCCCAGGTGATGTCCATCGTCTGAGCCTGGAACACTCCGGGCGAGAGCCCGCGGGGCCGGCACAGCGCCGGCCCTGGCGGGACCATCAAGGCAGCTCTTGGGCTGCCTTTGTCGTTTCGGCGGTTGTGCGCGCCGCACCGAACTGCGGGATCGAGGTTGCAGTGTGGTCCGGGCCCTTCGAACCGGGGGCTGTCCGGCATTGGAACGTGGCGCTGTCTGCGGCCGCGGGCGCCGGCTCAGCCCCGCGGGCCGCGCCAGCGCCGGGCAAGGTCGATGATATGGGCCACGAGGGCCAACGTCAGCGGTGCTGCGATCCATCCCCACCAGAGGCCGCCCACGGCCGCACGCAGCGCGAGCAGCAACAGGGCGCCGGCGGTCAGGGTCGGTGCTATGTCGGCGAAGTCCGGCCCGCGCCCGAAGCGCCGCCGGAGCAGCCACAGCAACAGCGTCTCGAGGGCTACTAGGACCAGGATCCCGTCGAGAATGCGCCCACTGGTGAAGAGCTCGCCCATGCAACCTCCGTCGGGCCGGACCGGCCGCGTTCATGACCACGCCGATTGTTGCACGACTTGGTCGGGCTCGGCGGGCAACGGCGCGAGTGGGTGTGCGATCCGCCCGCCGCCCGGGCCGCGTCGGTGTCCGGGCATCGCATGACGGGCTCCCGCCACCGGCGCCGACCGGCCGTGCGCCAGCCAGGCGAGTCGGTCCCGCATCTTTCGGTGACCGCGCCGGCCGACGAGCCCGGTCGCGGCGCCGCCGACGTCGACATCCGTTGCGACCGCTGCGCCGCCAGTTGCTGCCGACTGGAGGTGTTCGTGTTGTCGGACACCGGCGTACCGGCCCATCTGACCACCACGGACTCTTGGGGCGGGACCGTGATGCGCCGGCTCGAGGATGGTTGGTGCGTGGCACTGGACCGACGCACGCTGCGCTGTTCCATCTACTCCCGGCGCCCGTGGGTCTGCCGCGCGCTTGAGATGGGGGGCGATGAGTGCCGGGGAATCCGTGCCGAGGACCTGGGTGCCAAGAGGTGCTGACTCCAGGCCGGCGAAAAAAGAACCCCCGGGATTCCGTTCCCGGGGGCGATTGTCGCCGGCTTGGTTGGCTTTGTCCGTGTTCCCACGCGTCCTCGGCGTCGGGTCGTCCATGGGGCGTCCCTGTTGGCGACAGCTTTAGTGTGGCCCAATATCCGTAATTCAGATGTGGGCATATCACGTCGATTCGGGTCGGAATCCCCCTACAGGACGTTTACGCGGGAGACGCGTGCAGAGTGCCGCTGCGGTGTGGCCGACCCCGGCCTGCGCCAGCTCCCCAGGGGGGCCGGCGGCGACGACACGACCGCCGTCGGTACCACCTTCGGGCCCGAGGTCGATGACCCAGTCGGCGGCTGCGATCAAGTCCAGGTCATGCTCGACGACCAGCACCGAATGGCCGGCCTCCACGAGGCGCTGCAGCACACCGACCAGCAGTTCCACATCGGCCATGTGCAGGCCCACCGTGGGCTCGTCGAGCACGTACAGCGTGGGTCTGTCGGTGAGGCCGTCTGCGCCGGGTCGGGCCTTGGCCAGCTCGGTGACCAGCTTGATGCGCTGGGCCTCGCCGCCGGACAGGGTCGGGCTGGGTTGGCCGAGCGTCAGATAGCCGAGCCCGACCGCCTGGAGCAATTCCAGTGGATGGCGCACTACCGGGTGGGCGGCGAAGACCTCGACCGCCTCGTCCACGCCCATGGCGAGCACCTCACCGATGCCGCGTCCGCGCCAGCGAATGGCGCGGGTCTCTGCATTGAAGCGGCTGCCGCCGCAGACCTCGCAGGGCAGTTTGACGTCCGGCAGGAAGCTCATTTCCACGCGCTGCACCCCCTGGCCCTCGCAGGCCTCGCAGCGCCCGCCGCGGGTGTTGAATGAGAACCGCCCGGGTCCCCAGCCGAGCATGCGCGCCTCGGTCGTGGCCGCGAACAGTCGGCGGATGCGGTCCCAGAAGCCGATATAGGTGGCTGGGCAGGAGCGGGGCGTCTTGCCGATGGGAGTCTGATCCACCTCCAGCACCCGGTGCAGTTGCTGCCAGCCCATCAGTGCTCGGCAGCCGATGAGCTCCCTCTTGCGCGCGCGGCCGCCCTGCGGGCGCCCGGCGGCCAGCAGGCCCGTCAGCGAGGCCGCGACCACATCCCGCGCCAGCGTGGATTTGCCGGACCCGGACACGCCGGTGACGCAGACCAGCCGTCCGAGCGGGATGTCCAGGTCTAGGTCCTTCAGGTTGTTCAGGTGCGCGCCCTCGATGCGCAGCCGCCTGTCGTCTTCACAGCGGCGCGACGGCCGCTCGGGACGCCGGATCGGCCGTGCCAGGAAGCGTCCGGTGATGGAGGCCGGGTCGGCGGCCAGCGCCTCGGCTGTGCCGCGGGCGACGATGCGCCCGCCGTGGATGCCTGCGCCCGGGCCGAGATCGATGATCTCATCGGCGCGGTGCATCGTGGCCTCGTCGTGCTCGACGACGATGACGCTGTTGCCGCGGTCCCGCAGGGCCGTGAGCGTGTCCAGCAGCATGCCGTTGTCCCGGGCATGCAGGCCGATGCTGGGCTCGTCGAGGATGTAGCAGACGCCGCGCAGGTTGGAACCGAGCTGGGCCGCCAGCCGGATGCGTTGGGCCTCGCCTCCGGACAGAGTCGGTGCGGCCCGGTCCAGGGTCAGGTAGCCGAGGCCGACCTGCTCCAGGAACCTGAGCCGTGCCCGCACTTCCGCGAGCAGGTCGCGGCCAATCGCGGCCTCGCGGCCGGATAATGCCAGTCCGTCCAGCAGCGTGGCCGCATCGCTGGCCGTCAGCGCCGACAGCTCGGCGATGTTGCGGTCGCGAAAGCGCACGGCCAGGGCCTCCGGCCGCAGCCGCCGGCCGCCGCAATCGGTGCAGGTGTGGGCGGCGTCCGCCTCCAGCCAGGCGTTTTCTTCGCCGGTCTGCTCGCCGTCGAAGCCGGTGAGCTCGAGGCCGGTCCCGAAGCAGGATGGGCACCAGCCGTGCTTGGAGTTGTACGAGAACAGCCGCGGGTCCGGCTCGTCGAAGCCGGTGCCGCAGCCGGGACAGGTGCGGGTCGTGGAATAGGTGATGGCACCGTCCGGCTCCGCGCCGGCAGGCAGGACCCGCACCAGGCCCTTGCCGATGTCCAGGGCCTGGTCCAGCAGCCCACGCAGCTCTTCGACCTGATCCGGAGTGACCTCGATGTCGCCGACGGGCAGGTCGATGTCATGCTCGCGGAAGCGGTCCAGCCGCGGCCAGGGCTCGGTCGGCGTCGGCTCGCCGTCTGCGTACAGCAGCGAATGGCCCTTGCGCGCGGCCCAGGCGGCGAGCTCCTTGTAGATGCCCTTGCGGGCAATGACCAGCGGCGCCAGAAGCGTGACCCGGCGGCCGGTGTGCTCGGCGAGCAGATGTGCCAGCATGTCATCCCGGTCCCGCGGGGCGATGGGAAGATCGCACTCCGGGCAGAACTGGGTGCCGAGCTTTACATACAGCAGGCGCAGGAAGTGATGGACCTCGGTCAATGTGCCGACGGTGCTCTTACGCCCGCCGCGGCTGGTGCGCTGCTCGATGGCCACCGTCGGCGGGATGCCGAAGATCGCGTCCACGTCGGCGCGCGCCGCCGGCTGAACGAATTGGCGGGCATAGGCGTTCAGTGATTCCAGATAGCGCCGCTGGCCCTCGGCGAACAGGATGTCGAAGGCCAGCGTGCTCTTGCCGCTGCCGGAGACGCCGGTGACGACGACGAAGCGCTGTCGCGGGATGGAAAGGGTGAGGTCCTTCAGGTTGTGCTCCCGGGCGTGGCGCACGACGATGGCCTCGCTCGGCGTCGCTGCCACGGCATAGGCTACTGGCGCATCGGCGACGTGCTCGGGCGCCGCGGCTTCCTCGCGCAAGGCCCGGCCGGTGTGGCTGTTCGGATGCGCCGCGACCTGCTCCGGGGTGCCGGCGCAGATCAGCTCGCCGCCGCCGTCGCCGCCCTCCGGCCCCAGGTCGATGAGCCAGTCGGCGGCGCGGATCAGGTCCAGGTTGTGCTCGATGACCAGCAGCGAGTGGCCGGCCACGCGCAGGCGGCGGAAGGCGCCGAGCAGCGTCGCGATGTCGGCGAAGTGCAGGCCTGTCGTCGGCTCGTCGAGCAGGAACAGCAGCCCTTTGCCGCCCCGCCGCCGGCGGCCGGACTTGGCCAGGTGCCCCGCCAGCTTCAGGCGCTGGGCCTCGCCGCCGGACAGCGTGGGTACCGGCTGTCCGAGGCGCAAGTAATCCAGGCCCAGGTCACACAGGGGCCGCAGCGCCCGGGTAAGGTCCGGCTGGTCGGCGAAGGCGGCCAAGGCCTCGCTGGCGGTCATATCCAGCACGTCGGCGATGTTGAGTCCGCCGCCACCGGCGGCAGGCAGCCGCACCTCCAGCACCGACGATCGGTAGCGGCGCCCGTTGCAGTCCGGGCAGCGCAGGTAGACGTCGGAGAGAAATTGCATCTCCACGTGCTCGAAGCCGGAGCCCGAACAGGTCGGGCAGCGACCGGGGCCGGCATTGAAGCTGAAATGGCCGGCCTTGTAGCCCCGCTCCTTCGCCAGCGGCTGGGCCGCGAACAGCTTACGCAGCGGGTCCAGCGCGCCGACGAAGCTGGCCGGGTTGGAGCGGGAGGTGCGGCCGATGGGCGACTGGTCCAGCAGCAGCACGTCGTCGACGGCGTCCGCGCCGATCACCGCGTCGCAGTCGCCCGGCGCACCCTCTGGATGACCCTTGGCCTTGCCCAGGTGGTTGAAAAGGACTTCCTGGACCAGCGTGGACTTGCCGGAGCCGGAGACGCCGGTGACAACCACGAGCCGGCGGAGCGGGATATCGATATCTAAGTCCTTGAGGTTGTGCTCGCGGGCGCCGCGGATGCCGATGAGCGGTGTTTCCGGCTCCGGTGGCCGGGCCGGGCGCGGCTCGGCGACCTGGCAACGGCCGGCCAGGAAGTCGCCGGTCAGCGAGCCGCCGGCATCCGCCGCCGGGGCCGCCAGCAGCTCCGCCGGCGAGCCCTGGAACACCAGCTCGCCGCCGTGCTCGCCGGGGCCGGGGCCGATGTCGATGATGCGGTCGGCGGCGCGCATGACTTGGGGGTCGTGCTCGACCACCAGCAGCGAGTTGCCCTGGTCGCGCAGCCGACCGAGGATGGCGACGACCCGGTCGATGTCCCGCGGGTGCAGGCCAATGCTCGGCTCGTCCAGTACGAACAGCGTGTTCACCAGCGACGTGCCAAGGGCCGTGGTCAGGTTGATGCGCTGCACCTCGCCGCCGGACAGCGTGCGCGACTGGCGGTCCAGGGTCAGATAGCCTAGCCCCACCTCCACCAGATACCGCAGGCGTGAGCGGATGTTCGTGAGCAGCAGGTCCATGGCCTGGTCCATGCTGCCGGGCAGGGCCAGCTCGTCGAAGAAGGCGCGGCACCGGTCGATGGGCAGGCGCATCAGGTCGTGCAGGCTCAGGCCCGGCAGGCCCAGCCAGGCCAGCTCCGGCATGGTTGTGCGGGCGTGGCGAAAGCGCTGGGAGCGTTCCAGTGCCGCATCGGCCAGCTCATGGCTTCCCACCCGCCAGTCCAGGGCCTCGTCTTTGAGCCGGGCGCCGGCGCAGGCGGTGCAGGTGTCGTAACTGCGGTAGCGCGACAGCAGCACGCGCACGTGCATCTTGTAGCTGCGGCCCTCCAGCCAGCCGAAGAAGCGGCGGATCCCGTACCAGACCCGGTCCTCCCACTCGCCCTCACCCTCCAGGACCCATTCTCGGTCTTCCTCGGACAGGTCCTGCCAGGGCACGTCGGTGGGCACGCCGCGGCGGTGTGCGAAGCCGATCAAGTCCTCCTGAACCTCGGAATAGCTGTCCGATTGGATCGGCTTCACGGCCCCATCGAGCAGGGACTTCGACCGGTCTGGCACGACCAGATCCCAGTCGATGCCGATGGTGCGGCCGAATCCGCGGCAGGTCTCGCAGGCGCCCACGGGGGAATTGAATGAGAACAGTGCCGGCTGCGGCTCGCGGTAGTGGAAGTCGCAGTCGGGGCAGTGCAGGTCCGCCGAGAATCGCCAGGGCTCTTCCGGATTACGCTCGGCGTCCAGCGGATAGACCCGGAGTCGCCCATGGCCGTGCTCCAGCGCCGCCTCCAAGGCCTCGACGGCACGACCCTGGTTGTCGGCGGTCAGCCGCAGCCGGTCCTGGATCACCTCGACGCGCCCGCCGGTCTCGTCCAGGTACCGGATATAGCCCTGCTGGGCCAGCAACTCTTTCACCTGCTCCGGTGTCATGCCCGCGGGCACGGCGACGTCGAAGCAGATCAGCGCTCGGGGTGCATCGTCGCCCGTGCGGTGCCGGAGCGCGGCCCAGATGCTGTCGGGCGTGTCCCGCCGAACCTCGCGGCCGCAGCCGTGGCAGAACAGGCGGGCAGAGCGGGCGAACAGCAGCTTCAAGTGGTCGTTCAGCTCCGTCATCGTACCCACCGTGGAGCGGGACGTCCGCACCGGATTGGTCTGGTCGATGGCGATGGCCGGCGGTATGCCGTCGATACGGTCTGCGCGCGGCCGGTCCATACGGTCCAGGAACTGGCGCGCATAGGGCGAGAAGGTCTCGACATAGCGCCGCTGACCCTCCGCATAGACGGTATCGAAGGCCAGCGACGACTTGCCGGAGCCGGAGACCCCGGTGACCACGATCAGCTCCCCGAGGGGCAGATCCAGGTCCAGGTTCTTGAGATTGTTCTGCCGCACCCCGCGCAGGCGGATGCAGTCGTGGTCATCGCACATGGAAGAGGCGTCCTGACGGGCGGGACCGAGCGCGGCGCTTTGCCGCCCTCGCGCGGCGCGCCAAACTACCCATCATCGCAGGCACCGGCGGAGCGTCAAGCCCCGGGGACGGCGCACGGCTGACCTTCGCCCCGCCGATAGAGCCTTTTCCGCCAGTATCAGAACTCGCCCGCGGCGGCGCCGGCCATGATCTTCTGGAGGGTGTCGCGCACGCGCAGGGCCGAGGTCTTCAGCTCGGGCGGCAGTTCCCGGCCGCCGTGGATCATCAGGTCGAGGTTCATCGAGTACAGCCAGAGGCTGCCGTCGTTCTTCTCGACCAGCGCGATGCGGCAGGGCATGAAGCCGCTGTACTGGTCGCGGTACTCCAGCATCATCTTACCGACGCGGGCATCGCAGAAGGAGAGGAAGTTGACGTAGCGGTAGTCCTCACCGGTGATCGCTTCGACCTGCTTGTAAAAGGGCGACTCGCCGACGAAGAGCAGATTGTTGCTGGTGGCCAGGCTCTTCAGGGAGTCCACGACGTCGTCGGTGCTGAGCCCCTCGTTGACCGGCACGGACCACATCATCGCGACACCCGGGTCACCCGTGGCGAGCAGCTTCTGTGCGAATTCCGTGTACGCGGTGGGAAATTTGGGATCGAAGCGGGCGAGGGCCGGCCCGAGGATGACGGCGCCGGCGATCAATGCGGCGACGGCGAGCACGCCGATGACGGCGAAGACATTGCGGAGCAGTTTCATGAGGCCTCCGGATGGTGCTGAGACCGGCGCCGGCCGGGGGCCCTTCTTCGCGGCGGCAGCGTGGAAGCCGCCGCGGCAGCCAAATGCTCGCTGCGGGGCGATCGACCTGGCTTGGGGCATGCGCCGGGATCGTTGTCGTTATCGTGCGGCAGTTGGATGCGGCCGGGTGGGACACCGTGATGTTGCCGCGGACCGGCGAGGTCATGGCATGCAGCGGCCGCGGGCCGCTGCCGCACCCGGGCGCGCCGTCGACGCGGCGCGCCGTCCACCGGGATCGGTCTCCTTACTCGCCCGACGGTGCGGGGGCAGCCGGGGGCTGAGGCATCTCGGGCATGTCCGGCGCCGGGGGCATCTCGGGCATCTGGCCCCAGCCGCCCGGACCCATGCCGTAGCCATAGCCCGGATAGCCGCCACGCCCCATGGGCTGGCGGCAGCCGCTGCCCGGCATGCCGTTGCCGAACAGTGCCGAGATGGCCTCCTTCTGCTCATCGCTCATGGCCTCGATGGTGGAGCGGTACTGGTTGTAGCGCTCCAGCATCTCCTTGCGGCGTTGCTCGGCGGCCTCCCACGGCGGCGTCTCCGGCAGCTCGACACCCTGCTCGGCGGCGCGGGCGCGCATCTCTTCCCAGCGCTTCTCGCGCATTGCCATGGCCTCTTCAGGCGTCATCGGCGGCTTCGGAGCCTCGCCGGCCGCAGCCTCGTCGCTGCCGGCCATGCCCGGCCCCATCATGCCGGGGCCCATCGGCGGCATCCTGCCGGGACCGTACATCGGGCCGCCGCGCTCCCATGGCGGCATTTCCGGCATCTCCATGCCAGCCTCGGCAGCTTGCTTGCGCAACTCCTCGTAGCGCGCCTTGCGCTCCACCATCATCTCCTCGTAGCGCTTCTTCATCTCGGCGTAGCGCTTCTCCATTTCCGCGCGCATCGCGTCGGCGGCAGCCGCCGGTTCGGTGGGTGCCGGCGCTGCCTCGGCTGGGGCGGCCGGAGCGGCTTCCGGAGCCGCCGCGGGCGCCGCCTCCTCGGCCGACGCCTGCGCGAGGGCGAGCGTCAGCACGCTAGCGGAGGCGAGCAGCAGGAATGGGCGTTGCTGGATCATTCAGGTCGCTCCTTTCGTATGGTTTGGTTGTGGCCGGTGCCGCCACGGGGACACCGGGAGACGAGATCGTAAGCTGTTCCCGACGGCTTTCCCCAGGCACGAGGGCCGGCGAAAACAGCCGCGACCATAGCACGGTTGTCGGGGCCGAGAAAGAATGGGCAGAAGAGGCCCGCGGCAGTGCGCGGCGGGGGCCGCTGCTCAGCCGATCAGCTGCTCGACCACGGACAGTAGCTCGTCGCGTCTGACCGGCTTGGCCAGGAAGGTCTTGCCGGAAATCTCGGCTGCGCCGGTGCCGGTTTCGCGCTTGGTGACGATGGCGGTGAGGAAGACATAGGTAATCCTCTGCAGCATGGGGTCTTCGTCCAGGGCCTCGGCGACCTCGTCACCACCCATATCGGGCATCATCACGTCGAGGAAGATCAGGTGCGGCATGAACTCCCGTGCCGCGGCCAGTGCACTGGCGCCGCGGTTCTCCTCACGCACCTCGTAGCGGCCGGTCTGCTCGAGATTCAGCCGCATCATTCGGGTCAGGGCTGGCTCGTCATCGACCAGTAGGATGCGTTTCTTGTTCACGTGGTTGCTATCTCCAGCCGCCTGGGAACATGCTGGTCCGCCGGGCATCAGCCCCCCATGGGCACAGTGACCGCCTGCGTAACCGCGGCCAGCGCGGGCCGTGGCGTAAGGTTTTGACCTACATTTTAGCCTCAATGCTGCTCCGGCCGGAACAGCAGTGCCGCCCGCGCGCCGCCGCCGGGGCGGTTGCCGAGGTCGATGCTGCCGCGGTGCAGCGTGACGATGTTGCGGGTCACGGGCAAGCCGAGCCCGCTGCCCTCGCCGATGGGCTTGGTGGTGAAGTAGGGGTCGAACAAACGCGCCAGATTCTCGGGGTTGATGCCGGGGCCGGTGTCCTCGACCAATACGCAGATGGCGGTGTCGCCGGCGAGAAAGCCGGCCTCGCGTGCCTGGGCGCCGAGGTCGCCGGAGCGGAGCACGCGCAGTCGGCTGCTGATGTGCAGCGTGCCGTCGTGGCCGACGGCGTGCATCGCGTTCATGAACAGGTTCAAAAAGACCTGCTGGAGCTTGTCGGCGTCGAACGGCCGCGGCGGGATACCTGGATCCAGGTCCGTGTCGACCTGGATGTTGCGCTGATTGAGCTCGTGGCGGACGAGCTGCAGACTGGCGTCGATGATGTCGTTGATGGCCGCGGGCGTCAGGTCCAGCTGCCGCTCCCGGGAGAAGTCGAGCAGGCCGCGCACCACCGTGTCGGCCCGCGAGATGGCCTGCTGCATGTCCTGGAAGACCCGTGTCGTGGTCGCTTCCAGGACGAGCTCCTGCTGGAGATAGTCCATGCCCAGCTGCACGATGGCCAGCGGATTCTTGACCTCATGGGCTACCCCGGCGGCGAGCCGGCCCACAGACTCCAGCTTGGCCGCCTGTATCAGCTGCATCTGCGCCTCCTTGAGCTCCCGGTGGGACTCGCGCAGCTGGTCACTGGTCTGTGCCAGCGCGGCCTGCGCCTGGCGCCGCTCGCTGAGGTCGCGCAGCACCAGCACCGCGCCCCTGGTTACGGCCCCCTCGCGGATCGCAGCGACCCGCAGCTCGGCCGGCAGACCCTCGCCGCCGGTGCGTGGCAACACCAGGTCGCGGATGGTGACCTCTTCCTCGCCGGCCAGCACCCGGCTCATTGCTTCGCGCAGGGCCGCGGGGTCCCAGTCGGCGACGTCCCGCGCCAGAACTCCTTCGGCCGCCTCCCCGAGCATGCGCACCGCAGCCGGGTTCACGAAGCTGGCGCGGCCGTCGGCATCCAGCCCTACCACGCCCTCCACCATGGCGTTGAGGATGCGGTCGCGGACCAGCTTGAGCTCCCGGTTGCGGCTGGCCAGCTGCCGCTCCAGGCGGACGATCTTGCAATGGGTCTCGACCCGGGCCGCCACTTCTTCCGGATGGAAGGGCTTGGTGACATAGTCCACCGCGCCCAGCTCCAGGCCCTTGACCTTGTCGGCGATGGCGTCCAGCGCCGAGAGGAAGATCACGCCCATGCCTGCCGTGCTGGGGTCCGCTTTCAGCTGCCTGCAGACTTCGAAGCCGTCCACGTCCGGCATCATGATGTCGAGCAGGATCAGGTCGGGCCGCGCGCGGCGGGCGACCTTCAGCGCCTCGGCACCGCCATTTGCGATCAGGAGCCGATAGTCGCTGCCGTTCAGGCTCTCGTACAGGACCCGCAGGTTCGCTGCCATGTCGTCCACGAGCAGGACCGTCGGTCGCATCGCGTCGCCGGATTGCCGCTTGTCCTCGCCCATTGCCGCCCACCAGCCGTGCTGAAACCCGGAATCCTAAGGAAACGCCGAAGCCCCGGCGCCCGTCGTGCCGGGCAGGATGCCGCGCCGAAGGCAGCGATGAACCTTGCCTGCCGCTGACTGCGCCCCCGATGATTCTCGCTGTTTTCTCCGGTCGCGGCCAGTGTCCGGGGGCACTTCGGCCGTTGCCGCATGCGATGCCGCCTGCTGCACGGCCGTGCCGGTTGCTAAACTATGGGCCGGATGCCGGAGATGTCTTTGGCGTCGCGGTGGGCGGACCAATCTGACATGACTATCTCGAGTGGAGCAGCCATGCGTATCGGGGACCTGATGGCCGAAAGCGGTGTGAAGTTCGGCACCAGCGGTGCCCGTGGGCGGGTCACGGACATGACCGACCGGGTCTGCTACGCCTATGCGCTGGGCTTCCTGCAATCCCTGCGCGGCCGCGACGCGCTGGCCGCCGGCGGCGACGTCGGCATCGCCGGGGACTTTCGCGGCAGCAGCACGCGCATCATGGCCGCCTGTGCCCGGGCGGTGGCGGACGCCGGCGGCCAGCCGCGCAACTTCGGCCGCATCCCGACGCCGGCCCTGGCCGCTTACGGCATTGCCCACGCCATGCCGACGATGATGGTGACCGGGAGCCATATCCCGGACGACCGCAACGGCATCAAGTTTAATCTCCCGAGCGGCGAGATCCTGAAGGAGGACGAGGCGCTGATCCGCGGCGAGGAGGTGGCATTGCCACCGGATCTGTTCGATGCCTCCGGGGCCTTCGCCGACGCAACCGATGCCCTGCCGGCGGAAGAGTCCGCTGCCTACGATGCCTATGTCGCGCGCTACCTGGATTTCTTCCCGCGCGACTGGCTGGCGGGCCTGCGACTGGGCCTGTACGA
>Ga0316576_10001248_pt1 | contig 13482 bp, 8 predicted proteins | sample S0NA_FD_203075 | JGI IMG/M metagenome (GOLD analysis project Ga0316576, IMG submission 203075) | Rhizosphere microbial communities from salt marsh grasses in Alabama, United States - S0-2_050615r3r5 | ecosystem: Host-associated > Plants > Roots > Rhizosphere | place: USA: Alabama | collected... | reverse complement strand
CTGGGATGCTTTTTTGACCTTTGTCATTAAGGAAGTTGCCGCTGCCACTGGTTCGCAAGAACTTCGTTCTCTACTTTTGGAAATACTTCTGGATACACGCTATCAGTTTAAGTCGATTCTCCGTGAACCGCAAAAAAGTGCAGATGATCCGGTCAAGCAATTGTTTATCCAAAGCTGGGAGCGGTTGATACCCGTGATGCGAGAAATTAGTATTCAATCTCCGGAACAGAATCTGCTACCTTATTTGTCGTTCATAACGGCAGCTGACGCACTCAATGCACTGGATCGTTTGGGGCCGACGGTTGGGCTGGATATATCCGCTGACGGTCTAAGACGTTTAGCACGCATTCTAAATAACGCCCCATCCATTGACCCATTAAAATATCTGGATGAAGTCGATCCGGTGCTACAACAACTGTTTGATTTCGAAAAATCTGGTAAAATCATCCAACATAGAAACTCACACCGTTTTAATTTTCAACTGATCCAGCCAGCCTATGCTGCAAACCCAAGGGATCGATTGAATCGCTGGGTTCCGAACACTGACGAGTTAGGGGAGTATCTGGTTGAAGTTCGAAATTTATTGCTGGAAGAGGCCGATGCTCGAATTAATTCATCATCAATAGGTAAAGAGTACGCTCGTATTTTCCGCAAACTGATGCTTACCACGGCATGGCAAGAGAGCTGCTGGCGTCAATACATTGTAGAAAACCGAAAAATTGTTCCCCTCATTTCCGCGTCAGATGATATTGGTATGTTACAGATCAATAAAAAGGTATGGCGAGGCATTTACTCTCCCTCCAAGTTGAAATGGGATATTACCTATAATGTTCGTTCAGGAAGCGAAATTCTATTCAAATTCATGGTAAGTTACGCGTTGAAACAAAAAGAGCATAAACTTGCTGGCGGTCTATCCAACCTGGCCCGCGCCACTTATTCTGCTTACAATGGCGGGCCATCGCAGGTTAGCCGTTATCGCAAAAACAACGTTCCGGCCGAACACAAAAAAATCGATACCGCCTTTTGGAAAAAATTCCAGCAAGTCCTCAAAGGCCAAGAATTAGCTGTGGCGCAATGTTTTGGTGATCGAGCCTACAGTTCAACGACGGCTGCGATTCAAATAAAAAAAGGTCAGAAAACATCCGGTTCAAAAAAAGCAACCACAACCAAGAAATCACCGCATATTGAAAATGTCGAGTGGATCAAAGCCCGCAATCCCACACATTTTACTATACAACTGGCAGCGATGAGCGACGAGCAGGCGGTAAAAAAATTTATAAAGCAACACGTTCAAGCTGGCACTTTTGCCTATTATCGAAAAGCGCAAAAAGGACGAGATTTATATGTTGTCATCTACGGAAGTTTTGCTAGCCGCATTGATGCGGAGAAGATCGTTGCTCGTTTTGCTCAGCTTAAACCCTGGATACGGGACTTTGGAAGTATTCAAAAGATAATCTCAAAATAAAATCGTGTAACGATTTTATGAAACGCGGCTTTGCCGCTCATTTTGGCAAAAGGCTAACTTAAAATAAGCCTTTACATCCTTAACTTAAGAGTCGGGCAGCATCTCTTTTAGGCGTCGTGCATGGGCCTCTTCTTCTTGAATGATGGCATGCAAGTGTTCCAGGGTCTTTTGATCTTCGATCAGGGGCTGGAGCATTCCATAGAACAGCGCGGTGTCTTTTTCGAATTCTATGGCCAAGTTGAGTAGATCTTCGATCTTTTTCATGCTTGAAAAATCTGCATCCTCAAGGGTAAAACTTTGTGCACCAACAGCATCCTGGAGCAATGCTCGGCCTATTTTTTCCTGTTCCGGGAACTCTCCAGTACCTGGCACTTTGTCTATCAGTTCTTCAAACCATTTTGCATGCTGAGTTTCATCATCAGCAAGGCTTAGGAGGAGGGACCGCAGCGAAGGATTTTCAATTTTTTCTGCTGCGTTTCTATACACTCGTTCACCGTTTCGCTCGATCTGGACGGCAATATCGATGATATCTTTTAAAGAAAACATTCTGCTACGCCAATATTATCATAGGTGCTACAGGTTAGTTATCCAAAATAATGATTAAGGGTATGCCATGTATGTCATTGGACATTTCCTGAGTGTGCCCAAGTTTCCAGTCAACACACCGGCCTTTGCCGTCAAGGCGTGCTTCGATGTCTTGAACCAGACCTTTGATGTTGATGATCGGGTGACGGGTAAAGACTTTAGGAAGACCGTAAGTAAGACTGCAGGTGATACATTTTCCCGGTCGTTGGGTTAGACGCAGCATAAACTCAAGCCGGTTTCCTTGGGCGCCGATGAATTCGAGACTAATGTCGTAAGCACCTTCTTCGGCATCTCCGTAAAGGGCATCGAAAAATTGGTTCGATCGGTCTTCCGGAAATAGGCGTTTCAAAACATCTGGTGCAAAAAGCTTTTCAAAACCTTTTTTTTCCATCATAATTTTAATAAATCAACGAACATTCAACAAAGCAAATTCATTCTCTGGGGGTAACCGAAGCGTGGTCTTCTTGGCCAGGATTATTATCCGATATGCGGCATCAACGTCCACTTTATCACCCAGGATTCGGTGGCCGGGTCTTTGTCCAGACATACAATGCCGCTGTTTTGAAATTTAAATACCGGCTTTTCAAAATACCCTGTGATCAAATAAGCGGTCAGACGTTCCATAAACGGCAGGTGCCCCACCAGCATAACATCTTTTGTGTTGTCGATGGTATCGGCAAAAACGGTCACGTCATCCAAGGGATTCAGCCCGCTGACCTCGTGAATTCCACCTGAAGGTTGCAGGGCTGCTTCAAAGATTTCAGCGGTCTGGCGGGCCCTGGTTTTTCCGCTGTGGGTTATCTTTGATACAGGAACCGCGTATCCTTTGGCGACTTGGGCAATGCGTTCTGTTTCTGCGACTCCCTCTTGTGAAATACCTTTTTGGGGATCTTTGTCCTTGGGCAAGCTTTTACCGTGCTGGACAAGATACAGTGCCATAGCGCACCTCCTTATGATGAGTACATCACGAAAGCACGAAGACACGAAATTTTGGTATTATTTGGTGTTGTCAACATTTCGTGTCTTCGCAATTGCTATTTGTTAAACATTAACCTAAATTGAGCGTTTGTTTAGGTTGACTATTTTTCTGCCTTCTTCTCACGCAAGGCTGCATGGGCGGCAGCCAGACGTGCAACCGGTATGCGGAAGGGAGAGCAAGAAACATAGGTCAGCCCCAGCTCATGGCACAATTGAATCGATTCGGGATCTCCTCCGTGTTCTCCGCAGATACCGCATTCCAGATCGGGCCGCACAGCCCTCCCCTTAGTTACCGCTATTTCCATCAGCATGCCCACGCCGTCTCGATCGATAACGGCAAAAGGGTTCTCGGGAAGGATTTCTCTTTCCATATATTCAATCAAAAATCCGGCCTCGGCATCATCTCTAGAAATACCGAAGGTAGTCTGGGTCAGGTCATTGGTCCCAAAAGATATGAAGGCGGCATATTCAGCAATTTGATCGCAAGTTAAAGCAGCTCGCGGGATCTCGATCATGGTGCCGAACTTGTACTTCGGTTCAACGCCCTGTTCTTTCATCACTTGCTTGGCCTCGGCTTCAAGGGCCTGTCGCTGAATTTTCAGCTCGTTCACATGGCTGGTCAAAGGAATCATTACCTCGGGATGCACGTCAATGCCCTCTTTGGCCACAATGCAGGCTGCCTCAAAAATAGCACGAACTTGCATCGTGGTCAGTTCCGGAATATGAATGCCCAATCGAACACCTCGCAGACCCAGCATGGGATTTGCTTCGTGCAGATTTTCCACTCGTTTGAGAATGTGTTCTTCCTTTTCGATCTTATCCAAAAGCGCATCAATTTCTTCGAGTGTCCCGGCGCTCTTTAGACGAATCTTATTATCTGACAGATCACGCAGCAGATCGATGTGGTTGGGCAAAAATTCGTGCAACGGAGGATCGATCAACCGAATAATCACGGGCAATCCATCCATGACCCTGAAAAGACCTGCAAAATCTTCTCTTTGAAAAGGCAGCAACGCATCAAGGGCTTCTCGCCGTTCGCTTGGCAGATCGGTCATGATCATTTTTTGCACAAAAGGCAAACGTTCGGCTTCGAAAAACATGTGTTCCGTACGACACAAGCCTATACCTTCTGCGCCGTAGTCCCTTGCACGCTGGGCATCGGCAGGATAATCGGCATTTGTCCATACACCCAATCGTCGAATCTCGTCCGCCCATGAAAGCACCTTCATCAGCCACGGATCTTTGATGTCCGGTACCATTGTTTGTACCTTGCCGAGATAGAGTTCACCGATAGTTCCGTCAATTGAAATCCAGTCACCCTCTTTGATGGTTTTGCCTTTGACTTCCATCTGACGTTTGACCATATCAATTTTCAGTTCAGACACGCCCACCACGGCGGGTTTACCAAACTGGCGGGCAACCAAAGCTGCATGGCTGGTACGGCCCCCACGGCTGGTGAGAATGCCTTGAGCTGCGAGCATCCCGTGTACATCATCCGGCCGGGTTTCAGGTCGAACCATAATCACTTTCTTTCCTTCCTTCTTTGACCATGACTCGGCAATATCCGCGTCCAGGGCAACAACGCCGAATGCCGCACCAGGTGAAACATTGAGCCCCCTTGCCAAGAAGTCACCCTTGGCTTTGACTTCTTTTATGGCATCTCTGTCAAACTGAGGATGCAGAAAAAAATCAACCTGCTCAGGGCTGATACGCATCACCGCTTCTTCTTTGGTAATCAACCCCTCCTCCACCATCTCAACGGCGATTCTAACGGCGGCCTGGGCCGTACGTTTACCATCACGGGTTTGCAGCATCCAAAACTTGCCCTTTTCAATTGTAAACTCAACGTCCTGCATCTCACGATAATGTTTATCCAGATGTTGGCAGATTTTCTCAAATTCACCATAGGCCTCAGGCATCTCCGCTTTTAATTTTGAAATCTCATTGGTTAAACGAATACCGGCCACAACGTCCTCACCCTGGGCGTTGGTCAGGTAATCACCTTCAATTCTATTTTCTCCAGTAGAGCCGTCCCGGGTCATGGCAACACCTGTGGCACTGTCATTTCCCATATTTCCAAAAACCATGGTCTGAACCGTCACAGCAGTTCCCAAGTCATGGGAAATTCCTGCTGCATTGCGATAATCAACGGCCCTTTTACCGTTCCAGCTCCTGAAAACAGCTTCCGTGGCCATAAAAAGCTGCTCGAATGGATCACTCGGGAAATATCGGCCCGCATATTGTTTGAAGATCACCTTAAATTTTTCTATCACGCTCTTCCAATCATCGGCGGACAGTTCGGCATCGGTTTCAACACCTGCTTTTGCACGGGCTTCGGTAATGACTTCCTCAAAGGCCTCATCAGGCGCTTCCATCACCACATTGCCGAACATCTGTATCAAACGGCGATAAGAATCATATACAAACCGTTCATCGCCGGTCAATTTGATCATTCCTTCTGCTGTTTTATCGTTTAAACCAATGTTAAGAACCGTGTCCATCATGCCTGGCATGGAAAACTTAGCACCGCTTCTACAGGAAATCAGCAATGGGCTTTTCGGGTCACCGAATTTTTTACCGGTAGTCTCTTCAACGGCTTTCAGAGCTTCAAGCATCTGTTCTCTCATTCCTTCTGGAAAAGTCTCGCGTGAAGCAAGATAGGTATTGCAGGCTTCTGTGGTAACGGTAAACCCGGGAGGGACAGGAACACCAATTCGAACCATTTCCGACAGATTTGCGCCTTTGCCTCCGAGCAATCCGCGCACATTATCCCACACACCACCAACATACGCTTCTGCCTGGTCAACTTCATCCAAGAGATAAACCCATTTTTTAGCCATTTTGAAGATCCTCCCAATCATTGTGATAACATTAACAAACAGAAAAAATAAACCTATCCATCTTTTATACCATAAAACGACACGAACTTATTTTATAAAAAAAGTCGGTGACTTTAACGCCGATATTTTATCAGAGAATAATCGAAACCGCGAAATAGATCCGGTCTTGAATTGAACCGATCATAAATGTTATGGGAAAGAATATAACATGCGAGAGATTTTAATATAATAAAAAAGGGTTGCCTGTCAACTCAAAAGGCATGCTTCCAAAAACGCCTTTACAATTAAACACACATAATAATTTCCAATTTTTTTAAACCCAAGCTGAGTTTTTCAACTTTTTTAAATGGTTAGTTAACAATATTTTTAAGGAGTACGAATGTGAATATCATCGAAGCCATTAAAACTCGAAAAAGCATCAGGGATTTTACCGCCGATCCTGTCCCGCAACACATTCTAAAAAAGATCCTAGAAGCAGCCTGTCATGCTCCCTCGGCTGAAAACAGCCAACCATGGGAATTTACCATCATTGCCGGTGATAAATTGGATACCATCAGGAAGGCGAATATCGAAAAATTGAAATCAAAAGCACCGCGTCACCCCGACCTTCCGTCCAAAGGCTTGCCCCGAGACAGCGTATATCGGAGGCGTCAGATCGAAATCGCCAAACAGCTTTTTGGACTCATGGATATTTCAAGGGAGGATTTAAAGAAAAGGGACAGGTGGATGGAGCTGGGCTTCCGGTATTTCAATGCACCCGCGACCATCATTATTTCGATAGATCGATCATTGCACTATCCCAGACCGATTTTCGACATCGGGTCAATTACCCAGAATATTTGCCTGGTGGCTCTCCATTATGGACTGGGCACCTGCATTGCCAACCAGGGGATCTCATATCCTGAAGTGTTGCACGAAATTGCCGGAATACCCGAATCCAAACGGATCGTCATCTCCATTGCCATCGGGTATCCCAACTGGGACTTTCCGGCCAACAAGGTGGTCAGTAATCGGGAACCGGTTGAAAATATAACAACCTGGATCGGCTACGAGTAGAAATGAGAAATTTTCAAAGGTTTCTTGAATCCCGTTTGATAGAGCGTTAAGTGACCAGCAAGTTGTCCCACCACACGATAACGATTTGGTTGACTTGATAACCATTCCTCTAATAATCTTCATTTAAGATCAAATTATTTTCAATAATTTTGACTTAAATCAATTTTTCTCATCAAGAATTATGATATTTAACGTAACATGGCATAATTTATTGTATACGATCACGTAACTTTATATTGTTGAACGGATCTATAACTCATTCTTTTTGCCCTTGTTTCGGTTTAGTATTGCTATCGACTTCATTTTCCATTTCATCTTCCAAGAGTGCCAAAACAGGTAAAATCTGTATTCGATATAACAACCTATAACTCTCAACTCCGGAGGTACTTATGCTCCATCGATCCTTTCTAACCACCCTGCGTTTTTTCCGCCCCAAAGGTGAAAAGTATGGCTGTAAAGAAGAAAAAGTTGCCGAAAACTGGGGAGAAATCCGTTGCGGGCAAAGAGCCTGGGAAGACTTTTACCGTAAACGGTGGCAATACGATAAAAAGGTTCGTTCCACCCACGGTGTAAATTGCACGGGGTCTTGTTCCTGGGATGTGTATGTCAAAAATGGTATCCTGGTTTGGGAAACTCAACGAACGGATTACCCGGACTGTGGAAAGGGATTCCCGAATCATGAACCCAGGGGATGTCCCCGTGGCGCCACTTATTCCTGGTATACGTATAGTCCGGTAAGGCTTAAATATCCGTTAATGCGATCCTCTCTTCTAGAAATGTTTCGAACTTCTTTGAAAACCCACAATGATCCGGTGTCTGCCTGGAAGAGCATCGTCGAAGATCCGGAAAAGAAAAAAATATATCAGAAAGATCGCGGCAAAGGTGGTTTTGTGCGTGTTTCCTGGGATGAAGCGACAACATTAATCTCTGCTGGATTGATTCATACTATACAAAAATATGGCCCGGACAGAATTTTCGGATTTACACCCATTCCGGCGATGTCCATGGTTTGTTATGCTTCAGGAGCCAGATTCCTCTCTCTAATTGGAGGTTCCATGATAAGTTTTTATGACTGGTATTGTGATCTACCTCCCTCCTCACCGCAGATCTGGGGAGAACAGACCGACGTTCCGGAAAGCGCCGACTGGTACGAATCAACCTACATGATCGTCTGGGGTACCAATCTTCCCATGACCCGGACACCGGATGCTCATTTTTTCACCGAAGCCCGATATCGCGGTGCACAAGTTGCCGCCGTAGCACCTGATTATGCTGAATATGTCAAGTTTGCAGACACATGGCTCCCCGCAAAGGCAGGAACCGATGCGGCATTGGCCATTGCCATGACTCATGTAATTTTCAAAGAATTTTATATTGATCGACAAACAAGTTATTTTTTCGAATACGCCAAAAACTACACAGACCTGCCGTTTCTTGTGATGATCGATAAAAAAGAGAATGCCTATAATCCCGGACGCTTTTTGCGGGCATCGGACTTGGAAAAAGAATTGAACCATGCAGAGTGGAAGACGGTTTTATATGATACCACTCAACGGGATTTCTGTATCCCCAACGGCAGTATTGGATTCCGCTGGGACAAATCCGGCAAATGGAATCTTCGTCTCAGGGATGCTGTTAACGATACAAAAGTTGATCCTGCGCTCAGCTTTGCAAAAGACAACGACGCTTGGATACCGGTTAATTTCCCTTTGTTTGATTTCAAGGGATCAACCTTAAAATCCGGTATCGTGCCGGTAAAAAAAGTCTTCACCGCCGAAGGAGAACGTCTGGTGGCCACAGTTTTCGATCTTATGGCCGCACATTTGGGGGTACGGTATCCACAGAGTTCTCATCAAGCCGACTATCCTGAGAATTACAATGATCCTCGCCCCTACACTCCGGCCTGGCAAGAGGCAATAACCGGTGTACCGAAAGAAGATGTGGTTCGCGTGGCAAGAGAATTTGCCGAGAATGCCGAAAAAACACGCGGCAAATCATTGATTTTTCTCGGCGCCGGAACCAACCACTGGTACCACAGTGATATGATTTATAGAACCATCATCAGTCTAGCGACGCTTTGCGGATGTCAGGGAGTTAATGGTGGTGGCTGGGCCCATTATGTCGGTCAGGAGAAAGTTCGCCCCCAGGCAGCCTGGTCACAGGTTGCCTTTGGTCTAGACTGGCGCCGCCCGCCCCGCCTCCAAAACGGAACCTCGTTTTACTACTTCGCAACCGGTCAGTGGCGCTATGATACCATGAATCCGCAACACCTTTATTCACCGGTTGCAGATTCAAGCGGAGGCAAGCACATGGCGGATTATAATGTAAAAGCCGCCAGGTTGGGATGGCTTCCTTCCTATCCGCAGTTCGATATGAATCCCATAAATATGTGCCGAGAGGCTTTCGAGAAAGGCCTTTCATCTGACGAAGAAATCATCGCGTACACGGTTGATAAACTCAAAAAAGGCGAAATTAAATTTTCCATAGAGGATCCCGATGATCCGATCAATTTCCCCCGGATGCTTTTCCTGTGGCGGGCCAACCTGTTGGGTGCAAGCGGTAAAGGACACGAATATTTTCTTAAACATCTGCTCGGTGTTGAGAATGCGGTTTTTAATACAGACGCAGGTAATCGACCAGAAGAAATCAAGTGGCATCACCCGGCACCAGAAGGCAAACTCGATCTTCTCGTCACCCTGGAACTTAGAATGTCCACCAGCGCTATGTATGCCGACGTGGCGTTGCCGGCTGCCGGATGGTATGAAATGCATGATTTGAGTACCACGGATATGCACCCTTTCATTCATCCATTCAATCCAGCCATCGATCCGCCCTGGGAGTCACGTACCAATTGGGAACAGTTTAAGGCTATTGCAAAGAAGTTTTCAGAACTGGCGGCTATCCATCTGGGTGGAATGAAAGATTTGGTAGCGACTCCATTGATGCACGACTCACCGGGTGAAATTGCTCAACCTGAAGTCATGGATTGGAAAAAAGGAGAAACCGATCCCATACCCGGAAAAACGCTTCCCAATCTGGCTGTGGTCAATCGCGATTACCCTAATATCTACAAGATGATGACCGCACTGGGCCCCCTGACAGACAAGGTCGGTATTGGCTCCAAGGGAGTGGCCTGGTCTGCCGAGGAAGAATATACACGGCTTAAAGAAAAACTTGGAACGGTTTCGGAAACGGGTATAAGTTATGGGATGCCGTCTCTTGAGACCGGAAAACAAGTGGCGGAAACGATATTGGCCCTTGCCCCGGAGACGAATGGTGCCACCGCCGTTAAATCGTGGAAGGGACTCGAAGAAAAAACCGGTCTGAAGCTTACCCATTTGAGCCGAGAGAGAGAAGGCGAAAAATTTTCCTTTAGCGATATCAGCGCTCAACCGAAAAAGATCATCACATCTCCCACCTGGAGCGGCATAGAATCTGAAAATAGACGGTATTCACCGTTTGTGATCAACATCGAAGAAAAAGTTCCGTTTCGTACCTTAACCGGTAGAGCGCAGTTCTATTTGGACCACCAATGGATGAGGGATTTCGGAGAAAACCTGCCCCTTTTTCGCCCGCCTCTGGATATGCATGCCCTCGGTTCCACCGGAGTAAAACGTGATGACCGGAAAGAGTTGGTGCTCAATTACCTGACCCCCCATTCCAAATGGTCCATTCACAGCACCTATTCAGATACGCTGACCATGCTGACCCTGTTTCGCGGCGGCGAGGCAATCTGGATCAATAATGACGATGCGGCGAACCTGGGGGTAAAGGACAACGACTGGCTGGAATGTTTCAATGTAAACGGCGTGGTCATGGCCAAAGCGGTGGTCAGTCACCGCATTCCACCCGGTAAAGCATTCATGTACCATGCACAGGAAAGGCTGATCAATACACCGGGGGCCGGATTGTCAGGGCAACGGGGGGGGACCCATAACAGCGTCACGCGTATTATGGTCAAACCCACCCATATGATCGGCGGTTATGCCCAGCTAAGTTATGGTTTTAATTACTACGGACCGGTCGGGTCTCAACGGGACGAGATAATTGTTGTTCGAAAGGCAGAGGAGGTGGAATGGTATGAAGATTAAAGCCCAATATGCAATGGTTTTAAATCTGGATAAATGCCTCGGCTGTCACACATGCAGTATTCCGTGCAAAAATGTGTGGACTAACCGTAAAGGTGCCGAATACATGTGGTTTAATAATGTGGAAAGTAAGCCCGGAATTGGTTATCCCCGTAAATGGGAGAATCAGAAAATTCATAAAGGCGGGTGGGAACTGAGAAATAACAGGCTGTCGCTCAAAGCCGGTAGCCGGGGGCACAAATTGTTCAACCTTTTCCACAATCCTGATTTACCGACCATTGATGAATATTATGAACCCTGGACGTACGATTACGACAAGCTGATATCAAGTCCGAATAAAAAGCATCAACCTTCCATCCGACCGAAGTCACAGATCACAGGAGAAAATACCCGAATCAAGTGGGGGCCCAACTGGGAAGATGACTTGGCCGGTGTTTATGAAACCGGACGTGAAGACGTCAATTTTAATAACCTGGATTATTCGATCTATCTGGCATTCAAAAAGGTTTTCTTATTTTATCTTCCCCGTCTTTGCGAACATTGCCTGAATCCTGCCTGCGTTGCCTCCTGTCCTTCCGGGGCCCTTTATAAACGTGACGAAGACGGTATTGTTCTTGTGGATCAGGAAAGATGCCGAGGATGGCGGTACTGTGTTTCCGGCTGTCCCTATAAGAAAGTTTATTTTAACTGGGATACCGGCCGATCAGAAAAGTGCATTTTTTGTTACCCGCGCATCGAGGCGGGGACGCCCACACTCTGTGCCCATACCTGTGTTGGAAGGATTCGTTACGTTGGTGTGGTGCTATACGATGTTGAAAAGATACGATTGGCAGCATCAACCCAAAATGCTCAGGAAGTATATCCAGCCCATTTGGAAACACTGCTTGACCCGGAAAATCCTGAAGTTATCGACACCGCGAAAAAGCAGGGAATTTCAAACAATTTTATTAAAGCCGCGAAACACTCACCCATCTATAAGCTGACCAAATTATGGAGACTGGCGCTACCTCTGCATCCGGAATACAGAACCCTGCCGATGGTATGGTATATTCCGCCGCTGAGTCCGGTTTCTGATCATACAACGTCAACGGATTTGGATAAAATAATTGATTCGCTGCGAATACCGATCACCTATTTGGCGAATTTATTGAGCGCCGGGGATGAAAAACCGGTAAGACTGGCGCTAAAACGCCTGGCAGCTGTCCGTCAGTATATGCGGTCTGTTCGTGTGGAAGAATCCATAGACGCTGAAGTTCTGGACAGTGTCGGATTAACCCTTGAGGCGGCTCAGGCCATTTACCGTTTGCTGGCCATAGCAAAATACGATGAACGCTTTGTTGTTCCGACTGTTAGCCGAACCGACGGAAAAGAACTTTATAAAGATCAAGGGTGTTGTGGTTTTGAGTAAACCCTATTCAGATTAAATTTAATATACAACCTAAAAAAGGTGAAAAAATGAATGTTCAGATTAAACTGATCTCCCATTTACTCCAGTATCCGGATGAATCCTTGCTTGGATGGCTGCCAGGATACAGAGAAGTTCTTAATGAGATAGAAAGTGTTTCCACCCAAAATAGGTACAACCGAATTTTAGCCTATTTCGAACAGACTTCATTGATTCAACTTCAACAAAAATACACTGAAACATTTGATCTCAATCCTTCAAATTGTATGAACCTGACCTATCATCGCTGGGGAGATACCGAAAAGAGGGGCCCGGCATTGGCGTATCTGGAAGAAATCTACCTGAAGTCAGGTTTTGAGCGTATCAACAGTGAACTGCCTGATTTTCTGCCGCTGATACTCGAATTTATATCTGAACGGCCGGATGTCGCAAATTCTGAAATCATACCGCTTTATGGCACAGTTGTGAAAACATTGGTCGAAAGGCTTGAGCGGGAAGGTAATCCTTATGCGCTTTTGTTTAAACAATTGATAGACATTTTGGGGTTATCAGAAGCTGCCGATGATTCTCAGATGGAAGTATTACACTGAGTGTAATCATAAGAAGATGTTTTAACCGGATTTTAATCATCACAACTTGAAATTATATGAAAACAACGGGGTAAAGAAATATGAATTTAACAAACATGCTGGCATTTCTGGTTTTTCCTTATCTGGCGCTGACGGTGTTCGTTGTCGGACATGCCTATCGGTATGTCACGGATTTGTTCTTCTGGAACGCAAGATCGAGCGAATTTCTTGAAAAGAAACATCTTTATCCTGGTATCACTCTATTTCATTGGGGGATTTTGCTAACGCTGCTCGGACATACCGGAGGTCTTTTAATCCCTCAAAGGCTTTTTGATATGTCGGGTATCAATGGATATATGCATACGCAGATTGCTTATTGGACCGGCCTCGTGGCCGGTGGTGCGGCTTTTGCCGGTTCGGTATGGCTGTTATGGCGCAGGATAACCCTTAAACGCATTCAGGTGACCACGACCCTAAACGACTACGTGACCCTGGC
>Ga0316576_10001247_pt1 | contig 13483 bp, 11 predicted proteins | sample S0NA_FD_203075 | JGI IMG/M metagenome (GOLD analysis project Ga0316576, IMG submission 203075) | Rhizosphere microbial communities from salt marsh grasses in Alabama, United States - S0-2_050615r3r5 | ecosystem: Host-associated > Plants > Roots > Rhizosphere | place: USA: Alabama | collected... | reverse complement strand
TGGAGGCCCGTCACGTGGTGGCCTGGGTCCGGAGCGAGGACGCCGCCGCGGACCTGGGGGACTTCCTCGGGCTCCGGGGCTACGCCGCCGGACGGCCCGGCGACCCCGATGTCCCGGTCTGGCTCGCCGTGGAGGCCCTGGAGGGTCGGGCGGCCCTGGACGAGTCGGGGGTGGACGACCTGGCCATCCTGAGCGTGGACGTCCCCGGCGACGCCGACACCCTGGACCGCCGCCACGGGGCCGGCCGGGAAGGAACGGTCCTGGCCCTCTCCCGTGAGCTCCCTCACCTCCGGGCCATCGCCCGGGAGGCGAGATACGGGGTGACGGTGGACGCTCTCGAGGCCCCCGGCACCCGACCCTCGGGGCTCTCCCGGCTCCTGGCCCAGCTGGACGAGGCGGTGGGGACGGCGGACGTGGAAGCCTACCGGGCGCTCCTCGAGCCGATCTTCGAGAAGCACGGCGCGGCCTCGGTGGCCGCCGCCGCGGTGGCCCTCCTCCGGGAGCGGGCCGCGGTGGCGCCCTCGGGTGCGGAGGCTCCGCCGCCGCCGGACCGGGTCCAGTCCTTCGTGCGGCTCTTCATGACCGTCGGCAAGAAAGACAACGTCGGTCCCGGCGATCTGGTGGGCGCCATCACCGGCGAGACGGGCGTGGACGCCGACCGGATCGGCCGCATCGACCTCAAGGACACCTTCGCCCTGGTGGAGGTGGAGCAGGGCGTGGCCGAGCGGGTGATGAAGGCGCTGAACGGCACCTCGATCCGGGGCCGGTCCGTCCGGGTGGACTATCACCGGGAGGAGCGGGGCGGGCCCGGCGGCGGCCGGGGACGACCCGGCGGGCGGCCAGGCGGCGGCGATCGGTCCTCGGGAGGCCCACGGAGCGGCGGTCGCGGGCCGGATCGGGGAAGCCGAGGCCCGGACCGGGGGGGGCGGGGTCCCGACCGGGGCGGCCGGGGGCCGGACCGGGGTGGGCGGCGTCCCGACCGGGGAGGTCGTGGATCCGACCGCGGGGGCGGGGGCGGACGCTCCCGGGACTGACCGGCCCCGGAACCCGACTGCCGGAAACGACAACGGCCGCGCCCTCCAGGAGGGCGCGGCCGTTGCCTCGTCAGACGTGGACGAGGGTCAGTTGATCGCGTCCTTGAGACCCTTACCGGCACGGAAGCTCGGGGTCTTGGAAGCCGCAATCTGGATGGTCTCGCCGGTGCGGGGGTTCCGACCGGTCCGGGCCTTCCGCTTCTTGGCCTCGAAGGTCCCGAAGCCCGTGATCTGCACGCGGTCGCCCCGGTCGAGCGCCTTCGCCAGAATGCCGTCGTCGGTGGAGAACAGGGCGTCCACCGCACGGGCCGCGTCGGCCTTGGTCATTCCGGTAGCGTCGGCGAGGGCGTCCACGAGTTCGGACTTGTTCATCGGGTCTCTCCTGTGGGAATGCGAGGGGTTGAGGAGGGCGGGCCGTCCGCCGCTATCTCCGGGAGCCTTCTCCGGGCGGTCCGGTCCAAGGGTCCCGATGTCCCGAAACGCCGCATGAATCAAGGATAAACGGCGTGTTCGGCATGATGCGTGTCGACGATACCCCAGACCGTATGCGACGTCAAGTGAACGCCTGTTCTCCTGCGGAGACGCCCTCTACCTTGAAGCACGGGAGGCCCTCCCCGAATCGGTCCGGAGACCTGGCGTGACCATCTTCCGCAAACGCTTCATCTGGATCATGGTAGCCCTGGCGATCCTGGTCGTGATCGGGGTCTGGGGCTACATGGCCGTGGAGGGCTGGTCGTTCCACGACGCCCTGTACATGACGGCCATCACCCTCACCGCCGTGGGGTACGAAGAGGTCCGGCCGCTGACCCAGAGCGGCCGGGTCTTCACCATGATCCTCCTGGCCCTGGGCCTCACCTGGATCGGGCTGTGGTTCGCCCTGATCACCTCCTTCCTGGTCGAGCTCGACCTCACCCACGTCCTCCGCCGACGGAGAGTCATGAAGGACATCGCGGCGCTCAAGGATCACGTCATCGTCTGCGGCGCCGGCCGGACCGGGCGTCAGGTCGTCGCCGAGCTCGCCGAGGCCCGTTCCCCCTGGATCGCCATCGAGCGGGACCCGGAGCGTGTGGCGCTCCTCCGGGACGCCTTCCCCGACGGCCTCTTCCTCACCGAAGACGCCACCCACGACGACGTCCTCCTGGAGGCGGGGCTGGAACGGGCCAGGGGGCTGGTAACCTGTCTGAGCCAGGATACGGATAACCTGTTCGTCTGTCTTTCGGCCCGGGACCTGGTGGACGACGTGACCATCGTGGCCCGGGCGAACGAGGAGGGGACGGTGGACAAGCTCCTCCGGGCCGGGGCCACCCACGTGGTGAGCCCGAACGTCAGCGGAGCGGCCCGGATGGCGTCGGTGATCCTCCGCCCCTCGGTGGTCACCTTCCTGGACGTGGCCACCCGCTCCCCCGGACTGTCCCTCCGCATGGAGCAGGCCCCCATCCTGGAGGGGAGCCCCCTGGCCCACCGCACCCTGGCGGAAGCGAAGATCCCCCAGGCCACCGGACTCATCGTCATCGCCCTCAAGAAGGCCGAGTCGGGACCGGGCCAGTTCACCTTCAACCCCCGGGCCGACACCCTCCTCTCCCCCGGGGACGAGATCATCGTCCTGGGGACGCAGGACCAGCTCTCGGGGCTCTTCCGATACGTGGACGGCGCCGCGACCTCACCGGCATAGACGCTGCGACGATCAAGCCGGCCCGCCGGAACGGGCGGTCCGTGGCCCGGCCCGCCCGAACGAACAATCTCGGGCTCGCCCCGCCCCCGGCGATCAGTCCCGGGCCCGGCCCGCCCGGGCGATCCACACCGCGCCGGCCCCGAGGCCCAGGAGGATCCCCAGCGCCGCCGACAGGGTGGCCCCGGCCCAGGGCCCGGAGCTCTCCGGCCACAGCCACGACCCGACGAACCAGCCCACCGGGACCAGGAGGAGCGCCCCGACCAGGGCGAAGGCGGTGCCCCGGAGGAGGGTGGACGCGCCCCGCCATCCCCCCCACGCCCCGGCCGCGATCCCCAGGTACGTGGGGAGAGCCTCCCAGCGGAGGCCCGACAGCTCGTCCAGGGAGAAGAGGTAGATCCCCCGTCGGGCCTGGCCGACGAAGATCGCCACGGTGACGAAGAAGCCCAGGCACGCGCCCACCAGGAGGCCGAGGAGCGTCGTCAGCAGCCGGACCCCCCATCCGGTGGCGTGGATCCGCTCCGCCGCCCCCGGGCCCCCGGAGGTCCTCTTCCCGGGGGTCACCGTCCCGGGGGTCATCGAACCCCCTCGATCAGACCCACGTAGTCCACCCACCGGACGTCGATGGGCCCTCCGGGGATCTCGTCCGGCCGCAGGTCCTGGCCCTCGGTCCAGTGGAGGCGCACGACGTCCGTGGTCTCCGGGCGGAACGTCCGCTCGAAGCGGACCGGCCCGTCGGCGGAGCCGGTCCGCACCCGGACCGTGAGCCTCCCGTCGAAGGCCCGATCCACCTCGAACACGTCGACGCCCTCGGTGCCGAAGACGTCCACCTCCTCGGCCCGGAGGGCGTACCACTCGTCGGCGGCATCCAGGAGGGCGTCCCGCCGGGTCCTGAGCCCGTCCAGGAGCCACTCCCGCTCCGTGGCCAGGTACGAGGGCGGGAGGACGTCCACCGCCTCCGCCAGCGCCGAGTCCGTGAGGACCGCCTGCAGCTCCCTGGCCTGACGCAGATACTCGGCCCGGTCGACCTCCCCCAGCAGGCGGCGTTCGAGCTGCTCCGGCGAGCTCACCAGCCGCGGGACGTCGGGCGGATCGTCGGAGAAGCCGATGTAGTCCCCCTTCAGCCAGCCCGCGATCCCGGTCAGCAGCCCGTCGATCCGTGCGAAGGCCCAGTCCCGGTCCCGGGGGATCGGCTCCCAGCGGACCCATCCACCCTCTTCCTCGAAGCTCGCCCAGCGCCACTGGTCCGAGTGCCGGTCCCAGTCCCCCACGAGCATGTCGATGAGCCGGGCCCGCACGAGGCCGGGGGCGTCGACCCGGCTGTAGGGATTCTCCGCCAATTCCTCGTAGAGCTCCTCGGATCCCGTAACCTTGGACGAGCCTTCCCAGCCCGGCAGGTCCCCGTCCCGTTCGTCGGGCCGGACCTCGATCCAGCCCATCCGACCCGCGAAGGCGTCCCGGTATTCCCCCAGCCGCGGGTCGTCGGGAAGCACCACGGGGACGGGCTTGGCCACGTCCACGCCGGCGGTCTCCAGGATCTCGGCCACCACCATGGCAGCCAGGGGGAACTGGGCGGCCATCTGGTCGTGGAGGAGCTCCGTCACCGCCCCGCCGTCGAGGGGTTCCGGGAGCAGGCGCGTGGCGTCCTTGACGATGCTCCGGAACTGGTACTCCACGCCGTTCGCGCCCCGCATGTGGAGGCCGAGGGTCTGCTTGCCGCCGCTGATCTCCTCGATCTCCACACCGCCGCCCAGGGAATCCAGGGAGAGGACCGGGACGGTGAATTCGCGACGCCACAGCTCCCGGTTGAGGTCCCCGAAGAGCCAGCGTTCCACGACGTTCGCGGGATAGGTCTCCCCGGGGGTCGCCCGGACGGAGTCCATGCTGGGCAGGAGACGACGCCGGGCCACGGCGGGCGGGGGGCCGGACTCCAGCTCCTCGAGCTCCGCGGCGGTGGCGTCGGTGGCGCGCCCGGCGACATCCCGGGTCGGTTCGCCACCGGCCCGGACGGGACCGGCGGCATCCTGGTCGCCCCCCGACGGACGACCCGAGGGCCGATCCGGGGACCACCACGGCGTGGACGGGCCCGCCGAGTCCCCCCGGGCCAGGAGCACCGGCTCCCGCCCCGAGGGATCCAGGAGGGTCATGGAGAAGCGGACGTCGAGGGAGTCGAGGCCGGCCTGCATGCACTCCGATACCGCCGCGTCCCCCGGTCGACCCGGACAGGTGAGGCGATCGGGATCGCCCGCCACCACGAACAGGTCCACCGCGTCGTCCTTCCGGAAGACCAGGAACATGTAGCCCGGCCGGGAGGCCCCGTACCACATCCCCTCGGTATTCGTGATGGGCGTGAGCTTGCTCCCGGCGCCGCTCACCAGGACGAAGCGGGGAGCCAGGGCGTCCTGGGCCCCCAGGACCTGCAGGGAGTGATCGTGACCGCCCACGAAGGCCAGGGGGGGCGTGCCGGTATCCCGGAAGGTCCGGAGCAACCGCCTGTGCAGCTCGGCATAGATGGGGGAGTCCAGGTCCTGCACCAGCGTGCCGGTCTTCTTGAGGAGGAACTCCACCCCCACGGCCCGGGAGCCGGGGAGCAGGGCGCCGTGGGGCCCCGCCGACCGGAGGGGATGGTGCTGGACCATGATGACCTGCCGGTCTCCGGCGGTGGTCAACGCCTCCGCCACCCGATCGAAGAAGGCGTCTTTGTCCTCTTCGGAGCGGGCCTGGAGGAACCAGTGGGTGTCCAGGAGGACGAGGCGCACGTTCCGGCGCAGGTCCCGGACCACGGGCCCCGGATCTCCGGGCTCGGGCAGGAGCGCCACACGGGGACCCGTCTCCCGGGCGGCGGCCAGGGCCCTCTGGAGGTTCTGCAGCCGCGCCAGGCCGGCGTCCCCGGCCTGGTTGCCCCAATCGTGGTTCCCGGCGAGGAAGAGCCCCAGGGTCGCGTGCTCCAGGGCCTCGGGGCCGCTCACGAGGTGGATCTGGTTCCAGAGGTGGACCGAGTCCTCCGGGAAACCGGGATGGTCCCGGTCCCGCACTCCCACCGGATAGACGATGTCGCCGGGGTAGATGATGGATACGGCGGAGTCCCGGGCCAGGGCCGCAGACCACGTCTCCACGTCCTCGGACAGCGCCGAGAGGACCGGAGAACCGTCCTCCAGCGTGGCGCCGCCGTCTCCCAGGAGGAAGACCACCGCGTCCACGTCGGCGGGATCCGGGAGGGGGATCCCTTCCACATCGGGCAGATCCGGAACGGTGGCGTTGTCGCAGGCCAGGAGACCGGCCAACAGCCACGGCAGGCACAGGGCCCACCGGGAACGGAGGGGGAGGAACTGTTGGAATCGGGACGTCACGGGTCGACGGAGATCCGGCTCGAGGAAGAGGGGGAGCGGGCCCTGTCCCAGTGATGCAAGCCGTATACCAGGCGGGGGGATCCAACGCCTCCCGGGACGCCGGACGCGAACGAGGGCCCCGGGACGAAATCCCGGAGCCCTCGTGTCCTCGGGGAGGCGACGCCGTCCCGTCAGGCGTCCTCGGCGGCCCTCCGCCGGCCCCGCAGAAGGGTGTAGATGAAGTAGCCGATGGCGATCCACATCCCGATCTTCAGCATCATCCCCATCATCCCGAACAGCATTCCGAAGAGCGGGAAGATGAGGGCCGCCAGAAGCTTCAGGATGACCAGACCAGCCAGTCCACCGATGGCCGCCACTCCGAATGCGCGCATGGGTCGTAACTCCGTCAGGTTGAGCGTCGTCTCCACCCGGGCCTACGAGTCACCGCCGAAGTTTGTTTCCGGCGGGACGAGGCCCGATCCGTCGACCCCTACTTGTAGCGGTAGGTGACCCGTCCACGGGTCAGATCGTACGGCGACATCTCGACCTTCACCCGGTCGCCCTCCAGGACGCGGATGTAGTGCTGCCGCATCTTCCCGGAGAGATAGGCCAGGATCTCGTGTCCGTTCTCCAACTCCACCCGGAAGGTGGCGTTGGGGAGGACCTCACTGACGGTTCCTTCGAGCTCGATTGCCTCTTTTCCCACGTTCGCCCTTTGCGTTCGGGTTGTTCTGCGAAGGAGGAACCTAGCCCTCCCGGGAGTCGCAGATCAATGAGGGCGGGGCCGGCGGCCCCCTCCGGGTGCGATCCCCTCAGGCCGCCGGGGGGATCCGCAGGACCTGGCCCGGATAGATCTTGTCGGGGTCCTTGAGCATGGGCTTGTTCGCCTCGAAGATCACCGGGTACTTCATGGCATCCCCGTAGACCTCCTTCGCGATCTTCGACAGGGAATCGCCGCTCTCCACGGTGTAGAAGGTGGACGGGGGCTCGGGAGCCTCGACCACAAGGCGGTCGTCCACCTGCGCCACCCCCTGGGTGTTGCCCAGGACGAGGACGATCTTCTCCCGGTCCTCCTGGGAGGCCACCCGACCCTCTACCGTGACGACGCCGTCGTCGTACCCCACCTTGAGATCGTCGACGTCGAAGCCCATGTCCTGGACGAGCTTCATCAGGGCCCGGGACTTGTCGGCACGGGCGCGGACCTCGTCGGCGGCGCTGGGGGTCTCGACCTTCGTGCCGGCGTCCTTCTTGAAGTTGAACAGTCCCATCGGGATCGTCTCCTTTGTGTGCATGCGAAAGGGGGTGCTTCAGCGTGACATCGTCCTGCAGGACCCGGGCGCAGTCAGCGCATTTGCTGCGCACACCGGACGGGTCTAATCTCCCCAGCCTGGGCCGGGCCCTCAAGGGGCATCGCCCGGGTCTCGCTCCGGCAGCCTCGTCCGCAGGGACTGCCGGAGGCCGAAACGCCCCACCCCGGGGCCGACGGGGATGCGCCCGCCCGCCGGGTGGGGACGCCCCCGGAGTGCTGAGATGACGGCCCGGACCTACACCGCGGAAGAGCGCCTCCGGCTGGCGGAGGCGTGGCGGGGAGGCGCGGCCGTCTCCTGTCCCCGGTGCGGAACGGGGCTTCAGCCCCGCCCGGTGCCTCGCCCCGAGACCGTCTCCTACGTCCGCACCCGGAGCTGGCTCACCTGTCCGGGCTGCGGCCGGGGGCTGGTGGCCGACGATCCCAAGGGGGACCGGTGAGCGTCCTGGTGGTCTCGGCCGGTCGGATCCTGGTGGACGACGACGGCAGACTGGTGCGACTCCGGGACGTGCCGGCGGAGGCCCGGGAGCCTCACGGGGGCCCCCTGGTCCTGGATGGGATCCGGGGCGGCCTGCGGGTGGTGGACTGGCCCGACCCCGCGGCCCCGCCGCCCTCGGGCCGCTTCCTGGGGCTCCGTGCGAGCCTCGGGACCCTCGCCGTCGACGAAGCCCGGCTGGCGGGGCGGGCCCGGCAGCTCCTGGAGTGGAGGCAGCACCACCGCTTCTGCGGACGCTGTGGCGTCGAGACCCGCCTGGAGGGGGGGAGCGCCCTCCGGTGCCCGAGCTGCGGACTCGACCATTTTCCCCGGGTCGCCCCGGCGGTGATCGTCCTGGTCCACGACGGGGACCGGGCGCTGCTGGGCCGGCATCCTGGCCTTCCGGAGGGGATGTACAGCACCCTGGCCGGGTTCGTGGAGCCGGGGGAGTCCGCCGAGGACACGGTCCACCGGGAGATCCACGAGGAGTCGGGCGTGACCGTGGAGGATCTCCGCTACCAGGGGAGCCAGTCCTGGCCCTTCCCCCACTCCCTCATGCTGGGCTACCTCGCCCGCTATCGGGGCGGCGAGCTGGTCCGGGAGGAGGAGGAGCTCGAAGACCTCGCCTGGTTCCGGCGGGACGCCCTCCCCCGCATCCCTCCGCCGGTGACCATCGCCCGGACCCTGATCGACGCCTGGCTGGAGGGGCAGAGGGGGTGAGGGGCCGTCGGATTCTCCCCTCACCCGCCCCCGCTCCGTCCCTCCCGCCCCGGGCCCTCCGGACGTTGGCCTCCCCGGCCGCGATCCTCCGTCGAGGGGGACCCGGTTGCGCGTCCCAGTCCCGGGTAGGAGGTTCGACCGTCCTCCCGCCTCTCTCCCCCGGAACCCCTGCTCCATGGCCCCGTCCACACCCCTAGGGCTCGGTCCCGCCTCCCGCTGGTCCGCCCCCCGTTCCGGCATCGTGTTGGCGGGGGCCGTGTCGGTATGCCTGCTGGCGCCCGGCACGGCGACGGCCCAGACCCCGGAACGGGAACCGGCTCTCCTGGAGCTGGGGATGGGCGCCCGGGCCCTGGGACTGGGGATGGCTCCCCAGATCGGCTCCGACGATCCGGACGCGGTCTTCGTCCACCCGGCCCTTGCACTGGAGGCCTCGGGTTTCCACCTGGGGCTGTCCCGCTTCGGCAACGCCTCGACGGGCTACACCCTCTCCGCCGCCACGGACTGGTTCGGGGGCGGGGTGGCGGTCTCCCTCCAGACACTGGAGTACAGCGGCCCGGGTCCGGGGGCGCGTCCCGGCGGGATGGACCCCTTCTTCGCCGAAGACGGGACGGGGGTGGCCGAGTCCGCGGCGACCCTGACCTACGCCCGGGAGCTCTTCGGTGTGGACCTGGGGATCTCCGGGCGCATGAGCACTCAGCGCTTCGACGGGGCCAGCGTCACCACGGGGATGGTGGACGTGGGGGCCTCCCTCCCGGTGGGTCCGCTGCGAGCCGCCCTCTCCGTGCGGAACCTGGGCCGGGATCCGGAGCTGGGGGACGAGGCTCTGGAGCTCCCCATGGAGGTGGTCCTGGGCGTGGGCGGCTACGGGCGTCAGGTGGGCCCTCTGGACATGGGGCTGGCGGCCCAGGTCGTGCGCCGGGACGACGGGGAGTTCCTCTACGGCGGAGGGCTCGAGGTGGGATACTGGCCGATCCGCGGCCGGACCTTCGTGGGCCGGGTGGGCTTCCGGAACGTCCCCGAAGGAGACGCCTCGCCGGTGACCTTCGGCGGAAGCTTCTGGGGGGACAACCTGGTCCTGGAGTACGCCTTCCAGCCGGTGGACGGGGAAGACGGACTGCACCGGCTTACGGTGGGCTGGCGCTAGCGGGCCGCCGATCGCGCCCCGGCCCCGCATCCGGCTCGGGGCCGGGTCCGGGGGGCATCCCCCCGACCGGGAAGATTTCGCCGGACCGGGGGTAGTCGGTCCCATGTCGACCTCGCGCCCGCCCTTCGACCCCTCCCCTCTCGTGGAGACGGCCCTCGCGGCCCTCGACCGGGACGACCCTGTCGCGGCCCTGGTGGCGCTGTCCGGCGTGGTGGACGCCGGACCCGCCGAAGAGACGGACGCCCGGGTGCGGGCCCTGCGTCGGCACCTCGAAGAGCATCCGGACCGTGGGCGCCGACTGGGGGACGCGCTGCGGCGGACCCTCGTCGACGCCCGGGTGGGGCCCGCCCTCACGGAATCGGGAGTCGACTCGACCGCGGGCTTCCTCCCGGAGCTCGGAGCCCGCCTGGTGGGGCGCCTCCTTCCGGAGACCGACGATCCGGAGGACCTCCGCGCGGTGCTTCGGCGAGCCTTCCCCGGGGCCGATGCGCACCAGAGGGTCGCCGAGGTCCCCGACGCCGAGTGGCTCGGGCTCCTGGACGCCCTCGGCATCCACGACGCCCCCCTCGCCCGGGTCGACCCGGAGCTCGCCAGCGCGATCCGGACGTTGGCCCATCACGTGGGAAGTCAGGGTCTGCAGCCCGCCTTCACCCGCCGGCTTCCGCACCTGGAGGCGCCGGACTCCCCCTTCCTGATGCTGACCGACCGGGTGCTGGCCTACCTCCGGAGCTACTCCACCGACGGCCCGGGGGGCGATCCGGAGCTCCTCGGAGAAGCCCTGGGGACCCTGGTCCGCTGCCGCGCCGAGGTTCGTCGCCTGCGCGCCACCAAGGGGGAGTTCGGCACGAGCCTCGAGCTCACGGGCCTCACCTTCCGGCTCCTTCAGCTCCTGGACCGCCTCGAGCTCCTCCTCCACCTGACCGACCCCCTTCGCCACGACGGCAGGGAGAGCGCCGTCGCGCTGTTCCGGGAGATCCTGGCAGCGGAGAAGACCCGCCACCACCTCCTCCCCCTCGTCCGGGGTCGGGCGGACCTCCTGGCCTTCCAGGTAGTGGAGCACGCGGCACGGAAGGGAGGCAAGTACATCACCTCCGGCCTCCGGGACTACTGGGCCTTCTTCCTGGCCAGCCTGGGCGGGGGCGGGATCGTGGCCCTCTTCTCCTTCCTCAAGATGGTGATCGGGAGCCAGGGGCTGCCCCTGGGGATCGAGGGCCTGCTGTACGGGCTGAACTACTCCACCTGCTTCGTCCTCATCTACCTGACGGGGGCGGCGCTGGCCACGAAGCAGCCGGCCCTGACCGCGAACACCATCGCCCAGGCGCTGGGGAATCGCGACGACCGGCACCTGGAGGATCTCGAATCGCTGGTCGTGAGGGTCTGGCGCAGCCAGTTCATCTCCTTCGTCGGCAACCTGGCCATGGCCCTCCCGGTGGCCTTCCTGGTGTCCGAGGTCTTCTTCCGGGCGGCGGGCGAGACGATCGCGCCCCCGGCGAAAGCCGAATCCATGCTCGCCGCCCTGCACCCCTGGGCGAGTGGAACCCTCTTCTTCGCGGCCATCGCGGGGGTCTTCCTCTTCCTCTCGGGGCTGATCTCGGGCTGGGTCGACAACCGCCTGCTCTACTCGCGGGTGGCCGATCGGGTGGCCCATCAACCGACGCTGCGACGCCTCCTGGGCCCGGAGCGGGTTCAGCGACTGGCGGATGCCCTGGACCGGAAGCTGGGAGCGCTGGTGGGGAACGTCTTCCTGGGCTTCGCCCTGGGATCCACGGGCACCCTGGGCGAGATCCTCGGCCTTCCCCTGGATATCCGCCACATCGCCTTCGCCTCCGCCGAGTTCGGGACGGCCCTGGAGATCCTCCACTTCGATGTCGCCCTCGGCGTGGTCCTCCCCGTGGCGCTGGGCGTCGCCCTGATCGGACTGGTCAACTTCCTGGTGAGCTTCGGGCTCAGCCTTGCCCTGGCCCTGGAGTCCCGGAAGATCACCTGGCGGGAGACGCGGATACTGGCGGGGCACCTCGCCCGCCACTTCGTCCGGCGGCCGCTGGATTGGTTCTTCCCACCCCGGACCGGCAACGGGGCCCGGCCCGAACCCGTCGAACGGCCGGAGGCCGCACCTCGGGGCCCGGGCACGACGGGGGATTGACGCGGCGGGGTCCGGCCGGCCCGTGCGGTGGTGACGCAGGCGTGTGAGGTGATTCGCGAAGACGGCAGTCCGGGAGGGGGTCCGCTGGAGGTCCGGCCGGGGCAGGGCTCCCGGGAGAGGCGGGATCGCCGGAGCGGGGACGGGGAGGGCCGGGGGGTCCCGTCCCCGGGACCCCTCAGTTCACCCGGGCCGACCAGAAGGCCTCGCCCAGCCGGGAGACCCCGATGTCGTCCACCAGCACCTCCCCGGCGGGAGAGCGGTCGAAGACCAGGGAGATGGCCCGGAGATCCCCCAGGTCCACGTCGGGATTCTCGTCCAGGAAGTCCCCCATCCGGACCTCGTAGCCCTGGAGGACCACCTCCGAGCGATCGGCGAAGGCGTCGTCCTCCTGGTCCTGCCGCCGCCAGATCGTGATGTCCAGGGGTCGGCGGATGGGCCCGTAGCGGCTCAGGGGGACCCGGGCGCTGTGTCCGGCTCCGTCGGTGATCTCCACGGAGAGATCGATGGGGGGCGGCTCCTCGTCGTCGCCTCCGCCCCGGGTCCGGCCTCCCCCCTCACCCCCCCGGCCTTCCTCCGCCTCTTCCCCCTCCTCCGGGGGATTCGGGTCCTTCCGGGGACCCGGGATCCTGGGGGTCGCCGCCAGGGCCAGGGATACCGAGTGCCCGGCGCCCAGGGCCCACGCCCGGGTCAGGCCCGGGGGGAGCTCGACCCGGTAGGCGGCCGGGGGGCCGAACCGGGTCGTGTCCGGCCCGGCGATCCTGTTGTTCCAGGCCAGGCGCACCGCCTGGTTCTCCTGGGACGCCGAGGTATTGGCCCGGTTCCGGGAGCGGAGGGGGAGGGTCTCCTCGGCCCAGGTCTCCAGGCTGTCGCCCCGGAGAACCACCCCTGCGCCGGTGCCCGTGGTGACGTCGATGTCCTCCTCGAAGCCCGCCAGCCGCCGGAAGGAGGCGTGCTGCATCCGGGTCACGTACATGGTCTCCGGGAGCCACTCCCCGATCACTCGGTGGTCCCGGAAGATCGGACGCCACTTCTCGACGTCCATCAGCGTCGTCTCCAGGAAGGCGGTGATGTAGATCTCCGCCATGCGCCGCTGGGCCTCCGGGGGGACCAGGTAGCGGAGGTCCAGGGTGCGGCCCGAGCGGGGGCCGTTGTCCTTGTTGTTCCAGACGGTGTTCCACTGACCGTGGTTCGCCCGGTACATGTAGACCGACGCCTTGAACAGGTCGGAGGCCGGGTTGGTGAAGGTCACCCGCTCCCACTGACGGAGGCCGTGGAAGGAGGTCACGTCCCCGTCATGGGATCCGTGGAAGACCAGGTAGTTCACGTCCTCCACCGGTACCTTGCGGCCCGTGGGCAGGTACTGGCCGTCCACCGGGGCGATGGCCACCACCGAGCGGATGTCGAAGCCGAAGTCGAACTCCAGGGAGGCATCGTCGGGGTAGCGGTCGAGCCGGTTGAAGGCGGCGGCGTGCCCCACCGCCTCGCCGCCCCGGGAGTGGCCCATGACGGCGATGCGGCTCATGTCCACCCGGCCCTGGAAGGGGTTGCCCGCTTCCTCGTTGAAGCCGCGCCAGACCTGCAGGTGCTTCAATAGCAGCCAGCCCCGTCCGTCGTTCTCCCCGCGGATCCCCCCGTTGATGAAGTTCATGTCCACCGAGGCCAG
>Ga0316576_10001246_pt1 | contig 13484 bp, 8 predicted proteins | sample S0NA_FD_203075 | JGI IMG/M metagenome (GOLD analysis project Ga0316576, IMG submission 203075) | Rhizosphere microbial communities from salt marsh grasses in Alabama, United States - S0-2_050615r3r5 | ecosystem: Host-associated > Plants > Roots > Rhizosphere | place: USA: Alabama | collected... | reverse complement strand
CGTAATGAATCAAGTTCTCTCCGACAGTCGTCTGGCCAACTTAGGGGCACAGGCGATCCTCGAAAGGTTCAACGCGTTTCATTCCTCGTTCAAGGACATCACCCGTCGCGCCGCGGAGCGGTTCCTCAACCGGGATTGGCGTGGTCTCCAGGACGATGCGACCATCCGGTTGGGTCTTTACCGTCAGGCGGCGGACGCAATTGAGGACATCATCCGGCGGCTGCTCGGAGAGCGCGTCAAAGACAAACTGACCTGGGCCGGTATGAAGGCGGTTTACTCCGGGCGTATCTTCCATCAGAATGATCGTGAACTGGCGGAAACCTTCTTCAACTCCATTACCCGGCGCATATTTTCCACGGTCGGTGTCGACCCACGGATCGAGTTTGTCGATTCCGATTTCGACACGCCGCCGACGCCGTCGGTCCCGGAGTTGGGCCGAAGCTATGAACCGAACGCTGACCCTGTCGATTCGATACGCGCCATCTTGGAAGACTGCGGTTTCGGCTCTAAGCTCAAGGCTCCCGACAGTCAAGCGGCTGCGGTTGCACGCCGCATTCGACGTCAGCTTGCGGCCCGGGGCACGGATGTCTTTGTCGAACGGATCGATATGGTCGGCAGCCTCTTCTTCCGCAACAAAGAGGCCTATCTTGTCGGCCGCATCGTCACGGCATCCGACACCCTGCCGCTGGCGATCGCACTGCACCACCCGCCGGGGGGCATCGTTGTCGATGCGGTGCTTCTGGACGAAGACAGTCTCAGCATCCTGTTCTCCTTCACGCGCTCCTATTTTCTCGTCTGCGCCGAAAGGCCTTGCCATCTGGTGCATTTTCTCAAGAGCATCATCCCGCACAAGCGTACAGCCGAACTTTACACCACGATCGGCTACAACAAGCACGGCAAGACCGAGCTTTACCGCGACATCGTCAGTTACACTTTAGAGTGCACCAATGAACAGTTCGAATTTTCTCCAGGCCAGCGCGGCATGGTCATGATCGTCTTCAACATGGCACGGGATGATCTGGTGATCAAATTGATCCGGGACCGTTTCCGCAATCCGAAAAACACCACGCGTCGCGCTGTAGTTGAAAAATACGACCTCGTTTTCAAACACGATCGCGCCGGTCGCCTGGTGGAAGCCCATGCTTTCGAATACCTGAAGTTCAACCGTTGCTGGTTTTCAGACGACCTGCTCGATGAACTGCTGCGGGAAGCTGCCGAAACGGTTGAGGTCGTTCAGGACGAGGTCATTCTCCGGCACGCCTATGTGGAACGGCGGGTCACCCCTCTTGACGTTTATTTAACGGAAGCCGAGCCCTCGGCAGCGGCCTCTGCGGTCATCGACTACGGCAAAGCCATCAAAGACCTGGCCGTCAGCAACATTTTCCCGGGTGACATGCTGCTCAAGAATTTCGGGGTGACGCGCCACCAGCGGGTCGTTTTCTACGACTACGATGAACTGTGCCCGCTGATCGACTGTCATTTCAGAAAACTGCCCCCGCCACGCACCACTGAAGATGAACTGGAGAGCGACCCGTGGTTTTTTGTCGATGAAAACGACGTCTTCCCCGAAGAGTTCCCGCGCTTTCTGGGCCTGGCACCTGATTTACTGGAGGTTTTTACAGAATCCCATTCCGATCTCTTCGGCGTAGAATTCTGGCAAAAAGCTCAAGCGGCGATCCGTGGTGGCGAGATCATCAGTGTCCTGCCATACCTGCCGCAACACCGCTTGCCGTAATCGTTCCAAGGGGAGGATACCGGTCGGTGGTCCCAGACCGCATCGGCGCCGGCGCACCCGACGAAATGGCTTTCTGGTTCTGCCGGTTTTTTCGAGACGGAAATAAGCCACTAATCGGCAACCGAACGATCTGTCGCTCCAGCGCATTGCCGCTTTGACAAACGGCACCGGCTCGAGGTTGTCTTTACATTGATTAAAAAATACCTATGGTTAAGCCAAATTTTAACAGTGGGAGGTCCAGATGAACATGCAAAAAACGGTGGCCGGAATCGAGGTCACGGGGCCCGTGTCCGCCGAGTTCTCCCGAATTCTCACTCCGGAGGCTCTGGCATTTGTCGGAGGCCTGGCCCGTAAGTTCGACACCCGCCGCAAAGAACTGCTCGACCGCCGCCAGAGGGTCCAGGCCGATATCGATGCTGGAAAGCTGCCAGACTTCTTGCCGGAAACTCGGCCTATCCGCGAAGGTGACTGGAAAATCGAACCGGTCCCCGACGATCTCAAAAATCGCCGGACCGAAATCACCGGTCCGGTCGACCGCAAAATGGTCATCAACGCGCTCAACTCCGGGGCCTCGACTTATATGGCCGATTTCGAGGATTCCCATTCCCCAACCTGGGACGGCACCATCCAGGGGCAGATCAACCTCAGGGACGCGGTCGCCGGCTCCATCGAGTTCCGGAGTCCGGAAGGGAAATCCTACCGCCTGGCCGATCGCATCGCCACCCTCATCGTGCGTCCCCGGGGCTGGCATCTGGTGGAAAAACACGTCCTCGTCGACGGCCAGCCGGTTTCCGGTAGTCTCTTCGATTTCGGCCTCTTCTTCTTTCATAACGCCCGCGCGCAATTGTCGAAGGGCAGCGGTCCCTATTTCTACCTACCCAAAATGGAGAGTCACCTGGAAGCGCGGCTGTGGAACGATGTCTTCATCCACGCCCAGCATCAGCTGGACATCCCCAGGGGGACCATCAAGGCCACCGTCCTGATCGAAACCATACTGGCGGCCTTCGAAATGGACGAAATCCTGTATGAACTTCGCGAACATGCCGCCGGCCTGAACTGCGGCCGCTGGGATTACATCTTCAGCTTTATCAAACGCTTCCGGAATGTCCCGGAATATATATTTCCGGATCGGGCTCAGATCACCATGACGCGGCACTGCATGCACGCCTATTCGCTGCTGGCCATCAAGACCTGCCACCGCCGTGGGGCTCATGCAATGGGCGGCATGGCCGCCCAGATTCCGATCAAAAATGATCCGGCTCAAAACCAGGCCGCCCTGCAAAGAGTCCGCGAGGACAAGACCCGCGAGGCCACCGACGGCCACGACGGCACCTGGGTGGCCCATCCCGGCCTGGTGCAGATTGCCCGCGAAGAATTCGACAAGGCCATGCCGGCGCCGAATCAGATCGATAGACTGCGCAAGGACGTGCACGTCACCGCCGCCGACCTTTTGCGGCTGCCATCTGGAACGATCACTGAAGAGGGCCTGCGCACCAACGTGAGCGTCGGCATTCAGTACATGGCCAATTGGCTCAGTGGGTTGGGGTGTGTCCCCCTCTACAATTTGATGGAGGACGCCGCCACGGCCGAAATTTCGCGCACCCAGGTCTGGCAGTGGGTCCATCACCCGCGCGGCGTTCTGACCGACGGCCGCAAGGTCGATCTGGAAATGGTCCGCAGGGTCATAAAGGAAGAAATGGCGAACATCAGGGCCGAAGTCGGTGACAAACTTTTCGAAACGGTCCGATACGATCTGGCGGCCCGACTCTTCGATGAGATCATCGCCAACGACGAGCTGGAAGAATTTCTGACCCTTAGGGCCTACGATTATATCGATTGATCGGTTTACTGCATGGGTCATCGCAATGGGTTATATAGGCTTTACGATGATGATCAATAGCCCATGATTTTTTTATTATAAATGGATCCCTTAACCGCGTGTGAGGAGGAAAAATGAAAACAGTCGAAGAAACCGCCGCCGAAATATGTGATCGGCTTTCCTGCCACGAGATATTTCCCGACGAGGTGAGCGATCTTGCAGAAAGTTGGGAGAAAGACCCCCGCTGGAAGGGAATCATCCGACCGTACTCCCCGGAAGAAGTGTTGAAACTGCGCGGGACACTGCACGTCAGCCACACGTTTGCCGAAGTCGGTGCCAAAAGGCTCTGGTACCTATTGAACACCGAAGAATATGTCCCCGCCCTCGGAGCGCTCACCGGTAACCAGGCCGTCCAACAGGTAGAGGCCGGTTTGAAGGCGATCTATCTGAGCGGCTGGCAGGTGGCGGCCGATGCCAATCTGGCCGGAGAAATGTATCCCGACCAGAGCCTCTATCCGTCCAACAGCGTGCCGGCCGTGGTTCAGCGGATCAACAACGCGCTGCGCCGGGCCGATCAGATACAAGTGCTCGACTGCCGCAAAAAAGGACCATACTGGTATGCGCCGATCGTGGCCGATGCGGAGGCCGGATTCGGCGGGCCCTTGAATGCCTTCGAACTGATGAAGATGATGATCGCGGCCGGCGCGGCCGGGGTCCACTTCGAAGATCAGCTGGCTTCAGCCAAAAAATGCGGCCATCTCGGCGGCAAGGTCCTGGTCCCGACCCAGGAATTCATCACCAAATTGATCGCCGCGCGGCTGGCGGCGGATATCTGCGGCGTGCCGACGGTGCTGGTTGCCCGCACCGATGCCGATGCCGCCCGACTGGTTACGAGCAATATCGACAAGCGGGACAAACCCTTCATCCTCGCTCGGCCGCGATCCGCCGAGGGGTTTTACTACGTCAAAAACGGAGTGGAAGCCGCCATTGCGCGCGGACGGGCTTACGCCCCGTATGCCGATATGGTCTGGTGCGAGACCTCGACTCCCGACCTCGAACAGGCTCGCAGATTTGCCGAGGGAATCCATGCCGAGCATCCGGGCAAACTTCTGGCGTACAACTGCTCGCCGTCATTCAACTGGAAAGCCAAGCTGGACGAAGCCACCATCGCCAAATTCCAACGGGAACTGGCGGCCATGGGCTATAAATTTCAGTTCGTCACCTTGGCCGGCTTCCACGCCCTTAACATGGGAATGTTCGACCTGGCCTTGAGCTACCGTAAGGAAGGAATGCTCGCCTACTCCCGCTTCCAGCAGGAGGAGTTCAAGCATGGAACCGAGGACGGCTACATGGCGACCACCCATCAGAAGTTCGTCGGTACCGGATATTTCGATCGCGTAATGAATGCCGTCAGCGAAGGAGAAACATCGGTGAGTGCCCTTTCCGGCTCCACCGAGGAAGAGCAGTTCTGATGAACTATCTCGCACATGCCTATCTGGCCGAGTCTTCGGATGAGTTTTTGATCGGCAGTATTATGGGTGATTTTGTCAAAGGCCCGGTCGATGATCTTTTGAACCCCCAAATCGCCAGCGGCGTCCTTTTCCACCGGCGTGTCGACGCTTTTGCCGACAACCATCCCATGAGCCGGGCCAGCCGCAATTTGTTCAGTCCGCGGTGTCGCCGTTACGCCGGCGTCATACTGGATATCTGTTACGATCACTTTCTGTCCAAAAACTGGTCTGTTTACACGGACTCTGACCGTTCCGAATTCATCACGCGGGTCTATGAGACCCTGCAGCGCCACCATGACATTCTGCCTGTCAGACTGCAGTCGGTATTGCCACGAATGGTGCAGCAAAACTGGCTGAACAGCTACCGGACCCTCGGCGGCGTCGACATCACTCTGGGCCGGATAGCCCAACGCATCCACCGTAAAAACACCCTTGACGATTCAATCGGGGAAATCAGAAAAAATTACGGACAGCTCGAACGCAACTTCCATGCGTTCTTCCCGGACCTGATCGACTTCGCAAGATCTTTTCCGGTTTAAGAAAAATGAGAATCCGGTTACCCGACGTCATCTATCGGCTTCTTATTTTCACCAAGAATTGCTGGTTTGACGAACACACCGCAGATGGGGCAAAATCGTCCGGGCAGGATGTCGTGATTCAACACAAGGACAAGCGCATGGTGTCGACGAGCTAAATCAAATAGTTCTTCAGCTTGTTCAAATCCGTGTCCGCGGGTTCATTCAAAATCGCGCCGACCTGGATTTCGCCGTCCACTTCCACCATGCGGCGGGCATCACATTGAAAGTCAAGCTGTTCACCGGTTTGGGGAAGCTTGAAGGATAGGTCGAAACGATCCAGTTCACGCAGAAAGGCCTCTTTGATTTTCGATCCCTTCGGATAGGTGACAAAAACACCCCCCATGGCAATATCGGTGATAACACAGGGAAATGAATCCCTGTGCCCGTCGATGTCCATGGTCGTGGTCGCCGGAAGGGTAATCTTGCTTCGCTGATGGCCCCGGCGGTCGGAACCGGTTTCATGAGGCAACAGATACCGCTGCGCTTCGAGGTAATCGAGAATGATCTTGTCCAAAAGGGACGCGACCGTGCGCCTTTCTTTCTTGGCAGCCCGCTTAAGTGCTTCGCGGACGAGGATACTCATTCGAATACTGTAAACGATGTCTTTTTTCATGTTATTATTGTATAAATATTGTATTACAATGTCAACGAAATTTATGTGCACTGCACAGTATCGTTGCACGTGGACAAAATTTAAGTTGTTCTTGACCTGAAAGAACCGGTGTGGTTCTTAAAATTGAAGGAGGAAATCATCGTGACACTTACAGATTTCAAGGCAATGGTCGTCAATGAGAAAAAGGACAAGACATTTGACCGCCGTATTACACGCAAGTCATTTGATGATCTGCCCGACGGGGATGTCATGGTCAAGGTCCGATACTCGTCACTCAACTACAAGGATGCGCTTTCGGCCACAGGCAACCGGGGCGTCACCAAAAATTTTCCGCACACCCCAGGCATCGATGCCGCCGGAAGCGTGACGGAGAGCCGAAGCCCGCAGTTTAAATCCGGTGATGAGGTGATCGTTACCGGTTATGATCTTGGGATGAACACCTCCGGCGGTTTTGCCGAGTTCATCCGCGTACCGTCCGGCTGGATTGTTCCGCGTCCATCGCCCCTCAGCCTGAAGGAAAGCATGATCTACGGGACCGCCGGCTTTACGGCGGCTCTGTCGATTTTCGAGCTGATCGATCACGGCCTTGAGACGCAACAGGGCGCAGTTCTGGTCACCGGCGCCACCGGCGGTGTCGGCAGCCTGGCCGTTTCGATCCTTTCAAAAATCGGCTTTCGCGTCGCTGCTGTCAGCGGAAAAGCGGACCGAAAGGCGTTTCTCGAAGATCTGGGGGCCACTGAAGTCCTCAGCCGCGAAGAAGCGACCGACACTTCCGGCCGCCCCTTGCTGAAAGGCCGCTGGGCGGGAGTTGTCGACACGGTGGGGGGCAACATTTTGGCCACGGCCATCAAAGCGACCCAGTACGGCGGGTCCATTGCCTGTTGCGGACTGGTCGCTTCTCCCGAATTGAACACAACCGTCTTTCCGTTTATCTTACGCAAGGTCAACCTGCTGGGCATCGATTCGGTGGCCTGTCCAATGGATCTTCGTTTGAGGATCTGGCAAAAACTCGCCGCCGACTGGAAACCAGATCACCTCGATGATCTGTGCGAAACCGTCTCCCTCGAAGAGGTCGACCCACTGATCGACACGATACTCAACGGACGGTTGAGCGGCAGAGTGGTGCTTGATCTTGCCCGTTGAGAAGAAAAGACCGGGTTCGGAAACCAACCCGTTTCATGAAACTGGATGGTCAATAGCTGGATACGCCGATGGAAAATAATTCTGAAAGCAACCCAACCGCAGAGAAGATCATTTCTGAGGATGGTCCATCCGGGACGGTTGCGCCCTTACCCCATAACAGCAATGCGGCCGCGGCCGACGGCGGGAAAAATAAAAACGCAAAAAGTGCGACGCCGACAACCGCTGAACCGCCACCCCAAAAACCAGCCGCCGCGGCCGAAGAAAAGACGTCGCGCCAAGCCGCCGATGGCGGCCGTTCAAGCGATTCGGAAAAACGGGACACTTTACGCCTGGGCGACGGGTCGAACCTCGACATCATCCTCGACATTCCACTGGACGTCACGGTCGAGCTCGGACGGACGAAAATGCCGATTCGTGATCTGCTCCAATTGGGGCCCGGATCGGCAGTGCCGCTGTCTCGGCTGGAAGGCGAACCGGTGGACATACTGGCCAACAACAAGCTGATTGCCCGGGGGGTGGTTTTGGTCAAGGATGAAAAATACGGCATCCGCATTACCGAAATAACCGGCCGATTGGAACGGCTGCGCGGTCTGCGTTAGTTTCCGTCCATAAATGAGCAATTTCTGGATCGGAAACTTATCAATTACATCAATGAGGACCGGGGATTGGCACGAGGAAGGTGACAAACGCCACCTCGCTCGTGCTGGGTAAATTTCGTGATAACGAAAGCTACAGGGTCACGGCCGTACGGCACGAACCGCGCCGCAGGCGTAAATATCGTGGTGAAGTCGCTTGAAGCCTTTTTCCAGGACTGAAGTCACGATCAGAGCTTCCTTTTTGTAGCCCTTTGCAAAAACCTCCGCAGTCCAGTACCAGGGAGCGCTCTGGCCGGGAAAATAGGGGGGCGTCTTGTAGAGTTCGGCCAGTTCACTGCCGAAAGGCAGGCGCCAGTCGCGATAGCCACCGGCGGCCAACGAGCTGATATAGGTACGGGCGGCGTTAAAATCCTGGCATTCACCGAGGGTGGCGTTCGAGTCGAGCAGGCTCCAGGTCAGGCCGGTCTTGGTGTCTGTAAATGTGTCGTCGTCGTTGACGACATAGCGGGTGCCGGACTGACGGATCTGAGCAGCAATTTTTCTTTTCTCGGCCTGAATCCGGTTTCTTTCCTGCGCCATTTCCGCCTGCTGCCGTTTGCGTTGCTCTTCAATGCGGTTTTGATAGAGTGTGCGGTTTTCATTCTGGAGCTGGGCCAGCAGCAGCCGGGCACCTTGGTCGAATCTTCCGGACGGATTCAAACGAATGTATTGGCCGATGTAATTGATTCTGTCGGTCAGACTGTACTGGCTGTTCTGACTGTAAGCGGCCGCTGTCTGCCACTCGCGGCTTTCTCTGAGGTTGCGGTCGAGCCGGGCAATATTGTCTCTGATCCGCGCTGCCTGGGTCGAATCGGGATTTTCGTCAAGGTAGGCTGCCAGAACATTTTTGGCCGATTCAAACTTGTTCCCGAGCCGTTTTACGGTCTCCATCAATTCCGCGACATCGCGCTTGTCCTCCATTACGGCCTTTAGGTTCTCGATTTCGCCGGTGCGATAATTTTTGGGGAAGTAGTTGAGAAAATTGTCGCAAAGCAGAATACATTTATCCCAATTGCCGGTCTGGTCGCACTGCGGCATGCTTTTCACCAGGTGCCCGTAGACCTCTTCACTCATATCGGCCACCAAAGCCTCGACCTGAGTGCGGTGCCGACCATTCGGATGTTTCAGCAGATACCCGAGGTAAGCCTCGATACGATTTTTGGAATCGAGCCGGGCGGCATCCTCGAGGCGGGCGTAATCGACATTGTCGATAAGGGTCGGTATCTCGGAAAGCTTCAGCTGAATTGAAGCGGCGTGCGGACTGTCGGGATATTTTTCGATATACTGGTTATACAAGGCTGTGGCTGCGGCTTCGTAGTTGGCGTCTATGGGAAGCTTCTCCACCGCTGCGGTGACAAATTCATAGCTCTGCAGCTCGACCGTTTGATTGATTTCGTGAATCTTTGACCGCGCCGCCGTGTGGTATTCGCTGTCGGCATGCGAATCGACGAAATACTGGAGCAAGACTTTCTGGTCTTCGGGGTCATCGATGGCGTTGACCCGCTCGAGAATGGCCTGGTATTCTTTTGATATCTGTCGCGTTTTAAGGTAACGGGCACCGTAGGTGCCGACCGTCATCAGCAACAGCAGGGCCAGCAGCGCTCCGGCCGCAATTTTCAGCGACAATTTTATAGATGGCTGCTGCGCCTCCCGTAGGGCCTTATAGCGGTCATTGGTCTGAATGTCGAGCACCGATGCCGTCGCGGCCGGTGCCACCATATTTTTACCTTTTTTGTCGTTCCTCAGCCTGAGAGCTTCCGTGAAAATCTCCATCAAAGGCTGATTGATCTCGTTCTTGTTGCGGCCGGCCGCATCCAGCAGGACAATTTCCGTATTGTCCCAACTGAGGATCTCATAGGCCGCCGCCTTGTTTTTCATACTGCCCGACTCGGCGGCGATCAGATCCCCGTCCAGCAGATGGAGATAGCCCACCGCACCGGTCGTTCTGATTTCAACAGTGCAGGTGAGCCTTTCGAACTGGGCCATGTGTAAAAATGAGGGCAGGCTGATGCCTTGCACCATTCCGCCGTCCCGGTCGGAAAGGGCATCGAAAACCTTGTTGTTCAGGATTTTGGTCTTTATGAGTCGTTGATAGTTTTCGACATCCGCGTCGTTCATCTTGTTGGCGCAATAGCCGAGATGAACGGTGATTTTGCCCTGTTCTTTGTGCCAGGGCCACAGCGCTCCATAGTAATACCCCCTTCCGGCCTTGCGCAGGTAAAGGGCCTGCTCTTCCCGAATACCGTTCAGGTATTTGAGTGTCGCGCTGAACCGCAGTTTCACCGGCATCGGTTTGCCGGCCGGTTTTTTAGCGGGACCGAAGAAGCCCTCCAACTGCTTGCCGAGGGTTTCGATGTCACGACCCTGGGAAACCGCCTGGTAGAGGCTGCGGGTGACGTTGTAAGGGGTTTTCTGGATATCGGGCAGGGCATCCAGCAACTCCACGAGTGTCAGAAAATCCCTGGTGACGTTGAGACTGATCAAGAGATCCGACAGCTCCCTGCTGGTGTTGCCGGTTCCCGTAGTGGTTGTCTGTTCGGTCATGACACCCATTTCTCCTTTGATACGTCGTAAACCCAAACTGTTCGGAAACGGTGGAAATCCCTTTAAGGCCTATATTTTACACGAATTTTCACACTGAATCAAGCATACCTTTTCAAATCTGTTATTGTGGGCTATGGTGAATCGTCGGCCGGTCAGCCGGAGTGAAACCGGTCGCGAAAACCGTCGATGTTGAATGTCCGATAAGACAGGAAGGAGTCCCCAATGGACGTTACCTTTCACGGAGCCGTGCGGGAGGTCACCGGTTCCCTGCACGTGTTGACCACGGCAACAGATCGGGTGAGTCTCGATTGCGGAATGTTCCAAGGCCGCAGAAAAGAAAGCGAGGCCAAGAACAGGGTTCTGCCCTTCGATCCGCAGATCATCACGAATGTGGTGCTCTCACACGCGCATATCGACCACTCGGGACGAATTCCGCTGCTGGTAAAAGACGGGTTTAACGGTCGCGTGGTCTGCACGCGGGCAACGGCCTCGGTCAGCTCCTACCTGCTGCTGGACTCGGCCCACATTCAGGAGTCGGACGCCGATTACCTGAACTACAAAACCGTTCGGGGAACCCTCAACCAGATGAAACCCTCGAACCGCAAAAAATTGAATGTCGGCAGCCGGCTCTCAGACGTCAAGAAAGTGCTCAAGAAAAACCGCCACGAACTGGATGCCACTGTCATCAACGACTTTATGAACCAGCTGCATCTGGAAAAAATCCAACCGCTTTACACGAGCGCAGACGCCCAAAATGCATTGGCCAGCTTCGACGGATACCCCTACCGCTACCCGGTGGCGATCGGAAGCAATACGACCTGCACGTTTTACGATGCCGGGCACATCCTTGGCTCGGCCATCAGCATGATCCGGAACGAGGATAACGGTCGTCCGGTCACCGTCTGCTATTCCGGAGACCTCGGCCGCTTCGACAAGCCGATCGTGCGCAATCCGACCTTGAACTTTGAAGAGCAGCACCGCGACGTGGACCTGCTGATAGTGGAGAGCACTTACGGTGACCGTTTGCATGAGCCGGTCGAGGCGCTCAAGCCGAAGCTCGAAAAGATCCTGGTCGAGACCAACAACCGCCGGGGGACGGTGCTGATTCCGGCGTTTGCCTTCGGCCGTACCCAGGAACTGCTGTACGTGCTCCACGAGCTCTACAACGAAAAGACCGTGCCGCGCGTCCCGATATATGTGGACAGTCCCCTGGCCGTCAATATCACCCGGGTTTTCGGCGAGCATCCGGAAGTGTACGATCGCGATGCACAGGAGGATTTTCTTAAAAACGGCAGGAACCCGTTCTCCTTCGACCAGGTCCATTTTGTCACGTCGGTGGAAGAGTCGATGCGGCTCAACCGCGAAAATAAACCGCACATCGTTCTGGCCGCTTCCGGCATGTGCGAAGCCGGACGGATTCTGCATCACCTGCGCCATAAAATCCACGACGAAAAAAACACGATACTGATCGTGGGTTTCATGGCGCAGAACACCCTCGGGCGGCGTATCATCGATCAAGGCACGGCTTATGAACGGTCAGGCAGAAGCGGACCGCCGCCGATGCTGAAGTTTCTCAACAAAACCTACCCTTTGAAGGCACACGTGAAAAGCCTCGGAGGATTCAGCGCACATGGAGACAAACAGGAACTCTTGCGGTTCGTCAAGGAGTCGAATCTAAACATCAAGCGCATTGCCGTAGTGCACGGGGAGGAGGACCAGGCGCTGGCGCTTGCCGGCCATCTGCGTCAGGCCGGCTATTCGGTCCTGGTCCCGAAAAGAGGCGAAACCATTCGGCTGTAGGCATGCAGAGGCACGCTAAGAGGGGCCAATAAGATGAGTCGGTTTTTGATGGTGGACATCGGCGCGGGAACCATGGACATCCTTTACGTCGACAATAAGTCGCCCCAGCACTACAAGGCGGTCGTCAAGTCGCCGGTGCAGACGGTGGCCGAAAGGGCAGCCGGTCTGCCTGGCAACCTGGTGGTGACCGGCAGTGAAATGGGCGGCGGTCCAATCACCGAGGTACTGCGGGAGCGGGCCGGGCAAGTGCAAGTCGTCATGTCGGCCGCGGCCGCCGCCACCCTGAGTCACAGGCCGGAACGCCTCCGCGATTGGGGGATCCAGGTGGTCGATGATGCCGCAGCTGAAGAAATGGCGCAGCACTCTCAGTACACTCACTTGATCCTCGAAGACCTGGAAACCGAGAGGTTGCGGCAGATCGTCACATCTTTCGGCGTACCGTTTGAATTCGAGGCCGTCGCGGTCTGTGCCCAAGACCATGGGGTGCCGCCGGAGGGAACCTCCCATCTGGTCTACCGCCACGAAATCAACTGCAAGGTCCTGGAACGCGAACCATTGCCCCACGCCCTGTTCTATCGCGGAACCGAGGTGCCCGCTGCGCTCAATCGGCTGCGGTCGATTGCAGCCAGCGCCGCAAAACTGCCGACCGATGAGGTGTATGTCATGGATAGCGGCATGGCGGCCATTCTCGGTGCGTCCGTCGACGCGCTGGCCGGTTCCAGCGAAAACGTGCTGGTCCTCGACATCGCCACCTCTCACACGGTCGGAGCTGCGCTGTCGGGTGGCGTGTTGGCCGGTTTTTTCGAGTACCACACCCGTGACATTACGCTGAACCGTCTGGAATCCCTGCTGTGCGAGCTGGCCGACGGCAAGTTGACGCATGCCGACATCTTGAGGGAGGGCGGCCACGGTGCCTATGTGCGCCGCAGCATCGGTTTCGATGCCGTCGACATCATTCTGGCCACCGGGCCCAAACGCCGCCTTGTTGAAAACTCGCGACTACCGATCACCTTTGGAGCGCCTTGGGGAGACAACATGATGACCGGAACGGTCGGCCTGCTGGAAGCCCTGCGCCGACACAAGGGCCTCGAGGCAATCGTCTATCT
>Ga0316576_10001245_pt1 | contig 13489 bp, 9 predicted proteins | sample S0NA_FD_203075 | JGI IMG/M metagenome (GOLD analysis project Ga0316576, IMG submission 203075) | Rhizosphere microbial communities from salt marsh grasses in Alabama, United States - S0-2_050615r3r5 | ecosystem: Host-associated > Plants > Roots > Rhizosphere | place: USA: Alabama | collected... | reverse complement strand
ACTTCAGATCGGAGAGGTTCTGGTCGGTGGTCAGCGACTTGGTCCCCGCGTCGAGCAGGTTGAACAGTTTGATCGGGTTGATGAGCACGCCGGCGCTGGTGACCTTGCGGATCATCGAGGAGATGAAGTCCTGCTGCCGCTGGATGCGCTGGATGTCACTGCCGTCGCCGAGCGTCTCCCGCGCCCGGACGAAGGCCAGGGCGTCCTCGCCGCTGATCGTCTGCTTGCCCGCTGGCAGGTTCAGGCGGGAGTGGTAGTCGTTGACCGGCTTCTCGAGGCAGATCTCGACCCCGTCGACGGCGTCCACCATCGTCTTGAAGCCGTTGAAGTCCACGACCACGAAGTGGTCCACGTAGATGCCGGTGAGTTCTTCGACGGCCTTGATGGTGCACCCTGGCCCGCCGATGTCGAACGCCTCGTTGAATCGCCCGGTGTAACCGCCCTGCTGCTGGCCCTGCTTGTTCTTGCACGTCGGCAACGTGACCAGGGAGTCACGGGGGATGCTCATGCCCAGCGCCCGCGTGCGGTCACCGGAGATGTGGAAAAGGATGGTGGTGTCGCTGCGCTGGCCCTCGATGCCCGCGTTGTTGGCGTTGCCGTACTTCTTGTTGTTCCCCTTGCCGGTGCGGCTGTCGGAACCCATCACGAGGATGTTGATCGGCTCGGTGGGGGCGGATGTCTTCGCCGGCCGGGAACCGAGTTGGTCGGTGGTGTCGAGGGAATTGATGTTGGAGTCCAGGCGGTCGTACAGCACCGCACCCGCGGCCGCGGCGCCCGTGGCCAGCAGCACGAAGGTGGACGCGATGCCGGCGAGCACGCGTGGCCAACGACGGCGACGAGCGGTCATTGTCCTCCGATCAACATGGACTTCCAGGTTACAGGCGGGTTGCGGCATTACTGCGCACATGTGAGCGAACCCTCATACCAGACGCCGGATACCCCCGAGCGGTTCCCCGGCGGGTGGATTCCCGGCACCCGGTCGGGGGCGGTTCGGACGGGTGGAGCCGGCAACGGCCGGGATGCGCGACTGGCGTCATATGGGCGTCAGGAGGGTCGCCCTGTCCGATATGTAGACATTTTGGACTCGATTCGGTGACGGGTGGGCGTTTCGTGGGGGTTGGTTCGTCAGGTTAGCCGCGGTGTCTGCTCCACTGGTCCTTCGGAAGGTGGTGGTTCCGTGCGTGCCCGCATGACCGTTGTACTCGCCCTCGTGCTGGGGGCGGTACTCGTGCTGCCGGTCTTCGGTTGGCCCGGATCGGGCCCGCGACCGGTGCCGACCCGTATGCAGACGCTGGAACTCGACAGCATCGGCATGGCCGGCGGGCATGGCATGTCCGGTGTCGACCAGCCCACGGCCTCCCGCAGCGCGGTGATCGAAACGGACCCGTTCGGTCTGGTGGGCCTGTCCTGGGATTCTGCTCCGCCCGCGGGGTCGGTGGTCAAGGTGCGTGTCCGGGAGCAGACCGGTTGGACGTCATGGATGGAGATCCCCTTCGACATCGACCACGCGCCCGACCCGCAGTCCGAGGAGGCCCAACAGGCGCTCAAGGGGACCGACCCGCTGCTCACCGGAGTGTCGGATGCGGTCCAGGTCTGGGTGCAGACCCCCGACGGGGACGCACCGGAGAACACCGAGGTGCACCTGGTCGACACCGACAACGTGGACGTGCAGCAGCCGAACCTCTCGGAGGCCGCCGCCGCGCCCGGCAGACCGCCGATCATCACCCGCGCGCAGTGGGGCGCGGACGAGAGCAAGCGCAACCGTGGTCCGATCTACTCCACCGCAGTCAAGGTCGGCTTCGTCCACCACACGGTCTCCAGCAGCACCTACAGCGAGTCACAGGCGGCCGCGCAGATGCGCAACCTCTATGCCTGGTACACCGAGGGGCTGAAGTACTCCGACATGGCCTACAACTTCCTCGTCGACCGGTTCGGCCGGCTCTACGAGGGCCGCTACGGCGGGATGGACCGGCCGGTCGTTGGCGGGCACACCGCGGGGCTGAACAACGACAGTTTCGCCGTGTCGGCGATGGGCAACTTCGAGGAGTTCAAACCCGCGAGCCCGCAGATGGACGCGATCAAGGAGTCGATCGCTCGATTGATGGCCTGGAAGCTCGGCCTGACCAAGCGGGACCCGGCAGGCACCGACACACTGATCAGCACTGGGTCGCTGAACTCGGGCTTCTGGGAGAAGGGCGAGCGGGCGACTCTGAAGCGCGTGTCCGGGCACCGGGACGCCGGGAACACCGCCTGCCCGGGAAAGTACCTCTACGCACAGGTGCCCGACATCAGGGCCCGAGCCGCCCAGATCTACAAGAACGGCGGCGCAGACGACTCCACCGTCCCGGAGATCCCTGATCTCATCACGCCGGATCCGGTCACGGACGAATTCAAGTTCCGGGGGTCGGGCAGCGGGGACGGTGTCGGTGTGCCGAAGGCCGGCGTTCTCGGCCAGGCCCGCGACGGCAAGAAGGGTGCGGGCATCCTGCGCCACTACCTCGACGGCGTCGACGTCTCGCCGGTCGAGGACCAGCGGATCCTGCGTGTGTCCATGTCCACCCGCAAGAAGATGACCGTGCGCAGTCAGGCCCTGGCCAAACGGGGTGGCGCCTTCGTGATGAAGGCGGGGAAGTCGACACTGCGCGGGGGCCCGGGAACCAGGATCCGGGTCCGCGTGGCCGGCGATCAGGTCGTGGTGGACCGCAAGTCGGGCAAGCGCTGGAAACGGGCATTGTCCGGGCCTCGGGTGTCCGTGCGATGGGCCGGAACCCGCAGCGCCGGCAAACTCGGCAGCCGGGCGACCTCGTTGCGGGTGGGGGGCGACACGCTGCGCCATGGGAAGGTCACCATCAGCAACGTGCAGGGCAGGTTGCGCACCATCGCGAAACTGCGGGTGCACGACGAGTACCTTCCCTACCTGCAGACCGTCCCCACCTCATGGCCGCTGCAGGCACAGCGAGCGATGGCGATCGTGGCCCGATCGTCCGCGCTGGCGGCGGTATGGGATCCGGACTGCGGATGCCACGTGAGCGACGCGGGATTCCGCGGGCAGAAGGCCACCGGCGTCAAGGGGTACAAGAATTGGCGCAAGGCGGTGCGGTCGACCTCGTCGGACACGACTGGCCTGGTGGTGCGCTACGCGGGGGAGCCCCTGAAGGTCCCGGTGTTCGAGGCCACCGGCGGTGCCACCCTCAACGCATCGGATGTGTGGGGTGAGGACGTGCCGTGGGCACGAAGTGTGGCTGACCCCTGGAGTCTGAAGAAGAAGAACACCCCCTATGCCACCTGGGACCCCCAGACGCGTCCGCAGAGCCGGGTGGCCGAGTTGTTCGGTCTCCCCGATGTGGTCCTCCTCGATCTGCGTACGCGCTTGACCGGCGGCGCCGTGGCCACGGCCAAGGCCACGAGCTCCACGGGTCAGACGGCCACCATCACCGGAGAGCAATTGCGGACCGGGCTGGAACTGCCGTCGGCCTACATCGCACGTGGAGTCACACCCGCCCCGACCACCGCGACGGCGCTGTCGTCCTCGCTGAACCGGCGCTCGGGCACCCCGGTCGTGGTCCAGGCCTCGGATACCAGTGTGGTGGCGCTCGCGGCCAGCCTTGCGGGACGCGCGCAACGGCCACTGTACGTGGTGGGGAGCAAGGGGCCGGGCGCCAAAGCACGTAAGGCCTTGCGTCCCGCACGCTCCGTCACCGCGGTCGGGGGCTTCTCCGCCACGGCACTGAAGTCCCTGTCACGGCTGGCCAAGGTGAATCGTGTGACGGCGAAGAGCGCACCGAAACTGTCGGTGAAACTGGCCCGGCTCAGCCCGGCCGACGGCCGACGTGCCGTCTTCGTCGCCAGCCCGGCGAACCAGGCCGCGATGGCCAGCGCGGCGATGGGTGCGGCGCGCGCACGGGGTTCGCTGCTTGCGGTGAGCGATACCCCGAGCAGAGCCGCCGTGAAGTGGGTGAAGAAGAAGGCCAAGCGCACGATCATCGTGGCCGGGAAGAAGGAGATCAGTGACCCGGCGGCCGCAACTCTGCGCAGGCCGGTACGCCTCGGCGCGCAGAACCCGGTGACCCGCTCGGCGCGGATCGCCGCACTGGGCAACCGGCACGGGGACGCCATCCTCGTCGACAGTCGCCGTCCCATGGCTGCTGCGGCCGCGGCCGCCTCCGGGCAGGCGGTTCTCTTCGTCGATGGCAAGGCACGCAGTTCCGTGGTCAGGTTCCTGCAGACGAGTCCCGCCATTGCCACCTTGCGAACGGTCGGAGTGGAGCCATCGGTGGTCGCGACCGCGCGTCGTGTCTGACCAATGACCGATCAGCGGTTGGCGATGGCCGTGATGCCCTCGGATCCGCCATCTGTGGCGTAGACGACGGCGGCGTTCGCGCATACCGGTGATGCGATCGTGGCCAGGACGCCGACGAGATCCGACGGGGACAGCGAACTCAGGAGACGGCCGCCCGCCTCCAGACCGACCCGGTCGGCGTAGTCGAGCGCGGCCCGGACCAGACCCCCGGCATCCGGCCCGCCATGGATGCCACCGGATTCCGGGGCGGGCAACACCAACTGGTCGGGCATCACGCGCGCGTCGGCGGGGAATGTCGCGTCGGCCGACGCGCCGGGCGGTGGTGCAGCCATCCCGAACGCGTCGAGGACCACGAGGATGTCCGACGCGGGTCCGGTCCCGACCGTGAGCTCGGCGCGCCCCTCGAGACTGATATCGGCGCCGGCCTCCCACACGGCCACCAGCCACACCGCCGACATCCAGTGCAGTGGCAGGTCCACACGGATCGCCGCTCCGGGGTCGACTCCGACCTCGAGTCGCAGGAGATTGACCGTCTTGCTGACCCAGTTGTCGAAGGTGGTGTTGGACAACTCGACCCGGCCCTGGCTGTAGTCGGTGATCAGCGGTGCCGTCGGTCGGCTCTCAAGCAGTGCGGCGCGGGCTCGGGCCACGGACTCGGGGTGCACTTGGAGCATTCTACGGCGGACCCATGGCCACCGGATGTGGTCGGCACCTGCGCCCTGACAGACTGGAGGTCATGGAATCGATCCTGCTGGTGGGTGGCAAGGGCACCCGATTGCGACCCTTGACGATCAACACCCCGAAGCCGATGCTGCCGGTCGCCGGGGTGCCTTTCACCGAGCACCAGATCGCGCTGGCCCGCCGGGCCGGCGTCACACGGATTGCCCTGGGCACCTCGTACCGGGCCGAGGTGTTCAGTGACTACTTCGGAGACGGGGAAGGCTTCGGAGTCGCGTTGGACTACCGGGTGGAGGATGAGCCGCTCGGCACCGGTGGCGCGATCCGCAATGCCGCCGATGCGCTCACCTGCGGGCCCGACGACCCGGTCATCGTCTTCAACGGCGACGTACTCACCGGGCTCGACATCACCGCGCTGGTCCAGGCCTGGCGTGAGGCCGACGCGGATGTCGCCCTCTACTTGACCCGGGTGAAGGATCCCCGTGCCTTCGGACTCGTGCCCACTGTCGGGGACCGGGTCACCGCGTTCCTGGAGAAGCCGCAGACCCCGGAGGAGATCGTCACGGACCAGATCAATGCCGGATGCTACGTGTTCCGGCGCCGCGTCATCGATGAGATCCCGGCGGGCCGACCGGTGAGTGTCGAGCGTGAGACGTTTCCTGGCCTGCTCGATGCCGGCCGCACGGTGGTCGGGTGGGTCGATCCCGGGTACTGGCTGGATCTCGGCACACCGCTGGCGTTCGCGCGCGGAAGTGCCGACATCGTGATGGGGAAGGTGCACTCCCCGGCGATGCCCGGCGATGTGGGGGAGTCGTTGACCTTGCCGGGTGCGCAGGTCGAAGGCACCTGCTCGGCCGGTACCACGGTGGGCCGCGGCGCCCGCGTCGGAGCTGACACCCGGGTCGCCGGCTCGGTGGTACTCGACGATGTGGCGATCGGCCGCGACTGCCTGATCGAGGACAGCATCATCGGCGCAGGGGCGGTGATCGGCGATGGCTGTGTGCTGCATTCCGCGGTGATCGCCGATGGCGCACGGATCGGGGCGGGGAACGAACTCCTGGACGGGGTCAGGGTCTGGCCGGACGTGGAACTGCAGGACTGCGCCGTCCGGTTCTCCTCGGACCAATAGCGAGAGTGCCGGCCATCGGAGGGTCTATCGCGCGAACCAATGGCCATCGATGGCGGCGGGCTCCCGCGGGGTCGGTGGGGCGCTGGGCCAACCGATCGCGATCGCGCCCAGCGGCTGCCAGGTCGCGGGGACGCCCAGGGCCTGCGTCACGACGTCCGGGCAGAACATAGTGCTCGAGATCCATGCCGAGCCGAGGCCGTGTGCTGCCAGGCTGACGAGGAGGTTCTCCACGGCGGCACCGCCGGCGACAAGGAACAGATCGCGCTCGAACCCGTTGCGCCTTCCGTCCGGGTACGTGTGAGTCGCACCGTTGAGGTCGCTGAACGCCAGCACCACTTCGGGGGCCTTCCACAGGATGTCTCCGCGCCGGATTCGGCGCTGGACCGCCTCCTCGCTGAAACCGTCGGAGGTGAGGTCCGCGATCCAGCGCTGACGCATCGCCTCCAACACGCCCGCGCGCATCTCACGCAGAAGGACGAATCGCCATGGTCTGGTGTGGTGCGGGCTCGGAGCGGTGCACGCGGCTTCCACGGCGCGCTCGAGCAGGTGTTGTGGCACCGGACGTTCGCTGAACGCTCGGACGGTTCTCCGGTTCGTCACGGCAGCGGCCTGCGCCTCTCGGGTACCCAGGGCGAAGAGGTCATCCTCGGGTGACCTGATCAACTCCCGGGACCGTCCTGCTCCTGACACTTGCAGACCCCTGACCACAGCCACCGGGCAGCGGCCGGTCTTCCCCTTCACGAGGTCGGCCGCCGCCGCGATCTCGTCCGCGATCGCGACCTGCGTCATCTCCAAGGTCTGTCCGTTGTCGTCCGGTTCGCCCCGCAAATCGAACAGAGGCCGCAACCCGGCCACACCGATCGCGAAGTCGGTCACACCGACCCGCCACGGCCGGCCGGTGGAGTCGGTGATCAGCACACCGAGGTCCACCGCGAGTGCCTCACGCAGGGCGGAACGCAACGCCGCAGCGCTGGCGTCGGGATCGCGGGGCAGGCGCAGCGTTCGGGGTGTGTTCGAGCGGTCGACCCCGGCAGAGGCCATCACGACGCCGAGGTGGTTCTCCACGATCCGCAGTTCGTCGCGGGCCGCGACCACTCGTACCGTGTCCGCACCGATCGCCTCGTCGCGATCGTCGGCCCACCGGCCCTCGTGCTTGCTGATGATCTTGGAACTGAGGACCACGACGTCACCGGATCTGACGCCTGCGGATCCATCGGGCCAGGCGACGTTGCGCAGGCCGGCGACGATGAGGCCGGGCAGGTCGGACTGCTCGGTGATCTCGGGCAGTCCCTCGACCGCGGCGACCTGCATCAGCCCACCAGCTCAAGGGTGACCCGGGCGAGATCCGCTGCGGCCTGCTCGTCATGCATCACGGTGCTCGTGGCCAGGGCGCGGTCCAAGGATGCCGGTGGCGGGTCGCCGCGCTCGTACACCCATGCATCGAGCAGGCCACCGTGCCTGCGTACGCCGTAGTGGGCCGCGACGGCTGCCGCGTCGCACCGCACGCCGATCGCCTCGAGGCACTTGTCCGCCATGCCCTTCACCGGCCGTCCGCCGACGATGCCGGACACGCCCACGACCGGTGCCGATGCCTCCACGACGGCCTGCCGGACGCCCGGTACCGCGAGTACCGGGCCGATGCTGACCACCGGGTTGGATGGTGGCAGGACGATCACGTCCGCGGATCCGATCGCCTCCAGGACTCCGGGGCCGGGGGTCGAATCGTCGATGCCGACGTACCGGAAGTCCACGGCCCTGGGCCGCGCGCGGTGTTCGACCCACCACTGCTGGAAGTGCATTGCGCTGCGACCTTCGGCGCTCTCTACGACGACGTGGGTCTCGACCCGTGAGTTCGTCATCGGCAGCAATGCCACGCCGGGCTGCCATCGCTTGCAGAGGGCCGCTGTCACCTGATCCAGTCCGTATCCCGCGTTGAGCAACTGGGTGCGCACGAGGTGAGTGGCTATGTCACGGTCGCCGAGCGTGAACCACAGCGGCGGGACATCGTAGGCGCGTAGTTCGTCGAGGACGCTGTAGGTCTCTTCGTCGCGGCCCCAGCCGCGGTCGGTGTCGATCCCGCCGCCGAGGGTGTACATCACCGTGTCCAGATCGGGGCAGACCTTCAGACCGTGCAGCCAGATGTCGTCCGCGGTGTTCCCGATGACCGTCAGGTCGGCGTCCGGGTGGGCCTTGCGCAGGCCCTGGAGGAAACGTGCCGCCCCGACCCCACCGGCCAGGACTGTGATACGCATGCGACTCCTTTCCTGCGCTGCGGCTCACGCGCGTACGCTTTGCACGTGACTCTACGTCGGGCGCTGGCACGGGCTGCACGTGCGGCCACCCTGGATGCCGACGAGGTGGAGCTGCTGCTCGGCGCCCGCGGGGAGGACCTGCAAGCCCTTAGCGAGGTCGCATCCGGCATGCGTGACCGGGCGACCGACACGGTCACGTATTCCCCGAAGGTCTTCGTTCCGGTCACACATCTGTGCCGCGACAGTTGCCACTACTGCACGTTCGCCACGGACCCGGCCACGCTGCGGCGCCAGGGCCGCGCTGCGTTCCTGGAGATCGAGGAGGCGGTGGCTGTCGCACGCAGGGGGGCCGAGGCGGGCTGCGCGGAGGCTCTGCTGACCCTCGGGGACACACCCGAGGACCGATGGCCGGCGGCCAGAGCCTGGCTGGACGCCCGTGGGTTCGACAGCACGCAGGACTACGTGCGGGCGGTCGCCATCGCGATTCTGGAGCAGACCGGACTGCTGCCGCATGCCAACCCCGGGGTCCTCACCTGGGAGCAGATGGCCCGATTGCGGCCCGTCTCACCGAGTATGGGCATGATGCTGGAAACCACCAGTGAGCGACTGTTCCGCACGCCGGGCGCGCCCCATTACGGATCTGTCGACAAGGACCCATCGGTGCGCCTGCGAGTGCTGCGAGATGCGGGTCGCCTGGCCATCCCCTTCACGACGGGCCTTCTGATCGGCATCGGGGAGACCCCCGCCGAGCGCGCCGACTCGCTACTCGCCCTGCGTAGCGTCGAGCGCGAGTTCCACGGCATACAGGAGGTCATCATCCAGAACTTCCGGGCGAAGCCCGGCACGGGGATGGCTCAGCAGCCGGACTGTGACGCCGAGGAGTACATCGCGGCGGTCGCGACCGCCCGAGTCGTGCTCGGCTCCTCCGTGCACCTGCAGGCGCCGCCCAACCTCACCGACCGGGATGAGTTGGGACGGTTGATCGCCGCGGGCGTCGACGACTGGGGCGGCGTCAGCCCGATCACCGCGGACTTCGTTAACCCGGAGCGACCCTGGCCGAGCATCGACGTGCTGCGCGAGGTGACGCGGGCCGCCGGCCTTACTCTGCGACCGCGGCTGACCGTCCACCCGGAGTTCCTCGCCCGCGGCGACGCCTGGCTGGACCCCCGACTCACCCCATTCGTCGCGGCGCTGGCCGACCACCGTGGATTGTTGGCCGCGCGGGCGACGCCGATCGGACGTCGCTGGCAGGAGACGGTGGACTACGGCGGCTTCGCCGCGGGTGGCTCCGGCCGTACCGATCTGGCAATGACGATCGACATCAGGGGCCGGGACTCCGACCGGCGCAGCGACTTCGACACCGCCTTCGGAGCGTGGGATGGGGTGATCGTTCCGGCGGCGGGACCGGGGGTTGCCGACGCCGGGGACTTCGCGTCAGCACTGGAGCTGGCCGTCGACGATCCGGCGGCGCTGGCCGATCCATCGAACGAGCACCTCGCTCTGGCACTGTTCTCCGCGACCGGCGCCCAGGTCGACGAGGTGGCGGCTGTGGCAGATGCGCTGCGCCGTCGGCGGGTCGGTGACGAGGTGACCTACGTCGTCAACCGGAACATCAACTTCACGAATGTCTGCTACACGGGTTGCCGCTTCTGCGCTTTCGCGCAGCGCGAGTCGGACGCCGACGCCTTCACGTTGAGTCCGGGGCAGATCGCCGGACGGGTGACGGAGGCCTGGGATGCGGGCGCCACCGAGATCTGCATGCAGGGAGGTATCCACCCGAAGTTGCCGGGCACCGCCTACTTCGACCTGGCCCGGACCGTGAAGGAGGCGGCGCCGGGCATCCATCTGCACGCCTTCAGCCCGATGGAGGTCGTGAACGGCGCGACACGATGCAACATGACCGTTCGCGAGTTCCTCGCCGAGGCGCGGGAAGCCGGACTGGACTCCATCCCTGGAACCGCCGCCGAGATCCTCGATGACGACGTGCGGTGGGTCCTGACCAAAGGCAAACTCCCGGCCGATGCCTGGATCGAGGTCGTCAGCAGCGCACATGATCTGGGTCTGCGGTCCAGTTCGACGATGATGTACGGGCACGTCGATCAGCCCGTCCACTGGGTGCGACATCTTCGGACGCTGCGCGAGATCCAGATGCGCACAGGAGGATTCACTGAATTCGTGGGGTTACCGTTCGTGCACCAGAACGCGCCACTGTACCTGGCAGGCAAGGCACGCCCCGGGTCGACGATGCGTGAGGACATCCTGGTGACGGCGCTGGCCCGGCTCATGCTCGACGGCGCGATCGAGAACATCCAGGTCTCCTGGGTGAAGCTGGGTCCCGCCGGTGCCGCGCGCCTGCTCCGGGCCGGTGCCAACGATCTGGGCGGGACGCTCATGGAGGAGACGATCAGTCGCATGGCGGGCTCCGCGCATGGTTCGTCCGTCACTCCCGAACAACTTCACGAGATGGCCGACATGGCGGGGCGCCCGGCGGCGCAGCGGACAACGACGTACCGGCCGGTGAAGTCGCCGAACCTGGCATAGCCGAGGATCGCTTGCCCTGGCTGGGGGGATGTCGCGTTTGCGAGTTCTGGGGTGGTTTGGTACGGGATTTCGGATCCACGGCGTGTCATGCTTGCCAATTTCAGGCGAGTTATCCACAGATTTGGCGGGTTTTGCTCCACTGAACGGCCCATTCTCGGTATTCCGGTTGAGCGTGGGAGTTACCACCATGTAATTTCAACGTTGTCATCACCGGTCGCGGGGAAGCCTCCGGGGTGGCGCGAACCGGGTCCACCGCCCGGGGAACCGACATCGCGCCGGGGCGCGGAAGTGGAGAAACACATGGACATCGTTCGTCTGCCGATGGCGGAGACCGAAGAACTTTCCTGGCAGGAGCGCGCACTGTGCGCTGAAACCGACCCTGAGTCGTTCTTCCCGGAGAAGGGCGGCTCGACTCGCGAGGCCAAGCGCATCTGCAGCACGTGCGAGGTAAGGCGCGAGTGCCTCGAATACGCTCTCGAGAACGATGAGCGATTCGGCATCTGGGGTGGCCTCTCCGAGCGTGAGCGCCGCCGCCTCAAGCGCGCCGCAGGCTGATCCCTCCCACCCACTTCCCCACGCGACTTCCCCACAGCAAACGTCACTGACCAACACAATCCAAACCAAAGGGTGGCTCGCCAGCGTGGTGAGCCACCCTTTGTCGTACCCGCCGTTAGAGTCGGTCCTATGTTGACGAGGGTTGCTCATCGGGCCGGTCACGGTCGGCCCGATGCTGACACGTCAGGTGGGGTCGCGACCGTCTCCCGTTCGGTTCGTCTGCGCTCCCGCCGACGTGACCGGCGTGGTCGAGGTGTGCGGGGTCCGCTGGCCCCCCGGGCCGTCCCGGTCTCGCGCAGTCGGTCCGTCAAGTTCGACGAGCACGTGCTGGTGGCCTGGGATCGACTTGCCGTGTCGCACCCGGAACTCGGATACATCGAGATCGCCGTGAGCGATGTCCCGGAGCCGGACGATCCAAGCCTGGCGGCGTTCGAGCCGGCCGACGCCGGGTTGCCCGCCCGGATCACGGTCTTCCGATGGGCGCTGGAACTGCGTGCCGGATCACCGGGCGTGCTCACCCACCTGCTCAAGGACGTCCTCGCCGAACAGGCTGCGGCGTTCCTGGCTGTGGCACCGGAGTCCCTCGACCCCGGGTACCCGCGTGTCTGAGGCTGACATCGGTGGCCCCAGTGCAGCGGGTTACCGTGGAGCGGTGAAGGCCCGGCGCTGCTCGCGACCCTCGTGCCAGAAACCTGCCGTGTCCACCCTGACCTACGTGTACTCCGACTCCACCGCGGTGCTGGGCCCGCTGGCGACCTTCGCGGAACCACACTCCTACGACCTGTGTGACGAGCACTCGGAACGACTGACCGCACCCAGGGGGTGGGACGTGGTTCGCCTCGACCCGGACCCGAGCGCTCTGGCCCCTTCGCAGGACGCCCTGCAGGCACTGGCCGACGCGGTGCGGTCCGCCGCAAGACCCATGACGGACACGCCCGTCCCCGCCGTCCAGGAGTCCGGACAACTCACCGTGGGCGGCAAAGGGCATCTGCGGGTCCTGCGGCCCATCGAATAGCCTTGCGGTCATGAGTCAGACCGAAGCCGGGTTCCCGGCTGAACTGGTGTCCGCGGTGATCAAGGCCTACGACGTGCGGGGCCTGGTCGGCGACCAGATCACTGAGGACTTCGTCCGCACGGTGGGGGCCGCGTTCGTGGAGGCGCTGGGACTGCGCGACGACGGCGCGATCGTGATCGGATACGACATGCGGGAGTCCTCGCCCGGTTTCGCGGAGGCTTTCGCACAGGGAGCCATGCAGCACGGAGTCGATGTCGTGCTGATCGGTCTGTGCTCCACTGATGGTCTGTATTTCGCGTCGGGTTCGCTGGACCTGCCGGGTGCGATGTTCACGGCGAGTCACAACCCGGCGGCCTACAACGGGATCAAGATGTGCCGGGCTGGTGCCTCGCCGGTCGGGCAGGACAGCGGTCTGGCCGACATCGCGGCCATGGTGGTCGAAGGAGTTCCCGAGTATTCGGGTGCGGCGGGATCGCTGTCACGGCGGGACATGCTCGAGGAGTACGCGGACTACTTGATCGGTCTGGTGCCCGACATGCAGCGGTCGCTGCGGGTGGTGGTGGACGCGGGCAACGGGATGGCCGGCCTGACGGCGCCCGTGGTCCTGGCCAAACTGCCGGTGGACGTCACCGCGATGTATTTCGAACTCGACGGGAACTTCCCCAACCACGAAGCGAATCCCATCGACCCGGCAAATCTCGTCGATCTGCAGGTGGAGGTGCGCCGCACGGGAGCGGACCTCGGCCTCGCATTCGACGGTGACGCGGACCGGTGCTTCGTCGTCGACGAGCGGGGAGAACTGGTGAACCCGTCGACGCTGACCGCGCTGATCGCGACCCAGGAGTTGCAGCGGGTGCCGGGGGCTCCTGTCATCCACAATCTGATCACCTCCCGGGCCGTCCCGGAGATCATCGCCGAGCGCGGAGGTGTGCCGGTGGTCACACGTGTGGGCCATTCCTTCATCAAGGCCACGATGGCGCAGACCGGCGCGGTGTTCGGAGGGGAGCACTCGGGGCACA
>Ga0316576_10001244_pt1 | contig 13491 bp, 14 predicted proteins | sample S0NA_FD_203075 | JGI IMG/M metagenome (GOLD analysis project Ga0316576, IMG submission 203075) | Rhizosphere microbial communities from salt marsh grasses in Alabama, United States - S0-2_050615r3r5 | ecosystem: Host-associated > Plants > Roots > Rhizosphere | place: USA: Alabama | collected... | reverse complement strand
TGGCTGTTAATGATAACAAGAGCCCATCTGATAAAACCTAAATTAAAACTCAAGCCCATAGTTGATGAAAATAACGAGTTAATTGCTATTTTTGTTAAAAGCATTCAAACGGCCAAACAAAATCAAGGGAAAAAATCATAATTCGATATTCGATATTCGACATTCGATATTCTACACGTATTTAAAAATGTAAGGTAGTAGTTTGTTTTAATATTTATTAGAAACCAAAACAATAATTCAATACCTTTAGCCCTCGCAATTTGTGCAACTAAATGTAATAAACTTTTTATCGTGGAAAAGATAAAAAAATATCCAAAGAATTTGCTTTTCTGGCTTTTCATATGCTTATGGATTATTTTACTTTTAGTCACTCTCCTTTTACCTGTTGAAACATGTTTTGCCGCTGTCATTAAAATCGGTGAAATCAATCCCCTTTCCGGAAGATTTGCAAAGCAGGGTATTGAAATCCATCAAGGGATTGAGGTTGCCGTAGCCGAAGCAAACGCAGCCGGTGGTATCGGTGGAATGCAGATACAGGTTGTTTCACGTGATGACCAGAGCCGGCCCGATGTGGCCATATCCAGAGCTGAAGAATTATGCTCATGGGAAAAAGTGTTAGCCATTACCGGCGGTTATGTTGATTCACTGGTGGGGCCAATAGCCGCCGTCACCCAAAAATACAAGATTCCCTATGTTGCCAGTGCCAGCCTCCAAAAAGAATTGACTCAGCACAAAAACCCTTACCTGTTCAGGGTTTCAAAACTTCAGGGGTTTGTTGAACCTCTTTGTGGTATCCTTACCGAACAGTTAAAGCCTCTTCGTTTGGCCGTTCTGTATGCTGCTACACCCGGTTCCACAGAATTGGCCGGAGAATTGGAGAAATGCCTTAAAAAACAAGGGCTAAAAATCCGAATGCTTGAAAAATTTCGCCCTGGCACGCCTGATTTTACACCCCTGATCGCCAAGCTGGCCCGAATGAAAATCGATGTGATTGTTTCCGGCGGTTTTACGCCGGATCACATCCTTTTCGTAAGACAGCTAAAAGAGAATAGAGTGACACCTAAGGCGTATATCGGCCCTTTCGGTATCGCGTATGAAAGTTTTATTCAGGCTTTGGGAAAAGATGCCGACTATCTTTACAGCACCTGTGCCTGGAATCCGGGAATTACCTTACCGGGTACAGAGGAAGCCTCTGCGTCTTTTGTCAATCATTTTGAAAAGAGGTTCAACCAACCCCCGAATACCACCAATATGCACGGCTATACATCCGCCAAAGCCCTTATTGTGGCGATGCAAAATGTTCTGAATAAGCAGCTACCCCTAAACGGCGAAAATATTCGACATGCCCTGACCCTTCTGGATTTAGTGATGCCAATGGAACATCTTCATTTTGACGCTCAGGGAGATCCGGAAGATTATCGCCACGTGGTCGTTCAGATTCAAAAAGGAAAACTTGTGGTCGTCTATCCACCGGACCGAGCTTCGGGGCACGCCATCTATCCAATGCCATCCTGGGAGCAAAGAAACTAACTTATGTGGACGACCATTTTTATTTCCGGGATCTCCCTGGGATCCTTTTATGTGCTCGTCGCACTCGGTTTCGCCCTGATCTTCGGGGTAACGCGAAATTTTAATCTTGCCCATGGTGACTTGCTTGTTCTGGCCGGTTACTCAGCTTATTGGTTATGGAAAGCATGGGCGTTTCCTTTTGTTTTTACATTCCCTTTCGCTATTCTTGTGATACTGCTCGTTTCTTTGGGCCTTCAACGCTTGTTTTCTCGTCTCCGTGACCCCATAGAGCTGAATTCCATTGTGCTCAGTTTTGGTGTGGCCATTTTAATCCAAAACAGCATGCTTTTTTTCTTTTCCGGCAATTACCGGCTCATACGGGTTCCGATTTTGAGCCAGGGGATTCGCATCTCCGGTTTTTACGTCAGTTACAGCCAACTTACCCTCCTCTTGCTTTCTCTGGTTACCATCGGAACGCTTTACATGCTGATGTATCGAACTTATCTGGGGAAAGCGCTGAGAGCCACCATTCAGGACAAAGATGCTGCTGCCCTGGCAGGTATCAATGTAGCAGCCATGGGGACACTATCTTTCTGTATCGGCGCAGTCCTTATCGGGTTGGCCGGCCCTCTTTATGGTTGCATTCACTACCTGTATCCGTCTACGGGTCATGAAGCCACGCTGCTGGCAATTACCATTACAATTTTCGCAGGTGTCGGTCGCCTGAACGGGATTCTCCTCGCCGGATGGATTCTGGGATTGGCGGAATCTCTTACTGTCGTTCTTTGTGGTGCCAGCTGGCGTGAAATGGTCAGTGCGGTTTTGCTCCTTACCCTACTGGCTTTCAGGCCACACGGCCTTTTGGGTAAAGGAGAAGGATAAAAAAATAAATGATATTTTTTACTCAAAAAATTAATCCCAGTGAAATAAAGGTTTACAGAGTCGGTCTTGTTCTGGGGTTTTTTGTACTGATCGTACTGCCGCTGATGGTTCAATCAAACGATTATATCCTTCAAGTCTTTACCCATGCCCTACTTCTGGCCTCTCTGGCTTTGGCATGGAATTTTCTGGGTGTAAGCGGTTCCATTTCCCTTGGTCACGCAGCCTTTTTTGGTGTTGGGGCCTATACCTCCGCCTTGCTCAGTCTCGACCAAGCTTTGTCTCCCTGGTTTACCATTCCAGTAGCCGGTTTACTCGCAACAGGCTTGGGGTTGATAATGGGACTGATCTGTCTGCGCTTGAGAGGTGCCTACTTTGCTCTGGCAACCCTGGCATTCGTGGAAGTTCCGAGAGTGATAACAGATAACTGGGATGCTTTGACAAGAGGGTCCCTTGGACTGGTCGGCATATCCGGACTTCCGACGCTTCGTCTGGGAGATTGGTATGTCGATTTTGGATCCAGCATCACAGCTTCATATTACCTTGTGTTTGTGTATTCTTTTGCACTGCTTGGCCTAGTAGCATTTGTGTTTCGATCCAACATGGGACTGGCATTCCAGGCAATTCGTGAGGAAGAAATCGCTGCGGAAGCCGTCGGCATCCAGACAAATAGATACCGCTTGTTTTGTCTGCTAATAAGTGCATTTTTTACCGGCATAAGTGGGGCATGTTATGCTCATCTGGTGCGCTATATAGAGCCAAGTCTTGTTTATGGGCTTCATTTTTCAGCAATACCCATGATTTTTGCCGTATGCGGTGGCCGGTTTACAATCCTTGGACCTGCACTCGCAGCAATTGTATTATATCCCGTAGATCAGTTTATTTTTCATCCTCTGCTTCCAGCGGGTCACGAGTTTCTTTACGGTGCCATCTTAGTTTTAGCGGTACTGTTTATTCCAGATGGATTTTTGGGGAGGCGACAAAACGCATAATGACACTGTTGCAATTGAAATCTTTAAGTAAAACCTTCAACGATTGCTGCGCCCTGAGCAATATCGATTTTACCGTTAGCGAAGGAGAAATCATTGGACTGGTAGGGCCAAATGGTGCCGGCAAGACAACGCTGTTCAATTTGATCTGCGGCCGACACCGTCCCAGCAGTGGCAATATTTTGTTTAACGGTATTGATATCACAGATCTAAAACCGCATTCGATCTGTCGTTTGGGCATCAGTAGAACGTTTCAATCCTCCAGACCGTTCCCTCAAATGAGCACGCTGAAAAATGTGCTGGTAGGCCATATTTTTAGTAAGGGATTTTCCCTTCATACCACCCCTGATGATGTACAGATAGCAAAAGAACTTTTGGAAATTGTCGGCATCGCCCACAAAGCCGATATACCTGCCGGCCAACTCACTCTCAGTGAACAGCGTCGACTCGATTTGGCCCGGGCTCTTGCGACACGCCCGAAACTACTCCTTTTGGATGAGGTAGCGGCAGGATTCAGTCCGGTTTTGGTGAAACAGGCGATTCAACTGATAAACAGAGTCCGAGAGCGAGGCGTAACCCTTCTCATCATAGACCATTTTTTAAATTTGAGTTTAAAGGTTTCAGATCGTCTTCTGGCCCTCGATCACGGAGAAAAAATTGCGGAAGGGCCACCCCATACGGTCATGCGAAACCGAGATGTTCTTCAGGCATATCTGGGATTGCGGCACCAGGATGAGGAAGACATGTAGGTGTCAGGGATCAGGGATCAGGATATTGATAAATATTATAAATCCAATAGGCTGACACCTGACACCTGGTCCCTGACACCTGAAATCTGATCCCTGAGGTGAATTATGGAAATTCTTAAACCCCTTTTGAAAGTTTGCAACCTAAGTGTTCATTATGGCAACGTTCAGGTTCTGAAAAAGATCAATCTGACGGTGTGTGCCGATCAGATTATCTCCGTTGTCGGCGTAAATGGTTCGGGGAAGACCACCCTAATGAAAGCAATCGCGGGTATTCTGCGTCCAATCAAAGGTATCATTCATTATCAGCATGAAGAGATACAAACACTTCCGGTATACGATGTGGTCCGCCGTGGTCTTGTTTATGTGCCTGAAGGTATGAATGTGTTCCCTTTTATGAGCGTAATGGAAAACCTGGAAATTGGTGCTTTTGTTGCCAGAGAAAAAAAGAAGGAACGACTCTCCTTTGTATTTGAAATTTTTCCTATACTTGCTGAAAAACGGCGACAAATGGCCGGAACTTTGAGTGGGGGTCAGAAAAGAATGCTGACCATTGCTCGCGGTCTGATGAGCGGGCCTCAACTGATTCTTTTGGATGACCCCTTTCTGGGGCTGGCGCCAAAGGATGTGAATCGGCTGTGCAACACTTTTAGACAGATTCGCAGTCACGGTGTAACTCTGTTTTTAGCCGGTCAGCACGTTCGTAGGATCTTGAGAGTAGCGACCAAGTCATTTCTTCTGGAAGAAGGAAAAATAACGCTGGCAGGCAGCGGAGAACAGCTTATGGGCCATCCACATTTGCGTGAAACGCTTTTTGGGATTGTAGCAGAATCCGAAGTTGAAATCCCGTAACAACTCAAATTTGCAATCCCGAACTTCAAAAGATTCCCATTGGATTAAGTAGCTGATAGTTAAATGTTTATTGACTTATACCGACACTTTAGAATATTATTATTGATTCAAGAATCTATTTTTAGCAGTTTAAATTTTAAAATTGGAGGTTAAACTATGACCGAGGGATTGAAAGTTGGAATCACCCATGAGATTGAACGAGAAACCACTGAAGACATGTCTGCGCAAAAGGTATTCCCTCACGTGCCCAATGTCTATGCCACCAGTGTGATGGTAGGACATATGGAAGCGGTTTGTGCTGAAATGGTTTTCCCTCACCTCGGTGAGGGTGAGCAAACCGTCGGGACTGGTATGAAATTTAAACACATGGCAGCTACGCCTTTAGGAATGAAGGTTCGGTATACCGCAAAATTGACTGTGGTTGACGGCCCAAAACTGGCTTTTGAAGTGGAAGGATTTGACGAAGTGGACAAGATCGGCGAAGCCACTCACTATCGTTTTATCATCAACGCCGATAAATTTAACAGCCGTGTGGCCAAAAAAGCAGGAAAATAGTACCCGAGATCGGGGATTTGGGATTGAGAAGTTTGCGTGTCTCTTTTTTTGGAATACATAATACTTTATCATTTTGAACGCCGAATATTGAACGCCGAATTCGTTATTCGACATTCAATATTTAAAATACACTGGTCTTGCTCGGTTAAAACCTGTAAATTTTCCTAGATTTTTCATATAACAAGTTATTTGAAAGGAGGGGTCAATCATGTCTGTACCGGATCCGATACGCCAGCTGGATGCGATTCTTAAACCTAAAAGTGTGGCTGTTATCGGCGCCTCAACCAGTCCGGACAAAATAGGTTATGAAATTCTGAAGAACATCCTTGACAGCGGCTTTAAAGGGTCTGTTTATCCGATTAACCCCAAGGCTGATGTTATTCTTGATCTTCCCTGCCACAAGACTGTTAAAGATATTGCAGAGCCACCGGATCTGGCTGTTGTTATCATTCCCGCCCGATTTGTTCCTCAGGCAATTCAGGAATGCGGGGAAGCCAGTGTAAAAGGTGCTGTGATCATTACCGGCGGCTTCAGTGAGGCCGGCCAAGAAGGTGAAGCGCTCCAGAATCAAGTTGTCGAAATAGCTCAAAAATTCGGTGTTCGTATTATCGGACCCAACTGCCAGGGAGTTAACAACCCCCATCATCCCCTATGCGCGTCCTGGCCCCTGCTAACCTACAAGGGCAAGATCGCCCTCATTTCCCAAAGTGGTACAGTGGGCGCTGCCATGATGGACTGGTTGTCAGAGGATAAGCTGGGCACATCAAGCTTTGTCAGCATGGGCAATCGGGCGGATGTCGATGAAACTGACCTTATTGCCTATTTCAACCAGGATCCGAACACAGACGTTATTGCCGCTTATATAGAAGGGATAAAACGTCCCGATCAGTTCATTAAATCCGTGGAACAGCTGCAAAAGCCGCTGGTGGTTCTTAAATCCGGCCGGACGCCCAAAGGAAAGGTCGCGGCCGAATCCCACACCAAGGCTTTGGCAGGTGCTGATGCCATTTATGAAGCCCTATTTTCAAAATATAATATTTGCAGGGCCTACACAGCAGAGGAATTTTACGACTACGCCAAAGCTCTGGCTTATCTGAAACCACCAAAAGGCAATCGTATTCTTTTTATCACCACATCCGGAGGTGCCGCCATTCTGGCGACCGATCAGGCTGAACAAGAAGGTTTAGATGTTTCTCCACTGCCCGAGGAGGTGGTGAAGGCCATCACACCACTCATTCCGGCCCATGCCATAAAGGCCAATCCAATTGATCTTACCGGAGATGCCACTGCTCAGATGTTCGGAGATGTTATTGAGGTCACCCGAAAATATTATGATACACTGGGTGTGATTTTTGGAGATCCGGTGGAAGATGCCTCCAAAATCGTTACTCCAAATGCCAATGAGCTGATTATATTTTATGGAGGGGCTGATGTCGAACGTTACGAAAGCGAACTCATGCACCTTAAAGGAATTCCGGTTTTTCCCACGCCCGAACGCGGAATAAAGGCCCTGGCCCAGGTCATAGATCGTAACATACTGAATGCACCTCAGAAACCGACCCTAACTGTTCCGACTGCCGGCCGACAACTGCCGCTTCATCAGGCATTTTCATACATTGCCGAACAAGGCTTGCCCTGTACCGCATTTGCTTTGGCGGAAAGCCGGACCCATGCTGTTCAGCTTGCACAGGAACAGGGCTTTCCAGTAGCACTTAAAATCAGCTCTACCGATATACTGCATAAAAGTGATGTCGGTGGTGTACAACTTGGTCTAAGTTCTGCAGAAGCTGTTGAAAAAGCTTACGACACGTTGTTGTCATCTGTGAAACAAAGCAGTTCCGAAGCTCAGGTGGATGGGGTATTGGTGAGCAAAATGGCGCCATCCGGACTGGAGGTTATTGTGGGAATGAATCGCGATCCTCAATTCGGTCCGGTGATTCTTTTTGGCCTTGGTGGCATCATGGTGGAAATCTTTCAGGATGTAAGCCTAAGGCTCCTTCCTTTGACAAAGGACGAAGCCTTAGCCATGATACGGGAAATTAAAGGTTATAAGCTTATTTCCGGTTATCGCGGCCGGCCGGCAATAGATGAACAGGCACTGGTTGATTGTATTATGACGGTCGCCCAAATGGCCGAGCATCATCCGGAAATCGTTGAGATCGATCTCAATCCAGTTATCGCTTATCCGAACACCATACGGGTGGTGGATGCCAGAATCATTGAAAAGGAAGATATTTAACAGAATATTCCATCATTCCATAGGCAAGCAACAAAAAACTGATGGAAATACCTTTTAATTACAATAGATTTTAAGAATTCGATACGTTCAATTATCGAATTTTCAATGCCCATCTTTATCGTATGATTTAGCTGGAAATTTATCGCTGGATATTGTATATATATATTATCCTATCGACAATTGGTATGGATATTGATTTCATCGAGCACTGAATATGGAGAAATACGAGTATGCCGCAAACCCAACAGTTGGTGTTAAATCTTAAACGAAAATATCCTATGTTGTGTTATTTTACGGATCGCACCTTTGGCGTGGAAATCGAATTTTTCGGACTGAATTATGTTATCGCTCCAATTCATGGCAACATTATAAAACCATACTGTGTTTCTTCCCGTTCCAAAGACGGCCGTAACTTCTGCGACTTTTATAAGGATTACAAGATGCCCCTCGCAGACAACAAGGAATCGTGGCACCTCGAACAGGATGGTTCCGTCCGAGGCAAAGGCAACACCAGATGTGGCGCTGAACTGATCAGTCCGATCCTGAACGGAATAGACGGTCTGTTACAGGTCTACCATGCCTTTAAATTCCTCAGCAATATCCAGGGAATCGATATTGATAAATCCTGCGGCCTTCATGTTCATCATGGCGTTGATCATAAGACTTATAATTCTAACGAACTCCAGAAACTCATTCACATCGTTCATTGCTATGAAGAAGACTTTTATTTGTTAATACCCGGAGATCGCCAAAATTTGGAAACCTGTCGTCCCATGGAAATCAATGTGGAGGCCTTTCTGAAAGTCTGTGAAGATAGTTCCGATAGCAATGAATTCCTGATCAAACAACTCTGGTACTCGCCTGAAAATCGTTATGATAAAGAATCAGCCAGAAATCCGCGATATGACAAAACCCGCTACCATGGCCTGAACCTCCATTCTTACTGGTATCGATCCACCATTGAATTTCGATATCACTCGTCCGTGCTGGATGATATTGATGAAGTCATGCAATGGATCATCTTCACCCAATTCCTCATAGAGATGAGCCAGGGAAACGTTCCCGACATCTACTATTACGCCAAAGCAAACAAGTGGATGGAAACCTTATATATGATATACGAAGACTTTGGCTATCAAAATCACATTAAGCATGTTGTAAACTAGCCCGGATTGCTTAAAACGAGGCATTGGAGTAGCAGCGTCAGGAAAACAATGCGGCATATGGCAATTAATAACCAATGCTCCAACGCTCCAATACGGCTGTAAATAATCCAGGACTATACATAAATCTGGTGTAATCATGTGTGACATCTTGGCCATCTCAGCAGGGTATAATTATACACCAAAGAATTATTTGCCCATCTTCGCGGAAAAAGGAAAGCAAAATATAGAAGGATGGGGAATCGGTTTTTTTCGCGAAGACCAAGCTTTTATAGAAAAATCCCCTGAACAGGTGTTTCGAAAAGATCAAGTACACGAAAGTTTTCAGAGACTTGCTCGGGTTATCGACAGCCGGATTGTCATTTCACATGTAAACTGCCCCAAAAGTGGCGGTTACCACAGTGCTCATCTCCACCCATTCAAACTCTCATTTCTGGATCACAACTGGCTGTTTGCCCATGTGGGAGTTGTCGAAAATATTGATGCATATCAAACTACAGGAACACCCAGGTTAGAACTCGATGTCTTTACGGCCAGAATTTTCGAATACCTGAGAGATCAATTGGTATTGTTGCATCGAAAAAACCCTTATATCAGCGTCTATATCGCAGTGCGTATTGCTATTCAGGAACTTTTAGATGACTATCCCGGGGATTACGTTTTTTTTCTGGCCAATGAATCGTTTCTCTTTGCCTTCTGTAACTCCCGACAACTGATGGTTCTCAAGGAATCCGAAAGCATGGGAGACATTCTGCTAGTGACCTCCATCAGAGAAGGGTTGAGTCGTAGCGACTGGCACCCCATAACACCGGATCCACAATCCCAAGGTGAGCTTTTGGTAATCGCAGGCCCGGATGTGTTGTATGCTGGTGAAGTATAAGAAACAAGTAAATATGAAGATCTTAAAACTGACTCTATCTCAACTAAATTTGACAGGATTAACCATCCATACAAGATATGATTAATCCTATTTTATAGAAAAAAATGTGTGACCTATTTGCACTTTCTGCCACAAAAGACTATTCAGCTCCCGAATTCCTACCTGTTTTTGCTGTTCGGGCAAAAAAAAATATGGATGGCTGGGGAATCGGTTTTTTTCGTAAACACCATGCTCTGGTTGAAAAGTCGGCTGAAAAGGTTTTTCACTCAGGTCAATTGCATGACAGTTTTCAAAGACTGTCCCGGGTTGTTAAGAGCAGAATTATCATTTGCCATCTCCGTTTTAGGACCAGCGGGCTTGTTGACGAGTGCCATGCCCATCCTTTTGTTCTTAAGTTCGCTGGGTATAATTGGCTTTTTGCACATAACGGCAAGGCGCCGACCATTGAATCTTATAAAAGCAGCGGTACTGTCATTGAAGATGCCATTAGCGACTCGGCCAGAGCATTTGAATATCTCAGGGATCGTATGGAAGACCACCACCGGAGTGATTCAAAGCCAGAGAAGCTTTTTAATATTCTGGCAGACAGCACTTCTAAAATGATTGACCAGTATCCAGGTGAATACAATTTTTTACTCTCCAACGGACATCTCCTTTTTGCCTTTACCAACCATCGCCAGTTTATGTTCATGAAAGGAAGTAAGAAACTAAGAGGTGCCTTCCTGCTCACCACGCTGGAGCGCGGATTAACCCGAGAAAAGTGGTTAAGGGTAGCAAAAGCCACTAATCGTCGGGGATTGCTGCTTGCAATTTCAGGTAATGATGTTATTTTGAATCAATCTATTTGACACCTAAATTTGTTCCAGCCGGATAAGAGCAGACTTACCGCCAAGTCATTGAACCATTACCTCACCTTCTGTTATCATCAACTTAAAATCCGGTGGCTGTGGACCTCACTCCGGCGAACCTGCTCCTGGTCTAATGGCAGGTCCGTCTGTTCGAAGGAAGGCATTTAACACTGTTCTTTTATCGGAGGTTCGGTTGCGACGGTGATCTGTAGATGATATTTTAGGAATCGTGTTGTTGATTTGAAATCCAATATTCACAATTTTTATATATTAACTTAATTGAACAATGATAGCCGCAGTGTGCATTTTGAGACAGCGTAGATGAGGATTAATGGTCGAAGGACTCACCCCACTAACCCGGACCTTGTAACCTCAATAGAACCTGTGTTACAAATCGTTACGGCAAAATCTCCTGTGTTATTTTTAAGCAATTGAATTGTGTTACACTCATGAAGATTCTGTTTTCTTTTTTAAGCAACATTCAGGCTAAAGAAGACATGAAGAAGGAACTGAAATGATAATCAATATCTACGACGGCACATCTATTGATACGGTCAAAGACTTAGGGGCGGAGGAACGACATATTGTCCAAAAATTATTTGCATGGGCAACTATGGTGGAATCCGTGGCCCGGTTTCGGGAACTCAAGAAAAAGGCTCTGAGCGACGGTTGGAACAACTCTGGCCCGGTGCGGGAGAGCCGCGCCCTTTCCCTGGTCGCCAATGATCTGGAGATCCGAATTCGACGGCGGTTAAAAAATCTGTCATAACGGTTTGCTTCAGTCTCGAGTGGGGCAAGCCGAGCCGAATTGAACGGAAAATCCTAGCACAATATATAGTGTGCTCACGATGAAAATAATTTTAGTTTCAACATGAGCACTATCGATGGTTTTTTGTGTTTGAATAACCGTAGAGTTGGTAAAGCACTGATGGTCTTAGCCTGTGGTAGCAGACGTTTTGTCAAGAACCTTTGTGCACAGTCGGACTTTTTTTGGCTGGCCGCAGTCGACCCTGGGTATACTTTTCCAAGACCTCCTTTACGGTTCCGGATTGATTAAGGTAAACATGAATTCCAGCATCGGTAAGAATTCGAAATGTATCCTGTCTACATCTTCCGGTGATAAGAGCGTTCACTTTACTAGATACCATAAATTGTACGGCCTGACAGCCATCGACGTCCTTCTGATCTTCCCTTTTGTTATCAAAAACCTCGAGGTGCATGTTAGAAGTATCGACAATCAGAAGATAGTGACATCCCCTGACTCGTGGGCTGAGTTGCGACATCAAATTTGGTCCGAATGAGCTGAACGCGATTTTCATTTTCCAAACTCCTCAACAGCAGGTTATAGCTGTTTTCCCTCTTTGTGATTGAAAAACGACTGCTTTCCTTCACCTCAAAGACCCGACATTTTGTTCTACTGAAGGTCATGAAATTATCATATTTCACATAACAAAAAACAGCAGATAGGTCAAATCCTATATTTCGATACGCATAGGTGTTTCCAATTGCAACTTGCCATTATCATAATTTTACTAAAATTACGAGATGATGAGAATATCAGGTCCGAAAACTTTTACCAACAGTCTTTAGTCAATATTTCAGAAAGCTTCTCCCTGGTAGTCCTGGTACTGCAATTCCTTCTTGAGAAACTCGACGGCACCTTTCAACTGCGAATTATCCGACTCGAGCTTCCCAACACGTTCGATAAGCCACTCGATGTCTTTTTTGAGATCTTCGGGAACTCCGTCTTTTACCCTGGCCTTAATCTCTTCTAGTTTTTTTTCAGACATTAATCGACTCCTTTCAGATGATTCCAATATTCTTTTTTTTGTCTACCTTTGCCTGGTTCGTATTGAGAATTATTATGTTATTACGATAATTCCCATCCCACATGTTGTATGATTTCATTCGGAATCAAGGCTGTTTTGAAATGATGGTTTATTGCCTTTATCAACTACGGCATACCGTTCAATTCCGTTTGCGATTTTCGCTTCAAAACTTGAACTTTACGGATTTAAGGTTTAATGCATGAATCTTCAAACCGGTACTGAGAACTTCTTGCCAGAGTGTTCAGCGAACCTTTCAATCGACAGTGTTGATTTTTAAGGTTATGAAAAATTCCACATATTGTGTTTGCCTAAAATCAAAAATTACAGATTTAATTGAGAGTACTTCAGGAAAATCGGACTCGTCAAAACTTTTAATCCCTAGCCATACGCACAGGCTGAAACCCATTTTTTTCAATTACATATATCACATAAAGTTTTCAAATATTTTAAGAAACCAGATAACCTCTTCAATTGAAATTAGGACTTACTGGCAGGTTCAACTGAACCGAGCAGAGGTCCACTTCAGGCTCCCCCTAAAGTTCTAATTTCCTCATTTATCCAGTACTCCTTAAAATACTGTTTGCATTCATCGCATCGGTAAGAAAAGTTAAGGATTCCTCCCCTGAACTCCCCCTTCGGGTTCAGGAGACGAATGTGATTCGGACCTGCACCACAATAAAAACATTTCTTTTCTTCTTCAGGTTGTTTTTTCTTATAATCCTTCATTGTGATGCATCAGCTCCTGCCAGTATTCAAGATTAGATCTTATTACATCAATCACATAATAGCTGCTGTTTAGTCAAATAAATTCATATATTAACTGAGGGGTCGGGGAGTTTTTTAAAACAGCCGCTCCATGGATAATTTTTTATTAAACCGCATGATCACGCCAGAGGCGGATAAAACTCGCGGCAAGGGATCGTAAAGGAAAAACAGGAAACAATCTTTTAAATATCAATAGGTTCTATGCGCTATTTGAAAAATTTTTTAAAGATACGATTT
>Ga0316576_10001243_pt1 | contig 13494 bp, 10 predicted proteins | sample S0NA_FD_203075 | JGI IMG/M metagenome (GOLD analysis project Ga0316576, IMG submission 203075) | Rhizosphere microbial communities from salt marsh grasses in Alabama, United States - S0-2_050615r3r5 | ecosystem: Host-associated > Plants > Roots > Rhizosphere | place: USA: Alabama | collected... | reverse complement strand
ACTTTGTAAAGAAGCTGGGTTCGGAAGAATTGGGAGTTTGATTGATATTCAAAAGCAGCTTGGCCCCAACGGCCGTTCCATCGGTCACCCCCAATTCATCATCTAGCCCTTCTTGTGAAGTGTCATCAGACCCTTCATCTTCGGAAAAATGGCGAAAATAAAGCCGCCCATCATAAGCGGTCAGTGAGTTGCCAAAATTTCCCCTAGGAGGTTCGAAAAATGGCCCCGTACCCGCTATAGTTCTTTAAGTAAGTACGTGCCGGATTCCGTGCCGTCACTCCGCCACAATCTATTCCCAGATAGCCCATCATCTGCCGCAAAAAAGATACCCTTCGTTCGTTCATCGTATCCCCCTGGATTAATCAGGCATCCGGCGTTGTCCTCATAGCGGCCAAACCCCGGCCTCGCGGTCAAATCTTCTTACACTATAGCATGAAGAAAGCGCTGTTTTTTGCGATATTGTGCGACTTCGTGCGCCTGAAGAATGCAGACGAAGCTCCGGCTCCGGTGCATAGGCTTTCGCAGGTGAATTCCCAATCAAGCTCTGCTTAAACGATTCTGAGCAGCGGTTCTGGACTTTGACCTAACCCTGTGACATTCAGCAGGCACATTCATGACATTTGTCATAAATCTATTGCCAAATCTGGCTTTTCTGTGAATAATACGCCCGGTTTAACTTATATATGCATAGATTTGCATAGATTTTCTCCTCCCAAAAACATTTCTCGGGAAACAGCCACTGGGAGGTTTGTTTTGTAGAAAATTCACTGCTTTTTAAACGAGAAGATGCTTGAAGTGAGAACATGATGGAAGAAGCCCCGTATTCACCACCGCGCCTGATTTTTTGGGAAACAACCGCCGGATGTAATCTGGAGTGCATTCACTGCCGGCGCGTGACCGTGGCCGACAAACTGCTGCCACAGGATCTGTCAACGGCCGAAGCGAAGGCCATGATCGACGATATCGCCGCCTTCTCGAAACCGATTTTCGTGCTCAGCGGCGGTGAACCGCTTTTCCGCCCCGACATATTCGAAATCGCCCGCCATGCCGCCGACGCCGGCCTAATCGTCGCCCTGGCCACCAACGGTACATTGATTGACGCCGGCGTGGCCCAGAAGATCAAAAAGTCGGGTATCCGCCGTGTGAGCGTCAGTTTCGACGGCGCCGACGCGCCCACGCACGACATCTTCCGTGGCCCGGGCGCTTTTGACCGTGCGCTGAAAGGCATCGGCCACCTGCGCGATGTCGGCGTACCTTTCCAGATCAACACCACCGTCGCCAAGCACAATATTCACCAGATGGAAGAAACACTGGCCCTGGCCAAGGATCAGGGTGCGGTCGCCCTGCATCTCTTCCTACTTGTACCCGTGGGTTGCGGCGTGCAGATTGCCGAGGACCAGCAGATCAGCCCCGACGAGTACGAAGAAGTCCTGAACTGGATGTATGACCGCGAGATGGAAGGGGGCATTGAATTAAAAGCGACCTGCGCGCCGCATTATTTCCGCATTGTGGCCCAACGGCGTGCTGAAGAAGCCCACCTGAATATTCGCCGCCAGCGGCCGGCCAGCCAGCATCGCCAAAAACATGCCGGGGGCAGTAATGGCCATCCAGGCAGTAACGGCCATCCGGGCGGCCATCCGCTTGGTGAAGGGCGACACGCGATGAATGCAATGACCAAGGGCTGCCTGGCCGGAACGGGCGTGGCCTTTATCAGCCATCGCGGCGAAGTGTTCCCCTGCGGTTACCTGCCCTTAGAAGCGGGCAATATTCGTGAAGAGAATATCGCCGACGTATGGCATTACTCACCCCTCTTTGCCGAACTGCGCAATCCCGATCTACTGGGCGGCGCCTGCGGCGTGTGCGAGTTTAACCATCTCTGCGGCGGCTGCCGCGCACGCTCCTACGGCATGCTCGGCGACCACCTGGCCGAAGAACCGTTTTGTACGTATGTTCCGGTGAAGATGCGGGAGACGGCATGAACAAAAAAACAATGTCGGATGTCGGATTTCGGAAGGCATCCACACATCCCACATCCTACATCCCACATCGCACATCCGACATTTTAGCGGGGTTGGTTCGTGAATAATTCCTTCGTTGATGTGGCCATCGTCGGCGGGGGTATCGCCGGGTTGAGCGCGGCCTGGTTCTTGCAGCAGGAAGCGCCGGGGCTTTCTTATGCGCTGCTGGAGAGCGGCGACCGCTGGGGCGGCAAGATTAAGACGGAAACGGTGGATGGCCCCGGCGGCGAGCCATTTGTTATTGAAGGAGGGCCGGATTCCTATATTACGACCAAGCCCTGGGCCTGGCAGCTGACGCAGAAGCTGGGCATGGATGAGGATGTGCTGGGCACGAATGACGCGCGGCGCAAGACGTTCGTGCTCAATAAAGGCAAGCCGACGCCCTTGCCTGACGGCGTGATGCTCATCGTCCCCACACGGTTTACGCCGTTCGCCCTGTCGCCGCTGATTTCACCCTGGGGCAAGCTGCGCATGGGCATGGATCTCTTTATCCCGCCTCTTAAAGACGGCCGTGATGAAACCCTGGCCCAATTTATCGAGCGCAGGTTGGGGCGTGAGGCGCTGGACAAGATCGCCGAACCGCTGATGTCCGGCATCTATAACGCGGATGCGGAGATGCAGAGCCTGCTGGCCACCTTCCCGCGCTTCCGCGATATTGAATCGCAGCATGGCAGCCTGATTCGCGGCATGCTGGCCTCCAAACGCGCGCGATCGAACGGCAAAGCCGCGTTGTCACCCTCCAGCAACGGCCATGGACCGTCGGCAGCCAAGCGTCCGCCCTCGGCATTTGTCTCTTATAAGTCGGGCATGGAGAGGCTGGTCGATCGTCTGTTAGAAGATTTGGATGGCGATCTGTGCCTGAACACGGCCGTTTCGGGGATGAGCAAAACGCTGGACGGCCGTTATGAGCTGAACATCCCCGGCGGGATCTTGAAAGCAACGGCCGTCATCCTGGCCGTGCCCGCCTACGCCGCCGCCAATATCGTCCAGATCCTGGCTCCTGAGGCGGCCGAAGAACTGCGCAAAATCCGCTACGTCAGCACGGGTACCATATCCCTGGCTTACCGGCGTGATGAGCTTGATCATCCCCTGGACGGCTTCGGCATTGTCATTCCGCGCAGCGAGCGCCGGCGCATCAACGCCATTACCTGGAGCAGCACCAAGTTCGATCACCGCGCTCCGCAGGGCACGGCTTTACTGCGCGTCTTTTTCGGCGGTTCGCGCACGCCGGAGATGTTTGATAAGGGCGACGAGGAATTGGAAACGATCGTGGGCGAGGAACTGCGCCAGCTCATGGGCATTGAAGCCGAGCCGCTTTTCCACCGTATTTATCGCTGGCCGAAAGCCAATCCGCAGTACGATGTCAATCACCTGACGCGCGTCGCGGCTATCGAAGAAGCTCTGCCGCCCGGCGTATTCGTCAGCGGTAGCCCCTACCGCGGCATCGGCGTCCCCGACTGCGTCCATCAAGGCCAGCAGGCTGGCGAAGCCGCGGAACTGTATGTTGGCGAGCAAGTGGCGGTGTGAGATAGAGAAGAGAGATAGAGATAGAAAAGAGAGATAGAGAAAAAGATAGAGGAGAGAGATAGAGGAGAGAGATAGAGATAGAGGATACATCCGACATCCGATATCCAACATCCGACATCACCATGACCGAACATCCCACCCCTGATCAATGGCTTTCCCTTTCCGCGGCGGCGGACCGGCTGGGCGTACACCCGACGACACTGCGCCGCTGGTCGGACAACGGCGATATCACGACGATGCTCACACCCGGTGGGCACCGCCGCTATTTGATATCCGACCTGGATAAATTTTCCCAAACCCGGCGCAGCGTGATGGGCAGCAATCAGGTTGCTGCCGAATGGGCGGACCGCGCTTTGCAGACGACGCGCCAGGAAATTGTGAGCCGCCGCGACGAAAACTGGTTGAGCTCTTTCGATAACGGCACGCGCGACAGCAACCGCCGTCTGGGCCAGCAGCTCTTAGGCCTGACGATGCAGTATATCGGCGCGCCGGAAAAAGAGCAGCCAAGTTTGATGAGCCAGGCACACGCCATCGGCCGCCAGTATGGAGAAATGGCTTATGAATCAGGTTTGCCGCTCACCGAAGCCTTGCAGGCGACCCTCTTTTTCCGTGACCTGTTGATTGAAACCGCCTTACAGCTCCCGGAAAATATGCCCGTTAAACCGCAGGCCAATATTCGCCTGATGCGCAAGATCAATCAACTGCTGAACGCAATTCAATTACAGATTGCCGAGGTCTACGATGGTTCCAGCTCAGATATATTGTATCGGGGTTAATCACGAAACCGCGCCGCTGGCCGTGCGCGAAGGGCTGGTCTGTACGCCGGACGTGCATGAATCCATTCTAAAGAATGATTACCCGCAAATAGCGGAGTGGGCCTGGATTTCAACCTGCAACCGGGTAGAACTCTATGCCGCCTGTTTTTGCGAACTGGCCGCGGGCAAGGTCAGCGATCTATTTGCCGAACTGCATGGCGGATGCTTGGAGGATTTGCAGCCATATGTCTATTCCTTGCAGAATGAAGAAGCCGCCGCGCACCTGCTGCACGTGGCCGCCGGTCTCGATTCGCTCGTCCTCGGCGAGCCGCAAATTTTGGGCCAGGTGAGCCGTTCCTTCAGTCACGCGCAGGAGCATGGCACAACCGGATCGGTTCTACGCGCCCTGTTTCGCTCGGCATTGACCGCCGGAAAACGGGTGCGCAATGAAACGGCGATTGGTAAAAATCCGGCCAGTGTGCCTTCCGTGGCCATTAATCAGGCCGGCGACCAGTTGGGTTCGCTCAGAGATAAAAACATCCTGCTGCTGGGCGCCGGAGCGATGGCCAGAACGGCCGTTAAAGCACTCACAGCGCGCGGCTATACTAATATCAGCGTCGCCAACCGCACGCCGGCCCACGCCCGGACATTGGTCGAACCCTGGAACGGCCGTATTTACACCCTTGACGAACTGCCCGCGGCCCTGGAAACGGCCGATGTTGTCTTCACGGCCACGCACGCCGAACGGCCGTTGATCACCGCCGCAATGCTGGCCGAGGTCATGGAAAAACGGGCGCATAAGGAAATCCTGTTGTTTGACCTGGCCGTGCCCCGCGATATCGAGCCCGCCGTGGCCGGACTGCCCGGCGTCTCGCTGATCGACATGGACCGCGTGCAGGAAGAGCTGGACGAATCGCTCATCGCCCGCCGTGCTGAAGTGCCGGCGGCGGAAGCGATCCTGGCAGAAGAACTGGAGCGCCTGCAAGGAAAACTGGCCGAACTTTCCATCCGGCCGGTGATCACCGGCCTGCGCCAGAAAGCGGAGGCGATTCGCCAGCGCGAACTCGCACGCACAATCCGTCATCTCGGCGACGTCGATCAGGAAACTCTGGATCACATCCAACACCTGACCCATTCCCTGGTCAACCAGCTGCTCCACGAACCGACCAAACGCCTGCGCCAGGAAGCCAAAGGCGACCGTCCGGATGAGGTGTCGGAGGTTGTGCGGGAGTTGTTTGATCTTTGAGTCCGTCAGTTTATCAGTGTTTCAGTGAGTCAGTCACTCTACTGAAAAACTGACAAACTGACAAACTGATAAACTAGCATGCTTAAACCCCTCACCATCGGCACCCGCAAATCCCAGCTCGCGTTGTGGCAGACTAATCATGTCCGGAAGGAACTGCTGGCCGCCTGGCCGGAGCTGGCGTTTGCGGTGCGCACGTTCACGACCACCGGCGATCAGGTCCTGGACCGGCCGCTGCCGGCTATTGGCGGCAAAGGGTTGTTTACGGAAGCCTTGGAGAGCGCCCTGCGCAGTGGAGAAATCGATATCGCCGTGCATTCCTTGAAAGATTTGCCGGTCGCCGATCCGCCGGGCCTGACCGTGGGCGCCGTGCTCAGCCGCGCCGACGTACGCGATATCCTGATCAGCCGCGCGGGCTTTGACTTGCAAACACTGCCTCCCGGCGCCGTGGTCGGTACGAGCAGTTTGCGACGCCAGGCGCAGCTCCTGGCCGCACGGCCCGACCTGGAAGTGCGCTCGATTCGAGGGAATGTGGAGACGCGCATCCGTAAAGTGATGGAAGGGCAGTATGACGCGGCCGTCCTGGCCTCCGCCGGGGTACAGCGCCTCGGTCTTAACGACCATGAAGGGCGGCTGCTCTCCTTAAACGAGATGCTGCCCGCACCGGGGCAGGGCGCTCTGGCCGTGCAGTGTCGCGCCGCTGATGAGGATTCCTTAGCACTCCTGGCGGCGATCAATGACGAAGCCGTGCGCAGTGCGGTAACGGCCGAACGGAGTTTTCTATACGCCCTGGGCGGCGGCTGCGCGGTACCCGTGGCCGCCTATGCACAGGCTACCGACGAAGGCTGGCAGCTGCAGGGACTGGTCGCCGATCCGGCGGGACGGCCGCTGGTGCGCGTGAGCGACTGCGGGCGCGATCCCCTGGCTCTCGGTCAAGAGCTGGCCGGCCAGGCTGCGCTGGCCGGGGCGAATGCGATTCTCGACCGCCTAAAACCGCTGCGCGGGCGGCGCATCGTGATCACGCGCAGCGCCGAACAAGCCGGACCTTTCGCCGAACGCCTGGCTCTACTGGGAGCGGAGCCGGTGCTGTTTCCGGTCATTGATTTCGCCCCATCCGACCCGCAGCTCTTGCAGGCTTACCTGGCCCAGTTGGATGCTTATTCATGGATTGTTTTCACCAGCGCCAACGCCGTGCGCTTTTTCTTCGAAATTTATGACGCCCTGGAAGATGCGCCGCCGCTGCCGAAAATCGCCGCCGTGGGCCAGATCACGGGCGACCTGCTGCAAGTGCGTAGCCTCTCTCCTGATTTTGTGCCCGATGTGTATACCGGCGAGGCGCTGGCCGCCGGCCTGGGCGATCTGAGCGGGCAGCGCGTCCTGCTTCCCCGTGCGCGGGCCGGACGGCCGCAGATCGTTGAAGGGCTGCGAGAAAATGGGGCGCTGGTGGATGATGTGCCGCTGTACGAGACGGTAACGGCCGTTCCTAGCGCGCGGGCCCTGGCCGAAATAAAGCATGGTGTGGATACCGTGACCTTCACCAGCCCATCCAGCGTGCGCAATTTTCGGACGCTGCTGACCAACACGGGCATCGACGCCGATGCCCTGCTGGCGGAAGCGCTGACCGTTTGCATCGGCCCCTCAACGGCGGCGCAGATTGAGGAGTTCGGTTTAACGGCTGATCTGGTGCCCGCGGTGTATACCGTCGACGGCATGATCGAGGCGATGCTGGTGAATAATTAATGGCTGAATTGTTGAATTGTTGAATGACTAATGAATGAAAATATGCCATCTTTAACCTTCCCTTTAGCCCGCCCGCGGCGGCTGCGGCAGAGCGCGGCTATGCGGCGCATGGTGCGTGAGACGTCGCTGAGCACGGCCGATTTTGTGTATCCTCTCTTTGTGCAGCATGGCCGGGAGATGCGCCAGGAAATCACCAGCATGCCCGGACAGTTCCGGCTGTCCGTCGATCAACTGACCGCCGAAGCGCGCGAAATCGCCGACCTGGGCATTCCCGCCGTTCTGCTGTTCGGTATTCCCGCGCAGAAAGATCCCGTGGGTCTGGAGAATTTCGCCGCTGAGGGCATTGTGCAACAGGCGATTCGGGCGATTAAAACGGCCGTTCCCGATCTGATCGTCATAACCGATGTCTGCCTCTGCGAATATACCGACCACGGCCACTGCGGCCTGCTGGACGCGATGGGCAATGTGCTCAATGATCAGACCTTAGATATTTTGGCCAAAACGGCCGTTTCTCATGCCCAGGCCGGTGCGGACATCGTCGCCCCCAGTGGCATGATGGACGGCATGGTCGCGGCTATTCGCCAAGCCCTGGACGGCGCGGGTTATCCTGGGCTGCCGGTCATGTCCTACGCCGTCAAGTACGCCTCCGCCTTTTACGGTCCGTTCCGCGACGCGGCCGACGGCGCGCCGAAATTCGGCGACCGTAAAACGCACCAGATGGACCCGGCCAACGCCCGTGAAGCGCTGCGCGAGGCGGCGATCGACGTGGCCGAGGGAGCGGATTTCCTGATGGTCAAGCCCGGGCTGCCTTACCTGGATGTCATCCAACGCCTGAGCCAGGCCTTTCCCGAACTGCCCCTGGCCACCTACAATGTCAGCGGCGAGTACAGCATGATCAAGGCCGCCGCCGCCGCGGGCTGGCTGGACGAGAAAGCGACGGTGATCGAAGCCCTGTTATCCTTCAAACGCGCCGGCGCCGATATCATAATTACCTACCACGCCAAGGACGCGGCGCGGTGGCTGTGAGTAGTGGTTAGTATTTGGTATTTGGTATTTAGTATTTAGTTCAGTTGAAGGGACACTGACAAACTGATCAACTGACAAACTGAAAAACTGAAAAACTGAAACACTGGTAAACAACCCATGACCTTAGACATACAACGACGACAAGACGACAATGAAATTGATCTGCGCGAGAAGGGGCGCGGGGCGGAGGGGCAGACGATTGCCCTTGACCGCCGCCTTTATATGCAGCTTTTTGCGTTTGGCGGGGTAGAGGATACGGCCGAATTAGCCGGAGCCCTTGAAGTCGCCCAAATTCCGGCCGTGCTCTACGCGGACCTGAATGATCCTTATGGGGTCGCCCTGCTGACCTTCGGCGAAAGCCCCGATTATTTCCTGGAGACAGTGCATCCTCTCCTGCGCGCCTGGCCCTTCGATGTTCTGGCCCCCAAGCCGGAGCTGACCATGTTCGGCCGTACCTATGCCATCGGCTACGAGCAGGACCTGGAAGAGACGCTGATCACACGGCCGTCCAAACGCATCACCGATCCAAAAACACCGTGGGCGATCTGGTACCCGCTCCGTCGCAAAGGCTCTTTCGTCAACCTGCCGGCGGAAGAACAGCGCACCATTCTCATGGAACACGGCGGAATTGGCCGCGCGTTCGGCCGTGCCGGATACGCCGGTGATATCCGCCTCGCCAGCTACGGCCTGGACAAGAATGACAACGACTTCGTAGTCGCCCTTATCGGACCCGAACTCTACCCCCTCTCGGCCATCGTCGAGCGCATGCGCAAGACGAAACAAACCTCGCAGTACCTGGAGAGTTTGGGGCCGTTCTTTATTGGAAAAGCGATTTTTCAGTTTATCAGTACTTCAGTTGGTCAGTAAATCAGTATATCAGCCGAATTCTGACTAACTGAAAAACTGAAAAACTGAATAACTAAAATAACTAATAACTTATGACCCAAAACACCCTATCTCCCTCCCTCTTCCTCCGCGCCTGCCGGGGCGAGCCGACGGAACGGCCGCCGGTATGGTTTATGCGCCAGGCGGGGCGTTATATGCCCGAATACCGCGCCGTGCGCGCCAACCAAAGCATGCTGGAGACGATTTTTAACCCGCAATTGGCCGCTGAAATTACCTTGCAGCCAATCGATGCGTTTAGCTTTGACGCGGCGATTATCTTCGCCGATATCCTGCCGCCCTTGATGGGTATGGGCTTGCAGTTGGAGTTCGTCAAAGGCGTTGGCCCGCGCTTGGAGAACGCCCTGTCCGCTCCGCGGGACATCGACCTGCTGGCTACGCCGCCCGCCGCGGCGACGGATCTGGCCAGGACATTGGAAGCGATCGAGCTGGTAACGGCGGAATTAACCCCGCGTGGCATCCCCCTGATCGGCTTTGCCGGCGCGCCGTTCACCCTGGCCAGCTACGCCATTGAAGGCGGCGGTTCGAAGAATTACCTGAAGACGAAGAGCCTGATGGCCGGCGAGCCCTCGGCCTGGAAGCGGCTGATGACCAAGCTGGTCACGGTGCAGGCGGATTATCTCATCCAGCAGGTCAATGCCGGAGCAAGCGCCTTGCAGATTTTTGATTCCTGGGCCGGACTGGCGCTGGGTCGCGAAGATTACCAGCGCTATGTCTTGCCTTATAACCGCAAGCTGGTGGAAATGCTGCACGCGCGGGTGGACGTGCCCGTGATTTATTTCAGCACCGGCACCGGCGCTTATCTCAGCGACGTGGCCGCGATCGGCAGCGATGTGGTGGGCGTGGACTGGCGCGTGCCCCTGGATGAAGCCTGGGCGCAAATCGGATACGAACGGCCGATTCAGGGCAACCTCGATCCGGCCGCGCTGCTCTATCCCTGGCCGGAACTCAAAGCGCGGGTCGATGACGTACTCGAACGCGCGAACGGTCGTCCCGGCCACATCTTTAACCTCGGCCACGGTATCTTCCCCTCCGTACCCGTGGAGAATGTACGCCGCGTGGTGGAGTATTTAGTAAGTAATGAGCAGACCATAGAAGACAAAAAACTAAATACTAAATACCAAATACTAAATACTAAACACCAAACAGTTGACACAAAACCAACAGGTATTCTTGTCATGGCCTACGGCGGGCCGGATTCGCTGGAGGATTTGCCCGGTTACCTCTCGGATATCCGCAGCGGACGACCGACGACGCCGGCGGTGCTGGAAGAGATCAGCAACAATTATCGCCAGATCGGCGGCAAGTCGCCGCTGTTGGGCATCAGCCAGGCTCAGGTGGCGGCGTTGGCCGGACATTTCGACCCCGAGAAATACCGCTTCTACCTGGGCATGCGCCACTGGTCGCCCTGGATTGAGGACGTGGTGGGGCAGATGATTGACGGCGGCATCACCCAGGCCGTGGGTATCGCTCTCGCGCCGCATTACAGTAAATTGAGCATCGCCAAGTACCATCAAAAAGTGCAAGACGGCCTGGACATGCATCACGGCCAGATCGAATTTACCTATATCGACAGCTACCACGATCATCCCAAGCTGATCCAGGCTTTCGCCGAGCGCGTGGCCGAAGGCCTCTCGCGCTGGCCGGAAGAGGAGCGTGACAACGTGCACGTCCTTTTTAGCGCGCACAGCCTGCCGGTGCGCATTATGAAGATGGGCGATCCCTATGACAGCCAGCTGCACGAAACGGCCGAATTGATCGCTCAGGCCGCCGGTCTGCCTGACGATCGCTGGTCCTGGAGCTACCAGTCAGCCGGTCGCAGTCCCGAACCCTGGCTGGGACCGCCGCTCGACGAACATCTGCGCGAGCTGGCCGGTCAGGGGGTTCGCAATGTGATCAGCATCCCCGTCGGTTTCGTCTGCGACCACGTGGAGATTCTGTACGACATCGACATCCTGGCTCAGGAAATCGCTCAGGAATTAGGCATGCGCCTGGAACGGCCGCCGGCTTTGAACACCGATCCGTTGTTTATTGAGACGCTGGCGGATGTGATCAAGGGGAGTGTTTAGTAAATAGTATTTAGTATTAAGTAATTACTAAATACTAAACACTAAATACTGAAAAAAGGGAATCATGAAAGAGTATCCAAAATCACAAGAACTTTACAACCAGGCAGTAAAACTTATGCCCGGTGGTGTCAACTCGCCGGTGCGCGCGTTTGGCGCGGTGGGAGGGACGCCGTTGTTTATCGAACGCGGCGAAGGCCCTTATCTTTATGACGCCGACGGCAGCCGCTATATCGACTACGTCCTGTCCTGGGGCCCGCTGATTCTGGGGCACGCACATCCAACCGTCGTGCACGCCTTGCAGGAGGCGGTGGCCAGGGGTACCAGTTATGGCGCACCCAATGCTTATGAGATTGAATTAGCTGCCCTGGTCACAGGCATGATGCCCAATCTCGAGCTGGTACGCTTCGTTAATTCGGGCACGGAAGCAACGATGAGCGCCCTGCGTCTGGCGCGGGCCTACACCGGTCGCGAGCGGATCATCAAGTTCGCCGGCAATTATCATGGACATGCCGATATGCTGCTGGTCGACGCTGGGTCCGGTGTAGCGACGTTTGGACTGCCTAACTCGCCCGGGGTGCCCGCGGGCGCGGTCTCTGGGACGTTGAGCGCGCGCTATAATGACCTGGAATCGGTGCGCGACCTCTTCATCCGTTTTCCGGACAGCATTGCCGCGGTTATTGTCGAGCCTGTCGTCGGCAATATGGGCATGATCCCGCCGGCCGAGGGTTTTTTACAGGGCCTGCGCGAGCTGACGGCCGAATTCGGCGCTCTGCTCATTTTTGACGAAGTGATGACCGGTTTCCGCGTCCATCGCGGCGGCGCGCAGGCCTTATACGACATCACGCCCGATCTGACCGCCCTGGGCAAAGTCATCGGCGGCGGCCTGCCCGTCGGCGCTTACGGCGGCCGGCGTGAAATCATGGAGATGGTCGCCCCCGTAGGCCCCATGTACCAGGCGGGCACACTGTCCGGCAATCCGCTGGCCATGGTCGCCGGCATTGAAACGCTGAAAGGCATCCAGGATACGGCCGTCTGGGAACGTTTTGACGAGCTGGGCGCGCGGCTGGACGCGGGCATCAAGGCCGCGGCTGAAGCGCAGGGCGTGCCCATATTCCAAACCCGCGTGGGCAGCATGCAGGGCCTCTTCTTCACCGATGTCCCGGTCGTGGATTACGACTCGGCCAAGACCAGCGACACGAAGCAGTTCGGCCGTTTCTTCCACGCCATGCTCGCCGCAGGCATCTACCTGGCTCCCAGCCAGTTCGAGGCCGGCTTCCTGAGCACGATGCACACCGAAGAGCAGATCGACGCCACGATAGCAGCAGCGGAGAAAGGGTTTCAGGAGGTCAGGGGGAATTAAGTATTTCAGTTCTTCAGTTTGTCAGAATCACTGAACAACTGAAATACTGATAAACTGATGTACTTAAATGTGCTATAATTAACCTTATGTCAATACCAACCAGGATCATTATCACCGTTTCCAGCTTCGCTTTTCAGAAGTTTCTGAAACTCTATGGAGACGACATTGTGGAAATCGCCACGACGCGGGGCGAGGATTTTGTGCGCGAGTATGGACCGCAGGCGGTGCGCTGGACGGCCGATCGCGGCAGTGATTTCTACGGGATCGTTGCGCCGCGCGCGGCCGGCGCGGTGAGTAAACTCTCCGCCCTGGCCGGTCGCCCGGCGAAGGGGGCGGTGATTCCTGGCGTGGACGATCCGGAAGACGGCCGTCTGGCGACGATGCTCTTCGGCCCTTATTCCGGTGACATAGCCCGTATTGGCGCCACCCTGCGCGCCGCCGCCGGTATGGGCATCGATCAGCTGCAAAATCTCAACGATGAACAAATTGGCGCCATCGCCGTCACCCTCTGGCGGCTGCAAAGCGGGGATAACCCGATCGGCCGTCGCCTGCGTAAGCGATTCTGGAAATAAGAAAGATTGATAATAAAGATTGGACCAATCTATTCCCAACACCAAAAGATTGGACCAATCTGTTTATGATAGAAATTGTTGATTTCCCATCTCTCAACGTAACGCTGCGCGGCAAGCTGTACAGGCCGGAAAGTTCGGCGGATCGATTGCCGGTCATTGTGATGGCGCACGGTTATTCGGCCACGATCAACGGCATGGTCGCTGAACGCTTTGCCGAGGTTTTTTGTGAAGCGGGCTTTGCTGTTTTACTTTATGACCATTACAGTTTCGGCATCAGCGAC
>Ga0316576_10001242_pt1 | contig 13497 bp, 17 predicted proteins | sample S0NA_FD_203075 | JGI IMG/M metagenome (GOLD analysis project Ga0316576, IMG submission 203075) | Rhizosphere microbial communities from salt marsh grasses in Alabama, United States - S0-2_050615r3r5 | ecosystem: Host-associated > Plants > Roots > Rhizosphere | place: USA: Alabama | collected... | reverse complement strand
CCTCGTCGAGACAAGCGCCGGAGGCATGTTCATTGGAGGGTCGCGGGTGGGACATGACGGTGACCTCAGCGATGCGGAGGGATCGATGCTAGCGCGCTGGGTGGCTCAAGAGCTGAGCCCGCGCCCCGGATTGCGAAAGGCAGGTCGTGAGCCGGATCGGGCGCGCTACGGAAACGCTTTAGGTCAGCGCTGGCGTGTTCGGTGTTTCCTGTCTGGGCCGGGAAGCCCCGCCATGTTCAAGCGCCCAAGCACTTGAGAATGGGGGAACCGGGAAACCGCATGTTTCGCTCCCGCCTGATCTTTAGCCAGGATGGCCATTCACGCCACGTCCCTATAGAACCAGGGCGACGACCGCGCCGGTCATCAGAGTGGCCATCGTGCCCGCGAGGATGGACTTCATTCCGAGTGAGACGATCTCGTCGCGCCGCTGCGGCACCATGGCCCCGAGCCCGCCGATCATGATGCCGAGGCTGCCGAGGTTGGCGAATCCGCAGAGGGCGTAGGTCAGGATCAGACGACTGCGATCGGTGAGCTGTGTGCCCGACATGCGGGCGAGTTCCAAGTAGGCGAGCAGCTCGTTGAGCACCGTCTTGACGCCCATCAGCGAGCCTGCCACCTGGGCCTCCGACCAGGGGATTCCGATCGACCAGACGACCGGAGACATGATCCAACCGAGTATGCGCTGCGCGCTCAACGGCTCGCCCGCGATCAGCGGCAGCAACCCGAGGAGTTGGTTGGTCAGACTCACCAGGGCGACCATGACGATCAACATCGCGACGATGTTGAGCCACAGCGGAATGGCGTCGAGCGTGCCCCGGGTGATGGCGTCCATGCTGCTGCGCGAATTGCTCGTGATCGCGATGAGGGCCCGACCCGTCTCGCCGTCGTCCTCGGGGACCAGGATACCGGCGAGCATCAAGGCCGCCGGGGCGCTGATCAGCGACGCTGTGAGGATATGTCCCATCGCGTCGGGCACGGAATCCGCGAGGATACCGGCATAGAGGACCATGACGGTCCCGGCGACGGTGGCCATGCCGCAGGTCATGAGCGCAAAGAGCGCCGCCCGCGAGAGTCCGGCCAGGTAGGGCCGGATCAACAAGGGTGCCTCGGTCATGCCGACGAAGACGTTGGCCGCGGCCCCGAGTCCGAGCGCCCCGCCGGTCCCCATGGTGTGCCGCAGCAGCCAGGCGAACGCTCGGACCAGCAGGGGTAGCACGCGCCAATGAAAGAGCAGCGCGGACAGGGCACTCATCACCAGGATCAGTGGGAGCGCCTGAAAGGCGAGCACGAAGCTGTTCTGCGGGTACGGCACCTCGAAGGGTGCGGCGCCGCCGCCGAGAAAACCGAAGACCAGCTCTGTACCGGCGCGGGTGGCGCGCTGAATTGCCACAACCAGCTGGTTGAGCGACAGAAACACCGACTGGGCGAGGGGCAGCCTGAGGAGGACGAGGGCGAGGAGGAATTGCAGGGCCAGCCCGGCCAGGATCAGGCGGGGAGCTACCGCGCCTCGCCGCTCGCTCAAGACCCAGGCCGAACCGATGATCAGGCACAGTCCAAGCACGGGTTGAATCTGGCTCAGCATCGGCGGCCTCGCTGGAACGGGACGGACGGCGGCATTCGGTCGGTTTGGAGCGCCGGCGGTCGAGTCGCCGAGGCCGTGGCCTCGAGCGCGGAGGGGCGGGCTCGAGGACCAGGCGGTTCGATCGAGTCAGTGCTGTGAAGAGGGCGACGCGTGGCGGCTATGTTCGGCGAAGATCTGCATGGTGTCCACGGGATCGAATCGATAAGTCCGGTTGCAGAACTCGCAGGTGACCGTGACGGCCCCTTGCTCGGTGATGATGTCGTGAACCTCGTCCGCCCCGAGGAGCTTGAGTGTCTCCTCGATTCGAGTGCGCGAGCAGCCGCAACGAAAGGCGACCGGCTCGGGCTCGAAGAGGCGGACCGATTCCTCGTTGAAGAGTCGGTGCAGAAGGTCGCTGCTGGAGCGACCGGCGAGCTCCTCGCGGGTGAGTGTGCCGGCCAGCATCCCGACCCGCTCCCAATCTTCGTCGCTGAGTCCGTCACCCGGAAGGCGCTGCAGCAGCAGGCCGGCGGCCCGTTCCTCGCGCGCGGTGAGCCAAAGCCGTGTCGGGAGCTGCTCCGAATCGCTGAAATAGTGCTCGATCGCAGCCGAGAGGTCGGGTCCCTCCAGCGGCACGATCCCTTGGTAAGGCGCGGCGCCGCGCCGCTCGATGGTGAGCGCAAGGTGGCCAGCGCCGAACCGCGCCGGGAGAGTCCCGGCGGACGGCACATCACCTTCCCACCGGGCGAGTGCGCGCACCTTGTGCTCGTCTGTCGTTTGCGCCACCAGCGTGCGAATCGGTCCGCTCCCCTGTGCCTGCAGGATCAGGGAACCCTGAAACTTGATGGTGGCCGCAAGCAGAGTCACGGCGGCCATGGCCTCGCCGAGTGGCTCGCGCACCGCCTCCGGGTAGGGGTGCGCGCTCAAGACGGCGCGCCAGGTTGCATCGAGGTGAACCAGATTCCCGCGAATTCCGGTGTTCTCGAAGAGGAAGCGGTAAAGGCGATCCGAGTCACTCATCCGATGCTCCCGCGGGTGCTGTTTGTTGCCTCGTTACATCTTGTTTCAAATTGTCATCGTTTGCGCCCTGTGTCCGACACAAACGATCGGATTTGGGCGCACGTCCTGATGCGGCTTCATGTGCCAAGTAGTTTCAATCTGTTACAGGCGCGTCCGACGGCTCGGCTCAGGGTCGGATCGCGGGTCACTGCGACTTGCATAAACGTTAGCAAACGCTAATATGCTGTTTAACATTGTCGTGGAAAGGAAACAACCATGATCCCTTTGATCCTGAGTCTCGTGACGGCTGTCCTCTTTCTGATCCTTGCCAGCGCCATCTATGGGGTCGAGGCGCTTGCTGCCAACGCCTGGGTCGCCATGGTCTTTTGGGGCCTCATCGGGGCGGGAGCTTTGGTCTTCGCCCTGAGCGCCGAAACGTCCCGGTGATGGTACTCATCGGAGGGAAGCCGCGGCCTCCACCGTGCCCCGATTGGCCTCGGCCGCTTCCCCTGTCCGGGCTCGCCCCCGGGGGGCGCCTCATCGCTGGACATCTCCGGATGCGGGCGACGGGGACTCCGCGTGCCGAGTCGGAGGGTTGCGCTCGGACGCATGCGCGATCCGCGGGCGCCACCTGAGTCGGGTTCCTCGCTGCGCTCAGCCCTGACCCGACTTCCTCAGGAAGGCATCGACGGAAGGACCCAGCTCGCGTTCGCCCGCGAGGACGGCCGCCTCGAAGCCTCGGCGCCAGTGAGGCATCAGGAGACGCGCCTGGCGCCACTCCTCGAAGAGGATGCGCGCCAGGGGGCCGCCTTCCTCGATGAAGCCCGAATCCCGAAAGTGCCGCTCGGCACGTCCGCGGTCATACTCAAACCGGACGATCTCCCATTCCCAGCGCCCACGCCTTTCCTGGAGTCGCGCATAGCTACCGCGCGGGTCACCGTCGAAGGGCGAGCCGACCGATCCGACGTTCAGGATGGGGATGCCATCCAGCTCGCGCTGAAGCGGCCGATGGGTATGAGCAGTCACGAACAGCGCGACATCCGCCGGGAGCTGGCCCCGGATAGCCTCGTCCGGAGCGCTGGCGGTGATGCCGTGGCGATTGCCCGCCATGGTCCCATGGGTGACATGAACCCAGCTTGCGTCATGGCTGCCATGGAAACAGAGATGGTCCGGCCAGCCTTCGAGCGCCGAAATGCGCTCACGAACCTGCCGATGGGTCCAGTCCGCGAAGCGACGCATGTCGGCCTCGAGCTCCGTGCGCGGGGGCTCGCGACCGCAACGCAGTATCCACGCCTCGTGATTGCCTTTGACCGGGAGCCATCCGCGGGATCTGCGGAGCGTCTCGAAAAGCTCGAGGCAATCGAGGCTGCTGGGTCCACGGTTGACGAGATCACCGTCCATCACGACGAGGTCGGGGTCCCAATCGAGGATCTGCTCGACGGCGACCTCCATCGCCGGCAGATTGGCTTGTACGTCGGAAAAGATCGCGACCTTCATCATCGGCATCCAGCGGCGCGGCAATCCCCACACGATAACCGGATCACAGCGTCGAGAAAACTCGGCCTAGCCGATTCGCCCACGCACGGCCTCGATCTTTGCGGAGAGTCGGCCGACCGGACCCTGTCGAATATCGAACTTCGCCGTTGCATAGACGCGCTCGCAGCCCAGCCCCTCCAGGATCGCCTGGGCCCGGGCGATGATCTCGAGGGCATCGGGTAGCGTGGCAGTCTCGACGGTCGTTCCCATCGGCGAGAGCCGGTAGGGGTGGCCGCTGTCCCGGATCATCGCGACGACAGGGGCAACGAAACGGCTCATGCTGACACCCTGGTCCAATGGGAAAATGCTGAGATCGAGGAGGACGGACATTTGGATGTTTCGCGGGTGCGGGCAAGATCCGGACTGGGATTGCCCTGTCATGGACGAGAACTATAGACTGCGGCTTATCACACGCCCAGCGCGAGCCGCGAACAAGTCGACCGCAACGACCTTCGATGACAACCGAGAACGACGCCGCCGAGCCCGATTGGGAGACCCCCTTGACCTTGACGCTGACCCCGGCGCTTCTCATCCACTCGTTGATGGGCACGGCGTCCGCGGTCCACACCGGGTGGGGCAGTTGTGTCGATGACTCGCTCCTGCTCTCCAATCTAGTGTCGATGGAGGATCGGGCCGGGAACTATATCCGGCTTGCCGAGCAGGAGTTCGTCGAGGACGATCAGCCCGAGACCGTCTGGCATGATTGGACCCTGGAGGTACGGATCGGCAGCGTGCTCACGACCGGACATTGGCAGTTCCCCGCGACCGCGCATCCATCGGAGTGGGAGTGGAACGCGCGCGAGGCAGGCCGTGCCTTCGAGCGTGCCTGTCTCCTGGTGGGGCGTCGCGTGCGTCGCACGATGGCGGTCGAGGATCCAGCCCCGACCGATGCCGTTCCGCGATTGAGTCGCCATTAGCGAAACGCTGGACGTATGCAGCGTTTCCCGCCCGGGGCAGGAGGTCCCGGCATGTTCAAGGACCTCAGTGCCTGAACGGACACGAAGCCTTCGGGGGGTCGCACCGCTCGGAACGCGGGCCGATGATGGCCAGGATGGACATGAATCCCATTTCCTCAGGGAGCGCTGGCCTATGCGGTCCCTCCAACCGGTCAGCCGGGCTCCGATTCTGATGCAGCCGGGGCGCTATGCCGCGCCTCAGGGAGATCGTCATGAAGATCAGTGTTGACGTCGATATCACACCCGATGAGGTGCGTAAGCTCTTTGGTCTGCCGGATGTCGAAGGCTTTCAGCGTCAGCTAATGGAGGATATCCGCGAACGCTTGGCCTCGGGCGCCGAGGGTTACGATCCGATCAAATTGTTTCAGCCCTACGTGTCCGGGACCATGGCTTCGTGGGACATGTTCCAGAAGATGCTGGCGAGCGCGGCCAGTGGTGCTTCGGGCGGACCGGCCGGTCACCAGGAGGCGACAGAGGTCTCTGCGCGCAAGAAATAGCTCAGCCGGCGTGCGCCGGTTGGCGGGCGGCGGCGAGCGAGTCAAACCGGCAGGGCGGCCGCATCAGAGCCGGGTCCTGGGGGGCAAACCCGCCCTTGCCCGCTCAGACCTCGCGGCGCTCGCCAGCCGAGCTGGCCTCGATCACGACGGGCGACAAGAGGGGCGCACCGTCCAGCCAGGGCAGACCATCGTCTCCCAGGCGCAGGCGGCCTTGCGCGAACCAGCCCACGGCCCGCGGATAGATGATGTGCTCCTGCGTCAGCACGCGTGCCGCCAGGGATGCGGCATCCTCGCCCGAACGGATCGGGAGGCGGGCCTGGATGATGACTGGCCCGCCGTCGAGCTCCGCCGTCACGAAATGCACGCTTGCCCCGTGCTCGCGCTCGCCGGCATCCAGTGCACGCTGATGGGTGTGCAATCCGCGGAATTTCGGCAGAAGCGAGGGGTGGATGTTGAGCATCCGACCCAGGTAGTGACCGACGAGCCGGGGCGTGAGAATGCGCATGAATCCGGCCAAGACCACCAGGCCGGGGCGATAGCGGTCGATCAACCCCTGCAGATCAGCCTCGTAGGGCTCGCGACTGTCATACCTCCGGTGATCGAGCACCTCGGTCGGGATGCCTTGTCGTCGCGCCCGCTCGAGACCGTAGGCGTCGGGCCGATTACTGATCACGGCAACGATCTCGATCGGCAGGCCCTTTGTCTGCTGATCCATCAATGCCTGCAGGTTGCTGCCGCCACCCGAGATCAAGACGACGACGCGCAGGTGTCCGCCATCAGGCATCGCCGATCGCGCCTCGGAAGCTGACGGTCGCCGGTCCCCGGGCCGATTCGATCCGGCCGATGACCCATGCCTCCTCACCGCAGGCGCGGAGCTGCTCGAGTGTCCGGTCTTGGTCCTCCGTGCCGACCGCGATCACCATCCCGATCCCGCAGTTGAAGGTCCGCAACATCTCCGATTCGGGGATCCCGCCCTGGGCCCGGATCCAGTCGAACAGCGGCGGCCGGGACCAGCTTCCGAGGTCGAGGATCGCCCGGGTGTCCCCGGGAAGCACCCGCGGCAGATTCTCCGTTAGCCCGCCCCCGGTGATGTGGGCCAGGGCGTGCACCCGGACGCGCCGCGTCAGCGGCAGCACCGATCCAACATAGATGCGCGTCGGTGCCAGCAACTGCTCCCCCAGGCTGACCCCATCCATCTCCTCGGCCAGGTCCGCACCGCTCACCTCGATCACCTTACGGATCAGGGAGTAGCCGTTGGAGTGTGGTCCCGACGATGCGAGTCCGATCAGGACGTCGCCCGGTTGGACGCGCTCCGGGAGGATCAGATCGCTCTTCTCGACAATCCCGACACAGAATCCCGCGAGATCATAGTCTCCGCCGGCGTACATCCCGGGCATTTCGGCTGTCTCGCCCCCGGTCAATGCGCACCCCGCCAGCTCGCAGCCGCGGGCGATCCCAGCGACGACGGAACTGGCGACATCCAGGTCCAAGTGCCCGGTGGCGTAATAGTCAAGGAAGAAGAGAGGCTCGGCACCGCTGACGAGGATGTCGTTCGCGCACATGGCGACCAGATCGATCCCGATGCTGTCGTGACGCTGCAACTCGATCGCCAGCCTGAGCTTCGTGCCGACGCCGTCCGTCCCAGAGACGAGCACCGGCTGCCTGTAATCGCCCGGCGGGAGCTCGAATAGCGCCCCGAAGCCGCCCAGCCCGGTGATCACCCCGGGACGGAAGGTGGCGGCGGCGAGCGGCTTGATGCGCTCCACGAGTCGGGCGCCGGCGTCGATGTCGACGCCGGCGTCGCGATAGCGGAGGGCTGCGGATGGCGAACGGTCGAAATCCTGCGTCACGCTCGAGCTCCATGGACGGGATCAACCTTTCCATTCTAACAGTCGGTGGGAGACCCGAATACGCGCCAGGCACCTTGTACAGGCGAGAGCGACCGGACTAGCATCGAGGGTGGGGCCGCCATGCGACGACTGGAGCCGAGCCGTGGAGAGCAAGGACCTTCCGAATCTGATCAGCGTGCTGCGACTGATTGCTGTGGCGCCGATCGTCTACCTGCTGCTGTCCCGTGAATTCGGGTGGGCGCTGGTCCTGTTTGCCGTGGCCGGGGTTTCGGACGGATTGGATGGCTTCCTGGCCAGGCACTATGGGTGGCGCAGTCGGTTGGGAGGCATCCTCGACCCGCTCGCCGACAAGACTCTGCTGATCTGCAGTTTCCTGGTGCTGGGGTGGCTCGGGTTGGTGCCGGTGTGGCTGGTGCTGGCGGTGGTCCTTCGGGATCTCATCATCGTCGGCGGGGCGGTGCTCTACAACTATCGGGTCGAGGCGGTCGAGGCGGCCCCGATCCCCATGAGCAAGCTCAACACACTGCTGCAGATCCTTCTGGTGGTCATGGTGATCATGGATTCCGGCCCGTTTCCGCTTCCCGCTGCCCTGATCGAGACGACGATCTGGGTGTGTCTTGTGACCGTCGTCGTGAGTGGTGCCCAGTATGTCTGGATCTGGGGTCGCAAGGCGCGGATGCGCGGTTGGAGGGAGGACTGATCCCGATCAGATCTCCCCACGGATGACCTGGCGCACCAGTGGAATACTCGGTTGGCGCCGCTCACGCAGGCTCGCCCGGTCGATTCGAATCATCAGCTCGACGAGCGAGGCTGGATCGCGCGCATAGTTGTTCATGATGTATCGCGCCGTCTCGTGCGCGAGCCGCATGCCGAGCCTCGCTGCGACCTCAATCAGCAACGTCTCGCAGTCCGGATCGCTCAGCGGCAGCAGGCAGTAGCGGGGACCCCACTGCAGACGGGAGCGCAGATCCGGCAGTCCGATACCCAGCTCATCTGGGCCCGAGGTCGCGGCAATCAGAAGTGCGCAACCGCGAGCACGCGCCCGATTGAAGAGGTTGAACACGGCCAATTCCCAATCAGGACGACCCCCAATGGTGTCGAGATCGTCAAGCGCCAGGAGGTCCCGGGTCTCGAGGTCTTCGAGCATCGAGGGCATCAAGCCGGAGAGCGCCAGCGGGATGTATTGAGCCGTCCTGCCCACGCCGGTCGAGGCGCGACAAGCCGCCTGCAGCAGATGGGTCTTTCCTGTCGCCGGGCCGCCGAAGAGATAAAGGACCGGCTCGCCCGACCCATCCGCCTGGGCCCTGACCGCGGCCGACGCCTCCGCATTCGGTCCCGGCCGATAGTCCGCCAGGGTGGGCTCCCGGATCAACTCGATGGGGAGCGTCAGTTGGTTGGGGTGACCGATCAAGGCTCAGCCGATCCGATTGGCCGGGTCGCCGTGGTCGCTGCCTTCAGTCGGATCGACGCGCCAGCGCGGAGGCGGTCTCCGCGAGCCGTTGACCCAACGCAATGCAGAGGCGTTTCTCCTCGTCCGTGATCGGCAGCGCGCTCTCTGGGCCGGCCAGGTGCGAAGGTCCGTAGGGCGTGCCGCCGGAGCGGGTGTGAAGCAGGTCCGCCTGACTGTAAGGGAGTCCCATCACCAGCATGCCATGGTGGAGTAGGGGGATCATCATGCTGATGAGGGTTGCCTCCTGGCCTCCGTGAAGGCTTGACGTGGAGGTGAAGACGCCGGCGGGTTTGCCCGACAGCGCCCCCGACAGCCAGAGACTGCTCGTGCCATCGAGGAAATACTTCATGGGTGCCGCCATGTTGCCGAAACGTGTGGGGCTCCCGACCGCGAGTCCGGCGCAGTCGCGCAAGTCTCCGAGATCGGCATAGGGTGCTCCGGACTCGGGAATGCCCTCTTCGGTCGCCTCGCAGACCGCGGAGACGGGGGGTACGGTGCGCAGCCGGGCCTGCAAACCGCCGGCCTCGACGCCCCGGGCGACATGATGGGCCATCTCGCCGGTGGCACCATAGCGGCTGTAGTAAAGGATCAGTATGTAGCTCATTGCGAATGCGTCTCCTCAGCAGAGCGCCGAGACGGGGTCGCTCGGGATCAAGGCGGGGACTCTGAGCGGATCGGGTGCCGCCGGTGGGACGATAGTCTAGCACCCGGGGCCTCTGCATCGGCCACTCCGAAAAGGCGCCTCCCCGCCGTCTGACCCGGTTGGCGTTCCGCCGGAATCGCGCCCTTTCGACCCGCGAACGCCGGACGTGCCGGCATCCGACCCAGAACACTCATTGATCTGCCGAGCCGAACTGTTGAGAATCGTCCGATCTCGGCGCCGAAGGCTGCCGATTCCGACACACTTTGGAGGTAACATCAGCATGAGGCACGTGCGACGCGCCTTCGAACGGGGGCTGTTCCGCTTGACATTCGCGCTATTTCTGCTCGCGGCGACCAGTCTCTCCGCAGCGAGCCGGGATCCCGGCCAGTATTTTTTCGATCCCACCTTCGGCGATTTCGCCGAGGAGCTCCAGAACGCGCGCGCAGCGGGCAAGAAAGGCATTCTGCTCATGTTCGAGATGGACGAATGCCCCTTTTGTCAGCGCATGAAGACCACCGTGCTCAATCAACCCGAGGTGCAGGATTACTTCAGACAGCACTTCATGATCTTCCCGGTCGATATCGAGGGCGATGTGGAGATCCACGACTTCGCCGGACAGGTCATGCCTCAGAAGGATTTTGCCCTGAAGTCCTTCCGGGTTCGAGCGACTCCGGTGTTCGCCTTCTTCGACCTCGACGGCAACCTGGTGGCGAGGTTCACCGGTGCGACGGGCGATGCGACGGAGTTCATGTGGCTCGGCGAATATGTGGTGCAGGGGCGCTACAAAGACAGCACCTTCCAGGTTTACAAACGCGAGCGCCAGGCGGCCAGCGAGTGAGGCGCGCCGCCGAGAACCTGGACCCTAGCGCCATGCAGGCCTCTTCCCGGGGAGCAGACAATGGATGAGCATCAGATCGAGCATCGAATCTGCTATCGCTGTGTTGTCGGCGGTCGCGTTCAGGGTGTGTTCTTTCGCGCATCGGCCCGGGAGCAGGCCATGCGCCTGGGCCTGACCGGCTATGCGCGCAACCTCCCCGACGGGCGGTTGGAGGTCGTCGCGTGTGGTGAGCCGGGTGGTGTGAGCCAGTTGCGGGATTGGCTCCGGACCGGTCCGGCGGGAGCCGAGGTCACCGGGGTCGCCTGCGAGCCGCTGGACTATCATCACCACGGCGGATTCGCGATCGACTGAGCGGCAGCAGGAGCGTTCGGCTGGGCGCAGCCATGCCCTTGTTCCCTTGCGACCCTGGCAATCATCAGCCGCCCGGGGCGCGAAGCGAGGACTCCGGTCTCTTTCACGTCCATGCGCTCGCAGCGACTGAAAGCGGCCGGTCCGCCCGAGCCGCTTGCTAGCCGGCTTCGGCCTGATTCGCCTGCTCTGCGTAGTCGGCCAGGCGCACGACCTCACTCTGGAGCCGGCCATCCGTGAAGAGCCGGATCTCGCGATAGCCGGGCGGGCGCTCGTCGATCGCGAAGTCGACGCTTCCCGGCGTGAACTGGACGCATGTGGAGGGGGTCCCGAGGATGCGATAACCTCCGCGTTGTCTCTCGAGCTCCTGGTGGATATGGCCGCAGACCACGGCCTTGACCTGAGGATGGCGGTCGCAGATTGCGAGCAGCGCCTCACCGTCCTCGACCGCCATTGTGTCCATCCAGGCGCTCTCCACCGGCACCGGATGCTGATGGAGAAAGATGGCCGTAGGCGATCGATCGACCGAGAGTGCGCGATCGAGCGCCGCCAGCCGAGCGTCTCCGAGCCGTCCGCTGTCACGTCCGGGGTGGGTCGAATCGAGGAAGACCAGACCCCAGGCACCGAGTCTCCGGGTGGCGACCGCCCCAACCGCAGCGGCACCGAGCCACGTCTCCATCATGGGGGGCGAGTCATGGTTGCCGGGGATGCAGTAGTAGGCAAGTCCTGTGGAATCGAGCGCCTGGCGCAGGGAGCGATAGCCCTCGGCGGATTCGTCGTGGACCAGATCGCCGGTCAGTACCAGTGCACCGGCAGGCACTGACTGCGACAGCGCCAACTTCAGGACGGCCTCGAAGCTGTGCCGCGTCATGACTCCGAGCAGCCGGGCGTCCGGCCTTGCGAATAGGTGCAGATCGGTCAGTTGCACCAGTCGGACACATTCCGGAGCTTCTTTGCGCTGGCCCGTCTCCTCGCGCGGCAAGGCGTCGGTGGGCGTTCGCGGAGGGCTGACCGAGACAGACATAAGGGTCTCCGGGTGCTCGGGTTGTGCGTGGGCGCGTCCCGGAGAGTGAACTACCCCTCACATCTGGATTTTCCGCCGCGATGCATGCCTCTCGCATCCGATGGCAGCATTGCGATTCCTTGCAACAGCGCCCGCGATGGCTCGCCGTCGCGACTTACGCTCGGGCGCGATCGACGCATCGCACCCGGGCGCAACACGCTTCTGCAGCGGACATTTCTCAGCCGAGCGCGGTTGGGAATCAGCGGCCGCATCGTGACAGCCGCTCAAGTCTGCCGAAATCTCGCCGGGATGTAATCTTTTACCAGTCCGACGCGCCGCGTGCTCTGAAGCCGTTCACAGATTTGCGGCGTGACGCTCATCAAAGCAGACTATCGCGGCCATTGGAACAAACAATTTCTGGATCGGCGCCGAGACGCCTATGTTCTGTCCTGTATGAACACTTACCAACGCATGGTCACATTAGATCATGGCCATCTTGACACGAGGAGATCATCATGGATCTGAAGGGCAGTAAGACCGAGCAAAGTCTGAAAGAGGCGTTCTCGGGCGAATCGCAGGCGAATCGCCGCTACCTCTATTTCGCCGCAAAGGCGGATGTCGAGGGATACAACGACGTCGCCGCCGTGTTCCGGTCGACTGCCGAAGGGGAGACCGGTCACGCCCACGGCCATCTGGAGTACCTGGAAGCTGTCGGCGATCCGGCCACGGGACTGCCGATCGGGGCGACCGGTGACAACCTCCGTGCCGCGATCGCGGGGGAGACCCACGAGTACACCGACATGTATCCGGGCATGGCGAAGACCGCCCGTGACGAAGGATTCGACGAAGTCGCCGACTGGTTCGAGACGCTGGCTAAGGCCGAGCGCTCGCATGCGAACCGTTTCCAAAAAGCACTGGACAACTTGGACGCCTGATCAACCGAGTCCCGGTTGAACTCGTGAAGGGGCGCTTTGCGTCCCTTTTTTCGTCCGACACTCAGGGCTCACGTTCTGAGTCATCTGGCTCGTACAATGTCGTCACGAGCCACGATTTGACCTTGAGACGGACGTGATCAAAACCCTGCTAGAATGGATCAGTGCGTGTCGGCCCTGTCGCCTGATCGAGGGCGAAGGCGGTGAGCCCTACCTGGAACGGTACTATCTCGTCGGCGCCTTCGGATGGCACCTCTACCTGCATCGCTTCGTCGATTCGGACCCTGACCGGGGTCTTCACGACCATCCCTGGGGGCATGCCGCGAGCTGGGTGCTCAGCGGCGGCTACGAGGAGATTCGCGGCATCGACGGTGATTCCGGCCGGACCCGGACGCGTTTCCTCGGTCCTGGACGCGTCAACCTACTGCGTGGCCGAGTCTATCATCGGGTCCTGTTGCGAGACGACGTCCCCGCCTGGACACTCTTCCTGCATGGCCCGAGGGTCAAAGGGTGGGGCTTCAAGCGCGACGGAAAGGAACACATCATGGCGAAGGATTGCAGCGAGTTTCGGCACCGCGATTGGTGGAAGCATGCGCCGACGGGTGCAGAGGTCCGGAGGGCGTCTGGCCGGGCTCCAGCGGATTGGGTAGGCTCCTAGAACCAAGATCCCGGATAACGGCCACGGAGAGGCGCTGCGCCCTCAGAGATCGGATGCCGCTCTCGCGATCATGGAGAGCGTGGAGTCCGGAAAGGGCAGCTGCGCTCAGCCCGTAGGTCTGTGGCTGCATCCGGGATTCGGGGCGTCATCACGGGTCGGTCGGGGGCCGGCAGGCGTCAAGGAGGACGAGCTTCAATGCGCAATTTTGCCCGAAGGCGACTCGAGA
>Ga0316576_10001241_pt1 | contig 13502 bp, 14 predicted proteins | sample S0NA_FD_203075 | JGI IMG/M metagenome (GOLD analysis project Ga0316576, IMG submission 203075) | Rhizosphere microbial communities from salt marsh grasses in Alabama, United States - S0-2_050615r3r5 | ecosystem: Host-associated > Plants > Roots > Rhizosphere | place: USA: Alabama | collected... | reverse complement strand
CACGAGGTGATGATGCGGGGCACGTTCGGCAACATCCGGCTGCGGAACCGGCTGGTGGAGGGCAAGGAGGGTCCGTACACGATCCACCTGCCCGACGGTGCCCAGACGTTCATCTACGACGCGGCGATGGCCTACCGCGACGAGGGCGTGCCGTGCGTGATCCTGGCCGGCAAGGAGTACGGCTCGGGCTCATCCCGGGACTGGGCGGCCAAGGGCACCACGCTGCTGGGCATCCGCGCCGTGATCGCCGAGAGCTACGAGCGGATCCACCGCTCGAACCTGGTCGGGATGGGCGTGCTGCCGCTCCAGTTCCTGGAGGGCGAGAGCGTCGACAGCCTCGGGCTCAGCGGGCGCGAGGCGTTCACCATCACCGGCCTCGCCGGGCTCGCCCCGCGCCAGGTGGTGTCCGTGGTCGCGACGGCCGAGGACGGGACCAGTCGCACGTTCCGCGCCATCGCGCGGCTCGACGGCCCCATCGAGGTGGACTACCTGCGCCAGGGCGGCATCCTGCCGGCCGTGCTGCGCCGGCTCGCCGGCGAGCAGCGGTAGGCCGGCGGCTGACACGTCGAGACCCCCTGGAGCCAACACAGGGGGCCTCGATCCGTGTGAGCGGGACCTCGCGACCCGGGGAGGAGAACGCCGGGCAGCAAGGGCGCGCGTACGGTCCTTGGACGCGGCCGCGCAGCGGCGTGTGACGCGAATGTCACCATCGGGGCGGCACACTTGGCGAAGACGGGCGACAACCGCCCGACACGGCGGAGGCCAGGCGATGAGCGGACAGGCGACGGCCGACCGGGAGATGCTCGATGGCATGCGGGTCGTCGTGCTCGCGGCCGAGGGCGTGGAGGACCTCGAGTACTGGGTGACGGTGATGCGCCTGCGCGAGGCCGGCGCCTCCGTCCTGTCGGCCGGCATGGACCTGGCGCCCGCCCGCGGCAAGAACGGGCTGGCGGTGCGGGCCGACGTCCTCGTCGCCGATATCGACCCCGCAACGGTGGACGCCGTCGTCATCCCCGGCGGCTGGCTGCCGGACAAGCTCCGTCGCTATCCGGCCGTGACCGGGCTCGTCCGCGCGGTCAACGAGGCCGGCCGGCCGGTGGGGATCATCTGCCACGGCGGGCTGGTCGCGATCTCGGCAGGCATCGTGCGGCCGGGCGGCCCCGTGACCGGGTCGCTGGGCATCCGCGACGACCTGGTCAACGCGGGCGGACGGTGGGTCGACGAACCGGCGTTCCGTGACCGGAACCAGGTCTGGGGCCGCGTCGTGGACGACATCCCGGCGTTCGAGCGCGAGCTGGTCGCCCTGCTGGCGGAGCACCGGGCGGCCGGGCATCCCGCCTAGCCGCCGGTCCCGGCAGCGGGCCGCAGCGGCCGTCCCGGCCATCCCGCGGGACCGGGCGCGTCCTCAGGCGGGCATGGGGCGGCCTCGCCGCCGGGCGATCGCGGCGGCCGACCAGATGGCCGCCGCCCCGCCGATCACGAACAGGCCGGCGCCGAGCATCGACCACCACAGCCCGGCGGTCTCGGAGACGACGCCCATCAGCGGCGGGTACACGATCGAGCCCACGATCGCGGCCGAGGCGAGGGTGCTGCTGACCATGCTCGCGCGCCCCGGGTAGAGGCTGCCGCCGATGGCCATGATCATCGGGTACACCGGCCCGGCCGCGAAGCCCGCCACGGCGAACAGCGCGATCGCCGCCGGCAGCCAGGGAACGACGATCGCCGCCACGATCGCGACCCCGCAGCCCGCCGCCCAGACCGTTGCGAAGCGCACCGCGCCCATCCGGTCCACCACGAACGACGACACCAGGCGGCCCAAGCCGAGCGATGCCCAGAACAGCGACAGGGCGAGCGTCGCGACCTCCAGCGGAGCCGGCTCCAGGTAGCGCACCAGCCAGCTCGACACGCCGAGCTCGGTGGCCACGTAGCAGCCGATGGCGATCGCCAGCAGCAGCAGCGGAGCGCGCCCGAGACCGACCCGTCCCCGCGACCCGGCCCAGCCCTCGGGACTCGTGGCGCCGGAGCTCGCGTCGTCGGCCTCGGGCTCGACAGGGTGTGCGGGGGGCATCGGCTGGCTGCCCAGGGCAATGCCCACCGGGGCCGCCACGGCGGCGGTGAGCAGGAGGAGCCACGGCCACGGGAGACCGGATCCGACCGCCGTCCCGACGGCCAGCGGCGCGGCGAGGGCTCCGAGGGCGAAGAACAGGTGCAGGCGATTGAGCATCGCCGCCCGGCCCGGGTAGAGATCCATGAACAAGGCGTTGACGCCGGCGTCGACGATGCCGCTGCCCAGGCCGGCAAGGGCGTAGCCGGCCAGGAAGACCGTCCACCCGGGTGCCGCGGCGGCGACCACCAGGCCGGCGGCCATCAGGCACGGCCCCGCGCCCAGGACCGCGCGCCGCGGCACGTGTCGCGCCAGGACCCCGACGGCCATCGTGCCCGTCACGTACAGCACGCTGGCCAGCAGGTAGGCGAGGCCCATGCCGCTGTCGGTCTGCCCGAACGTGCCCTGGACCTGGCGGATCAGCGACGGCACCAGGAGCCCGGTCCAGCCGATCAGGAAGAAGGCGGCGAAGCCCACGACAAGCAGGCCGCGCGCCGGGGCGCGCGCCGGGGCGACAACGGGGGCGATCGTGGACGAGATGGCTGGCCTCCCGGCACGCGAACGGGCGGAGCCCGAAGGCCCCGCCCGTGGTTGGCGCGAGATGGTGGGCGATACTGGACTCGAACCAGTGACCTCACGGATGTGAACCGTGCGCTCTAACCAACTGAGCTAATCGCCCGGGGTCCCCGAAGGGACTCGCATTCTAGCGCGGATGTCCGGGCGCGCGAAGGTGGTGGCGGAGCCCCGGCCAGCGGGCGTCGAGGACGTCGGCAGTGACCCCGTCGACGACGACCTGCTTGATCCGCGAGGCCTCGCCGGCGACCAGCCGGACGTCGCGCTGGGGCACGCCCAGCTCCGACGCCAGCAGCCGCACCAGGGCCCGGTTCGCGGCTCCGTCCACCGGCGGGGCGCTCACCCTGGCCCGCAGCACGCCCTCGACCACCCCCTCCACGCGGTCGCCGCCCCCACGCGGGGTGAGCCTGACCAGGATCCGGGTCCCGTCGCGCGCCGCCTCGCCCACTAGAGCAGGGCGCGCCAGATGAACCCGAGCACGATCAGGACGATCAGGCCCGAGAAGTCGAGCATGCCGGCCGGCGGCAGCACGCGCCGGACGGGCGCCAGGAACGGCTCCGTCGTCTCGATCAGGAAGCGCGACGCCGACGACGAACCGGACGGATCGAACCAGCTGATCAGCACCCGGCCGAAGACGAGCAGCCAGACCAGGAACACGAGCACGCCGGCGAACATCTGGATGAAGCCCACGGCCGGAGTCTAGCAACTGGCGACGCCGAGGCCGGGTGGCGGGCGGCTCCGCCCCGATCCCGGCGCCGCCGGTCAGGGCGTCGGACGCTCGCCGAACAGGGCCCGCCCCACGCGCACCATCGTCGCCCCCTCCTCGACCGCCACGTCGTAGTCGTCGGTCATGCCCATCGACAGCTCCGGACCCAGGCGCGGCCACGCGGCCCGCAACCGGGCGGCCAGCTCGCGCAGGGCGGCGAACGTGGTGCGGGCCTGGGCCGGGGTCGCCGCCAGGCGCCCGATCGTCATCAGGCCCCGGAAGTCGAGCGCGGACAACGGGTCCAGCGCCGCCGCGGCCGCGTCCATCGCCGCCGGGTCGAGGCCCGCCTTGGCGGGGTCGCGGTCGACGTTGACCTGGAGCAGCACCGGCAACGGCCGTGCCGGCCGGAGGTCGGCCGCCAGCCGGTCGAGCCGGACGGCCAGGCCAACCGTATGCACCGACTCCACGAGGTCGAACAGCTCGACGGCGTGGCGCGCCTTGTTGGACTGGAGCGGGCCGACCAGGTGCCAGGTCGCTCCGGGCACCGCGGGGATCTTGCCGGCTGCCTCCTGGACGCGGTTCTCGCCCAGGACGGTGAGCCCGGCGGCCACGGCCGCCCGGACCCGGTGGGCCGGCACCGTCTTGGAGATCGCCACCAGCGTCACGCCGGCAGGGTCGCGGCCCGCGCGGACCGCGGCGGCCTCGATCGTCGCGAGCACCTGCTCGCGGGCGCGGCGAAACGCCTCGACCTGGGCGGGATCGAGGGGTTCGATCGTCATGCGGTCCGGGCGCCCGCTCGGGCGGGCGATCGGCTAGCGGCGGCGGAGGAAGCTCGGGATCTCGAGGTCGTCCGCGTCGTAGGTCGTCGCCTTGCGGACGGGCGCCTCGCCCACCGACCGCTCGGGCCGGACGGGCGCGTCGGCCTCGGCATCCGGCGCCGTCTCGGCGCGATCTCGGACCCGCGGCACGTCCGGGTCGACCGGCTCGGTGCGCTGGCGCTCGAGCTCGTCGAGGAAGTCCCGCGCCGGCGGCGCCGCCTGCCCGGCCTGCGTGGCCGGCGCCTGGCGGACACTGTAGGCGCTGCCGCCGCGCTCCGCGTGCGTCGCCTTCGGGGTGTCGCTGCGGCGGCGCGCATCGAACCCGGTGGCGATGACGGTGATCATCACCTCCTCGCCGAGCCGCTCGTTGAAGCTCGTCCCGAAGATGATGTTCGCCTCGGGATCCGCGGCCGCGCGGATCTCGTCGGCCGCCTCGGTGACCTCCCACAGGGTGAGGTTCGCGGACCCGGTGACGTTGAACAGGATCCCCTGGGCGCCGGCGATGTTGACCTCGAGCAGGGGGCTGGCCACCGCCTGGCGAGCGGCCTCGAGGGCACGGTTCTCGCCGGCGGCACGGCCGATGCCCATCAGGGCCGAGCCGGCGTCCTTCATGATCGTGCGCACGTCGGCGAAGTCGAGGTTGATCAGGCCGGGCACCGTGATGATGTCGCTGATCCCGGCGACGCCCTGGCGCAGCACGTCGTCAACGACCCGGAACGCGTCCACGATCGACGTGTTCTTCTGGACCACGTCGCGGAGGCGGTCGTTGGGGATCGTGATCAGGGTGTCGACCTTGGCCTTCAGCTCCTCGGCGGCCTTCTCCGCGATCAGCTTGCGGCGGGCGCCCTCGAAGGTGAACGGCTTGGTCACCACCGCGATGGTGAGGGCGCCGGCGTCCTTGGCCATCTCCGCGACCACGGGGGCCGCACCGGACCCGGTGCCGCCGCCGAGGCCCGCGGTGATGAACACCATGTCCGACTCGGCGAGCGCCTCAGCGATCTTGTCCCGGTCCTCCTCGGCCGCGCGGGCGCCGATGGTGGCGTCGCCGCCGGCGCCGAGGCCGCGGGTGACCTTGTCGCCGATCCGGATCTTGTGCGGTGCGTCGGACTGCAGGAGCGCCTGCGCGTCGGTGTTGCAGGCGATGAACTCGACGCCCATCATCTCGGCGCGGATCATGCGGTTGACGGCGTTGCTGCCGCCGCCGCCCACGCCGATGACGCGGATCAGGGCGAAGTTCTCGGAGTCGGATCGCAGCGGCATCGGCGCTCTCCCGGAAAATGGCGACTGCGCTGGTGGAAGGTCGACGGGTCACGTGGTCGCAGTTGGGACTGGGAGTATACCCGCGTGATCCCGCAACGGTCCCACCGAGTTCGGCCGGCGATGGATCGCGGCCCTGGACCGGCGCCGGCAGCGGTGGTGCGCGCCGGCACCGGAACGCCGGGCCGTCGGCCTCGGGCGCGATCCCCCTGGGTTGCGGTCGGAAGGGCCTGATCGGGGGCGCGGTCAGCCGGCGAGGAACGAGAGCCGCACCCGGCGCGTCGCGTTGTCCGCGTTGGGGTCCAGCAGGGCCACCGACTGCCAGGTGCCGAGCGCCAGCCGGCCGCCGACGACGGGGACCGACAGCGAGGGCGATGCCAGCAGCGGGAGCACGTGGTCCGCGCCGTGGCCCTCCGATCCGTGCCGGTGGCGCCAGCGGTCGTCACGCGGCAGCAGGCGGTCGAGGGCGGCCATGGCGTCCTGGTCGGACCCGGCCCCGAGCTCGAGCACCACGAGGCCCGCGGTGGCGTGCGGGACGAACACGTGGAGCAGGCCGTCGCCGCCGGCGGACGCCTCCGCGGCGAACCGCGTGCAGGCGGGCGTGAGGTCCGTGAACCCGCGCTCGCTGCCGGTCCGGACCTCGAGCTCGACCGTGCGCACGCGCTACGGGAAGATCGAGCGGATGGCGCTCCGGATGCGGCCCAGCCCGCCGCCACCCGGGGCGGACTCGTACAGGAGCGGGTCGTCCATGGCGATCTGGTGGGCGCCCCAGCGGAGCAGGCCGACGGCCGTGGAGTAGGCCGGGTCCTGGATCGTGTCCACCAGGCCGCTGATCCCCATCGGGCCGCTGACGCGGACGGGCATCTGGAGCACCTCGCGGCCCAGCTCGGCCGTGCCGGCCAGCTGCGCGGCGCCGCCGGTGAGGATGATCCCGGCCGGCAGCATCCCGTGCCCGCTGCGGGTCATCTCGGAGCGGAGCAGCTCGAACGTCTCGCGCATCCGGGACTCGATGATCTGGCACAGCTCCTCGCGGCTGACCGTCCGGCCGGCCTCCTCGCCCAGGACGGAGACGCCGATCTCCTCGTCGCGAAGGTCACGCAGGTCGCAGGTGCCGTGGCGGACCTTGAGCTCCTCGGCGACCTGGAGGGTGGTCTTGACACCGATCGCCACGTCGTTGGTGACGTTGTTGCCGCCGACCGGCAGCACGGCGGTGTGGAACGGGGAGCCGTCCGCGAACAGGGTCAGGTCGATGGTCCCCGCGCCGATGTCGGCCACGGCGACGCCGAGCTCCTTCTCGGTCTCGGACACCACGGCCTCCGACGAGGCCAGCCCGTTGACGACCAGCTCGTCGATCTTCACACCGGCCAGCTGGACGCACTTGGTCAGGTTCTGGACCGCCGTCGCCGACGCCGACACGATGTGCGCCTCGACCTCGAGCCGGAGCGCGCTCATGCCCAGGGGGTCCTTCACCCCCTCCTGGCCGTCGACGGTGAAGCCCCGCCGCTCCACGTGGAGCACGTCGCGGTTGGACGGGATGGACACGGCGCGGGCGACCTCGATCGCGCGGCTGATGTCCTCGCGGGTGACCTCGCGGTGGTGGGCGGTGACCGCGACCTGGCCGGTGGAGTTGAGGCTCTCGACGTGCTGGCCGCCGACGCCCACGAAGGCGCGATCGATCTTCCAGCCGGATAGCCGCTCGGCACGCTCGACCGCGTCGGCGATCGACCGGACCGACTGGTCGATGTTGACCACGACAGCCTTCCGCAGCCCGGTGGTGGGGACCGTGCCGTGACCCATGATGGTCAGGCGCCCGTCCCGGCTCACCTCGCCGATCAGCGCGCACACCTTGGACGTGCCGACGTCGATGCCGACGAGGACCGCTTCCCGTTCCACGTTGCCTGTCGTCCCTCGCTCTGCAGGGCCTAGATGAAGTGCCGCCGGATCAGCGCGACGTTGTTGAAGATCCGGAAGCCGAAGTTGATGAGGGCGACCAGGTAGAGGTCGATGTTGAGCCGGTCGCCGATGAAGGTCAGGAGCACTGCCACGATCGCGTTGGTGAGAAAGCCGCTGACGAAGATCCGATTGTCGTAGACGCCGTCGAGCTCGGCCCGGACGGCACCGAGCACCGAGTCCAGCGCCGCGAGGATCGCGACGGCGACGTATCTCGAGAGCTCGAAGCTGACGTTGACATTGAGGAGCAGGCCGGCCGCAATGCCGAGGAGCAGGCCCATGATGGGCAGGAGCACGGCCGGGCAGCCTCCCTGGGGTTGCAGGTCAGCAGTACGATACCCGACCCTCGACCCGCGAGGTCAGCGGTCGGAGCAGCCGGCCACCCGGTCACGGTGCTGCGTCCCCCGTGCCGTCGGGCGTCGCCGCGGGCCCGGGCGTCCGGGTCGGCTTCGGGGTCCGGTCGGGCTTGGCCGTCCGGTCCGGCTTGGCGCTCCGGCCCGGCTCCGGGGTGGGCACGGGCTCGTAGGTGCCGCTGGTGCCGTCGGCCAGGATGACCCGCGCGACCGTGTCCTCGCGACCGGCGAGCAGGCTGGCCAGCAGCCGCACCTGCTCCGGGATGAGCCCCGTCGTGCGCAGGGTCGGCGTGTAGAACCCGAACACCGCGACCCACGACGCCGGCTGGGTGCGCATCACGAACCCGTTCTGGTCGTCGACGCGGAGGACCAGCCCGCGGGCGCCGCTGCCCACGTCGGCGGGCGTCAGCGAGGCCAGCCGCAGGGCGGCGTCCAGGGTGACCTCGTCGAGGGTCGACCCGACGTCGTAGGCCACCGAGGCGACACGTGCGTCGTCGATCACCGGCAGCTCGGCGGCCGCCTCGGGAAGGTCGGGCGGGAGCTCCGCGAACAGGTACCCGTCCCCGTCGACCAGGAACCGGCGGTCGCCGACCCGCCACACGAGCGGGGCCTCGCGCTCGGTCACCGCGACGCGGACCTCGTCCGGCAGGGCCACGGTGACCTGGGCGGAGCGGATGGCCGGCTCGGTGCGCAGCGCGGCCTCGAGGTCCGCGGTCCGGATGGTGAACACGTTGGTCCCCGGCGCGATCGCGAGCAGCTCCAGGATCCGCGCCTCGGATGTCCAGGTCGCACCGCTGATGGTCGTCCTGCCGGCGGCGAAGGCGTCGGACGTGGACAGGCCGTACAGGCCCGCCACGCCGACCAGGAGCGCCAGGAGCGCGCCGGCCCGCACCGGCGTCAGCCCCGCGGACGCGCGCTTGACCGGCCGGGTCCGACGCACGCCGCCACCAGGTCGCGCGCCAGGCCGCAGGGCAGACGGGCGCATCGGCCGGACGGGCGGCGCCTGGCGGCCCGAGCGGCGGGTCATCGTCCCATCTCCGGCGGCCTCAGCGCGGCAGGTCCGAGGCGGCCAGGTGGCGGCGCACCCGCGACCGGTGGCGGTCCAGGGCGAGATCCACGACGCGGCGGCAGACGGCGGCGAAGTCGTAGCCGCCCTGGGCGCACAGCGTGGGGAACAGGCTGATCGGGGTGAACCCCGGGATCGTGTTGATCTCGGACAGCACGATCTCCTCGCCGGCGAGCAGGAAGTCCACCCTGGCAAACCCCTCGGCGCCCACGGCCCGGTACGCGTCGCGGGCGAGCTTGAGGAGCGCCGCCTTCTGGGCCGGCGTGATCTCGGCCGTCGTGGTGGTCTCGGACAGGCCGGGCTGGTACTTCGCCTGGTAGTCGTAGAACTCGTGGCCGGACATGATCTCGCCGGGGCCGTACAGCTCGATCGCCGCCGGATCGTTGCCCAGCACCGACACCTCGAGGTCACGCGCGCCGGCCACGTAGCGCTCGACCAGCGCGAGGTCGTCGTAGCGGAAGGCCTCGTCGAGCGCCGCGCCCCGCTCCGCCGGCCCGTGGGCCAGGGTCATGCCCAGCGAGCTGCCGAGGCGCGCCGGCTTGACCATCAGCCGGGCGTCGCCGCCCGCCGCCGAGAACGCCTCCAGCTCGGCCAGGACGGCGTCGCGCTGGTCGCCCCAGCGCCCGGCCCGGACCTCCACCCAGTCGGCCACCGGCAGCCCGAGCCCGCGCGCGAGCCGTTTGAACAGCGCCTTGTCCATGCCCACTGCGCTGGCGGCCACGCCGGAGCCCGTGTAGGCGAGACCGGCTGCCTCGCACAGGGCCTGGGCGGTGCCATCCTCGCCGAACGGACCGTGGAGGGCGAGGAACACCACCGGCGGCTGCGCGCGTGTGCCGAGGCTCTCCAGCGCCGCTGCGGCCGTGGCCGGCCCGGTCGCCCCGAGTCCCACCGGGTCGTCGTAGACCGCCTGCGACCGCCCGTCGCGCTGGAAGCCGTCGGGCAGGCGCCACCAGGCGCCGTCGAGATCGATCAGCCACGTCTCGACGGGGTAGCCGGACCGGGCCAGCGCCTCCGCGATCGCCGATCCCGACACGATCGAGACGTCGTGCTCGGCCGACGGCCCGCCGAGGACGACCGCGACCGGCGTGGCGGCGGGATCGTGCGTCAGCGGCGGCGTCGGCATCAGGCGGTCTCCTCGGGATCGGTGGGCCAGTCGCCGGCGAACTCGATCTCGAGCTCGAGGGCGATGCCGTGACGAGCCAGCACCTCGGCCCGGAGGTGCTCGGCGAGGCGCCGGACGTCGGCCGCGGTCCCGTGCTCGTCGTTGACGATGAAGTTGGCGTGCTTCGCGGACACGACGGCGCCGCCCACACGGTAGCCCTTGAGTCCCAGCTCGTCGATCAGCCGTCCGGCGGAGTCGCCGGCCGGGTTGCGGAACACCGAGCCCGCCGACGGGATCCCCAGCGGCTGGTGCTCGCGGCGCCAGCGCCGGATGTCGTCCAGCCGGGCCCGGATCTCGTCCGCGTCGGCGGCGCGCAGGTGGAACACCGCCCCGAGCACGATCTCGGCCGGACCGCCGGCGGCCCGCCCGGCATCCTTGAGCCGGCTGTGGCGGTAGCGGAAGCCGAGCTCCACGGCCGGCACCTCGCGCTCGCTGCCGTCCGCGAGCAGGAGGCTCGCCGACTCCAGGACGGAGGCCGTGTCGGACCCGTGGGCCCCGGCGTTGGCCCACACGGCGCCGCCCACCGTGCCCGGGATGGCCAGCCCGTACTCGAGCCCGGTCAGCCCGGCCCGCTGGGTCTCGGTGGCGGCTCGCGCCATGGGCACCCCTGCATCGGCGAGGTACCGCTCCCCGTCCACCCGCGACGCCTCGAGCCGCGCCTGGATCACCAGCCCGCGCACCCCGGCGTCGGCGATGACCAGGTTGCTCCCCCGGCCGAGCACCATGAAGGGGATCGCGCGCGTACGGGCGAACCGGACGAGGCCGCGCAGCTCGAACGCGTTGTGGGCGACCACGAACAGGTCCGCGGGCCCGCCCACCCGCATCGTGGTGTACCGGGCCAGCGGCTCGTCGCGAACGGTCTTGACCCCGAGGCGGCGCTGGATCTCGGTGCCCGTGGCGATGGCGTCGAACGCCGGCCCCGTCACGATCGCGCCCCGCGGGCCACGGCATCGACGTCGGCGGGGCTGGGCAGCGGCCGGCGCCCGGCGACGGCGATGACCAGGTCCCCGATCGCCTCCGCCGCGTCCGGCCGCGCGAGCTCCCGGGCCGCCGCCGACATCCCGGCATGGGCCGCCGGGTCGGCCAGCAGCCCGGCCAGCTCCACCAGCCGGTCCGCGTCGAGGTCCGCGTCCTCGACGAGGACGGCGGCCCCGGCCTCGGCGAACGACTCGGCGTTGAGCCGCTGGTGGCCGGCGGCGTGGGGGTAGGGCACGATCGCCGTGGGCAGGGCGAACGCGGCCGCCTCGGCCAGCGTCGACGCCCCCGCCCGGCCGACGGCGAGATCGGCAGCGGCCAGCGCTGCCGTCATGTCCTCGCCGTGGAGGAAGGCGTGGGGCCGGTACCGGTCGCGCACGTCCTCCGGCAGCGCCCGGCGCGCGGCCTCGGCGGCCGGCAGCCCGTCCTCGCCGGTCACGTGGATGACGCGCATCCGCTCGACGAGGCGCGGCACGGCGCCGGCCACCGCGTCGTTGATCCGCCGCACCGCCTGCGATCCCCCGAACACCAGCAGCACCCGCTCGCCGGGGCGGGCCCCGAACTGCTCGCGGGCCGCGTCGGGATCGACCCCGCTGACGGAGCGGATCGGGGTGCCGGTCACGTACGTGTCCGGGCGGCCGAGCGTGGTCGCCGTGGCCGGGTGGCTGACGGTGATCGCGGTGGCCAGCCGGGCCACCAGCCGCACGCTCCGGCCGGGAACGACGTTGCCGTCCCAGAGCACGCTCGGGATCCGCAGCAGCTTCGCGGCAAGGAGCACGGGGATGGCCACGTAGCCGCCGGTGGTGAAGATCGCGTCCGGCCGCCGGACGGCCATCAGGATCAGCGCCTGGGGGACGGACAGTCCGAGCCGGAGGGGATCGAGCACCAGGTGGATGTCCCGCCCGGCCGAGCGGAGCGATCGGAGCAGCAGCAGGCGCAGCGGGATCCCGGCCTGGGGGACGATGTCCCGTTCCAGGCCGCGGTGGCCGCCGAGCCAGGCGAGCTCAGGCGCGCCGGCCCGTGCGCGGAGTGACCGGGCGACGGCGAGGGCCGGGTAGATGTGCCCGCCCGTTCCCCCGCCCGCGATCAGCAGGCGCATCGTTCCACGTTCCTCTCTCGACCGTCTCGCGGGAGATTGACAGCAGGATGCCCACGGCGGCGAAGCTGATGATCAGGCTCGACCCGCCCGCCGACACGAACGGCAGCGGGATCCCCGTGACCGGGATGAGCCCCACCACCACCCCGATGTTGATGAACGCCTGGAGGCAGATCCAGGCCGTGATCCCGGCCGCCAGCATCGCGCCGAACGTGTCGGGCGCGCCGAGGCTGGTCCGGATGCCGAGGTACCCGATCGTCAGGAACAGGAGGATCACCAGACCCGCGCCGATCAGCCCGAACTCCTCGCCGATGATCGCGAAGATGAAGTCGTTGAACGCGTTGGGCAGGTACAGCCCGCCGGCCAGGCGGCTCTCGCCCAGGCCGGCCCCGAAGATGCCGCCCAGCGCGAGGGCGTAGAAGCCCTGGACGCTGTGGAAGCCGAGGCCCGCGGTGTCGTTCCAGGGGTTGAGCCAGGCGGTGATCCGGTCCATCTGGTAGCCCTGCAGGAACATCAGGAACACGGCGGGGATGGCGGCCACGGCGAGGCCGGCCAGGTGGAGCACGTTCGCGCCGGCCACGAAGAACATCGTGAACGCCGTGAACGCCAGCACGGACGACGTGCCCAGGTCGGGCTCCAGCAGGACCAGGACGACGACCGGCACCGTGATCACGAGGAACGGGATGGTGCCCGAGAGCAGGCCGTGGACCGAGCTCCCCCGCTTGGCGATCCAGTGCGCGAGGTAGATGACCAGGGCCAGCTTCATGAACTCGGCCGGGTGCACCGCCGGCAGCGGGCCGATCTTGAGCCACCGGGCCGACCCCCCGACCTCGATGTTGATGGCCGGGACGAACACCAGCAGCAGGGACGCGATCCCGACCAGGAACAGGGGCACCGAGGCCACCCGCAGCCAGCGGTAGTCGACCCGCATCATGACCACCATCGCGACCATGCCCAGCGCGGCCCACTGGATCTGCGGGCCCACGATCAGGAACGGGTCGTCCTTGGCGAGGAACGACTTGATCGCGGACGAGCTGTAGACCATCAGGATGCCGATCGCCGCCAGGGCGACGGTGGCGACCAGGATCCCGTACTCCGGGTCATGGCGCTCGCGCTGGAGGGTGTTGGTCCGCGACCGGTCGCGGACCGGGGCGCGGACGGCGGTGAGCGGCACGGAGCTCATGCGGGCCTCCCGTCGCTGGGCTGGGTCGGGCGACGACCGGCAAGGAGCCGGTCCACCGCGTCGATGAAGGCGCGGCCCCTGGCCGCGTAGTCCTCGAACATGTCGAACGAGGCGGCGGCCGGGCTCAGGAGCACCGTCGCCAGGGTTCCGGCCGGCGCCCCGGCCAGCGCCCGGCGCGCGAACGCGTCGGCGGCGGCCACGGCCTCGTCGAGGTCGGCTGCCCGCGCGGTCTGCGCCACGCCCGCCTCGCGCAGCCGCT
>Ga0316576_10001240_pt1 | contig 13503 bp, 8 predicted proteins | sample S0NA_FD_203075 | JGI IMG/M metagenome (GOLD analysis project Ga0316576, IMG submission 203075) | Rhizosphere microbial communities from salt marsh grasses in Alabama, United States - S0-2_050615r3r5 | ecosystem: Host-associated > Plants > Roots > Rhizosphere | place: USA: Alabama | collected... | reverse complement strand
GGTCGAGATCTCGCAGGATCCACCGATCCCCGGATCGCAGCTTCAGACGGTGGGCCCGCTCCAGGCCTTCTTCGACTGGTGTCCGACGACGGCCCAGGCCTCCCAGTCGGTGTTCGTCCTCCGCCTGGTGGCCGATGACAAGGACAACCCGCCAGTGCGCAAGAATTTCACCATCCTCGTCCGCTCGGCGCTGCCCCAGAACTGTCCCGGCACGGCGCCCACGATCCAGCACACCCCGCCCGCGTCCCAGACCACGGTGCAGGACATCACGCTCGAGGCCTCGGTGAGCGATGACAAGGGCCTGAAGGGCGACCCCGTGGTGTACTACACCGAGGTGAAGCCCAGCGACCCGACCAAGCTCGACTTCGCGAGCATGGACCAGCTGACAATGAGCTCGGCCGGCGGAACCAACTACGAGGCAGACCTGCCGAACCCGACCACCGCCCTGAACCCGGGCGAGTCCGTGACCGTCTACTACGTGATCGTGGCCGAGGACGACGACGACGCGACGGGCAACTGCGATCACCGGAGCCAGCTCCCCAAGGACGCGGTCTTCGAGCTGACGGTCACCCGACCGACCCAGAGCACGACGTGCACGACCTCGGCCGATTGCAAGGCGGCGGAGATGTGCAAGGGGCAGACCTGCGTCGCAGACACCTGCACACCGACCGATGACAACGGTGACCAGCTTTTCTGGGAGCAGTCCGACTGCCCGACAGGCCACTTCTGCCCGGAGAGCGGCTCCACGACGAGCCACTGCGCGCAGACGTGCACCTCGGACTCTGACTGCAAGGCGGCCGCGGCAAAGTGCAAGGTGTTCGACACCAAAAAAGGCTGTGGCCAGGCCGGCGCCAAGCTCATCGGGCGGGAGTGCACCGACTTCACCGAGTGCGAGGGGAAGGCGATGTGCATGCCCTGGCCGGCCGGCTACTGCTCGATCTCCGACTGCGACAGCTATGGGGGCTTCAGCGGCGCCTGTCCCACCGGAGCGGCCTGCGTGCCTCTGGTCGACGCACGATTTTCCTATGGCACACACTGGGTTTGCCTGCAGTTGTGCAAGGACAACAACAACTGTCGCACCGGAGACGGCTACAGCTGCAAGACCATGACCGATGACACGGGCACGTCCCAAAACGTGTGCTTCAAGTAGACCCGCGCGGGGGTTGACCCTGGCCCTGGCGCTGGTCGCGGCCTGCGCGGAGCCCGCCCAGAATGGCACACCGCTCGGGCCTCCCGCGGCCGTCAAGCTCGACGCGGTGACGCCGCTGACCGTCGTTCCGGGAACCCGGCTCCTGCTCGAGGGGCGCAACTTCAACCCATCGGTGACCCAGCGGTTCCGGCTGGCAGGCAGCGGTCCGGGCGGGGCCAGCGTCGATTTCACGGCCCCGGTGGTCGTGCTCGATCCGGAGCAGGCCGAGCTCGAGATGGGCGCGACGCTCTTCGCCAGCGTGGGCGAGGGTGCCGTCAAGGGCGAGGTCTCCGTTGACTCGGAGAACGTGGTCGGCCTGACGCCGGGCCACAAGCTCCCGCTGACCCTGGAGCTGAAACAGCACCTGGACCCGATGATCTCCGCGGTGGGTGACGGTCTGGTGCACCTGAACTCCCGCGTGTCGGTGCTGGGCGACGGGTTTCTGCTGGGCAGCCAGGAGGGGGAGAGTCTCGTGGAGCTCAACGGGTGTTTCCTGCCGGAAAGTGTCGCTGGAGACTGCCAGAGCGACGGGACAGCCGTGCAGGTGGAGCTGCCGCTGACGCCAAATAACCCCACGGACCGCCGCGCCGCGACCTTCGAGTTCTCCCCGAAGATCGCCGGTCTAATGCCCGGTAATTTCGACGGGAATGTGACCGTGGTCAACCGACACGCCGATGGCACGGAGCGCCGGAGCAACTCCGCGTCGGTGACCTTTCAGCTGGGCCAGACGTTGATCCACCGCATCGACCAGAGCGCGGTCTCCCTTGGCCAGTACATGGACATCCGGGGCGCCGGGTTCGTCGGCTCTCCCGACGGCAGCACGCTGATCCACTTCGAGGGCAGCTTCACGCCGGAGGGGGGCCAGACGCGGCAGGTGACCTTCGATCTCGTGCCTGGCTACAAAAACGGGGGCTGGCTGCAAGACGTGGCCGCCGAGGGGACGGGCATCGGCAACGTGGTGAAGCTCCGCTCCGAGTTTGGCGTCCTGGACGGGACATGGACCCCGACGGTCTATTACCAGAGCAAGAGCGCCGAGGGTCTGCCGATCAAGCTCGCGTTCGGGGTTGCGCCTGTGAAGCAGGTGGTCTGGGTGCGTTACACCACGGAGTGGCAGGCGGGGCTGCGCCTGTTCGGGCTCCAGGCGGCGGACAGCCAGATCCGCGCGCGTATCCTGGAGGTGATGCGCCAGGCCTATCTCGGGATAAATGTGGATTTTCGAGAGGAAGAGCCGCAAGACTTCAAGCTTTACGCGAAGGTCGATCTGGGCGGCGAGGACCCCAACGGCCTGGGTCTCCTGGGCTACGACAACACCCCGGGCAAGGACGTGGAGAACCAGCGACTCTACGACTGGCTCGGGGGAGTCAACGCTCTGACCCAGCAAGACGGCTATCCTGGTTATGGCGGCGTGTTCCTCGAGTCCACCCTTGGCTTCTCGGAGCACCCGCCAGCGGGGATTCTCAAGTCCCCCCTCAAGTCGCCGCTCTTCGACGCGCTCTTCGACCCGTTCCGCCCGGACCACGGCAGCGAGCTGACCGCGGCGGAGAGCCTCGCCGCGGGCACGCCGTCCAGCATGTCAGGCTGCCCGGCGAGCGGCGACCGCGTCGCCCAGGCGCGTTGCGCGATCCGGGCGCTGGGCAACGTGGTGGGAAGCACCTCGGCCCACGAGCTCGGCCACTCGCTCGGCCTCGCTGACCCCTACGGCTCGCCCACCGAGTTCCACAACCCGGGAGACAAGCCCAACCGTCTGATGGAGAGCGGGCAGGGGCGCCCCTTCGAGGAGCGTGCCGAGCTGAACGGCAAGGGGCCAGCCGTGTTCTGCGACGAGGAGTTCCTTTACCTGAAGAAGATCCTCCCGCTCGATCCACCCGAGGATCCGGCGATCACCCGCCCTGGTTGCTACTGAGCGGACCTGTTTGGTCCTCGTGCCCCTGGGACCGCTTTGGATGAAACCCAACCCCCAATAGTTAAAAGCCGGTCCCCACTATTGGGGACCGGCAGCCAGGGAAACGTCGGGTGGGTGACGCCTTGCGCCGCCCGGTCGACGCCGTACAGCCCTTGTCTGGGAACCGCCTCTTCTGTTGCGATTCTATAAACTTGTACTGCACATTCCGTTCCACACAAAAAGACACCGTGGGCACGTAATTTCGCTGGGTTGTGTTTTTTTCCAGGGCAAGCGCACTGGCCACCCAAGGACACTCGAGAAGCCACCCCCTCTGGCTCTCGGTGTGCTATCGTCCTGGGCCATGCCCAAACGTATCTCGTCAATGATCTACGGGGTGTTGGACATATTGGTCGCCACGGCCTACATCTGGCTGATCAGCTCGGTCATCCCCAACCGATCGACCGGTTTCGCTGTGCTGGTCTGGCTCCTCTGCGGGTTGATGGCGGCCGGAGGGCTGGGATTGATCCTCGGGACCTCATGGGGGCGCATCCTCGCCACGGTCTCGTCCATCGTCTGGCTCATCGCCTGCGGGCTGCTGATTCTCGGCCTGGTCACCTCCGCGGCCTACGTCCGGGGTATCTACGATGGCGTGGGGCAGGCGGCCGCGGCCATCGGCCTTCTGGCCGCGGCCCTCAGCTTCGAGCTCGTCGGGCTCCTGCCGGCCCTGCAGCTCGCCCACATCCGACGCACGCGGGTGACGCCGTGAGCACGCCCCCGGTCGGACTCCGGGCCGGGAGACTTCGACGCGGTGGCCTGCTACTGCTCTTCCTGACGCCGGTTGTGGTCTATGCCGCCACCTGCGCGCGGTACCGGGTCGTGCCGCAGGAGGTCCTCGGCAAGGACGGCGCCACGCGCGCGATGGGTCTGTTGCGCCGCGCGGTGAACGGCGAGCCCGTGGCCTCGATGAGCGGCGCGCCGCACGGCCTGGATCATCCGCTGTGGGTCACGCTCTACCTGGACGGCGAGCCGATCTTCCGCCAGGAGACACGGGCCAAGACGGTGGGGCAGGGCGTGGATCGGGCCGCCGCGGCGATCCGGGACAGCGCCAAGCTACGGGGGCTCCCCGTCGATGCCCGGCGCCGGATCCGGATCAAGCTGGATCTCGTCGCCGGCAGCAGCCCCATCTTCACCGGCCTGCCCCTGGCCTTCGCCAAGTCGGTGGTGCCCGGGCTCGACGGCCTCGGGCTCGCGGTCGGCGAGAAGTCGGCCTACATCCTGCCCGACGATCTGTTCAAGCAGCAGCTCCTCGCCGGCCATCAGCCGTTCTTCTTCATGCACGAGTTTCGCACCGGCCTGGACCTCAAGGCCGTGGTGAACATCCTGGCCGACCATCTGGATCTCTCGCGCGAGGCCTGGCGCTCGGCGGATCGGCGGTTCTTCCGCTTTCGGACCCAGTCCTTCGTCGAGGATCCCGGCGCCGGCGGCCGGGCGCTGCCGGTCCTGCGGAGCCGGGTTCCGGTGGACCACATCGACCGCGCCACGGTGCGCCAGGCGGTGACTCGTGCGGCGGACTACGTCCTGCGCCAGATCCGACGCAACGGGCAGTTCCACTACCAGTATTACCCGCTCGAGGATCGTCACTCCCGTCCAGGCGACTATAGCCTGCCGCGTCACGCCGGCACGACCTGGTTCCTGTCCCTGGCCTACCGCGAGCTCGGGCACGAGCGGTACAAGGTGGGCGCACGGCGCGCCATCGACTACCTCGGCGCCCACGCGGTGCCACCCGCTTGCCGCTCCACCCCCTACGCCTGCGTGGGGACCAACTTCTACGCCGATCTCGGGTCGGCCGGGCTCACCGTGGTCGCCATCGCCGAGTACCAGCAAGCGACGAAGGACCGCCGCTTCGAGCCCCTGGCGCGGCGCCTGGGCGAGTTCATCCTCTCGATGCAGAAGGACAGCGGTGACTTCTGCCACCAGTACAACCCGAACAAGCAGGAGAAGAACTGCGAGGAGGTGCTGCTCTACTACACGGGGGAGGCCTCCCTCGGCCTGGCCAAGCTCTACGAGATGACCAAGGACGAGCGCTACCTCGGGCCCCTGGAGCGCGCCATGGACTTCCTCACCGGCGCCAAGTACGACTTTTTCATGGGCAAGTTCTTCATCTCGGAGGACCACTGGACCTGCATCGCCGCCGAGGCGGTGCCGGAATCCCTGCGCAAGGAGCAGTACGCCCGCTTCTGCTACGCCTTCGCCGACCTCAACCGCCGGGCCCAGGTCCGCCCCGACGAGGGCCTGATGGGCGACCTGCACGGCGCCTTCTCGATCACCCCGTTCTTCATGCCGCACAACACCCCCGCCGGATCGCGGACCGAGGCCAACGTGGCGACCTACCTCTTCAGCGTCAAGCGCAAGGAGCCGCAGCCCGAGATCCTCGACACCGTCCGGCGCACCGTGCGCTACCTGGTGGACCAGCAGATCCGGCCGGAGAGCGCCTACCTCTACCGGAACCCGGCCGAGGCCGTGGGCGGCATGCTGCAGACGCCGATGCGCGCATCGATCCGCATCGACTACGTCCAGCACGCGGCCGCGGCCATGGCCCGGGCGCTGCCCCTTATCCCCGAGCGTCCCTGGACCCCCTCGGAGTAGTCGAAGAGCCGGTGCGCTTTCGCGTGGCGCCGGGCGATCGTGATAGGCTTGGCATCATGCGGGTCTGTCCGGTCTGCCGCGCCCAGTTCCCGGCCGGCTCCAACTTCTGCCCCCACGACGGGCACCGGCTGGAGGACCTCGACGTCGACGCGCCGGCCCACGACCCTCTCGTCGGCATCGTGCTCGACAAGCGTTACAAGGTGGAGTCGAAGCTCGGCTCCGGGGGGATGGGCGACGTCTACGCCGCGCGCCACGTGGTGATCGACAAGCCGGTCGCGGTGAAGATCCTGCGCGCCGAGTACTCGCGGGATCCGCGGCAGGCCGAGCGATTCATCCGCGAGGCCCGCGCCGCCTCGCACATCGGGCACCCGAACATCGTCGACGTCACCGACTTCGGGCGCCTCGACAACAACCAGATCTACTTCGTCATGGAGTTCCTGATCGGCGTGACGCTGGGCAAGGAGCTCAAGTCCCAGGGCGCGCTGACCACCCGGCGGACCCTGAACCTGGGGATCCAGATCTGCCACGCCCTGGAGGCCGCGCACGCCAAGGGCATCGTGCACCGCGACCTGAAGCCGGAGAACATCTTCATCGTCAATCCGATCACCCGGGCGTCGGACGACGTGGGGCGGCGCCAACAGGACATCATCAAGCTCCTCGACTTCGGCATCGCCAAGATCACCTGGGACGCCCAGGGGCGACGGCTGACCAAGGTAGGCAGCATCTTCGGCACCCCGCAGTACATGTCCCCGGAGCAGGCCGCGGGCAACGAGACCGACCACCGCGGCGACGTCTACTCCCTGGGGTGCATTGTCTACGAGATGCTCACCGGCGAGGTGCCGTTCATCGCCGACACCTTCATGGGGACGCTGACGAAGCAGATGTTCGAGAACCCGATCCCGCCGCGCCAGCTGCGCCCGGATCTCGGCATCCCGGAGCCGCTGGAGACGCTGATCCTGCGCGCGATGAGCAAGGATCCCGACGAGCGGTTCCAGTCGATGAAGGAGATGGCCGTCGCCCTCGAGGCCTGCTTCCAGGTCAGCGAGGCCGGCCCGATCCAGCGCGCCACCGACGCCCATGTCGTGGTGGGCGAGCCGTCCGAGGTGGTCGTCGTGCAGCCGGACCTGTCCATCGAGGCCCTGACCGGCGAGGCGCGCCAGACCGTCCACCTCCTGGTGCAGCCCCGCAGGCCACGGCGTGGCCGGCAGCCGCTGGGGCTCATCCTCGGCGCCGTGGGGCTCTTCGTGCTGCTCACCGGCACGGGCCTGTACCTCGTGCTCAGCCGCGCACGCTCCCGTGCCTCGAGCCCGGTCGCCCCGGACGCCGCGCCGGCGCTCGCCGGCCCCCGCGAGGTCACGGCGCCCGATGCCGGGAACGGGCCACCGCCTGCCCGGGCCGGACAGGACGCGGCGATGACCCGGGGCCCCACGGGCGAACAGCGCTCGGCCGTCCGGCTGGTGCTCCGCTCGGTGCCCGACGGCGCCACGGTCCGGCAGGGCGCGAGGACCATTGGTCGCACGCCGACCACGGTCGAGGTGGCGCGGGACGAACGCCAGCGCTTCGTCTTCAGCCTGCGGGGCTTCAGGCAACAGTCGCTGGAGCAGCGGTTCGGGCGCGACGGCACCCACACCGTGCGCCTGCAGCCGCTCCGCCGGACACCCGGGACCGACGGGGGGACCGTCCGCACGCCCTACGGTAGCGTCGAGGACCTGCGCAACCCGTTCCACGGGCTGAAGGGGAAGAAGACGGGCAAGTGACCGATTTCACGAACAGCGCGTGGTCGGCCACGGACGGCCGTGTTAGTATCCCAAGATACAGGGCACGGCGGTTGTCTTTCCTCACGGGCTAGCCTATGGACGCCAAACGGTCAGACCCCGGTTCCGACTCCCGGATCAAGCCGGCTCCGCCGGACGTGGAGACCATTCCCGAGGAGCCGTCCGCCCCGGAGCCTGCCCCCTCGCCGCAGCCCCCCCCCGCCGCCGCGATGCCCACGCCGGCCAGCCTCGGCGGCCTGGAGGGGCAGGTCGTGGCCGGGCGCTACCGGGTGATCAGCAAGCTCGGCGAGGGTGGGATGGGCACCGTCTACCTGGCCGAGCACGTGACCATCGAGAAAAAGGTCGCCCTCAAGGTCTTGCTCCACGAGTACGCGCGCAAGTCGGATCTCAAGGACCGCTTTCTGCAGGAGGCCAAGGCCGCGGCCAAGATCGGCCACGAGAACATCGTCGACATCACCGATTTCGGTCCGACGCCCGATGGCAGCGTGTTCTTCGCCATGGAGTTCCTCGAGGGCCAGGATCTGTCGCAGGTGATCAAGAAGGAGGGGGCGCTCCCCTGGTCCCGGGCCAAGCCAATCCTCGTGCAGATCTGTCGCGCGCTGGGCGCGGCCCACGCCAAGGGCATCGTCCACCGCGACATGAAGCCCGAGAACATCTACCTCATCGAGCGCGAGGGGCGGAGCGACTTCGTCAAGCTCCTCGACTTCGGCATCGCCAAGATGAGCGTGGAGAAGGGCGAGAAGCGGCTGACGCGGACGGGGATGATCTTCGGCACGCCCGAGTACATGTCGCCCGAGCAGGCCCAGGGAAACACGCCGGATCACCGGGTCGACATCTACGCCGTCGGCGTGATCATGTACGAGCTGCTCACGGCCAGCGTCCCGTTCAAGGCCGACACCTTCATGGGGATCCTGACCAAGCACATCTTCGAGAACCCGGTGCCGCCGAGCCAGCTCAACCCGGAGGCGGGGATCCCGGTGGAGGTCGAGGAGATCATCCTCAAGGCGATGGCCAAGGATCGAGCCGAGCGCTTCCAGTCGATGACCGAGATGGCCGCGGCCATCGCTCAGGCCTCGGGCCGGATGACGCGCCCAACCGGGGACAACCCCCAGCTCCCGCCGCGGCGGATCGCCTCGCCCTCGCAGACCTACGCCCCGGCCACGTCGATGCCGCGGCCGTCGACGATCACCGAGCTCCCCGATCGCCCGCCCCGACGCTCGGGTCCGCTGCTCTTCGGGGTCGTTGTCGCGCTCCTCGTGGTGGGCGGGGTGGCCACGGCGGTGATGATGCGCGGCAACGAGCCGGAGCGGCCGCCGGTTCCGACGGAACCGGCCGTCACGCCGCCGACGACGAAGCCGACCCCGGAGGTCACGCCCGAGGAGGTGACCGTCGAGATCACCGTAAAGTCGACGCCGTCCGGCGCGTCCATCTTCCGTGGCGCCCCCGCCGAGGGCAAGGCGCCCATCGGCGTCACCCCCGCGACGGTCAAGCTCCCCAGGGACGACAGGAGCCTGCTGCTGACCCTGCGGCTCGAGGGATATCAGGACCAGAGCCTCACCGTGGAGCCCAGCAAGGACAAGGAGCTGATCACCCGGCTGACCCGCAAGCCCGCGCCGGTGGTCCGCCGGCCAACACGCCCCCAGCGCCCCCCCGCGGCGAAGAAGCCTCCGGCGGCGAAGAAGCCCCCCGCGGCGAAGAAGCCCGAGCGCGTCGACGACCTGATGAACCCCTTCAAGGACCAGTAGGGCAGGGCTCCGCCCGTCAGAACACGCAGACGGTGTTCCGTCCGGACGCCTTGGCCATGTAGAGCGCCCGGTCCGCGGCCTCGATCAGCTGCTCGGGCGACTCGATGCGTCGATCGGGCAGGGCGGCGACCCCGGCGCTGATGGTGACGACAAGCTCGGGGAGCTCGGGCGCCAGGCGAGCCGCGGCGACCATGCCGCGCAGCCGCTCTGCGATCCGGGCGCCGGCGAGGTCACTGATCCCGCGACAGAGCAGGACGAACTCCTCGCCGCCGTAGCGGGCGGCCAGGTCCTCGCCCCGGACCGCGCCGCAGAGCAGGCGGGCCAGCCCGACGAGCACCTGATCGCCGACGGCGTGGCCATGGGTGTCGTTGATCTGCTTGAAGTGGTCGAGGTCCAGCATCATCAGGGCGAGGGGCGTTTGGTGCCGCTTGACGAAGCGCAGCTCCAGGTCGAGCTGCTCCTCGAAGCGGCGCCGGTTGTACAGCCGGGTCAGGGGGTCGCGGACCGCGGCGTCCAGCATGCGCTGCTGGAACTCCTCGTCCAGCAGGTCCGAGTAGGAGAACTTGAGGATCGCCGTGGTCCCGATCCGGATCTTGTCGCCGTCGGAGAGGAGGATTTCCTCCACCCGCCGGTCGTTGACGTAGGTGCCGTTGAGGCTGCCCAGGTCGCGGAGCTGCACCTCGCCGCCCGGCAGCCGGCGGATCGCCAGGTGCTGGCGCGAGACACCGTCGTCGACGACCTGGAAGTCCACCTCCCCGCGGCCGATCACGAGGTTGCCGCTGACCTTGAACATCTCGCCCATGCGGCTGCCGGAGAGGACGATGAGATAGGCCGCCTCGGGACCTTCGGGGACCTTGATCTGCGCCGAGTCTTCCGGCAGCACGGTGGTCGAGATCTCGGACCAGCCGGCGTCTTTTTCGTTTCTGTCGTCGTCCCCCATGGCCACCTCATTCTACCGCGAGTCGTCGGCGGCGGGGACGAGAATGTGCGCGCTGGGGACGAGGCGTGCGGGAGACGGAACGGGCGTGGAGGCTCAGCCCCCCGACGGCTCCTTGGCCCGCTCGACCCGCACCTCGCGGTCCTTGAAGCTCTTGCCCGAGAGCTTCTCGATCACCGACTCGGCCGAGTCGCTGGGCACGTTGAAGAAGCTGTAGCTGCTGCGCACCTGCACGCGGTCCAGCAGGCTCTTGACCACGCCTGTCTCGGACTCCACGAAGTCGCAGAGCTCCGCGGTGCGCATGCCCTGGTGCCGGCCGATGTTGATGAACAACCGGACGTTGTCCCCGCCGCCGGATCCCGGCGCCTCGACCGTCTCCCAGAACTCCACGTCGCCGTCCGGCGTGGTGAACGTGCCCTGCTCGGTGGGCTCGTCCCGCCGGCGAGTGCGCGTGGTCTTGCGCTCGCCGCTCCCCGGCCGCCGATCGCCGTCATCGCGTCGCGGCCGCCGGTCACCGTCCTCTCGGCGCGGCCGGCGCTCCCGGCGCTTGCGATCGCCGTCCCGGTCGCGACCCCGGGGACGATCGCGGTCGCCGCGTCCGCCCCGGCGGTCTCGGTCGCGGCCCCCACCCCCGCGGCGGGGTCGGTCCTCGTCGCGGCTGCGCTCCGGACGTGGACGATCGCTGTCGGCCGGTCGAGGGGCAGGCGCCGGCGCGACGGCGAAGACCTCGTCCCGCTCGCGCAGCACCTGCGCCAGGGCGAGGGCGAGGAGTCGCTCGCCGTCCACCGTGGTGTGGACACGACGGGCCAGGGCTCGCATCTCCTCGGAGGGCTGGATGTTGTCGTAGAGCTTGAGCAGCTCGGTGTAACGCGCGGCCTCGCGCCGCGCCGCGAGCTCGTCGGCCGAGGGCAGGTGCCGCTCCTCGGGGAAGATCTTGTGGATCAGCTTCAGGTAGTAGAAGCTGCCGATCTCGCGCGGCGAGACCAGCGACACGGCGACGCCGGACTTGCCCGCCCGGCCGGTGCGCCCGGTGCGGTGGATGTAGACGTCCGGAGACTCCGGGAAGGCGTAGTTGATCACGTGGGACAGGTCGCTGAGGTCGATGCCCCGGGCCGCGATGTCGGTGGCGACGAGGAACTTGAGCTCGCGCTTGCGCATCTTGCCCATCACCCGCTCGCGGTCGCGCTGGGTCAGGTCGCTGCTGATCCCCTCGGCCTTGAACCCGTGGGATCGGAGGTAGTCCGCGATGTAGGCCGTGTCGTCACGGGTGTTGCAGAAGACGATGGCGGTCTCCGGCTCCTCGTACTCCAGCACGCGGAGCAGGTCGCCCGCGCGGTCGCCGCCGGTCACCAGGTAGTAGACGTGTTGGATCTCGCGGACGCCGATGAAGTCGTCGCTCAGGATGAGCAGCTCGGGATCGCGGGTGTAGCGGTCGGCGAGGCGCTTGATCTCCTCGGGGATGGTCGCCGAAAAGACCATGGTGTGGCGCTCGACCGGCAGCGTCTCGATGATCGAGGTGATCTCCTCGAGGAACCCCATGGAGAGCATCTCGTCGCCCTCGTCGAGCACGAGGGTGTCGATGGCCGAGGTGTCGAGGTTGCGCCGGCGAATGTGGTCGAGGACCCGTCCAGGCGTGCCGACCACCAGGTGGCTGCCATCGCGCAGCGCGTCGATCTGCGGACCCATGGCGGCGCCGCCGTAGATCGCCACGATCTTGAGGCCCGAGCGGGCCGCGACCCGGCTGCACTCGTCCGCCACCTGGAGCGCGAGCTCGCGGGTCGGCGCGAGGACCAGGGCGCGGGCCCGGGGCTCGGCGCCGAGCAGCTTCTGGGCGATGGGCGCGCCGAAGGCCAGCGTCTTGCCCGTGCCGGTGCGGCTCTGGACCATGGTGTCCTTGCCGGCGAGGGCCAGGGGGATCGTCCGGGCCTGGACCTCGGTCGGGAGGCTGATGCCCATCTCCTCGATCCCTTGCCGGATCTCGGGAGCCAGCCCGAGCTCCTCGAATGTGGGTAGATCCGGGCTCGGCTCGGCCCCGAAGTCGTCCTCCCCGTCCAGCTCCTCCTCCTCTTGCTCCTCCTCCTCTTGCTCCTCCTCGACCCCTTCCTCCTCGTCCAGGTCGATGTCCTCGTCAATGTCGTCGATGTCGTCGATGCTTTCTGTTTCCTGCTCGTTGGTCACTGGGATACTCCGGGCTTTCTGGACCGGCGCCGACGGTCGATCATTGCGCGGACCTCGTCGACCTCCTTCTTCAACTTGCGAAGGCGGTCGACGTAGCGGTCGGCAAAGGTGTTCACCACGCCGGTGTACGAGATATGCAGCTCGTCGAGGGCTGCATGTATATTCGCCATCTTGTCAATTTCGGGGCTGCTCGCCTGGCCGGACAGCTCGGACAGGCGGCAGCGGTAGTCGAGGGCCTTCCACTTGTGCTGCCAGTCCCGCGACCAGTTGCTCCACTCCGTCAGCGGGTCGATCTCGAAGCGCTGGGCCCGCGCGAGGAGGGTGAAGGTCTCCTTGTGCAGGTCGGTCAGCAGGTGGTCCAGCCGCTTGATACAGTCTCTAAGCTCCTTGGGGTCATCCGCCTTTGGCCCGATGCGCTTGCCCGCGATGGGCACCCTGTACACGCCGGCGTGCACCGAGACGACGGAGGAGAAGGTCACGAGGATCGCCCCGACCACGAACGCCAGGTAGAGCCCGAGGAAAATCCGGCGCCAGCGCGCGATGATGCGGGCAGCCTGTTCCTCTGGGCTCTGGGTCGGCGTGGACAACGACGCTCACCTGACGGTAGTCCCCCTAAAACAGCGTACATTCGAACGGATGTCCGGCCGTGTCAAGTGTGGGTGGGCCTTTTGGGGGCGTTTGGCTGGGGCTACTTGGCCAGGAGCAGGCCGAACAGGCCGTCCGCGTCGGTCACCGAGCTCGCCCGGACCGCCGCCTTCTGGGTCAGGGGCTTCTCCGTCTCCGGGACGAGCTCGTACATCTGCACCTTGGCCGTGGACAGGGGATTGCCATTGGGGTCGCGCACCTGCCCCAGCAGCACGCTGGGCCGGGGGATGACGAACTGCTTGCCCAGCACGTTGCCCTCGACCTTGGCGGTCATGCCGATGTTGGGCAGGCCGAGGTTCTGGGGCGGGCGCAGGTCGATGTTGTAGATGCCAGGGTCGACGAAGAGCTGGTACTTGCCGTCCTTGTCCGTGGTCGCCGTGGCCGAGGTGGCCGGGACCTTGACCGCGGCGGTGCCCGGCGAGACGCCGTGGGCCTCGAGGCTGACGCCGGCCAGTGGCTCGCCGGTGTCCTCTCCCACCACCTGGCCGCTCAGCTCGTAGCGCTCG
>Ga0316576_10001239_pt1 | contig 13506 bp, 9 predicted proteins | sample S0NA_FD_203075 | JGI IMG/M metagenome (GOLD analysis project Ga0316576, IMG submission 203075) | Rhizosphere microbial communities from salt marsh grasses in Alabama, United States - S0-2_050615r3r5 | ecosystem: Host-associated > Plants > Roots > Rhizosphere | place: USA: Alabama | collected... | reverse complement strand
TGGGCTCCGTGGGGTTCGCGGGGGCCTGCGCATACGTGGCGGCGAAGCACGGCGTCGTGGGGCTCACCAAGGCCGCGGCTCTGGAGCACGCCCCCGACGGAATCCGTGTGAACGCGGTGGGGCCGGGCTTCATCCGGACGCCGTTGCTGGACGAGAACCTGGACGCCGAGACCCTGACCTACCTGGAGGGCCAGCACGCCCTGGGCCGCCTCGGCGAACCCTGGGAGGTGGCCACCCTCACTGCCTTCCTCCTCTCCGACGAGGCCAGCTTCATCACCGGCTCGTACCACCTGGTGGACGGAGGGTACACAGCCCGCTAGCTGGCGTCATCGCGGGCGCACCGTGGACTCCGCCGGGCCGGGAACGCCCGGGACGGGTGGGGATCAGCCTACGGAGGGGACGCCCGTACCTCGTCCAGCCAGTACCCGGGCAGGAGCTCCCCCACGGTGCTCCGACGGCCCCCCGGCAGCGCCACCACCGTCTCCCGGTTCCGCGGGGTGAGCTGGAGGATCAGCTCCCGACACCGTCCGCAGGGGGCCACGATCCCGTGGGCGTTGACCGCGACGATGGCGACGATCTCCCGCTCCCGGTGTTTGAGCATTTCCGCGATGGCGGCGTGCTCGGCGCAGAAGCCCACGCCGCAGGCCAGGTCCAGGCAGACGCCGGTGTGGACGGCGCCGGAGGCCGTCCGGAGGGCCGCCGCCACGGCTGCGACCTTGAGGTCCGGCTTCCGCAGCTCGAAGACGCCCTGGACCCCCCGGGCCGCCGCGAGGAGTTCGTCCAGCTCCAGCCCGTGTTCACCCATGCGTCCCGCCCCCCTGGAGTCGAGAGATGGCTTCCGATCCACGTCGGCCCCGGCGGGGCCGCACGTCGTCAGACGCGATCGTTCAACCCTGTTACCCCGCTCTTCTCCGCGCAGTGATCGCAGCAGAAGAAGCGGCCGTCGGCCTCCAGTCCGTGACCGATCATGGCGATGCCGCAGGTGTCACAGCGGGGTGCGAGATCGGCGATGGCGCATTCGAAGCTGTCGAAGGTGTGGGTGCGACCGTCCTTCACGATGTCGAAAGACTTGTCGTAATCGTTTCCGCAGCGTTGGCACTGTCCCATGGTGTATTCCCGTGTCGGGGGAGTCGGTCCGTCGTGAAAGAGTGGAAGCGAGGATCGTGCCAGGGTCCGGGGGGCCTCGTATCCCCCCGGCGGGGTCCACCCCGGTGGACGCGGTGGAGGAGGGCGCAGAGTCCGGCCGACCTCCCGGAACCGGGGCGGCCCACCCGCTCGGTCATCGGCGGCCCTCCCCCAGCACCTCGTCCACCAGCTCCACCGCCAGGTCCGCGTCGGCCTCCTGCAGCACCAGCGGGCCCTTGATCTTGATCACGTTCTCGTGGGGCCCGTCGGTTCCCGTGAGTATGCGCCGGTCCCGGAGGGCATCCACCAGTCGGGCCGCCTCCCGGGGGGCGGGCTCCCGCGTGTCCCGGTCCCGGACCAGCTCCACGCCGATGAAGAGGCCCGTTCCCCGAACGTCCCCGATGACCGGGTGGCGGTCCATCAGGGAGCGGAGACCGTCCCGGAGCCTGGTTCCCACCGCCAGGGCATGTTCCTGCAGCCCCTCCTCCTGGACCACGTCGAGGACGGCCAGCCCGATGGCGCAGGACACCGGGTTCCCCCCGAAGGTCGAGAAGTACTCCATCCCCGTCTCCGCGAAGGAATGGGCGACGGCTGCGGTGGTGACCACGGCCGCCAACGGGTGTCCGTTCCCCATCGGCTTCCCCATCACCACGACGTCGGGCACCACCCCTTGCTGCTCGAAGCCCCAGAAGTGGGTTCCCACCCGTCCGAAGCCCACCTGCACCTCGTCGAGGATGCAAAGGCCCCCGGCGCTCCGGACGTGGCGGAACGCCGTCTCCAGGTAGCCCTCCGGGGGCACGATCTGTCCCCCCACCGAGGGCAGCGACTCGGCGATGAAGGCGGCGGGACGGCGATCCATTCCTTCCAGGAGCCGACCCACCGCCTCTCCGTAGGCGACCCCGGCGTCCCGTCCCTGCCCGCGGTAGGGGCCCCGGTACCCGTCGGGCATGGGCGCCACGTGGACCCACTCCTTCCGGCCCTGGCCTCCGGGTCCGTCGAACTTGTAGGGGCTGATGTCGATGAGGGTGCTCGTGTGGCCGTGGTAGGCGTTCTCCAGGACGATCACGTCCCGGTGCCCGGTGTGGGCCCGGGCCAGTCGCAGCGCCAGCTCGTTCGCCTCGGAGCCGGAGTTCACGAGGAAGCAGTGGTCGAGCCCCTCGGGGAGGGTCGCGCACAGCCGGTCGGCGTACTCGGCGAGGAGGTCGTAGAGGTAGCGGGTGTTGGTGTTCAACCGCCCCATCTGCGCCTGCCCCGCTGCGACGACCCGAGGATGGCAGTGCCCCACGTGACAGACGTTGTTGTACAGGTCCAGGTGGGCCCGGCCCCGCTCGTCGTAGAGGTAGGCGCCCCGCCCCCGCACCGCCTTGAGGGGGGTGGCGAAGCTCAGGGAGAGGGCGGCGCTGAAACGGGAGGTCCGGCGAGCCAGGAGCTCGTCCCGGGCCTGGCCGCGGTCGGGATGGGGGGTGACGTCGATCCGGGCCGTCAGTCGGTCCGCGGCCTCCGCCGGGTCGATCCCGGCGAACCCCTCCAGGGCCCGCCACGCGGCGGCCTCCGTCGTGAACCAGGCCTCCCGGGGCGCCTGCTCGCCGCGGCGCCCGGCGGCGATGGCGACGGACACGGCCAGACGGCCACACATCAGGGGGAACAGCAGCTCGCATTCCCGGACCGACAGAGGTCGTACACCGTGGTATCCCTCCACCAGACGCGCACCCGCATCCCACGGGTCCGGCTCCTCCAGGAGGAGGTACGCCAGGGCGATGGCCAACTCGCACACCAACGGATTCCGGAGGGCGTCGCCGAAGTCCAGCAGCCCGACCACCCGGTCCCCCTCGACCCGGACGTTCTCGTCGTTCAGATCCCCGTGGATGAAGCCGTGGGGGACCTCCGCCAGCCAGGGCGCGGCCCCTGCCCACAGGCGGAACGCCTCCGTGGCCAACTTCCGCCGGGACGGATCACGGATGCACGCCACCTCCCCGCGAAGAAGGCCTGCCCGGGTCAGGTCCCAGCGGTGTGTCCTGTGGGCGGCCGGCACATCGAGGTCGCCCAGCACCCCCGCGAGGCGTCCGATCAGCCAGCCGGCCCCGGCGAGGCGGTCCGGGGAGGCGGCGCCGAACGCCCCCCAGGAATCCCCGGGCACGAAGGTGAGGAGCCGAGCCAGCAGGGGCCAGGGCTCCGGTCCGGCTGGAGCCACCACCTCCCCGGTCCGGGTGGGGACCATCTGGGGAAGGGCGACCCCGACACCCGACGCCTCGATCGCCCGGACCGCGGCCCGTTCCAGCTCCACCTCCTCCCGGGTGGCCCGGGCGCTGGCGACCTTCAGGACGTACCGACTCCCGTCCAGCGTCGTCACGAGGTGGTTCTGGTTCTCTCCCCCGAGGGCCTCGAAGGTCCCCTCCAGCCCCCAGAACTCCCGGAGGAGGCGGGACAGATCCGCTCCGCCCGGCCGTCGGTTCACAGCGGGATCCCCGCTCGGGGCTCGCGTCCCTCCGGGGGCCCCGGCCCCGCACCGGTATCTCCCGCGATCCACGGCGGGTGGGGAGTGTCGGACCCCCTCGGCGCCTCCGCGATCAAGCGCTTGGCGTCGAACCAACGGGCCTTCTTCATCGGGTCGATCCCGCGTGGGTCGGAGGGAAGGAGGGCACCGGGGTCAGGCGACGGCTCGGCGGCGTCGGCGCCGTACCCACCAGAAACCGACCCCCAGGACCAGAGCAGCGGCCAGGATCGGCACCACGACAGACAGGAGGGTGAAGACCGTCGACATGAGCACCTCGCCGAGGGAGACCAGGGGGTTGGCCGCCCCGCCGGTGGTCCCCAGGGAGGTGGCCCGGGCCAGCACGGTGCCGGTCTGCACGACGCCGGCGGTCCCTCCCCCCGCCACCACCGCCAGGACCCACTGCATCACGGGTGGCGCGTCGCCCAGCATGAGGGCCGTCAGAAGGGTCCCGGCCACCACCGCGGCGGGGGTCGCGAGGGTGTCCAGGGCGTTGTCCAGCCAGGGCACGAAGTAGGCGCCGACCTCGGCCACCGCCGCCGCGACGAGGACGACCAGGGAGGTCGGCTCCGCCAGCCAGGCCCAGTCGCCCCCCGGGTCCAGTTGACCGAAACGCATCGCGAGGGCCACGCCCAGCAACGGGACGAAGACCCGGAATCCGCTGGCGGCCGCCAGCCCGATCCCTGCCGCGAGGGCGACGACGATTCCGATGGCTTCTCCTCCGGTCACGGCCACCTCCCTGCAAGACCTGTTGTGCAGGAGACCTCCGACGGCCTCGCGCGAAAAGGACTGGGCACGGCGCACTCCGGGATCGAGGGGCGGTTCGCAGGATACGCCGCGAACACCGAACCGCAACCGGCCCTCCCCGCTGACGGCGTCGCCTGGCGAGGTTGCTCCGACGGGGACATGCCGAGGGACTTGCCCCGGGCGCCCCCCGGCGCTTCTCTCGGACAGGCCCTCCCGCCTCCCCGACATCAGGGTGCGCGCCATGGCATGGACCCGACGCCTGGTGGTCCAGGAAAGCCTCTTCACCGCCGCCGCCTTCACGTCAGCCTGCTACGCATACTACGTGGTCGCGGTGTGGGGCCTGCAGGACTACCTGGTGGAGGGCCCGCTGCGGAGCTATCTGACGAGCCCCGCCGTCCATCTCGAGCTGCTGGTCATCGGCCTTCTCTTCGGAGCCCTTATCGCCGTCATCAACCGGTGGACGGACACCTCCCGGATGCGACGCTGGCCCGTGCTCCCCCTGGTGGCATGGAGGACAGTGCTCCACCTCGTCGCTCTGGTTTTCAGCACAGCGGTACTCGTTCCCCTGGTGCTGACCTTCGTGATGCCGTGGGAAAGCCTCGCTCAGCTGTTCCGGGCCATGACGCCCCGGGCCACTGTCTCCTTCGCCCTCTTCGTGGCGGGATCGGTGCTGGCGATCAACCTGGCTCTGGAGGTGGCGCGGATGATCGGCCCCGGGCACCTCTGGAGGCTGATGAGCGGTCGATACCTCCGGCCCCGGGACGAGGAGAGGGTCTTTCTCTTCATGGATCTCGAGGGCTCCACCGCCATCGCCGAGACCCTGGGCCACCGGCGCTACAGCGCTCTGATGCAGGAGTGCTTCCGCGACCTGACCGAGGTGGTCGTCCGTTACGGCGCCTCGGTCTATCAGTACGTGGGGGACGAGGTCGTCCTGAGCTGGCCCGCCGATGACGGGAAGCCCTCCGGCCACCGGAGCGTCCAGGCCTTCTTCGCGTACCGGGACGCCCTGCGCCGGAAGGGAGAGGAGTACGTCACGCGATTCGGGTCTGTCCCCGACTTCCGGGGGGGGATCGACGCGGGGGCGGTGACGGTGTCAGAGGTCGGCGACGTGAAGCGGGAGATCGTCTACCACGGCGACGTCCTCAACACCGCCGCGCGGCTGCTGGAGCTGGGGAAGGCCCGTGGGGAACGGCTCGTCGCCTCCCGCCCGGTGGGGGAGGAGGCCGTGGCCCAGGGGGCGGCCGCCGCGCGCTGGCAGGAGGAGGTGACGCTCCGAGGCAAGCGTGAGCCCGTGGAGGCCTTCGGTCTCGACGCGTCGTAGGGCCCCTGCCCTACCGCACTCCGACGATCCAGCGTCCTCCGGCCTCCCAGCCGCAGGATCGGTCCCGCGCCCTCCACTCGTCTCTCCCTCGCCAGGCTGGCGCTTGGGTCCGCAGGCCTGGAGATTCCTGCTCGTCTTCCGCCCGAGCCCCGGACCTGGAGCCGATGGACACCGACGCCTGGACGCTCCTCGCCGAGACCCGGCCGCCTGACGGCGATCCCGCGCTGCACGCGGACGCCCTCGCCGAACGACTCGTGCGGGGCGGCATCGACGAGGTGCGTCGATTCGGCACCTCCTTCGACGCCGCGATGGACGCCCTCTACCGCTGGGATCTCTGGGGTGCCGCCTACCTGGCCCTCGGCGGTTGTAGCGACGACGCCTTCGAGTACCTCCGGGCGTGGATCGTGGCCCGTGGCGAGGCGGATTGGCGACGGGCCCGGATGGATCCCCAAGGGTTCTTCCTCTCCCTGCTCGGCGACGCCGACGACCCGGAGGACCGGTTCGCCGAGCTGGGGCTCCATGACGGCGAGGCGCTTCTCTACGCCGCCGGCACGGCCCACGAGCGACTCACCGGAGAGTGGCGCCCACCTCGGGCTGAGCCCGGTCCCGACACCCCGTCGGGGGAGCCCTGGGAGGAGGACGACCTCCCGGAGCGGTTTCCGGAGCTGGCGGCCCGGCTCCCGGACGACCTCTTCGACGACTCGACTCCCTTCGAGCCGGAGGGCGGGGAGCGGGCCCCCGATCCGATCCTGGACGCCGTCGAGGCGGGCCTCCTGGCCTACACCATGGGGAACCACCGGAACACCGAGGAACGCCTCGGCCCCCTCGTGGACGATCGGGAAGCCTGGGCCCTGGTCGACCCCGAGCTGCAGGTGGAGGTGGCCTACGTCGTGAGCGCCATCCGACTCCAGGACGGGAAGGTGGACGCCGCGGCGGAGTCCCTGAGCCTGATCGAGGATCGTCTGGAGGAGAACCCTCGGGTCCGCCGGCTCCTGGCCCAGATCGAGCTGGCCCGGGGGGAGCTGGAGAGGGCCGGACGATGGGTGGACCGGTCCTCCGAGGCCGTTCGGATGGATCGGGCGCTGGCGGCGAAGCTCGCCTGGCGGGAGGGGCGACGGAGCGACGCGACGACTCTGGCCCTCGGGGAGCTGGACCCCACCGCCGAGGGATTCGAGCACCCCTGGGACGTGGCCGGCGCCCTCTACCATGTGGGGAGCGTGTTGGCGGAGGCCGGCAATGCCGAGGCCGCGGAGCGGGCGGTCCGGACGATGGCGACCCTCCTGGGCGACGCCCCCGACGACCTTCCGCTCCTCACGCACATGAAGCTGCTGGTGGCCGCCGTCACCCGGCTCCGGGGCCGTCCCGCCGACGCTCTGGCCCAGCTCGAGGCCCTGGTGGACGGCCTCGAGGGCACGGATCGGGCGGAGGCGCTCCGGGAGACGGCCCGGTCTCTCCGGGACCTCGGTCGAGGGGAGGAGGCGACGGCGGCCTACCGCAGAGCCGTGGGCGGCTTCGAGGCCGCGGGGGAACGTTGGGAGGGGGCCGCCACCCGACGGGAGATGGAAGAGCGCTGACTGCGCCCGCGGACGGTTTGGCAGCACAGTCCGATCACGCCGCAGCCCACCACGGCCACCGGGGTCTCCGCCGCGACACCGTCGGCACGGAGCCGGGCTCCGTCCCACACGCCGCCAGGAGGAGGGAGGGGGCCAGGAGACCTCCGCCCATGCGGGCCAGCGCCCCCCGCCGGTCGATGGGATGCGAAGGGTCCGGGTCCCGTCCCCTCACCCGCCGGGCCCCCTGATCTCGTAGCCCGACGGCGGCTCCTCGCCCCGGAGATGCCGGAGGAAGTAGTCCCAGGTCCGCCGGATCACGTAGGGCTCGTTGGCGAAACCGTGGTTCCGGTTCGGGAGCACCACCAGGTCGAAGTCCTTGTTGGCGTCGATGAGGGCGTCGATCAGGAGCCAGTTGGCGTTGGGATGCACGTTGTCGTCCAGGGTCCCGTACATCAGGAGGAGCTTCCCCTGGAGCCGGTCGGCCAACTCCTGGTTGGCCTGGCGGTCGAAGGAGTCGCCCCCGTCCTCGTTCCGTTCCAGAAGGCCGTGGTACTTCTCCCCCCAGGTGTAGTCGTAGCTCCGGTTGTCGTGATTGCCGGCAGAGCTCACCGCGACCTTGAAGACGTCCGGGTAGCTCAGGATCGCATCGGTGGAGGAGAAGCCGCCCCCGGAGTGCCCGAAGATCCCCACCCGGTCCAGGTCCATCTGGGGATAGCGGGAGGCGAGCTGCCGGAGAGCCGCGACGTGGTCCGGGATCCCGTTGTCGCGCATGTTGCCGTAATAGGCGTCGTGGAAGGCCTTGTCCCGGAGCGGCGTCCCCAGAGCGTCGATCACGAAGACGATGAAACCCAGCTCCGCCAGGGCCGCCGCGTTCCCGGCCTGGTTCACCGAGGCCTGGCGGGACCGGATGGGTCCCACCTGCGGCCCCGGGTAGATGTAGTCCACCACCGGATACGAGGCGCTTTCGTCGAAGTCCGACGGGAAGTAGAGGAAGCCGTGGACGGGCGTGACCCCGTCCCGGGCCACTGCGGTGAAGGGCGTCGGATAGTGCCACCCCTCTTCGATGAGCCTGGAGAAATCCGCCTCCTCCAGGGTGAGGAGGGATTCGCCCGAGGCGTCCCGGAGCACCGTGACCGGTGGCGCATCGTGGGGACCGTACTGGTCCACGATGAAGCGACCGGACGGGCTCATCGCCACGTCGTGGTCCGCCGCTTCCGGGGTCAGCCGCTCCACCCGGCTCCCATCCAGGCGGGCCCGGTACAGGATGCGCCGATAGGGATCCTCCCCGGGCTCCCGCCCGACACCGGTGAAGTAGGCCCACCGCCCGCCGTCGTCGACGTGGAGGAGGTCCACCACCATCCAGGGCCCCTGGGTGATCCGGTTCTTCACCGCTCCCGTCGCCCCGTCCATGAGATAGAGGTGTCCCCACCCGTCCCGCTCCGACCACCAGACCACTTCGTCGCCCCCGTCGAGCACCCGCCAGTTCGGGAGGCCGCCGGAGCGGCCATTGGCTTCCACGTAGGTCTTCGACGTCTCCTCCAGGATCATGCGACTCGCCCCGGTGGCCGGATCGGTCACGTACAGCTGCAGCGTGTCGAAGCTCCGCACGCCTCGGGTGAAGTAGAGGGCATCCGAATCGTCACCCCACCGCACGTCCTTCCATATCGTGTCCTGGACCAGCCCGCAGCAGGCCGTGTTCACCGCCTCCATCGTTCCCACGTCGGCCATGACCGACGTGCCGGTCTCCACGTCGAACACGTGGATCTCGTAGGTGGGGATCACCGAATCGCCGGGAAGACCCACCCGGTAGGAGTGGAGCTTCGGCCGCCCCGTGGCCGTCTCCAGGAGGTGGAGCTCCCCGACCCCCCGCTCGTCGAGGCGGTGGGTTGCGATGCGGCGGGAGTCGGGCGACCAGATCAGGACCGGGGGCGGCGTGACGCCACGTCGGGCCGTGCTCACCACGCTGCAGCACCCCTCCGGCGGGACCGCGTAGCCGAAGTCTGCCTCGCCGTCCGAGGAGAGCTGTCGCTCCTCACCCGTCGCCACCTCGCGGACCCAGAGGTTCTCGTCCCGGGAGAAGGCAATCCAGCGACCGTCGGGCGACGTCCGCTCCGTCCGGGAGGGCGCCGGGATGGAGTCCGGTCCCCGGCATACGTAGTCCGTCAATGAGCAGGACCACCGGATCGAGTCGCTGCTGTGGAAGCGGATGCCCCCATCCACGAAGGTGAACTCGTCGAAGGGGAGCCGCTCCGCCACGTACGAGGTGTCCGCCGCCTCCGAGAGAGCGGCCGCAAGGCGGGCATGGTCGAAGGCCGGTTGTCTCGACGGGACCGAGGGATCGACCACCACGAACTCGTGCCCCCCCACGATCCGGCTCCGGTACCAGAACCGGTCCCCCTCCAGCCAGCGAGGTGCCACCTGGTCGCCGGACACCAGCGTTCCCGCGTTCCAGCCCAGGAAACTCTCGGCCCGGGCGTAGTCCGTGGCCGTGCGTTGCTGCGCGGAGAGGGCGATGGCCGACGAGCCCAGGAGGACCAGGAGAGCGGCCGGGGCGGGGACCGCGGGCCGGACGGAGGGACGTGGGCGCATGGGGAAGCCTCGAGGGGATGGGGGATGGAGGTCGGGCAACGTGGGGAGGGAAACGGGATCGCGTCCAGCCGCAGGGCCGGATCGCCGGCACGGCAGCCGGGGATGGAATCCCTTCCCGCTGCGGGTCGCCGTCGAGCGTCCGCACACCTTGGGGTCCGAGAAGCCGTCCACGCCCGATGGGGAACTCCTACGTCGCCTTACGCATGTCCCGACCCGGCCTCGCCGGGCACTTTGGCCTCCGATCCGCGACCCGGGCGCTGGAGAAAACCGTGGCGCTCGCCGGGTCACGAACCAATGTTGGCGGGAGTGTGCGCACCCCGGAACTCGTTGGGGGGATGGAGTTTCCCGTCCTGGTGTCCTTCGGACCTGGAGACGCCTGTGAGGACAAGCTGCTGGAGTCGTGCTCTCATGGCCGCCGTCGCGGCCCTCGTGCTCGGTGGTGAGGTCTCCGCCCAGCAGGGGGCCATCGCAGGGCGCGTGACGAACGCGACGACGCTGGACCCGGTGGCAGGCGCTCGGATCCGGGTCGTGGGAGGCGGAAGCTCCGCGGAGGTGACGAGCCGCGCCGATGGGACCTTCGAGTTGAACCTTCCGCCCGCCACCTACGACCTGGTCGTAGAGGCGGACGGGTTCCTGCCGACGCCCTTCCCTCGCCTCCGGGTGCCCCCCGGACAGACCCTCACCCGGAACCTGCCCCTGCTGTCCCAGGGGTTCTTCCTCGACGGCTTCATCGTGACCGCCCGCCGGCTCCCGGAGTCCAGCGGAACCTTCGACACCGAGCTCACGGCGCCGAGCGCCAGCCACTCCATCGGGTCCCGAGCGATCCAGGAGCGCCCGACGCCGAATCCCGTGGATCACGTCCGGCAGGCCCCCGGGGTGGATATCGGCACGCTGGGGATCCAGTCCTCGAACGTGGTCGTCCGGGGGTTCAACAACATCTTCTCCGGAGCCCTCCACCTGATGACCGACTACCGGCTGGCCGGCCTGCCGGGCCTCCGGGTCAACTACGCCCACTTCCTGCCCCTGACCGCCTGGGACGTGGAGCGGGTGGAAGTGGTCTCGGGAGCCGGCTCGGCCCTCTACGGCCCCAACACCGCGAACGGGGTCCTCCACGTCATCACCCGCTCCCCCTTCGACGACCCCGGGACCCGGATCTCCTTCGCCGCCGGGGAGCAGTCCACGCTACAGGGAGCGTTCCGGACGGGTCTCGTGGTAGGCGACGAGCTGGCGCTGAAACTGTCGGGGAGCTTCATGCGGGGCCGGGAGTGGACCTACTTCGACTCCACCGAAATCACGGCCCGTCAGGCTGCGATCACCAACCCTCAGTCCTGCATCGATGACCGCATCGTTCGCGGACTGGACGACCCGGACGCCGCCGAGGCCTGCGGTCGGATCGGGGACCGGAGCTTCGATGCCCACCGGTACGGACTCGAAGCACGGGCCGATTGGCGGTTCTCGGATCGGGGGTCCTTCATCGCGACCTACGGGGCCACAGACGTCAGTGGCATCGAGCTCACCCCCCTCAGTGCCTCACAGGTCGACAACTGGCGCAACCAGTTCGTCCAGGGGCGGTTCAGCTACGACCGATGGGCGGTCCAGGCCTACCTGAACTTCAGCGAGTCCGGGGACGTCTTCCTCCTCCGGGACGGCGTCGATCTCATCGACAAGTCGACCCTCGCAGTCCTCCAGATCCAGAACGGGGTCAGCTTCGCCGACGACCGTCAGGACTTCACCTACGGCTTCGACTACTTCAGCACCCGACCCGAAAGCCGCGGGACCATCTACGGGGCCTTCGAGAGCGACAACGACATTTCCGAGTGGGGGCTGTACCTCCAGTCCAAGACCGCCATCACCTCCCGGCTGGACCTCTTCGCGGCGGCACGGATCGATGCCCACTCGGTGCTCCCGGACAAGGTCTTCTCTCCCCGGTTGGCCCTGGTCTTCCAGCCGAACGAGGACCACGCCTTCCGGGCCTCCTACAACCGGGCGTTCTCCACGCCCACGGCGCTTAACCACTTCCTGGACCTGGGGGCGGGGTTCGCGCCGTCGAACCCCAATCTTATCGGCGTGGACGCGTTCTCGGCCCGTGCCTCGGGTACCGGGCGAAACGGATTCTCGTGGCGTAATCCCGACGGCGGATACTGGATGCGGTCGCCGTACAACCGAGGCGGTGAGCCAGGGGCCGCAGGCGAACTGCTGACCCTCGACCACGCAACCCTGTGGAGCCTCGGGCTCGATGCGTACGCGGAACACCTGGGTGAGGAGGTGATGGCGGCGCTGCGGAGGATCGACCCTGAAGACGTCGGGATGCGATTCCTCATTCCCGTCCAGGGAAGGCAGCCGCAACCCCTGGAGAGCCTCGGCGCTGAAGACATCTCCCCCATCAAGGAGACCACCAGCGAGACCTTCGAGCTCGGCTGGAGCGGCGTGTTCGGTGAGGCCCTCCGCCTTTCGGTGGACGGGTATTATCGGAGGCAATCCGACTTCGTATCCCCGCTCACAACCGCATCCCCTTTCTTCCTCTTCGACGGAGCGGAGCTGGCCGCGGCATACGTGCCCCTCCGGGTCGCCGATCTGGTAGCGGGCGGCCTGTCCGTGGACCAAGCCACCGCCATCGCGCTGAATGAGGCCCGCGACGTGGTGGGTCCCACTACAGGCACAACGCCGCTGGCCGTAGGCGTCTCGGATATCCACGGCCAGCGGACCGGCGGCGCCGACATCATCCAGACCTACCGGAACATCGACGAGGTCCTGGACGTGTGGGGGGTGGACGCCAGCCTGCAATGGCTCGTGACCCCCCGGTGGACCGTGAGCGCCACCTACTCCCACGTCAGCGAGGACCTCTTCGAGATCGAGGGGAGCGACCCCATCGCCCTGAACGCCCCCACCGACAAGGGCACACTGGGACTCGCATACCGCGACCAGACCCGGGGCTGGAATGCCTCGGCGCGCCTCCGTTACAGTGACGCCTTCCCCTTCCGAGCCACCGTATTCGACGGCGAGATCGACGCCTACGCTCTGGTGGATCTCACCCTCGGCTATCGGATCCCGCGGTCGGGTGCCACAGTCCAGCTGGGGGTCAGCAACGTGCTGAACGAGGCGTACCAGTCGTTCATCGGGGCACCCTTCACCGGTCGCCTGGCGATGCTCCGGGTCGTGTATGAATTCTGAGCCGGGGTCTCCGATGCGTCCCCGGGGCCGACGCCGCGGCCTCGCGCCGGCCTGGCTCGGCGGAGCGGTGGTGGCACTCCTCCTGGTCCCCACCCCCGGTCTCCCCGGACCCGAGGCCGTCCAGGCCCAGGACGTCCTCCCGCCGAACCGGGGTGGGCGCACGGTCTCCATGGGCATCCCCCCGACCTGGCGATGGGCGGCGGGATTCTCCGCCGGCGTCCACGGAGCGGACGACGCCAAGGTCACGGCCTACGCCAACCTGGGGGTCTACCACGATCTCTTGAACCCGATGACGGCAGCTCTCGGCGTGCTCGGCGAGGCCTACGCCGGGACCCGAGGCACCTTCTCCGCCTCGGGGGGCGTGGACGGCGGTGTGCGCCTGGGTCTCTTCTCCCCCGCCACCCGCCTTGCGGTGGGAGCCGACTACAACTTCCGCGACCATGACGTGGACCTCTCCCTCTCCATGATCCATCCCTTCCAACGGGGCGGGATCCTCGTCCGGGGCGGCC
>Ga0316576_10001238_pt1 | contig 13509 bp, 15 predicted proteins | sample S0NA_FD_203075 | JGI IMG/M metagenome (GOLD analysis project Ga0316576, IMG submission 203075) | Rhizosphere microbial communities from salt marsh grasses in Alabama, United States - S0-2_050615r3r5 | ecosystem: Host-associated > Plants > Roots > Rhizosphere | place: USA: Alabama | collected... | reverse complement strand
GACGTGGATCTGGCAGCCGTTTCACCGCAGAGGCTGAGCGCGGAACTCGCGCTGATCGCCGGCGAGCCGACAGCGGTCGAGGCGGTCCGGCTGGCGTCGGCCTGGGGGCTGATCGAACTCCCGGATGACGGCCTCTCGCTGCTCGCCGCCGCCTTCGAGACCCTCGCGACCCCGGAATGGGAAGGTTTCTGCGGCCGGATTGACGTACTCGAGGCATTGACATCGCCTTTGGCGCGGGATCGCTGGAAAAACCTCGTCGAATTCCCGGGATCACCGAGCCTGGCAACCGAAGCGGCCTCGCGGCGCGAACCGGTGGACCTCGTGCTCGCCAGGTCCGCGGGTGCGGAGTGGCTCGACAGCTGGATAGCCGAATGGCGCGAGCTGAAGCTCGAGGTGAGCGGGAACGACCTGGTCGAAGCCGGGGTCCCGAGGAGCGAGCTGGTCGGGGTCGGTCTCGACGCGGCGCGCAGGGCGGCGCTCGACCGCGGGGTCACCGGCCGGGAGGGTCAGCTCGCCGCGGCCCTCGATGCCGTCGCGGCGGCCGGCGACCGCCCTCAGGAAGTCTGAGGCGGAGCCGGCATGCTGAGGCGCAGCCGGGACGGTGTCGAGTGGCTCGAGGCCCGCCTCCCCGGGGCCACCGTCTGCTTCACCACGCGCCGCGGCGGCTTCAGTCCCGCCCCGTGGAACAGCCTCAACCTCGGCATCCTCACGGGCGACGACCTCGAAACCGTGCTGCGGAACCGGGCGGCGGCCGCCTCTGCGCTCGGCATCGAAGGTGGCCGGGTGCGAATGGGGCTGCAGGTCCACGGGAGCGGGATCCTCGACCACGGCGGCGACGGCGACGGTCACTTTCTGGCGCCCGTGGAGGAGCCGCCCGAGGCCGACGGGCATGTCACCCGCCGGTCGGGACTGCCGCTGCTGATCCTCGCCGCGGACTGCCTGCCCGTCGCGGTCACCGGGCCGGGCGGACTGGCGATGCTCCATTGCGGCTGGCGGGGGCTGAGCGGTTCGCTGGTCCTGGACGCAGTGGAGCGGGTCAGGGGTCGTTCAGCGGTCATCGGGCCCGGGATCGGGCCCTGCTGTTTCGAGGTGGGCCCGGAAGTCAGGGAAGCGTTCTCGCCGCTCGGAGAAGATGTTTTCGAGGGGAGGAACTGCGACCTGCCGGAAGTGGCGACGCGGCTGCTCAGGGCCGCCGGTGTCCGCTCGGTGCAGGTTTCCGGAATCTGCACGTTCTGCGAGGCCGGGGACTTCTTCTCCCATCGCCGCGACGGGGGCGCGACCGGCAGGCAGGCCGGCATCGCGTGGCTCGATTGAATGGGCGACGGACCTCCGGGCCGGTGACCGGATCGGTGCAGAAAGCTTTGCCGACTCCACGTAGTCCCCGGAATTCAGCATAATCGGGGAGGATTCGTTCCGGATGACACGAAACACGGCATACCTATGGCACTAAGAGACTCCTGGCACCGCACCCTCGTCTACTTCGGCCTGGCCGAAGAAAGCGACCACCACTCGGACTACGACGAGTACGACGACGAGTACATCGAGGACGACGACTACGAGCCCCGCCGGGAGCGGGGTCGCAGCCGCGAAGCCAACGTGCGTCGCCTGCCGACGAGCCGCAGGCGCAGTCACGACGAGATCGACGACATATTTGCCGACGACGACGGGCCGGCGCGCTCGCGTACCCGGAACCTGAGGCCGGTGGACGACGAAGATGACGTCCAGGTCCACCTGGTCATCCCCCGCAACTTCAACGACGCCCAGCAGGTAGCCGACCAGTTCAAGCGCAAGGTTCCGGTGATCCTCAACCTGCAGACGACCGATCACGAGCTGTCCAAGCGACTGATCGATTTCGCCTCGGGCCTCACCTACGCTCTCGACGGCGGCATGCAGCGGATCGCCGAAAAAGTCTTCCTGCTTACTCCGCGCAACGTCGAGGTCTCGGCCGAGGAAAAGGCCCGCCTGATCGACAAGGGCTTCTTCAACCAGTCCTGAACCGCCTGCCCCCGGGGGCGGCAGCCGCCTGAGTAAGCTGCGCGGCATGATCGTCGGCTTCATCGGATCCGGAAACATGGCGGCCGCCATGGCCCGCGGCTGGGCATCGGCGTCCGGCGGCCCCGACGGCATGCTGTTCACAGATTCGGGCTCCGGCCGGGCGACCGCACTGGCTGAGGAGGTCGGCGGTACGGCGGTCAAGTCGAATGCGGACCTGGTCGAGCAGAGCGATTTCGTCGTTCTCGCGATGAAGCCCGCTTCGCTGGTCGAGGTGGCGGAAGTACTCCCGGCTCCCCGGGCGGTGCTCTCCCTGCTCGGGGCGACGAAGCTTCCGGACCTGACCGGGCAGTTCCCCGATTCGACCGTACTCCGGCTGATGCCGAACCTGGCCGTCGAGGTGAACCGCGGTGTGATCTGCGTGGCGCGCGACGAGGCAGCCGACGGGAAGATCTTCGAGCAGGCCGGCGAGCTTCTGAAGCCGCTCGGAACCGTGATCGAGCTCGAAGACGGTCTGATGGACGCGGCCACCGCGATGATGGGCTGTACGCCGGCCTATTTCGCCGCCGCAGCCGCAGCGATCGCCGGGACCGGGACCGGTGAGGGGCTTCATGCCGACGTTTCGAACTCGATGGTGGCCGAGGCCATGGCCGGCACGGCGGCGCTGCTGGCCCACCGGACTCCGTTCGAGATCCAGGTGGCCGTGGCATCGCCCGGCGGCAGCACCGAAGCCGGCCTCGAGGCCCTGGAGAAGAGCGGCGGTGCCCAGGCCTTCCGGGAAGCCGCGGAAGCGTCGCTTCGCAGGATGCGCGGGCAGTGAGCTCCGCGACGGCCGTGCTGGCGATCTCGCGCGGCGACGTGGCCAGCTACGTCAGCGCGCTGTTCACCGTCTACATCGTGCTCATCTTCATCAGGATCCTGTCCTCGTGGATTCCACGAATGCCGCAGAACCAGGCTCTGCTCGCCGTGGTCAGGTTCAGCCAGCAGACGACCGACCCGTACCTCAACATCTTCAGGCGCATGCTGCCCCCGGTCGGCGGAAGCGGACTCCGGCTCGACCTCAGCCCGATGATCGGTCTGTTCCTGCTACTCATCGGCCAGGCGATCGTGGTCGGGGCGATAAACGGTTGATCGCCGGGAGAACGGTCCGCGCCGTGGCCCTGGTCGCCGCCGTCGTCGTGCTGGTTGACCAGGTCACGAAGGCGATAGTGACCGGGGCGATCTCGCGCGGCGAACAGGTCGACGTTGTCGGGCCGCTCAAGTTCACGCTGACGTTCAACGACGGGGTCGCTTTCGGGCTCGCCGGCGGGGGCGGCATAATCGTGATCGCCCTGAGCATGCTTGCGCTGGTCGCACTCGGCGCGTTCATAGCATCGGCCCCGGACCGGCCCGGAACCTGGCTCGCCGGGGGGCTGATACTCGGCGGGGCCCTCGGGAACCTGCTCGACCGGATCCGGCTCGGGCACGTGACCGACTTCATCCTGCTGCCGAACTGGCCGGCCTTCAACATTGCCGACGCCTCGATCACCGTCGGTGTGGTGCTGCTTGCCTGGACCGTGATCCGGCACGACGACTCCGGCTCGAAGGAAGCGGAACGCGAGGCAGGCGAGGACGGACAGCCGGATACGGAGGCGGCACGGTGACCCGTGGTGACTGAGGACGAGCCTCCCTACCGCATCGTCTACGGAGACGAATACCTGGCCGTGATCGACAAGTCCGCCGATCTCGTAATCCACCCGGCCCCTTCCCACGAGGGGGTCACCCTGGTCGAGCTCCTCGGCGACGAACTGGCCGGCGGGGACGACCCGGAGCGACCCGGGATAGTCCACAGGCTGGATCGCGGTACCAGCGGCCTGCTGGTGGTGGCGAGAGAGGCGGGAGCGCATGCCGCGCTCCAGAACATGATCCGGGAGCGCGAGTTCGAGCGCATCTACAGGGGACTTGCCGACGGTCGCTTCCGCTCCCGTACGGGAACCATCGACGCACCGATCGGCCGCGCGTCGAGGAAGCGCCACAGGATGGCCGTGAACGGGGCGGGATCACGCGAGGCGAGGACCCATTTCGAGGTGATCGAGACGCTTCGTCGCGAGAGCCTGCTCGAGCTCCGGCTGGACACGGGGAGGACCCACCAGATCAGGGTGCACCTCGAGGCGATCGGCCACCCGCTGGTCGGAGACACGCCCTACGGCGGACCCGGTCGCTACGGCCTCGAACGCCAGTTCCTGCATTCATCCCGGATCAGGTTCGTCCATCCGGCTTCACGCGAACAGCTCGATTTCAGCTCGGAACTGCCCGCTGACCTGAGCCGGGCGTTAGCTGCGGCACGCGGGGAGGCCGGCTAGGCACGGATCTCTCTACAATCCCGGGCCGACCGTATCCCCGACCCCCCGATGTTCGAAGAACGGCTCCTGCCCGACGTAAGGGTTTCCGTTCCGCGACGCGGGTGGACCCGCAGACACATTCACCCAAGGAGAAGTATGGCCCAGGTAGGAATCCAGGAATTGCTGGAGGCCGGAGTTCATTTCGGCCACCAGACCAGCCGTTGGAACCCGAATATGCGCCGCCACATTGCCGGCGAGATCGACGGGATCCACATCATCGACCTGCTGCAGACCGAGGAGATGCTCGAGGAAGCACGCCGCTTCGTCGGCGAGCTGACCAGCGGTGGCGGCAAGGTGCTCTTCGTCGGCACTAAGAAACAGGCCTCGGGCGTGATCGAGGAGTGGGCCGGCCGCTCCGGCATGCCTTACGTGACCCGGCGCTGGCTGCCCGGGCTGCTGACCAACTACAACATCGCCTCGGCCCGGATCAAGCGCCTCCACGAGCTGACCGAGCTGACCGAGTCGGGCCAGATCGAGCTGCTGCCGACCAAGGAGCGCATGAACATGCAGGCCGAACTGGCGAAGCTCGAGTTCGCGCTCGGCGGAGTCCGCGACATGGACCGCGTGCCTGACGCGGTCTTCATCGTCGACCTGAAGGCCGAGGAAATCGCGCTGCGCGAGGCCACCCGGCTCAGGCTGCCGGTGATCGCGCTGGTCGACAGCAACTGCGACCCGGGCAACATCGATTACGTGATCCCGGGCAACGACGACGCGATCCGTTCCTGTGAGCTCGTGATCTCCACCGTCGGAGAGGCGATCGAGCAGGGCGCAGGCGCGTGGGCAGTCATCGAGGAGAAGCGTCGCGCCGAAGAAGAGGCCCGTCGGAAGAAGGAAGAAGAAGAGCGCCGGAAGCGCGAAGAAGAAGAGAAGGCCCGACGCGAGGCGATCGAGAAGGAACAGGCCGAGGAAAAGGCCAGGGCCAGGGCGGAGGAGCGCGCGAAGGCCGAGGCCGAGGCTGCGAAGCCGACCGAGAAGCCGCAGGAAGAGCCGCATCCGCAGGCGGTCCCCGACCATCCCCAGGCTGTCAAGCCCGATCACCCGCAGGCCGTCGTCCCCGACCATCCGCAGGCTGTCAAGCCCGATCACCCGCAGGCCGTGAGTACCGACGCAGAGGCCGAGGCCACCGAAGAAGAGCCGGCCGCGGAACCGGCTGAAGCCGAGAGCACCGAGGAGGAATCCAAGTGAGCAAAGTGACCGCAGCCGACGTGAAAGCCCTCCGGGACAAGACGGGCGCCGGCATGATGGACAGCAAGGCGGCTCTCACGGAGGCCGACGGAGACATGGACCGGGCGGTGGAACTGCTCCGGGTGAAGGGCCAGGCATCGGCGGCCAAGCGTTCTGACCGCGGCACCTCGGAAGGCGTCGTCGCCGCCTACATCCACGCCAACAAGAAGGTCGGCGCGATGGTCGAGGTCCAGTGCGAAACGGACTTCGTCGCCCGCAACGAAGACTTTTCGGATTTCGCCTACGAGGTCGCGATGCACGTCGCGGCGGCCTCGCCGACCCACGTATCGGGTGACGACATCCCCGAGGAAGAGGTCGCGGCAGAGCGGCGCATCTTCGAGGAGAAGGCGCGAGAAGAAGGCAAGCCCGACAACGTCATCGAGCGCATAGTCGAGGGTCAGATCGCGAAGTGGAAGAAGGACGTCGCGCTGCTCGAGCAGCAGCACATCAACGTCGACAAGCACGATTCGCAGACCATCGAAGAGATGCGCGAGGCACTGGCCGCGAAGGTCGGCGAGAACGTCGTCATATCGCGGTTCTCCGTCTTCCGGATCGGCGAGTAGGCGGGGCCGGGAAGGTGTCCGACCGGCCGGATCCCCGCTTCAGGCGAATCCTGCTGAAGCTCTCGGGCGAGGCGCTGATGGGCGACCTCGACTTCGGCACCGACCCCGCCCAGGTCGAGAGGATCGCGCGCCAGATCGGAGTCGTACGGGACCGCGGCGTGGAAGTCGCCATCGTGGTCGGGGCCGGCAACATCTACCGTGGCATCGACGGGGCCGCCCAGGGCATGGACAGGGCTACCGGCGACTACATGGGCATGATGGCGACCGTGCTGAACGCGCTGACCCTCCAGGACGCGCTCGAGAAGCACGGCCAGTTCACTCGTGTCATGTCGGCGATCGACGTGCGCGAGGTGGCCGAGCCATATATCCGCCGCCGTGCGATGCGACACCTCGAGAAGGGCAGAGTCGTCATCTTCGCGGCCGGGACGGGAAACCCGTTCTTCACCACCGATACCGCCGCGGCGCTGCGCTCGCTCGAGATCCATGCCGAGGCGATCCTGATGGCCAAGAACGGGGTCGAAGGCGTCTACGACGCCGATCCGTCGGTCGATGCGGACGCAGAGTTCATCCCGGAGATCACACACCTCGAAGCGATCGAGAGGGGCCTGAAGATCATGGATTCGACCGCTCTGAGCCTGTGTATGGACAACGACCTGCCCATCCACGTCTTCAACATGGCGGACGAGCGCAATATAGATAGGATCGTCTCCGGCGAGAAGGTCGGGACGCTGGTCAGTTCAGAGGCACCGGGACCGACTTCGCCGGAACCCCGACCATGATCGACGACCTGCTCTCAGACGCAAGGGAACGGATGGAGAAATCCGTCGCCTCGACCAAGGGCGAGTTCGCGACCGTGCGGACCGGCCGCGCGACCCCGCACCTGCTCGACCGGGTCACGGTCGACTACTACGGGACCCAGACACCACTGGCCCAGATGGCCAACATCGCCGCGACCGAGGCAAGGATGCTGACCGTGACGCCGTACGACAAGTCGGTGATCGGATCGATCGAGAAGGCGATCCTCGAGTCCGACGTGGGGCTGACCCCGTCCAACGACGGCAGCGTGATCCGCCTCAACATCCCGGACCTGACCGAGGAGCGCCGCCGCGAGATGGTCAGGGTCGTTCACGGTGTCGCCGAGGAAGGGCGCATCGCGGTGCGCAACGTGCGCCGCGACGTGATGGCGGACCTGCGGGAACTGAAGAAGGAGGGTGAGGCAGGGGCCGACGACGAGCACCGGGCGGAGACGGCACTGCAGAAGCTGACCGACGAGGCGATCGGAGAGATTGACTCCCTGCTGAAAGGCAAGGAAGAGGAAATCCTCGAGGTGTGAGTACCCCCCGGTACGTCGCCATCATCACCGACGGGAACGGCCGCTGGGCCAAGGAGCGCGGCCTGCCGGTACAGGAGGGACACAGGGCCGGAGCCGACACCGTCAAGGCCAGGCTGCGAGATGCCGCCGAGTTCGGGGTCGAGGAGCTGACCGTTTTCTCGTTCTCCACAGAGAACTGGTCGCGCTCCCCCGAGGAGGTCGACGGCCTGATGCGCATGTTCTCGGAGCGGATCGAGCGCGAGACCCCCGAGCTTCACGAAGAGGGGGTGAAGATGCGCTTCATCGGCCGCCGCGAAGGTGTGCCGGAGGGGCTGGTGGCGCAGATGGAAGAGGCCGAGGCCCGGACCGCCGGAAACACCCGGATCACGCTGTTCATCGCCTTCAACTACGGAGGAAGGGCCGAGATCGTCGACGCCGCCTCACGGTTCGAGGGAGGCGGCGAAGACGAATTCGCCTCGCTGCTCTACGCGCCCGAGATGCATGAGCCGGAGCTGCTGATCCGGACCAGTGGCGAGCAGAGAATCTCCAACTACCTGCTCTGGCAATGCGCCTATTCGGAATTCGTCTTCCGCGACGAGTTGTGGCCCGACTTCGATCGTGACGCCTTCGCCGACTCGCTGGCCGAGTTCGGCCGCCGCGAGCGGCGTTTCGGGGCTCGGAGCGCGTGATGGGGGAGACCGCCAGGAGGATTCTCGTCGCGTTGCCGCTGATCGCCCTGGCGATCGTGATCGTCGTCGCCGGCGGGCCGTGGTTCGCCGCCGCGGTGACCGTGCTCGGTCTGATCGGGCTGCGCGAGTTCTTCTCGATGGCCGATGCCTACTCGCCGCTGAGGATTGCCGCGTATGTCGGCCTGCCGGCCATGGTGGCAGCGGCATATCTCGGTACCGCCTTCAACGTGCTGATGTTCCTCGCGGTCCCGTACCTGCTGGTCTTCATCGCGGCGGTCCGCCGTTCGAAGATCGAAGGGGTCACCGAGTCGATGGCGATAACGATCTTCGGCCTGTTCTGGATAGGAATTCCGCTGGTCCACGCCGTCCTGCTGAGAGACCTGCCGGACCACGGCGCGGCGCTCGTGGTCAACGTACTCGTCGGCACTTTCGTGGCCGATACCGGCGCCTATGCGGTCGGCCGGATGTTCGGCTCACACCAGATGGCGCCTTCGCTCTCGCCGAACAAGACTGTCGAAGGCCTGATCGGCGGAATCCTGATCGGGACCCTCGGCGTATGGTGCGCCGGCCTGTACCAGGACTGGCTGTCAGGGGTGGACGCCCTGATCCTCGGCTTCGCCGTCGCGACGATCGCCGTGGTCGGTGATCTGTTCGAATCGATGATCAAGCGCGATCTCGGAAAGAAGGACACCGGTACCCTGTTCGGACCACATGGAGGACTGCTCGACCGTCTCGACGCAGTCCTGTTCACCGTGGTGGTCGGGTACTACGTCTCGATCGCCCTCGTTTACTGAAGCGGCCGGTTGAGGCCGCAGGCCCGCAATGCCAATGAAAAAAGTCGCGATACTCGGATCCACAGGATCCATCGGCCGTCAGGCGATGGAGATCGCGGCAGCGCGCGAAGACCTGGCCGTGGTCGGCCTCTCGGTCGGCTCGAACTGGCGCGAAGCCCTGATTCAGGCGCGCGAATCGGGGGCCGGGCAGATCGCAGTCGCCGACCCACAGGCCGCGGCAGAAGCCCGTGGCGAATTCGAAGGAACGGTGCTGGAGGGCGAAGCAGCCGCGAGGACCCTGGTCGCAGCCTGCGAGCCGGACATAGTTCTCAACGGAATCGTCGGAGCGGCGGGGCTCGGTCCCACCATCGCGACCCTGAACGCCGGTCTCGACCTCGCGCTGGCCAACAAGGAGAGCCTGGTGATCGGAGGCGAGCTGGTCACCGAACTCGCGCGCGGAACAGGCAGCCGGATCCTGCCGGTCGATTCCGAGCATTCGGCGATCTTCCAGCTGCTCTCCGGCGAGTCGCGGGAGGCGGTCTCGAGAATCGTCCTGACCGCATCCGGCGGGCCGTTCAGGGGGAGGACCGACCTCGGTTCTGTCAGTGTCGACGAGGCGCTCGATCATCCGACCTGGAAGATGGGCGGCAGGATCACGATCGATTCCGCGACGCTGATGAACAAGGGTTTCGAGATGATCGAGGCCCACCATCTCTTCGACATCGATTACGAGAGGATCGAGGTCGTCATCCACCCCCAGTCGATCGTCCACTCGATGATCGACCTCGTCGACGGGTCCACGCTGGCCCATCTCGGCTATCCGGACATGAGGGTGCCCATCGCTTTCGCGCTCGCCTGGCCGGAGCGCGTCGCGACACCGGTCGAGCGCCTCGACCTGGCGAAGGCCGGCAGCCTCGACTTCGAGGCACCCGACCCGGAGACCTTCCGCTGCCTCGAGCTGGCCCGCCAGGCCGGCCTTGCCGGCGGCATCTCTCCCTGCGTCCTGAACGCCGCCGATGAGGTCGCAGTCGCAGCCTTCCTGGCCGGCCGGATCTCGTTCCCCGATATCGCGGCGCTTATCGAGCGCGTGCTCGACGATGTCGGGACGGGTCCGGCGCGGGACTTCCGTGAGCTGTTCGCGGTCGACGAAGCGGCTCGGGAGCGCACCGAAGAGCTCGTCGGGGGGTTGAAGAGAGGATGAGTTTCCTTCTCGCATTCCTCGCCTTCGTGGCGCTGATCGTGCTCCACGAGCTCGGACACTTCGTCGCGGCCAAAGCTACGGGCATGCGCGTCGAGCGCTTTTTCCTGTTCTTCCCGCCGAAACTCTTCTCGGTGAAGCGCGGCGAAACCGAGTACGGGATCGGCGCGGTACCGCTCGGCGGCTTCGTGAAGATCACCGGGATGAACCCGGATGAGGAGCTCCCGCCGGGCATCGCCGAGCGCGGCTACTACCACCAGCCCGTCTGGAAACGGATAGTGGTGATCGGCGCAGGGCCGGCCGTCAACATCGCGATCGCCTTCATCATCCTGTTCTTCCTCGCCTTCGGAATCCAGGAGACCAGCGAGACGATCGACGAAGTCGCGGCAAACTCTCCGGCCGAGTCGAGACTCATGGCCGGCGACCGGATCGTCTCCGTCGACGGGGTCAGTGGCGACCAGGTCGCGATCGCCGACCAGATCAACTCCCATGCCTGCGCCGGCGAGCCGGTCGACGGCTGCGTCGCAGAGACCCCGGCCACCGTCGTCGTCGAGCGCGGCGGCAGCCAGCAGACGATCGAGATCAGACCGGAGTTCGATGCGGAGAACAACCGGAACCGGCTCGGCTTCGTCTTCGGGTCCGAACCGCTCAACCCGGGCCCGGCCGAAGCGGCGGGAATCGCGGCCGATTTCATGTGGATGGTGACTTCGAGGACGGTCTCGACGCTGTCGCAGATCTACCAGACCGAGCGCCGGGAGGAACTCTCCGGAGTCGCGGGCAGCTACGAGGTGACGAGGCAGGCCATCGACATCGGCCTGCGCCAGGCCCTGACGCTGGTGGCGCTGATAAGCCTGTCGCTCGGGGTCATCAACCTGTTCCCGTTCCTGCCTCTCGACGGCGGGCACATCTTCTGGAGCCTGGTCGAGAAGGTGCGCGGAAGGCCGGTCCCGTTCGCAGTCATGGAGCGGGCCGGGCTGATCGGGTTCGCTCTCGTCATCGGCCTGTTCCTGATCGGTCTGAACAACGACATCGGCCGCCTCACCGGCGAGGGATTCAATCTCCGCTAGATTTCTTCGGGCAGTTCCTGTCGAGAGGATGAACGAAGGAGGAAGGGTGCCGACGACCGAGGTCGTAACTGAATTTTCCGGAGGTTCGGGCTACGAGCCTGACGCCAAGAACCTCTACGAGGCTTTCCTGACGACCGTCGCGCGTCAGGGCGATGCACCGGCGGTGATCTCCGAGGACGAAGGCATCAGCTACTCGTGGAACGACCTCGCCGCACGCGTCCGGGCACTGGCCGGCGGCTTCAACTCGCTCGGGCTGACCCGCGGTGACACGCTCAGCCTGCTCACCAACAACCGCGCGGACTTCATCCCGACCGATCTCGCTGCGGTCTCCCTCGGAGCGGTGCCGTTCTCGATCTACCAGACCTCGTCGCCGGAGCAGATCGAGTACCTGCTCAAGGACTCTGCCGCGAAGATCATCGTCATCGAGCCCGACTTCCTGCCGCGTCTGGAGGAGGTCAGGGACCGGCTGCCGGACCTCGAGCACGTGATCGTGATCGGCGGCGAGGGCGGCACGATGAGCTACGACGAGCTGATGAAGCTCGATCCGGACTTCGATCCGCTGCCGATCGCCTCGGAGGTCGGCCTCGATGATCCGCTTACCCTGATCTACACCTCGGGTACGACCGGCCCCCCGAAAGGCGTGTCGCTGACCCATGGCAACCTGCTGAGGATGCAGGCTTCGGTCATGCAGGGGGTCATCAACCTGCCGGAGACCGACGCCCGGGTCATCTCCTGGCTGCCCACGGCTCACATCGCCGAACGCGGCGCCAACTACTACTCGGCGGTGATGAAGGGCTTCGAGGTCCACATCTGCTCTGATCCGAAGCGGATCATCGAGTACCTGCCCAAGGTCAGGCCGACTTGGTTCTTCGCCGTCCCGCGGATCTGGGAAAAGCTGAAGGCCGGCCTCGAGAGCATGCTCGCCGGGCTGCCGGACGAGCAACGCGAGAAGGCACAGGCCGGTCTCGACGCCGCGATCCAGAAGGTGCGCCTCGAACAGGCCGGCGAGGAGGTGCCCGAGGAAGTGGCCGCAGCAGCAGCCGCAGCCGACGAAGCGCTGTTCGCCGGTCTCCGCACCAATCTCGGTTTCGACAAGGCAGTGGCCGTCAGCGTCGGCGCCGCGCCGACTCCGGTCGAGGTACTCGAGTTCTTCCATGCGATCGGGATCCCGGTCGGCGAGCTGTGGGGGATGTCGGAGACCTGCGGCGTGATCACGATCAACCCTCCGGACCGGATCCGCATCGGTACGGTCGGGCCGCCCGTTCCGGGCACGGACGTAAAGGTCGCCGACGACGGCGAGCTGCTGTGCCGCAGCCCGTACGTGATGCCCGAATACCGCAACCAGCCGGAGAAGACCGCCGAGACCGTGGTCGACGGCTGGCTCCACACGGGCGACATCGGCACGATCGACGAAGACGGCTACGTGCGGATCCTCGACCGCAAGAAGGAACTGATCATCAATGCGGCCGGTAAGAACATGTCTCCCGCGAACATCGAGGCGCACGTCAAGAGCGCGTCGCCGCTGGTCAACCAGTGCGTGGCGATCGGCGACGGCCGGCCCTACAACGTGGCACTTATCGTGCTCGACCCTGACTTCACACCGGTCTGGGCGGCCCAGAACGGGCTCGAGGATCTCTCTCTCGAGGAGCTGGCGGGGAACGAAAAGGTCATCGCTGCCATCCAGGAGGCGGTCGACGAAGCGGGCGAGAAGATGGCCCGCGTCGAGCAGATCAAGAAGTTCAGCATCATCCCGGGCGAATGGCTGCCCGGCGGCGACGAGCTGACGCCGACGATGAAGCTGAAGCGCAAGCCGATTTCCGACAAGTACGAGAGCGAGATCGAAGCGCTCTACGCAGGCTGAAGCCGGCATCGCGATGTCGGCCGAAGCAGCGGTCTTCGAGCACATTGCGACGACGCGCCTGCCGCAGCTGCAGACGGCGGGCGGACTGTTCAGGGCGACACCGCGGGTCGACCAGGTCGGAGAGGACGTTGCCGGTCCCGATGCGGGAACGCTCGGGGCAGGAGCGATCGTGCTGCTCGGGCTGCTCAGGGCCGACGAGGTCGGGCTGGCGCATCCGTTCTCGACCGGTGCGCTCAGGACGAGGATCCTCGGGGACCTCGGCGGTCCGGGCACCGACCCCGGAGAACTCGGCCTGACGCTCTGGGCGGAGTCCCGGGCCGACGGCGGCGCGATCGGGGAGATCACGAAACTGATCTCCCGGGAAGCCGAAGCAGGTTTCGAGCGCACACCGCTCGAGCAACTGGCCTGGCTGGTCTCCGGCCTGACCGCGGCATCCGAGCGCGCCGACG
>Ga0316576_10001237_pt1 | contig 13510 bp, 13 predicted proteins | sample S0NA_FD_203075 | JGI IMG/M metagenome (GOLD analysis project Ga0316576, IMG submission 203075) | Rhizosphere microbial communities from salt marsh grasses in Alabama, United States - S0-2_050615r3r5 | ecosystem: Host-associated > Plants > Roots > Rhizosphere | place: USA: Alabama | collected... | reverse complement strand
GAAACTGGGCGAATGCATAATACTGGCCGGTCAAATCGCCGCCTGGTAAACGCTCAATACCCAGCAGCAACGTCGCGAAAAAGATAGCCCACAAAGTGGTCCAAATCAATAGGGCTGTCAAATGCTTCCGCTTCATATCGGTGCGGTCTGTAATGCAGGCGGCATTAAATCAGGCGAATTAGTTCTCCTGCCGGTCCCGTTGAAAGGAGTGTAGAAACAGCGTGTGCGCAATGGATTGCACGGCCACGCGCCTTCCGGCGCGAAACAATTTGGCAAATTGTTCTATAGGTTCCGTTACAAGAATTTCTGGTAATCGTTGACCAGCAGGCGCGTTGGCAGCACATCTTCCTCGATATCGGGGAAACGGCCGACGGGCTGGTAGAAGCGGTTATCCGCGGCGTCATCATTGACGGAGGAGACCTCGCCGACGAGGACACGCTCGCGCTCGCCCCAAAAGGCGTGGTAGAGACCGGGCACCAGGGTAATGCTGTCACCTGGTTTGAGCACACGCAGGCCGCCAGCTTCGACGTGGTGCAGTATGCCGTCTAACTTGACTTCCACCTCAGTATCGTCCAAACCGCCATCGGGGGTTGAGTTATAAAGTTTCACTACCAGGTCGCCGCCGCTGCGGTTGATAATGTCTTCCGTCTTCTTCCAGTGATAATGTAGTGGCGTCACTTGATCAGGGTCGACAATGAGTAGTTTTTCGGCGTAAATCTTGCTCTTGTCCTCGCCCTTGGGATCGCCGTTGCGGATGGTGAACAAAACCAGGCCCAGGCTTTCGAACTTTCCCTGGCCGAAATCAGTGATATCCCAACCCAGTGTGTTGTGCACAATCTCAGAAACATCGTCATCGCAGTTTTGCCAATCCTGCAGCGTCCAATGCGCCCATCGCGGCAGATTAAAATTGTGCTCGCGGCAAAAGGCTTCGGCCTCACTAATAATTTCGTTAATCTCTGAACGCTTCATTTTTTACTCCCATTGCCATCAGGAATTCGGGCGTCGTGGGTCTTACGACGGCCGAAAATTCGCTTCTATTATTGGATCGATATTATACCGCCAGTCATCCGTGCTTAGTAATGTGCCGGCAGATGGTTCTTTATCTATTGATAAGAAAGAGATCAGGCCTTAAGATAAAATATGATAGGTTCGCAGAATAAAGGATATTTCGGCTTATATTCTTGAGTTAAGGGAATACATGAAACTATGACAGCACAGCACGATGAACACGAATCCGTAAAGATGGGTGATATGGACCACGATCACACAGAACACAGCGGGCATGAAGACCATGCCGGGCACGATGCTCATGCAGGCCATGAGGTTATGTTCCGCAAGCGCTTTTGGGTCTCTTTACTATTAAGTATTCCGGTCCTTCTTTATAGTGAAAGTATTCAAGGCTGGTTAGGGTATACAGCGCCGGTGTTCCCGGGCAGCCAGTGGATCGTGCCTGCTTTTTCCACCCTCATTTTTATCTACGGCGGCCTGCCCTTCCTGCGCATGTCGCTTATGGAACTGCGCAAGCGGCAGCCGGGCATGATGACCTTGATCTCCCTGGCTATCATCGTGGCTTACGTGTACAGCATGGCCGTCTTTTTCCTGGGCAGCGGCCAGGCTTTTTTCTGGGAGCTGGTCACCTTGATCGACATCATGCTCCTGGGACACTGGCTGGAAATGCGCAGCATCCGCCAGGCATCAGGTGCGCTGGATGCGCTGGCGAAGCTGCTGCCGGATACGGCCGAGGTGATCATGTCCAACGGCAAGGTGATGGAACATCCGGTCAGCGATCTCAAAACCGGAGATAGGGTCTTGGTGCGCCCCGGGGCCAGTGTGCCGGCCGACGGCCGTGTCGTTGACGGCGAGACAACGATCAACGAAGCGATGATCACGGGTGAATCAAAACCGGTGGACAAGGGGACAGGTGACGATGTTATCGCCGGTACGGTCAATTCGGGGGACGGCAGCCTGCGCGTGGAAGTGACGGCAGTCGGCGACGATACCGCTTTATCGGGCATCATGCGCCTGGTTGACGAGGCGCAAAAGAGCAAATCATCGACCCAACTGCTGGCCGACCGCGCGGCAGCCTGGCTGTTTTACACCGCCCTCGCTGCGGCGGTAGTAACAGCCGTGGCCTGGACTCTTATAAACGGTTTCAGCGCGCAGGTCGTGGCTCGCGTCGTCACAGTGCTGGTGATCGCCTGTCCCCACGCCCTGGGTCTGGCCATCCCGCTCGTCGTGGCTAATACGACATCCCTGGCCGCCAAGAACGGCATCCTCATCCGCGATCGGCAGTCCATGGAGACGGCCAAAGATCTGGATGTAATCACATTTGACAAAACTGGCACCCTCACCAAAGGAGAGTTCGGCGTGGTGGATATGGCGGTGGCCGGTGGGGTGACGGCCGATGAGGCATTGGCGGAAGCGGCGGGCATCGAAGGGGATTCAGAGCATCTGATCGCCCAGGCCATCCGCAACAGTGCTGAAGCAAAAGAGCTGGCCATTCCGGACGTGGCTGATTTCAAAGTCTTAAAGGGGCGCGGGGTTGCGGCCGGCGTCAACGGACATATGACCTACGTGGGCGGACCGCGCCTGCTGGAGTACCTGGACGCCGAACGGCCGTCTAAACTGGCCGATTTCGCCGCAGCCGCCGGCGACAAGGGACAAAGCGTCGTCTACCTGGTCAGAGATGACCAGGCCGTGGCCGCGTTTGCTCTGGCCGATATCGTCCGCCTTGAGAGCAAGAAAGCGATCGACGAACTACATGATATGGACGTGGAGGTGGCCATGCTGACCGGGGACAGCCAGGAAGTGGCTGACGCGGTGGCCCAAGAGCTGGATATCGACCAGGTTTTTGCGCAGGTGCTGCCCGAGGATAAAGACAGCAAGATCATCGAGCTGCAGAAGCAGGGTAACAAAGTAGGCATGGTAGGCGACGGCGTCAATGATGCGCCGGCGCTCGCACGCGCCGATGTAGGCATCGCTATCGGTAGCGGCACCGACGTGGCCGTGGAATCGGCTGGGCTGATTCTAGTACAGAGCAATCCTTTAGATGTGGTGAAGATCTTAAAACTCAGTGAAGCCAGCTATCGCAAGCAGGTGCAGAATATCTGGTGGGCGGCGGGGTATAACATCATCATGATCCCCCTGGCTATGGGCGTCCTGGCCCCTTGGGGCATTGTCCCCTCCCCGGCAGTAGGCGCTTTATTAATGTCGATCAGCACGATTATCGTGGCCATTAACGCGCAGACGCTGCGGGGGGTCGATCTGAATATCTCGTAATAGGCGCTAACGTTGCCAACCATTAGCTGCCGGCGATATCAGGCTGTTTTTCGCCGTAGTACTGGTAATAGTTAACGCGGATGGTGCCATTGTAAAGCTTGCGCACGCGGTTCGGCCGTCCGCGCTTGAAATAATCGGGGAATTTACTGTCGGCGGTCAGGATATAGACCGACCAGCCCTTTTTCTTACGCAGCATCTTATTGAGGGTGATATAGATGGCGTTGATTTCACGATATTCGGCCATGCGACGGCCGTACGGCGGGTTGGAAATGAGGATGCCGTACTGCTGGTCGATCCACAGGTCGTGAATGTCCTTCACCTCGAACTGGATGTCGGATCCCACGCCGGCGCGGCGGGCATTATGGCGTGCGGATTCGATAGCCCCCGCATCAACGTCATAGCCGAATATTTGCAGTTCACCGGCATGATCGACGGCCGCTTTCGCTTGCTCACGGGCGCTTTCCCAGGCTTCGCGGGGCACGGCCGGCCATTCCTCGGATGCAAAAGTGCGCCGGCGGCCGGGAGCGATGTTGCGGCCGATCATGGCCGCCTCGATGAGGATCGTGCCCGAGCCGCACATGGGGTCTACCAACAGGCGGTCGCGATCCCAAAAGGAAAGCTGAACCATAGCCGCGGCCAGGGTTTCCTTGAGCGGCGCTTCACCGGCCTCGGTACGGTAACCGCGTTTGTGCAGACCGGCGCCCGAGGTGTCGATGGTCAGCAGGGCCTGATCTTTGCGAAGGGTGACCTGGATGGTGAATTCCGGCCCGGTCTCGGCGAACCAGTCCACGGCATACGCTTCTTTCAAACGCTCGACGACGGCTTTCTTGACGATGGCCTGGCTGGTGCGCTCGCTCTGCAAGGTTGATTTGACCGATTGAGCGTTGACGGTGAAACGGCCGTCTTGGGTGATCCAGCTCTCCCAGGGCAGCGCTTTCACACCCTCGAACAAATCATCAAAAGTGGTCGCCGGGAACTCGCCCATTTTGAGCAAAAGGCGGCCGGCGAAGCGCAGCCAGATATTGAGGCGTGGGATATCTTCGACCGCCGCTTCAAACTCAACTCGGCCGTCGCTGACGCGCAAATCCGTAAAGCCTAGGGCCTCCACCTCGCGTTTGACCAGCGCCTCCAGGCCGAATCTGGCCGTGGCGATCAGGGTGATGGTTTCTAAAGATTTCATAAGATACCCCAGCCTACCTATTCTATGCCGAGATTGGTCCAATCTTTTAGTAGTAAGATTGGACCAATCTATTATACTTCACACCCTTTCTATTTCATCTTCATACCCTCTTCACAACTGGGGGATATCCTTTACTTTGTAAATGACATTATCGCGCCCACAACAACCAACTGTTTTTAAGTGGGCGTTTTAGTAAAGGAAAACATGATGAAAAAGATACCAAACTATTTGATAATTCTCCTCTTACTGGCCGCCTCGATGCTGCTGGCCGCCTGTGGAACGGCCGCCGATACGGCATCCGCGGCACAAAGTGAGGCTGTTGAAGCGGCAGTCGGCATGGTCGATGAAGAACAAAATGACGTAGTCCAGGAAGAGGCGGCAGCGGCGGCCGTGGCAGAGCCTGTCGTTGAAGATGTAGATGTTTCAGAAGATCTATCCGTGGACACAAATCAGGACACGGCCGTTGCGGGAAACGGCACTAATGGCAATGGTTACGGACAAGGCGGAACCGGCCAGGGCACACCGGTCACCCCTAGCGGTGACCTTACCGATGCAGAAATCGCCGATCTTCTGTACATGCGCGAAGAAGAAAAGTTAGCCCATGATGTTTATCTCACCTTGTACGAGACATGGGGCACGGCAATCTTCTCTAATATCGCCGCCAGCGAGCAGGCGCATACGGATGCTGTTCTCTACCTGATCGAATCGTATGGACTCGATGATCCGGCAGCAGGCAAAGCGGTCGGCGAATTCGAAAACCAAGATTTACAGGCGCTTTACAACCAGCTGGTCGCCCAGGGTCAGGAATCCCTGGAAGCCGCTTTGCTGGTAGGTGGGACCATTGAAGAAATTGATATCCTAGATCTGCAAGAAAGTATCGCTGAGATTGACAATCCATCGCTCATACAGGTTTTCGAGAATTTATTGGACGGATCAATCAATCATCTGAACGGCTTCGTCAGAAACTACGAAAGCCAGACTGGAAGCAGTTACGTACCGCAGTACATGAGCCAAGAAGCGTATGAGGCGCTAATCGGCACAACCTCTGGGCAGGGGAACGGCCCCGGTGGAACTTTCACCGGAGGCGAGGCTCGTGGAAACGGCAGCGGCCGCAGCGGTCGTAGCGGCGGCCAGGGTGGGAATGGCACCGGCCAAAGTGGAAATGGTGGCGGTTTGGGAAATAGCAGCGGCCGCAGCGGGCGCAGCGGATAAAACACGCGCTTTCCCTAACGACCCTACCTTAATACTCTCCTTCTTTAAACTGCGGGCTCCCATAAAATTGGGAGCCCGCAGTTTGCTTACAAAATTAGCTCACCAGGTGCGCGTTGAGCACGATCTCGGGCACGGCAGCCAGGGCTTTAGAAACGGGGCACTTTTCTTTCGCTTCCTGAGCAAACTCCTGGAAGCGCGCATCATCCAGGCCATCGACAACGCCTTCAACATTCAGTTCAATCTTGGTAATTGTCGGGCCATCTTCCAGGTGGACGGCAGCCGTCGTGTCCAATCGTGTGGGATTAAAGTCGTTATTGGTCAGAATAGCGGATAGAAACATGGTGTAACAGCCGGCGTGGGCGGCGCCAATAAGCTCTTCCGGATTTGTGCCCTTGCCGTCGGCGAAACGGCCGGCCCAGGTATAGGGACCTTCATAAACGCCGCTTTCCAACTTTAATGAGCCGCCGCCGTCTTTCAAGGTACCTTCCCAATGGGCGTCCGCGCGCCTTACTTTATTGATTGCCATGATCATCTAACTCCTTTCTTTTATTTCGTACTGTTTGGAAATTGTTCATAGGAAACTCGTGCATCAGTCCCCGAAGACATTGTAGCAATCTGATCATGGGGCTGACAAGGAGACTCAGATTAAGAAAAGCGCGTAATTTAGACAAAGTCACGCGCAATTTAGACAAATTGCGATACAAGCAAGATGGGGCGATAAGAAACCCTCAAGTGGATCGCTATTCCTCAGCCTCGGGAGCAAAATCACGCAGCCAGTCAATGGCTCCTCTTACACGAAGCCAGTAGGGCAGGTAATCTACATAGTAATACGCTGCCTCAAGCGGATCGCCCAGAGTCATAAGTGGCGGTAGGTCCCTCAAAACTTGTTCACGGCCGAGTAAGAAATCGGGAACGTGGGGATTCGCTTTCAAAGCCTTTTTCAAATTCGAATTCGCCTTGCGGCCGGGGCCATGCTTCATGAAAAGAGTCAGTGCGTGAGTATATGCCCAAGCTGCTGATGAATCCTCTTTAAATTGCTCTAACAAATCCGCCGCTTCTTGCTCGTAACCTTCTTGTAGGAGATATGGTAGAAGTACATAGCGGACGCCTTGATTATCATTTGGATTTAACAACAGGAGATCTCGAAGCTCGTCAATCGCTTTCCCAGACTCTCCCAAAAACCACAGCAGCTGCGCCAACTCCAGGCGGGCACGCATATAGGGTCGTGTCTCGGTTGCCAGCCAAAAATGACCTTCGAGTTCGCTAAAAGCATCGGGACCTAATGCCCTTTCGCCGGCCTGTACAGCCTTCTCATACAGTTCCAAAGCTTCTTCTGGGGAATTGGCGCTCTCCTCAGCCAGGAGTAAATAGGCATCAGCGCAGTCAGGGGAAGTGCGCAGTGCCTTCCGTGCCAGGCGAACTCGCTTACTGGAATTCTCTGTCTCCCAGGCTTCGTACACCAATTCCTGAGCCTTTTCCAACGGGGTCTCCGGTTTATGGTGAGGAATAGGTTGGCCGGATTCCATGAACTGCTGAAAAAAAGCATTTAGCTCTTCTTCCGATTCGAACTCTTGGTCATCCAACATCCGTGTGATGTCGTTCATAAATTTATCCATCAAACGTGGATCAAACATCTGCTGCTCAAACGGCAGCACCCATTCGGCTCCATCCATGGAATCATCGTCTGGCTCTTAGGCTTTGCGCAGCGATTTTTTCTTACTCATGGTAACCTCTATTTGAGGAATGTTATTGCATGTTTCTATCTTAGCATAACTCTCCACCAGAGTGAATAATCGTTCCAGATTGATGTGTTAAAAGCAATGTCCAGGTTCAAAACTGCAGGCTTTCGGCGAATCCTCTTTTATTGTTTATTACCCCTATAAGGGCGATAATTCAATCTATCAAACCAGAGGCTGTGAACCAATGAACGCTATCCCTTTGCTGTTACCTAAACCACGTTATCTGATTCAAGACAAGGGCGTACTGGAACTCGTAAACGGCCGCTTAATTGTCCTCGACGGCACGAATGCCCCGGCGCTGCGTCTTTCGGCCATTCTCTTACAGCAAGCGCTGGCTAAAGCAGGTGTTTCTTGGGCGATTACGGCCGGGGCGCTGCTGCCTCCGGAACGGATTGGCGTCACCATGGACGTCACGCCGGGATCGGTGCGCCATATCCAGGGCTATGAATTAACGATCACGCCCCGGGCGATCCACCTGGTCGCGCAGACACCGGCAGCTATTTTCTATGCCGTCTCGACCTTGATCCAGCTCTTGGACCAGTATCCCAAAACGCTGCCGGCGATGCGCATCCTCGACTGGCCTGACTTCCCCAACCGCGGGGTGATGCTCGATATCAGTCGCGACAAGGTGCCGACGATGGAGACGCTTCATGGGCTGGTGGATATGTTCGCTTCCTGGAAGATCAACCAGCTGCAGCTTTACACGGAACACACCTTCGCCTATCAAAAACACCCGCTCGTCTGGGCCGATGCTTCACCCCTAACCGGCGCCGATATCCTGGCTCTGGACGCTTACTGCCGGGAGCGCTTCATCGAACTGGTGCCCAATCAAAACACCTTCGGCCACATGCGGCGCTGGCTGGTGCACGATCGCTACCGGCACCTGGCCGAATGCCCGCAGGGCTGCGACACGGTCTGGGGTCACTTTGACGAGCCTTTCAGCCTCTGCCCCGGCGATCCAGGCAGCCTGCAGCTGGTGCGAGATATGCTGGACGAACTGCTGCCGCACTTCCAGAGCCGGCAGGTGAACGTGGGCTGCGACGAGACGGTGGACGTGGGACAGGGACGTAGCCGGGAAGCGGTCGCCGAAAAAGGGGCCGGGAGGGTTTATCTCGATTTCCTAAATCAGATCCGGCGCGAGGTACGTATTCGTGAGCGCACGATGCAGTTCTGGGGCGATATCGTCATCGAACATCCGGATTTAGTGGCCGAACTGCCGCGCGACATAATCGCCCTCGAATGGGGCTATGAAGCAAACCATGCTTTTCACGAACATGGGGATGTTTTCGCCCGATCGGGTATTCCTTTTTACGTTTGCCCGGGAACTTCCAGCTGGAATACCGTCGGCGGCCGTACCGGCAACGCCATTAATAATATGCGCAATGCCGCCGAAAATGGGCTCAATCACGGGGCAACGGGCTTCCTGACCACGGATTGGGGTGACAACGGCCACTGGCAGCCTCTGCCGGTCAGCTACCTGGGTTTTGCTTACGGCGCGGCGCTGAGCTGGCACTATGAGAGCAACCGCGATTTGGACATCGCCGCTGCCGGCAGCCGTTACACCTTCCGCGACAGCGCGGAGGTCATGGGCCGGCTGGCTTATGATTTGGGCAATGTCTATGAAGCGTCGGATATTCGCGTACCCAACGGGACCGTCCTCTTCTATGTGCTGCAAATACGGCCGAATGAAATGGACAAGCTGCGCAAGGATGTGCTGGCCGGCGATCTTTCAGACCGGGAAAACTATACGCGCATGCGCGCGCGCATCGACCAGGTAATGGCTCCCCTTGGCGAGGCGCAGATGAAACGCCCGGACGCCGAGCTGCTATATGATGAGTTCACCTGGACGGCCGATATGCTGCGCCACGCCTGCGATCGCGCCTTGTGGCTGCTGGACGGCGCTCCTACCCCGGAAGAGAATCTAGCCGCGCAGGCGCAGGAGCTGATCGATCGCTTCCAGACTATCTGGATGGCGCGAAACCGCAGCGGGGGTTTCCGTGAAAGCGTGGCGCGGATGGAAGCAATGCGCGCGGATTATCTCTAACGAGGCTGATTTTCTTCCCAAATTGCCCGCCAAACACCCAAGAGTCCCATCCGCGCGGAGGCGATATCAATCCTTTCTTGATCGAGCTTTTTGCCCTGTATGCGCACGATAGAAGCGATATCCTCTAGATGGCGGGTAGATTGACTATCCTCAAAAGCGCGCAGCTTAGTGATGATAACGGACTCGGGCGTGATATAAGCAGCCCGGCGGATTTGATCGAATGGTAGATAGATCCTCTCTGCAATCATCGCCCGCAGCTGCGGGTCGACCGGCACATAGAAATCTGTTTTCATTTGATAGTGCTGGTGAATCACGTTAAAGAAACCGCCGCCCATCGCTCTGCGCACTGTTATTTCATCTACATGATAATGTGTTTTTTCAAGCGTGCGCACAAACAAGGTAACGTCAAGACCGGCAGGACTAAGCAAGATATCCATATCTTGGGTGAAGCGTGGCTCACCATAGGTGATAACCGTCATCCCGCCCCAGATGGCGTAACAAGCCCCCACGGCCTCTAAGACATCAATTACACCGCCGAAAGCCTGACTTTGATCGTATTCCATCAGGGGAGCATCTCGGGAGTCACGCCAAAAACCAATCGTCGAGCTTCATGATCGACGCGCGTGGATGACCAATCTGGATTTTCTTCGGCCAAGATGAGCTTTTTTTGGTTGAGCGCGAAATCGGCCGCGGCAAAAGCAAGATTATTTTTCTCAGCCGGCGATAATTGGCGCAGGCGATCGATCAAGGTCCAATTAATCGGTTCTTCAGGCCATGTAGACGAAGATTCGAACGGGGGGTATTGCAGATAATAGCCGACGATCTGAGGACGGCGGGAGTAGGCAATGCGGATGCCGCCTTTACGCAAGGTAGCCAAGTCCCGCGCCAGTGCCTCGCGCGGGATTTTGCCCCAGCAATCTTTCCCTACCCGTTGGGCAACACTATCCCAAATCTCTTCCCGTGTATGCGGCCGTCCATCGGCAAGTAAATCGATCAGGGCTGCACGCCGAGCGGCCGTTTTGTCAACCTGCATATGCGCGGCCATAGCCGCCAGACGCAACTGGGTCTGCAGCGATTGGCCCGGTTTGCGGGCATCTAATTTCCACTGCACGGCCGGTTGGGGAAGAGTAGAGATTTTTTCCATTACAAAATTATAAGCAAAATTGTTTTAGAAAACAACTTTGTTCTTTGTTACACTGCTAACTTTGGAGTATAAGCTGCAAAGCAAAAGGAGCATCCTGGTTGGGATGCTCCTTCTTTACAGATTTATATAATTGGTAAGGCGCTGCACGTATCCAACGAATACGATTGCGCGGTTGAGATAAGCCTAATTAAGCTTCTCGACCACCTTGCAGCTTGTCCTGGAGAGCCTTCAGATCATCCATCCTACCCGCTGCAGCCAACTCGGCCTGTTCCGCCCAGGTCGATGGGTCGGCACTGATACCGGCGCCCTTCACAATGGCGTGAATCTGCTCGGGCGACATGGCTGCCAGATCGGCAAAGTTATTGACACCTGCCGCCTGTAGGGCAGCAGCGGTCTTGGGTCCGATGCCTTCGATCGCGGTCAGATCCTGAACAAACGGTTCTTCAATTTCGACTATGCGCTCTGCAACGAATACCTCGTCCACCTCGTCGGCGGCATCGTCAGCGGCTGCTGCGGCTGCGGCTGCCGTAGCGGCCATGGAAGTACGCGCGGCCTTAGCCTGCGCCGCTACTTCTTCCTTAGCGTCTTCTATTTGGTGCTCCACACCGCGCAGGCCGAAGGCGGCGATGAGGGTAAGGATACCACCGAGAATGGCCAGACCGCCCAATACCCAGGGCATCCAGGCTGCAGCGCCGGCAGCATTCATGAACAGGATAATGCTGAGCACGATCTCAAAGACGCCCAGAATAATCGTGCCCCAACCCGCGCCTTGAAAGCCGCGAATCAGGGAAGAAATACCGATGAACAAACCGATGAAGGCTACCAGCCAAACCATCGTGGTTGAGAGCACCAGGGATCCGGCCAGAGGCTGCTGGAGCAAAATCCAGCCGGCGACGATGCCTAAAATACCGGCGAATATCTTCCAGCCCCACATCGCGCGGTCCCAGAGAAGGGACACCAGGTCAAGAATACCGCGGATGAGCCAGTAGAGGCCCAACACCCAAACGGCCGTGACCAGGGTACGATAAGGGCTGACGAAAAAGAATATACCAATGCCAATCAGCAAAATGCCTTCGATCAGGACAAGCCACCAGGGCGGCAGCTTCACGCGGCTCCAAACCACGTTATCCCCACTAAAACTTTCTGTTGTCATGTTCCACTCCTTTATTTGAATACTTGGATCAAACAGAAAAATAAATATTGCTAAGCCAGATTTCTTAGCAATTACGGATTGTACAATATAACGATATCCTGACAACCTCGGTAGATTACCCGACAAGGCGTAGTTATGGCCCAATTTTGGGCTATCGAAAACCCCTATCCCACCCTCACGATTGAAGCAGACCAGTACGGTGGTCGTAACATTACGCATTACCCTGTACGCTGGTGACATTACTGGGCCTACACATTGAATGCGGGTTTGCCGCAGGCGTGGCCCCTCACGCCATCAGGTGCCGGCTTACCCGGTCGGCGCGGGTTGTACTCGCCTCTGCTTAAATCGCTACCAACTTATTAAATTTGTTTATTTCAGAGGAGATCGATTTTCCAGTTTGCCTCCTGGATACGCGTGTCCAATTCGCGGATCGCCTGCGCCAGGTCATCCGCTTGCTGCTGCATATCAGCAACATTGACGGTGCTCTGGAAGCGCACTTCCGATTTGCTATAGCGATCCTGGCGAATCACGGCCGCCTCAGCCGCGGATTTATAAACACCCTGTCGCAGACGCAAATTATCTCGTTCAGCGATGGCATCGGCGATGGTCATATCATCCGGTCCCAGCACCGTTGCCGAATTCGTGCGATTAATGCGCTGGACCAATTCTACCAGCTGCGCGGTGATACGTTCCATCTCCGCCAGCAAGACATTGGGATCCTCCGCGGGTTCATCGCCCTCCTGTACCTTGGCATTATTAATAATACGCTGTTTCAACTGCTCAACCCGCCGCTGGTAATCCGCGCGCTGGATCAAGGCTTCGGCTAATTTCATAGTCTAGTACCTCCAGGCCATTTCATGCATACATGATAACTGAACCAATTTTAAATAGGAAGAAGGAGGAATCGATCGTCCTCTCAGCTTTACGGCTGATCACCAGACTCGCTGACCGCCTGAACGGCTTCACCAGGCTTGAAGTAGCGGATGATCAACAGCCCGCCGATCATGGCCATCAAGCCAACGGTCGTTTCGATCAGCAGCGGATCCCATTCTTGCAGCAGGCCGAATACAGCAACGGCATCCACCAGGGTATGCCAGCCTATGGCCGCAAAAAGCCAGAGGATATTGCGGCGCACAAAAGCTTGCAGCACCAAAATCGAGAGCGACATCTGAACGATCAGGGCGAAGACGCGCTCTACCGCGCCAAGCAAGAACATCCACGGCGGCGAACTGACCAACTCTTCAATTTGAGCCGTAACAGCGGCGATTTCCTGCGCGCTGCCCACCAATTGTTCAGCAGACATGAAATTTTCCAGCAGCCCATTTTGATAGATGTAAACATTGATGATCGTCATCGCCGCCAGCAAACCTAAGAGAATGGCCTCAATACCGCCCCACCCTGCGCCAAACATCAAGCCTTCATCCCAACCGCGCATGCTCTTGCGGAAGTAGTAAAAGAAATAGCGGGTCACTTCCTCAAACAAACCGGCGGACAGCCCGTACAGGAGCGCCACGATGAGAATACGGCCGATCGTCTTTCCCGGTTCCAACAAGCCGGCGACATATGGATCAAGCACAAACTGGTTCAAAGGGATATGCCCGATCTGTGATACGACAAAACCGGCCGCGCCGATCAAAAAAAGTTTCCAGCTCACCCGGTAGCGATGCACCAGCCAGATGCCCAGCAGCAGGGGCATGATTATCATGAGCAGGGAGTTCAGTGTGAGTAATACATAGACCATTTTATTTTTTCCTGGCTG
>Ga0316576_10001236_pt1 | contig 13511 bp, 10 predicted proteins | sample S0NA_FD_203075 | JGI IMG/M metagenome (GOLD analysis project Ga0316576, IMG submission 203075) | Rhizosphere microbial communities from salt marsh grasses in Alabama, United States - S0-2_050615r3r5 | ecosystem: Host-associated > Plants > Roots > Rhizosphere | place: USA: Alabama | collected... | reverse complement strand
GACGACCGTCGCATCGCCGAGCTCCGAGGGCGCCGTGTACTGCAGGTGGTCGGGTCGGCGCGGCCCCAGGCCGGCCACCTCCGGAACGACGCGACCGCCGCCCCGGCCGGTCGGTGCCCCCGCGTGCGCCGGCACCTCCTCGACGGCCTCGACCTCGTCGGCGGCTTCGACCTCGGCCAGGTCGGGGACCGCAGCGGCAGCCGCCATCAGGTCCGGGACCACCCCTCGGGCGTCGCCCGCGCCCAAGGTGATCTCCTCGGCCGGCTCCGGCTCGGTGCTGACCGACACCTCGAGGTTGAACAACAGGCCGACCGACTCCTCCTTGATCGAGTCCATCATGGCGTTGAACAGGTCGAAGCCCTCGCGCTGGTACTCCACCAGCGGATCGCGCTGCGCCATGGCGCGCAGGCCGATGCCGTCGCGCAGGTAGTCCATCTCGTAGAGGTGCTCGCGCCACTTGCGGTCGAGCACCGAGAGGATCACGCGGCGCTCGAGCTCGCGCATGGTCTCCGAGCCGAGCTCCTCCTCGCGGGCCTCGTAGGCGGCCCGGGCGTCAGCGAGGATCTCCTCGCGCAGGTAGTCGCGGGACACGCCGCCGCGCCCGCCGGAGTGCTGCTCGATCTCCTCGACCGTGACCGCGATCGGGTACAGCGTGCGCAGCGCCCGCCAGAGCTCGTCGAGGTCCCACTGCTCCGGGTAGCCCTCCGCGGTGGCCGCGTTGACGTACCCGCTGATCGTGTCGGCCAGGAAGTGTTGCACCTGCTCGTGGATGTCCTCGCCCTCGAGCACGCGTCGGCGCTCGCCATAGATGACCAGGCGCTGGCGGTTCATGACGTCGTCGTACTTCAGGACGTCCTTGCGGATCTCGAAGTGCTGCGCCTCGACCTGCGTCTGGGCCGAGCGGATGGCATTGGTGACCATCTTCGACTCGATCGGCTGCTCATCCGGCACGTTGGCGCGACGGAGGAACGCGTCGACCATGTCGGCCTTGAACAGCCGCATCAGGTCGTCCTGCAGCGACAGGTAGAACCGCGACGCGCCCGGGTCGCCCTGACGGCCGGACCGGCCGCGCAGCTGGTTGTCGATGCGCCGGGCCTCGTGGCGCTCGGTCGCCAGGACGTACAGGCCGCCGAGATCCGTCACCTCGACGTGCTCGGCGGAGAACGCCTCCTGCGCGGCGTGCAGCGCGCCCGACCAGGCCGCCTCGTACTCCTCGGGCGTCTCGCTGGGAGTCAGCCCCTGCTGCTGCAGCGACAGGTCGGCGAGGAACTCCGCGTTGCCGCCCAGGATGATGTCCGTGCCGCGGCCGGCCATGTTCGTCGCGACGGTGACCGCGCCCTTGCGCCCGGCCTGGGCGATGATCGCGGCCTCCTTGTCGTGGTACTTCGCGTTGAGGACCTGGTGGGGGATGCCCTGCTTGCGCAGCATCGTGGACAGCTTCTCGCTCTTCTCGACGCTGACCGTGCCCACGAGGATCGGCTGGCCCAGGGAGTGGCGCTCGGCGATGTCGGTCACGACCGCGCCCCACTTGGCGTCCTCGGTCCGGTAGACGAGGTCGGGCAGGTCGGCGCGGATCATCGGCTTGTTCGTCGGGATCGGCACAACGCCGAGCTTGTAGATCTTGTTGAACTCGTTGGCCTCGGTCATGGCCGTGCCGGTCATGCCTGCGAGCTTCGTGTACAGGCGGAAGAAGTTCTGCAGGGTGACCGTGGCCAGCGTCTGGTTCTCCGCCTTGACCTCGACGCCCTCCTTGGCCTCGATCGCCTGGTGCAGGCCCTCGTTGTAGCGCCGACCGGCCAGCATCCGGCCGGTGTGCTCGTCGACGATCATGACCTCGCCGTTCATGACCACGTAGTCGCGGTCGCGCTTGAACAGCTCCTTGGCCCGGATCGCGTTGTTGAGGTACCCGACCAGGCGCGTGTTGACCGGCTCGTACAGGTTGTCGATGCCCAGCCAGTCCTCGGTGCGAGCGATGCCGTCCTCGAGGATGCCGACGGTGCGCTTCTTCTCGTCGACCTCGTAGTCCACGTCGATGCGCAGGCGCAGGGCGAGCTTGGCCATCTCCTGGTACCACTTGTCGGCCTCGTCGGCCGGGCCCGAGATGATCAGCGGGGTGCGGGCCTCGTCGATGAGGATCGAGTCGACCTCGTCGACGATGGCGTAGTGGTGGCCGCGCTGGACCATCTCCTCCTTCGACCACGCCATGTTGTCGCGCAGGTAGTCGAAGCCGAACTCGTTGTTGGTGCCGTAGGTGATGTCAGCGGCGTACTGGGTGCGCCGCTCCGCGGGCGCCATCCGGGCCAGGATGACGCCGACCTTCAGCCCCAGGAAGCGGTGGACGCGACCCATGTTCTCGGCGTCGCGGTGGGCGAGGTAGTCGTTCACCGTGACGATGTGCACGCCCTCGCCGCCGAGCGCGTTGAGGTAGGCCGGGAGGGTGGAGACCAGCGTCTTGCCCTCGCCGGTCTTCATCTCGGCGATGTTGCCCAGGTGCAGCGCCCCGCCGCCCATGATCTGCACGTCGTAGTGGCGCTGGCCCAGGGTGCGCTTGGCCGCCTCCCGCACGGTGGCGAACGCCTCGGGCAGCAGGTCGTCGAGCGTCTCCCCGGCCGCGAGCCGCTCGCGATAGACGGGCGTGAGTGCCTTGAGCTCGTCGTCGGACATCGCCTCGAACGCGGGCTCCAGCGCGTTGACCTGCCGGGTCAGCGCCTCGAGCTTGCGCAGTGTCCGGCCCTCGCCGGCGCGCAGGATCTTGTCGATGATGGCCACGCAGGCCCCTCTCGTGCGTCTCGGGTGCTCGGGTCCCCACGGGCGGGACCACGTCGACACCCCATGGTAGTCGCCCGGCGTGCCAGCCACCGCCGAGCGCGGACGGGCTCACGGGACCAGGTCCACCAGCCCCCGGCGCACCGCAATGGTGACCGCATCCGTCCGGTTGGCGGCGCCCAGCTTTCGCAGCAGCGCGTGGACGTGGTTGCGCACAGTGTGGGCGCTGATCCCCAGGCGGGACCCGATGCTGGCGTTGGAGCCGCCGGCCGCGAGGGCGCGAAGCACGTCGAACTCCCGTCGGGTGAGGGCGTCCGGGGGTGCCGACCCCGCAGCGACCTCCTCGCGCAGCACCGAGGCGACCGGTCCCGCCAGCCAGGTCTGGCCACGCAGCGCCGCGGACACGGCCGCACCGAGCTCCTCCGCCGAGCACCGCCGGTGCACGATCGCCAGCGCCCCGGCGTCGAGGGCGTCCGACAGCCCGACCGGCCGAACCCGGTCGACGACCAGGACGATCGCCAGGCCCGGGCTCGTGCCACGGACCCGGGCCACGAGGTCACCGGCGTACGGGCCGCGCCCGAGCCGGCTGTCGACCAGGACTGCGCCGACGTCGTGCACCGCCTCGTCGAGGTCGGCCGGCTCGACGGCCCGCACGTGGAGGCCTGACCCGCCCAGCACCGCCGCCACCCCGGCTGCGAAGACGGGTTCGGAGTCCGCCACCAGCACGTGGACAGCCGCGGGCATCACATCCGGGTCCCGGACCCGCGGCTCGGCGTGCCACCTGGCACTAGTCGGTGCCCCCCTCGAGGCGGATCAGGCCGTAGTCGAAGCCACGGCGCCGGTAGAGCACCGACGGAGCACCCGAGTCGAGGTCGTGGAACAGGTAGAAGTCGTGGCCGACGAGCTCCATGGACTCCACGGCCTGGGCCACCGTCATGGGCTTGGCGTCGTGCTCCTTGAGGCGGACGACGATCGGGCCCTCCTCCCAGACCGTGCCATCGTCGTGCTCATCGCCGGCCTCGGACTCCGCATCGGGCTCCTCGGCCAGGGCGGGCGCCCCGGACGGGACGACGAGAACCTTCTCCGCCCGGTGCTTGCTCCGCTTGTCCGAGGCGCGCCGCAGGCGCTCCTCGAGGCGGGCCAGGGCCACGTCCGTCGCCGCGTACTTGTCCTGGGCATGGGCCTCGGCGCGGATCACGGGCCCGGTCCCGACGCACGTGAGCTCGACCTCGAAGGCGCGATCCGCCTGCCGCGGGTTGGGCTCGTAGGAGACCTCGACGTCGATGTGGCTGATCGGAAGCCCGAACCGGTCGGCCTTGCTCAGCTTGCCCGTCACGTGGCTGCGGAACCGATCCGACACATCGAGATGACGACCCCTGACGACGATGTCCACGTGACCTCCGATGGTTGGCCGACGAGCCCTGCGCGCCGGGCGGGTGGCTGGTGCCTGCTGAGTCCCACGCTAGTCCCGAGACCGCACCCACGCGAGGTGCGGGGTCGGCGCCGCCCACGCCACCGCGGCGGCGATCGGGGTCCGTCCGGTGGCCGCCTGCAGCGCACGCGACGCCTCCGCCAGCGTGGCTCCCGTGGTGGTCACGTCGTCGACCAGCACGAGCAGTCCCGCGGGGACCGGTCCGGCCGCCAGCGTGCCCGCCACGTTGGCCCGCCGCTGGCGCCGGGTCAGGCCCACCTGATCGTGACTGGCCCGCACGTGGCGCAGCGCTGCGCACCGGTGGGCCGGGACTCCCCGGGCGCGCAGCAGGCTCGCCGCCCGACCTGCCAGGACCTGCATGTGGTCGGCCGCCCGGCGCCGCCTCGCCTCCCGGCGGGCCGGGACCGGAACCAGCCAGACCGGCGCGGCGCCCGACGCTGCCCCGGGGAGCCCCGCGCAGCGCGCCTCGACGAGCACGTCGAGCACCGCGGCCGCAAGCAGTCCCGACAGCGGACCTGCCAGACCGCGGGCACCCGAGTCCTTGAACGACCGGACCGCGCGGCCGGCGGGGCCCTCGTACTCGGTGGCGGCCCGGCACAGGAGGTCCCCGGGCACCGCGACGCAGCGGCCCCCGACCTCGGCGGCGCAGGCCGGGCACCAGGCGCGGCCCGGCCGGCCACAGCCTGCGCACTGCTGCGGGACGACCAGGTCGAGGGCGGCGCGTCCGACCTCCTGCAGCCAGTCCGCTGCGACGCCCTGGGTCATCCGGGGTAGGCCACCGAGGTGCCCGTGCCCTGGTCGCGCCACTGCAGGCCGACGTTGCCGAACACCGACCCCGCCCGCGTGGCGACCAGGGTCAGGGCGGCAGGGGCCGCCGCCAGGTCCAGTGGCAGGGCCGGCGCGCCCAGCGGCAGGACCTGGCCGTTGCCCAGGGTCAGCCGGAGGACCTGGCGGCTGCCCCCGGCCTGCTTGCCGAGGACGTCGAGGCTGCTGGCATCGTGCCAGGCCAGGGCGGTGGCCCCGGCCACCGTGGTGTCCACCCGGTGCACCGAGACGATGGCGGGCCCGTCCTCGTCGTCGGAGATGACGCCGACGTTGACTGTGCCTCCGGCGACCAGGGCGACGCGGGCACCGTCGCGGGCCAGTCGCAGCGCGGTGATCCGACCCAGGTCCTGGCCGCTGACCTCGACCGGCTCGGCCCGCCCGCCGATGCCCACTCGCTGCACCCGTCCGTCGTCGAGCACCCACGGGCGGCCGTCGACGTCGAAGCTGATGTCACCGATCCGGCCGGTGTCGAGCCGGCGCGCCGTGCTGGTCCGATCCAGCGGCAGCAGCCACAGCCCCGCCCCTCCTGCCACACCCGCAGCCGCCCGGCGCTGGTCGAGGGAGACCGCCAGCCCCGCCAGCGGCTCCTCCACCTCCGCGGGCAGGGTGACCTGCGTCCTGGCCTGCGGGGTTGTTCGCACCACGGTGGTGCCGTCGAGCACGTAGCTCGGGGGAGACTGCACGCCCGAGGTCCCCACGGACAGGGCATCGGGAGCCATCGCGCGCCAGGTCTCGCGGGTCATGTCCAGCGCTGAGCCGGGCACCTCGAACGGCTCCCCCGCTGAGCTCAGCCGGACCGTGGTGACGTCCGGCAGCTGGGTCAGCGTCCAGGTCAGCTGCGCGGCGAGGTCGCGGCGCTGCTCCTGGGTGGCCGACAGCGCCTGGTCGGAGAGCTCGACATCGGCCACGCCATCCCGGACCGGTACTGCGCCCAGCGCAAGGGTCGTGCCTGCCGGTACCCCCGTGCGCACTCCGGGCGAGAGCCATTCCGACGGCCCCGCCAGCACCAGCTCGGCCAGCGTGGTCGGCAGGCTCGCACCCACCACCGGGATCAACCGGCCGTCCGGCACGAGCACGGTGCTGCGCGCGCTCGGGAAGTAGGTCTCGTAGAGGCGGTAGGCCCGGCGCAGGTCGGTGGCGCTGATGAAGATCCCCGGCGGCGGGTCCACGATCCGCCACTCCGTGGCGTCTGCACCGCCACCCTCGGGCACCTTCTCGAGCGTGAAGGTCAGCGTCGTCGGCTCCGCCGGCTCGACCACCTCCAGCGTCCCGACGGGCAGGAGCCGACCAAGCACCGAGACGTCGACGCGCACCGTGCCGTTGCTCGGGCTCACCCGCAGCGAGGTGGCGGAGAACACGGTCGTGCCCGCCTGCGGATCCCACTGCGCCGACCCAGCGTCGGTCAGGTACCGCCGGGCGATGGCGTGGTCCTGCTCGAGGCTGGCGTTGGCCTCCAGGAAGCCCCGCACGATCTCCGCGGGTTCGGCGCCCTGGCTCGGCGGCGCGGCGATCACGCGGATGAACTGGGTGGACTCCGCTGAATCCACCACCGGTCCCTGCTCGATCGGCCCGGTGGTCGGCACCGTGGAGCACCCGGCCAGCGCGGCGGCAAGCAGCGCGGCCAGGAGGGCCACCACGCCGATCGGCCGGTGGGCGTCCGCACGTGCGGCGGTGCTCATCCGGCCATCACCTCCGCCCGGCGGTCCGTCGGCTCCAGCGGGAGGCGCAGGGTGAACGTGGCGCCCTCACCGGGCGTCCCCTGCGCGGTCAACGTCCCGCCGTGCGCCCGCGCATCACCCAGGGCGATGGACAGCCCGAGACCGGTGCCCCCGATCCTGCGCACGCGCGACGGATCAGCCCGCCAGAACCGGGTGAAGACACTGGCCAGCTCCTCCCGGCTCAGCCCGATCCCCTGGTCGGTCACCGCGAGCAGCGCAGTGCCCTGCTCGCAGCTGAGCTCGACGACGACCGGCTTGCCCTCGCCGTGCTCGAGCGCGTTGGACAGCAGGTTGGCCAGGATCCGCTCGATCCGCAGGCTGTCGCACTGCGCGATCATGTGCGCGGCGCCCATGACCTCGACGCGGCAGCCCGTCTCGGCGGCCAGCGGCAGCATGGAGGCGACCACCCGATCGACGAGCGTGCGCAGGTCCACCTCCTGGTAGTCCAGCTGCACCGACCCGGAGTCCTGCCGGGAGGTCTCGAGCAGGTCAGCGAGCAGCGCCTCAAACCGGTTGAGCTGGTTCTGCAGCAGCTCAACGGCCCGAGCCTCAGCCGGCGGAAGGGCCCGGCGGCGGTCGTGCAGCAGGTCGGCAGCCATCCGGACGGTGGTCATGGGGGTGCGCAACTCGTGGGAGACGTCGGCTACGAAGCGCTGCTGCACCTTCGACATCTGCTCCATCTCGCGGATCTGGCCCTGCAGCGTGCCGGCCATCTCGTTGAAGCTCATGGCCAGCTGGGCCAGGTCGTCCTCGCCCCGAACCCGCATCCGCGCATCAAGGTGGCCGAGGGAGAACCGACGGGCGGTCCGGGCCGCCTCATGGACCGGCGTGACCAGCCAGTAGGTCACGGCCGCGGCCAGCAGGGCCAGACCAAGGATGATGAGCAGGCCGACGACGACCGTCGAGTTGCGGACCAGAGTGAGGGTCTCCTGCTCCTGAACCAGAGGGAACAACTGGTAGAGCTCGTACGGGCCGACACCGCGCACCACCAGCGGGGCGCCCACGACGAACCCTGGCGCGGTCCGGCCATCGGTGTACCGGATCGTGGTGTAGGCCCAGGCTTGACGCTGCTCCCCGGCGACGATCTGGCGCATCCGCTCCGGGACGCTGCTCTCGGAGACCAGGTTGGTGCCCCGCTCCGGGGTCGCGCCGAGGCCGCGCGGCTCGGAGGAGAGCATCAGGATCTCGAACAGGCCGGCCTGCGCGCCCCTGGCGCCCATCGCGGCGACCACGGAGTCGATACGACGGGACGCCGGGACCTCAGAGCCCTGTGTGCTGGTGGCATCGAGCAGGCGCTGGGCCTCGCTGCGCGCTGCGGTCGCCTCTGCCAGCGCGCTGGCCTTCTTCGCACCGAGCACACCCGAGGAGATGTTGCCGAGGAGGGCCGGCACCAGGAGCACGATGATGACGGTCGAGCCCAGGACGGTGCCGGCCACCACCCGGAAGCGCAGGGAGCGGCGCCACCGGCCGGCGAGCCGACCGGCTTGCGCGTGCAGCCTGCCCCACATCACGGGGGTCCGGCGCGGTACCCGACGCCCCGCACCGTGACGATCACCTCCGGGTTCTCCGGATCGAGCTCCACCTTGCCGCGCAGGCGCTGCACGTGGACGTTCACCAGTCGCGTGTCTCCGGCGTGCTGGTAGCCCCACACGTCTGCCAGGAGCTGCTCGCGGGAGAACACGAAGCCGGGTCGGGCGGCCAGCGTGGCCAGCAGGTCGAACTCGAGGGGGGTGACGCTGATCGGGACGCCGTCGCGGCTCACGGCATGGCCACCGACATCGATCGTCAGCGACCCGATCGAGAGCACCTCGTTGGCGGTCTCCCCCAGGCGTCGGAGCCGGGCCTGGATCCGGGCGACCAGCTCCTTGGGCTTGAACGGCTTGACGATGTAGTCGTCGGCACCGGCCTGGAGGCCCTCGACGATGTCGAGGGTGTCGCCGCGCGCCGTGAGCATGACGATCGGGACGTTGGACTCGGCCCGCAGCGCCCGGCACACCGCGAGGCCGTCCATCCCGGGCAGCATGAGGTCGAGCAGCACGAGGTCCGGCGCCTCGCGCCGGAACGCGGGGACCGCATCTCGGCCGTTGTAGCAGAACACGGACTCCAGGCCCTCGCTGCGAAGCACGATCCCGAGCATCTCGACGAGGTCGGTGTCGTCGTCGACGACCAGCACGCGCGCACTCACGCGGCCCATGGTCGCACCTGCCCGGTGGGACTTGCCACAGACCGTCCACATGGGACTATCGGGGCATGGCGCAGCAACCCCCCGCCGAGGGCCCCGATCGGGCGAGCGGCTGGGCCCCACCGTCGGGCTGGTCACCCGAGCAGCCTCCGACGTGGCCGGCCCCCCCGGCGGGCCAGGGGACGCCGCCCGGATACCCCCCCGCTGGATACCCCCCAGCTGGATACCCGCCACCGGGATACCCGCCGCCCGGATACCCCCCAGCTGCGTATCCGCCGCCCGGGTACCCGGCCCCGCAGGGCCATCCCCCGCCGCCGGGCCCGCCCGGCGCCCCGCCCCCATGGGGTCCGCATGGCTGGATGCCCCCACCACAGGCACCGAAGCCCGGCATCGTGCCGCTGCGGCCGCTCGGCATCGGCGAGCTGCTCGACGGGGCGCTCGGCCTCATCCGGAGCAACCCCCGCACGGTGCTCGGACTCGCGGCCGCCATATCGGCCATCTCCGCGCTCGTCCAGACCGTGGGCATCTGGGGCGCCCTGCGCGCCCTGGATGCTCCGACCACCCTTGTGACCGAGTCGTCGGTCGACGTGGGCGCCGACGTGGCGACCCTCGTGGCTGCCAGCGTCGCGCAGCTCGTCCCCGCCCTGGTGGCTGCCTTCCTGCAGGTCCTGGCCAGCGGCCTGTTCATCGTGCTGGTCGCCGCCGCCGTCCTGGGTCGCCAGCTCGATGCCAGCCAGACCTGGCAGCTGCTCCGGCCACGGCTGCCCGCCCTGATCGGCCTGACGCTCCTGCTCGGCGTCGGGTTCCTGGTGGCCTTCGCGCTGCTCGTCGGAGCCGCCGTGGCGCTCGTGCTCACGATCGGCGACTGGGGGGTCCTGCCGGCCGTGGTGATCGGCGTGGCTGGCGCGATCCTGCTGGTCCACGCGTACGTCCGCCTGGCGGTGTCGTCCCCCGCGCTGGTGATCGAGGGCCTCGGTCCGATGGCCGCGCTGCGCAGGTCGTGGCGGCTGGTGCGGGGCTCCTGGTGGCGGGTCCTGGGGATCCTGCTGCTCTCCGCGATCATCACCAACCTGCTGACGACCGTCGTCAGCGTGCCGATCACCCTGGCCGCCTCGCTGGTGACTGGGCTGAGCGACTCGCTGCTGCCGACCGTGCTTGCCGCAGGCCTGGCAACGCTGGTCGCGGGCATCGTGACCCTGCCGTTCAGCGCGGCCGTCACCGGCCTGATGTACACCGACCTGCGGATGCGGCGCGAGGCCCTGGACATCCAGCTGGTCTCCGCCGGAGTCGTGCAGACCGACGATCCGCTGGCCCCCTACCGGGCGGTCCGCTGAGCGTGGCCGTCCCCCCTGCCCTCCCCGACGACGTCCCGGTGGATCTGACGCGTGAGCAGGCCCAGCGCCTGGCCCAGCTCGAACTCGCCGACCCCGCCTACCGCGCCGCGCAGCCCACGCTGCTCGAGCGGGCCGTCGCCTGGGTGGTCGACCAGGTCCAGCAGCTCGTCGACCGCGTGTCACAGGCCTCCCCCGGCGGCTGGTGGGGCGTGCTGGGGCTGGTGGTCCTGCTCGTCCTCGTCGTGGTCGTGGTGCGCTGGCGCGTGGGGCCGGTCGCCCGCGCCGGGACCCTGCGCTTCACCGTGGACCCGGGCACCAGCGCCGCCGAGCTGCGTGCGCGCGCCGAGCAGGCGGCCGCGGCCGGGGACTGGTCGCACGCGGTGGCGGAGCGCATGCGCGCCGTGGTCCGCGGCGCCCAGGAGCACGGACTGGTCGACGAGCGGCCCGGCTGGACCGCCGACGAGGTCGCTGCGGCCCTCGGGGCACGCCTGCCCGGGGCCATGCCCGACCTGGCCCGCGCGGCGCGGGTGTTCGACGACGTGCGCTACGGGGGCCGTGCCGCCGACGCCGAGTCGTACGCCGCGGTGAGCCGGGCCGACCGGGCCGCCGACCCCGCCATGCCCCGATGACCGCGCCCGCCGACCCCCGCACCGGTGCCTGGGACACGACGGCGGGCGACCGCCTCCGCCGGTGGCGGCCCACCCGCGGCGGGATCCTGGTCGCAGCACTGCTCCTGCTGGCGCTGACGGTGCTGGCGATCGCCGCACCGCGCCGCACCGGGTACCTGGACCCGGCTGCCGTCGACCCGTCCGGCTCACGCGCGGTCGCATCCGTGCTGCGCGACCTCGGGGTGACCGTCACTGACGTCCGCACCACCGCTGACGTGACGGCGAACGCCCGAGCCGCCACGGTCCTGGTCGCGATCCCGGGCCTGCTCACCACCGGCATGGTCGGCGAGCTGCTCGACGCCGGCCCACGCCGGGTCGTGCTGGTCGACGCCCTGCCCTCGGACCCGTCCGCGCAGAGGTTGGCCGCCGGGGTCGAGCTGGCCGAACCGGTCGGCGCCGATCCCCGCCCGCCGGGCTGCGACCTGCGGGCCGCCACTCGCGCGGGAACCGCGGTCCTGCCCGGCATCTCCTACGACGCGAAGGCGTGGCCGGGGGCCGCGCTCTGCTACAGCGGGCCGGGGGCTGCGACGCTGGTCGTGCTGCCGGCGCGGGACGGTCGCCCCGAGGTGGTCCTGCTGGGCAGCGGCCACCCGCTGACCAATGACGGGTTCGACGAGGAGGGCAACGCCGCCCTGTCGCTGGACCTGCTCGGGGCCGACCCGCAGCTGGTCTGGTGGCGCCCGAGTGCCGCGGATCCCGCCCTGGCCGAGCAGGACGGGTCACTCGCTGACCTGCTGCCGCCGTGGGTCGTGCCCGCGCTGGTGCAGCTGGGGATCGCAACCCTCCTGGTCGTGTGGTGGCGGGGCCGGCGCCTCGGCCCGCTGGTCGTCGAGCCGCTGCCGGTGGTCATCCCCGCCGGCGAGACCACCGAGGGGCACGCCCGGCTGCTGCACGCCCAGCGCGCGCGGGGAGAGGCGGCGACCCACCTGCGCGCGTCCGCACGGGAGCGCCTGCGCAGACGCCTGGGCCTGCCCCTCGGCTGCGCAGCCACGGACCTGGTCGGGGCCGCCGCGGGGCGGTCGGGGCGCCCGCCCGAGGGGGTCGGCGACCTGCTGTACGGTCCTGAGCCACCGGACGACGCCGGGCTGGTGGCACTCGGCCCTGACCTCGAGGCACTGATCACGGAGGTGGGTGGGGCATGAACGAGACGGATCCCCGGGATGCGCTGATCGCCCTGCGGGCCGAGGTCGGCAAGGCGGTCGTCGGCCAGGACGCCGCAGTCACCGGCCTGGTGATCGCCCTGCTCTGCCGCGGGCACGTGCTTCTGGAGGGGGTGCCCGGGACCGCGAAGACCCTCATGGTCCGCGCCATGGCCGCCAGCCTGTCCCTGGACCACGCACGGGTGCAGTTCACTCCCGACCTCATGCCCGGCGACGTCACCGGCTCGCTGGTCTACGACAACCGGACCGCCGCGTTCTCGTTCCGGCCCGGCCCGGTGTTCACGAACCTGCTGCTGGCCGACGAGATCAACCGGACCCCGCCGAAGACCCAGGCCTCCCTGCTGGAGGTCATGGAGGAGGGCCAGGTCAGCGTCGAGGGCCGGCCCCGACCGCTGCCCGACCCGTTCCTCGTGGCGGCGACCCAGAACCCCATCGAGTACGAGGGGACCTACCCGCTCCCCGAGGCACAGCTGGACCGCTTCCTGCTGAAGCTGACCGTCCCGCTGCCGGACCGGGACTCCGAGTACAGGATCCTCACGCGGCACATGGCCGGGTTCGACCCGCACGACCTCGCCGCCGCGGGCGTCGGGCCGGTTGCCTCGGCCGACGACCTCACCCGTGCGCGCGAGGCGGTCGGCCGGGTGGCCGTGGCCCCCGAGGTCACCGCCTACGTCGTCGACCTCGTCCGCGCCACGCGGTCGCTCCCCTCCGCCCAGCTGGGGGTGTCGCCGCGCGGGGCCATCGCCCTGCTGCGCACGGGCCGGGCCTGGGCCTGGCTTGCCGGCCGCGACTACGTGACCCCGGACGACGTCAAGGCGCTCGCGCGCCCCGCCCTGCGCCACCGGATCTCGGTGCGCCCCGAGGCGGAGCTCGAGGGCATCACGGCGGACACCATCATCGACACCGTGCTGGGCAGCCTCCCGGTCCCGCGCTGACCCGGGACGGCCGTGATGGTGCTCACCAGTCGTGCCGCGCTGCTGGCCCTGCTCGGGGTAGCCGCGGTGGGCGTGCTCGTCGGGCTCGGCACCACGCCGGTCGTCGCCCTGCTGGCCGTCAACCTCGCTGTGGCCGCCCCGATCGGCTGGGACGTCCTGCGCGCAGCACCACCCCGGGACCTCGCACTGGCACGGTCGGGCGACGAGCGCGTCCGGCTCGGCGAGACCGCCCAGCTGGCCCTGACCGTCCGGAACACGGGATCGCGGCGCTGGCGCGGCATTCTCCGGGATGCCTGGGCGCCCACCGCGGGTGCCGGGATCGGCGATACCGGGGCCGACCGGGTCGCCCTGGACCTGCCGCCGGGCGGGTCCGTGTCCATCACGGTGCGCGTGCACCCGACGCGGCGCGGCGACCGCCCCACCGACCGGGTCACGCTGCGCCCGCTCGGCCCGCTCGGGCTGGCCGGGCGGCAGCGCAGCGTGCGCGTCGA
>Ga0316576_10001235_pt1 | contig 13524 bp, 13 predicted proteins | sample S0NA_FD_203075 | JGI IMG/M metagenome (GOLD analysis project Ga0316576, IMG submission 203075) | Rhizosphere microbial communities from salt marsh grasses in Alabama, United States - S0-2_050615r3r5 | ecosystem: Host-associated > Plants > Roots > Rhizosphere | place: USA: Alabama | collected... | reverse complement strand
GAGGCTGAGGTGGAGAGTGTCGGCGATTTCCCGGGAAATTTTCCCCTCGGCATACAACTGCAGGATTTCCCGTTCCCTAGGGGTCAACACCGAAAAGGCCGAGGTGTCGCCGGTGGCTGCTTTGAAGTCCTCCACCACCATTTCGGTAACGCCTGGACTTAAATACACCTGATGGCTTTGGACGGCGCGGATGGCCTGGACTAATTCCTGGGAAGCGCAATACTTGAGGAGGTAGCCCGAAGCCCCGGCCTGCAACATGCCTCGGACAAAGTGCTTGTCCGCCATCATGGAAAGGGCGATGACCTTCACCCCGGGAACTTCCTCGACGATTTGGCGGGTGGCCTCGATGCCGTTCAACTCCGGCATGGCGATGTCGATGATCACCATGTCGGGCTTGAGTTCTTTAGCCAAACGCAACGCGGTGCGCCCGTCTCCTGCTTCACCCACCACGGTCATGCCGGCCTTTTCCAAAAGCGTCACCAGGCCTTCCCGGAGAATCTGGTGGTCATCGGCCACAAGAATTCGTACCTTCATGAGGCGGCTACCCCGGAAGCATTGATTTGCAGAGGCACTGACAAGACGACCTCGGTGCCCGTCCCCGGTTCGGATTTTACTTCCAAATTGCCGCCCAGGGGCCGTAAGCGCTCTTTTATACTGAACAAACCGAACCCGCCCCCCTTGCCTTGAGAGTAGCGGTGAACCAGGGGGTTGAAGCCTACCCCGTCATCCTCCACCCCCAGGTGCAGGAGATTTTGCTCACGCCACATGGAGATTTTGAGACTGTGGGCCTGGGCATGCTTGACCACATTGACCAGGAGCTCTTGCGCCGCCTGAAAGAGGAGAACTTTCACGTTTTCATCCACAGGTTTGGGTTGACGGTCGGTTTCAAAGTAGGTCAGTAAACCGTGCTGCTGAGAGAATTGGTCGGCGAGACATTCCAGCGCCGCTTCCAGACCTAATTCATATAATATCGGCGGGCTGATCTTAAAGGTCAATGACTGGGTTTCCTTGATGGTTTGCTCCAGCAGGCGGACCAGGTAGTCCACCTCATCCACCGATCGCGCTAAACCAGCCTCTGCCAGGGAAGTGCGCATTTCCTCCAGCTTGATGTGGCTCAGGGCCAGGTTTTGCCCGATCTGGTCATGGAGATGCACCGCCAGACGCCGGCGTTCCCGTTCTTCGGCCAGAGTTAGTTGGGAAGCCAGGGACCGGAGGTCGGCCTGATAGGAGGCCAACTGCTCTTCGGCTTTTTTACGCTGCAGCACTTCCCGATTCAAAAGATAGAGCACCAAAAGAAGGATGGAAAAGGTCAGGAAGCCTCCCAGGGAGAGGGCCACCAACCAATATTTTACCTTTTCTTTTTGCCGGGCCCATTGCGGGTCCAATTGACTTTTTTCGATATTCTCCATTTTGTCAAAAATCTTACGAATATCATCTTGGACCTTGTTGCCCTCCCGATTAATCTCGGAGTACTGCTTTTCTTCGAAGCCTTTCTCACGACGAAGAGCGATGGCTTGGTCAAACAAGGCCAACCTCTTATCGGTGAGCGGCTTAAGATTATCCAAAAGCTTCAGCTGTTCTGGTTCATTCTCTGTAAGGTACCGAGTTTCTTTAAATAACTGTTTTATTTCCCGGGTTATTACCGGATAGGCCTTCAGTTGCTTCTCGTCTCCGGTGATAATGAAGCCCCGCACCACGGCTTCAGCTTCGGCCAAGTTGTTCTGTAAATCATAAATCAAGGATAAAACGGCATGGGTATGGGCGACCCGATCCAGATTGATCCGGAGCTCTTCCTGGTAGGTAAAGAGATACCCGGCAATCACAAAAAGCAGGGCCATGCTGACCCAGGCCGCAAACAGTTTCTTTCCCATGGTAAACACAATTATACCGTGACCAGGACGAAAAAGGGTATCTATAACTATGATGAGACAGGGGGCTGGTTTTTTGGCGGGTATGGAAGAATTCTTTTGAGGGGAATGCCGGGGGAAAAAGGCCTACCTCCCCTCAAACAACACTCACCTAGACCGGGGAAACAGGCATCTTGCCTGTTCATGCACAGGCTGGAAGCCTGTGCTCCCGCTTATTCTTTAGGTTGCTTATGAGCCCGGCTCTCTCGAGAACTGGAAAATTTCGGTGGGGCGGGTCTCCGCTCCTGCCAGGAATGGGCGGCCAGAGACGACCGCCCCAACAGAATATGGCCTCTGAAGAAACTTTTCAAGACAGTCTCAAAAGAAAAGCAGCAAATAACCGGAAGCCAGGATAACGGTAATTATCATAGGGATAAAACACGCCTTCATATAATAAAGGAAGGAAATATGGTAGCCGGATTTTTCGGCCAAACCCACGGTGACCACGTTGGCCGAGGCCCCGATCATGGTGCCGTTGCCGCCGAAACAGGCCCCCAGGGCCAAGGCCCACCACAGCACCCCGCTTTCCGCCCCGGGAATATTGGTGTTCAAAAAGGCAACGATGGGCAGCATGGTGGCCGTGAACGGAATATTATCCACCGCGGCGGAGGCCAGGGCCGAGACCCAGAGAATCATGAGCACTGCCACCGACAGATTTCCTCTGGAGACCTGAGCCACCCATTCGGCGATGGTCTGGATTAAGCCGGTTTCTTCGGCGGCTGCCACCACGATGAACAGGGCCATGAAAAACACCAGGGTGGGCCATTCCACTTCGTGCTCCAGCATTTCCACGATATCCACCCGGGAAAACACCAGCAGCAGCATGGCCCCGGTGAGGGCGGCGATGGAAGGCTCCATGTGCAAGACGCCGTGAATGATAAACAGGAAGATGGTAAACGACAAAAACCCGAGACAAAAAAGCAACAGTTTTTTATCGGTAATCTGGTATTCGGTTTTTAAAAACTCAATGGTGCGGTTCACATCCTGAGCTTCGGCCTTAAGGTAGGCCTTTTTGTACCAGTACACATAATAAATCAAGGTCACCACCATGCAGATGACGACGATGAGGGTCAGATTCGTCACAAAATCAAGGAAGGAGAGCTTGGCGAAAGAGCCGATCAAGATATTGGGGGGGTCGCCGATCAGGGTGGCGGTGCCGCCCACGTTGGAGGCAAAGACCTCAGGAATCAAGAAGGCAATGGGGTTGACTTTCAGGGTCACCGCGATTTCTATGGTGACCGGGATGATCAGGAGCATGGTGGTGACATTGTCCAGAAAAGCCGAGGCCACGGCGGTTACCACCATCAGGATGCAGGAGAGGATAAAAACGTTCCCCCGGGCCAGGGCGTAAGATTTATAGGCCAGCCATTGAAACAGGCCGGTCTTTTTCAGGACCCCGACGATGATCATCATGCCCATGAGCAGGAAAATGACGTTCATGTCGATGGCGCCGATGGCATCCTCGAAAGAAAGGAGAAAGAACCCTTTTTCAAAGGTGCCGGCGGTGTAGGAAATAAACATCACCAGCGCGGCGCCCAACAAAGCCGCCAGGGTGCGGTGCATCCACTCCAGGGCGATGATGACATAGACCAGCAGGAGAATGCCGGTGGCCAGCCAGAAAGCGGGAGTAATTTCCTGTTTGAGGTGGAAATCCTGAGTGGCCTTGAACAGCCGGCGGCCTTCCTGGTCGACGCCTGCCGCCAAAACCTCCACCTGGGTGGGGGGCAACTCAACCCAACTGGGTTTGTGGGCCTTCACTTCCAATTTGGCTCCGGGAAAAGTGCCCGCCGGCAGAAGGAAGTCTGCAAAAAAGCTGCCTTGCTCTCCGGTCGCCAGGTGTTCCGCCTCCCCGGCCGGCTTGACCGCCCGGCCGTTGATCAAAACCTTGATATCCACTTCCTTGACGCCCCCGCCCTGGGGATTTTTCATTTTGCCGGAAAGCATCAGATGGTCCCCCGGCGCGGGCGGGGCCGCCTGGGCCCGGAAAACGGCCAGGCCACAGAGCCACGAACACAAAATTACCGTGATTATCGTAAGATGCCAAAGGGTGCGCTGCATGGCTGACTAGCTCCTAGAGATTCACCCAAACCTAAATTTGTGAATTAATACACTTTGACCTTTTGGTTGTCAAAGTTAATCCGACAAGATAAGTTTCGAAGAAGCTCGGCTTTTTAACAATCAGGCGGTATGGCCTTTGCAAAAATATCGAATATATTCAGGAGCCTGTCATGCCCCATAAGACAAAAGTACGGGAAGTGATGATTCCCCTTAAAAAGTATCCCCATATACCCCAATGGTTCACTCTCCGCCAGGCGGTGGCCATCGTCCGGGAGTCGGCCTTCGAATGCGCCGGTGCTTTCGAGCCCCGGACCGTGCTGGTTTTCGATGAAAAACACCACCTGGTGGGCATCTTGACTTTGAGGGATCTGTTAAAGGGACTGGAGCCAGGATTTTATCGGGAGCGGCAAATGATCTTATCGGATCCCTCCATCAAGATCGACGAAGGGGCCTTGTTGGGCCCAGGTATGAAGACCCAGGCGGAAAAACCGGTAAGTGAGGTCATGAGCCCCGTCAAGGTCTCCGTTAAAGCGGATGATTCTCTGGTCAAGGCCATTTTTTTGATGGTGAATGACAAGGTCGGGATGATGCCGGTTTTGGAAGAAGATAAGGTGGTGGGCATGGTGCGACTGACGGATTTATTCCTGCAGGTTTCCCAAGCCATTTTGGAGCAGATAGACGGGGAGTTGCCGTGAGTTGAGGCGGAGAAGGGCAGGGGGCCGTCGACCCTGATTCCCGTGGCACTCTCAGCCTTCCCAGACGGTAAGGTTGCCTTCCTGGAGCAGCAGCCTTTGTCCCCCCAACCGGCGGGCCTGGGCCGGATCATGGGTGATGATAAACAGAGTCAAGGCCCGCTCTTGCTGGATCTGGTGAATACAAGCCTCGATTATTTCCGTATTGGTGTTGTCGATATGCGCGGTGGGTTCGTCCAGAAACAGCACCTCAGGGTTTAGGACTAAGGCCCGGGCCATCCCCAGGCGCATGGTCTCCCCGCTGGACAGGGTGGTGGCCGGCTGATGGGCTTTGTGGGCCAAACCCACTTGAGAGAGCACCTCGGTGACCCGTTCCTGACGGAGCTTCCGGTTTTCACCCCGGATTTTCAAGCCGTAGGCCACATTGGCGAAAACGCTGCGGTTGAAAACCCCCACCCGGGGAAAAACCATGGTGATTTGTCTTCTCAGGTTAATATCCGGAGCCATCGGCGTTGTCCCCCGCCAATATCTGACCTCACCCCGGTCAGGTTCCTCCAGGAGCGCGGCGATGCGGAACAGGGTGGATTTGCCGCAGCCGTTGGGTCCCATAACGGTATAAGACCCGCCGGCCGGGAAAGTATAGGAGCAGTCCCGGATAACCTGGTTACCGTTGTAGGATTTGGCAATCCCCACCAGTTCCAGGGTCAATCCCATAAGCGCACCCCGGTTTCCACCCGTTTCCAGCGTTGGACTGCCCGCAGGGCGAAATTCACCAGCAGAGACAGAGTCAATAGAATCATCCCCAAAGCGATTCCCAGGTCAAAATTGCCTTTGTCCGTCTCCAGGGCAATGGTGGTGGTCATCACCCTGGTGTAATTGGCGATGTTGCCGCCCACCATGAGCACCGCGCCCACTTCGGCGGAGACCCGGCCGAAGGCAGCGATAATGGCAGCCATGATGCCGTAGCGGGCCTCCAGCACCACGGTGACGGCCTCCTGGCGGCGGGTGGCTCCCAAGGTCTGGGACGCCACCCGGATAATGGGGTCCACGCCGACGATGGCGGCATGGGACAGGGACGCCACAATGGGAAAGGCCAGGATGGTCTGAGCAATGACCATGGCCGAGGGGGTGTACAACAACGCCAGGAAACCCAGGGGACCGCTCCGGGACAGGATGAGATACAAAAAGAGCCCCACCACCACCGGAGGCAGACCCATGCCGGTGTTCAACATACCCAGAATCAGCCCCCGCAGGGGGAACCGTCGCAAGGCCAACAGGGCGCCGCAGGGAACTCCCAGGAGCGTGGCCAAAAGGAGGGCTAAACCCGACACCTGGAGGGATAAGCCGATGATCCTGACCAGTTCCGGATTGAAGGTGGTGACGAGGCGAAGGGCGCCGATGAAGCCCTGAAGGATGGTTTCCATGAAGGCCGACTACGTTAAAATCTCATGAGATTACTTGGGGGAGGGGGCAGGGGGCCACGACCCCTGCCCCCTCCCCCAGAGTTTTATTCCGAAACCATCACTTGGCATTCGGGGTAAAAAGCTGGTTGCCTTTTTTATCCTTAAAGTCACCGATGGCCTTCTGGCCTTCAGGGGAGATGAGCCAATCGATGAACACCTTGGCCTCTTTGAACTTCACCTGCTTGTGCTTCTCAGGGTTGACCGCCATGACGCCATACTGGTTATAGAGGATGGGATCGCCTTCCACCACAATGACCATATCCAGTTTATCCTTGTCCTTGGTGGCCAGCCAGGTGCCCCGGTCCGTCAGGGTGTAGCCCTGTTTTTCATTGGCGACGCGCTGGGTTTTCGCCATACCCTGGCCCACTTCCAGGTACCATTTCTGGCCTTTGGGGTCAACCCCGGCCTTTTTCCAGATCTTTAATTCTTTGGTGTTGGTGCCGGATTTGTCCCCCCGGGAGACAAAGGGTCCGCCCTTTTCGGCGATCTTTTTAAAGGCTTCGGTGGCGGACTTGGTCCCTTTGATTTTCAAGGGGTCATTGGCCGGGCCGATGATCACGAAATCATTGTACATGACATCGTGGCGATCCTTGAACCAGCCTTCTTCCACGGCCTTGAGCTCCTGGTCCTTGGCGTGGACCATGACCACATCCGCGTCGCCCCGTTTGCCGATCTCGATGGCGGCGCCGGTGCCCACCGCGACTACGTCTACTTTAATGCCCGTCTTTTTTTCGAAGATGGGGAGCAGGTAGTCGAAGAGTCCCGAGTTTTGGGTGCTGGTGGTGGAGGCGCAGCGCAGGCGGGTTTCGGCCTTGACCGAGACGGCCGTCAATACCAAAGCAACCATGGAAATAACTACTAGTGCTTTCACCATTTTTTTCCCTCCTTCTAAAAATCCCACCTACGTGGTGAGGTTTACTGATACTGGTTTAATGCTCGAATTTTTTGGCGTACTCCGCGTCGTTGTACAGGGGCTCCCCATACTTTTTCTTGCCATAATCCTGAATGATTTTCTGCCCTTGGGGGGAGGCGACAAAAGCAATAAATTCAACGGCCGTGGCCTGCCCCGGCGTGGCGCCTTGGGATTGGGCCAGGGCGTGGTAGGTGTTTACCAACATTTTGTCGCCTTTAAACAGTACCTTGAGGTTGGGTAAGTTTTTCTTTTCGGCCACCCAGGTGCTGCTGTCCACCATAAAATAGCCCTTCTCGACATTGGCGCGCTTGAGCGTGGCGGTCATAAAATCCTTGGTGACCACATACCAGTCGCCGGCAGGTTTGATGTCGGCTTTTTTCCAGATACTCATTTCTTTTTTGTGGGTGCCGGAATTGTCCCCCCGGGAAAAAAATTTGGCCTTGGCTCTGGCAATACGCTGATAAGCCTCCGCCGCGGTTTTGGCGTCTTTGATTTTGGCCGGATCGCTGGCGGGACCAACAATATAAAATTCATTGGAGCCGAGGAGGGTCCGGTTGGTGGCCCAGCCTTGTTGCACCGCCCTCTTTTCCGCCTTGGGGGCGTGCACCATGATCATGTCCACCTTTTTGTCTTTGAGCAACTTGAGAGACGCCCCGGAGCCGGCCTTGATCCAGACCAGGGTGGTCTTGCCGCCCATTTTCTCAGAGAAAGCCTCGCCTAAAACCTTGAGAAGCCCCAATTCGCCGGGGCTGCCGGTGGCCAAAGTAAATTTCTCCGGCCCGGTGCCATAAGTGGCGGCCATCTTTGGTTGGGCGCCAGCACCGGCGACGAGAAACAATAAGGTGATGATCAAAGCAGTTATAGTTGCTAGTTTGGCGCGCATGGCCACCTCGTGAAGAAATCGATATTCTATGGAAAGAATATCGATTTCTTAAAAAAAAATCCAGTAAATAAAGGAAAGATCACTCCGGCGGGTCTAAGGGGTCCTTGGCCGATAATTAAATATTCTTCAATGATTATTAAAGCAAACCCTCAAAAGGTTAAAAGGATGATCTCTTAAATCTAGAAGAAACTTCATCTGGAATGGGCGGCGCCGGGGTTGACACTTCACCCGGTTCTCTATTACGATGAAATAAATAATTCAGTTGATGTTCCCGTTGGAGTCCTGGCTAATCTTGTGATTGAAGATGTTCCTGCCTTTCGTGTGAGCAGCACCTGAGGTTGGCGGGTGGTTCCCACGCAGTATTTTTGCAAAAATATCTTGGCCTTAGGGCAATAATCTTGGACTAGTTAATCTTACCTCGGGGGAGGTAATATATATTTTCCAAAGGAGGGCGAGACTATGAAAAACATCTTTTGCTTTGTAATGGCCTGGCTTATAATGCTGGCGGTCCCGGTTTGGGCCAACACCGCCAGCATCGGCAAAGACAAAGTCAATGTGCGCAACGCCCCCAGTCTCAAGGCCGATGTGCTTTTCCAGGCACACCTGGGGTATCCGGTGATGGTGGAAAAGAAAAAAGGCAAATGGGTGCAGATTAAAGACTGGCAGGATAATGTCGGTTGGGTCTACGCCCCCCTGGTCAACAAAAAGGTTCACACCGCTGTCATAATGCCGGAAAAGGTTAACATCCGCAAAGGTCCCGGGAAAAAATACCGGGTGGTGGGCACGGCCGAATGTGGTGAGGTTTACAAGGTTTTCAAAAAGAAGAACGGCTGGGCCAAAGTTGGTTATTATCTGGAAAACCAGCAGGTTGGCTGGATCCGTCGGGATTTGCTGTGGGGTGAATAAGCCGAAGTGGTCGCGGGACCCGGTTGAGGGACACCGGGTTGGCGCCATTCACTCAGGGAGAAATAAAAATTAACCTTCAAAATACCGGGACCTGATTTACGTTAGGGGTTTTTTGTGTCCCGAACCTAAAAATTTCGAGGAGGATGGCCTGATGAAAAGGTTGGTATGGTTCGTGTTAACGGCCTTTCTGGCGGGTGTATTGGTAGCGGGCTGCGGCAAACCGGAAGAGCCCAAGGCCAAGAAACCAGCGGCGACCACACCGGCTCCGGAAAAGAAGGAAGCTGAGAAAAAAGCGCCGGAAAAGACGGAGCCTGAAAAGAAGGAACCGGAAAAGAAACCGGAGGCCGAGGCGCCCAAAGTTCCCAAGGCTCGCGAAGCGCAGCCTGGGGAAGCCAAGCCCGCGGCTGAGAAGCCCGGCGAGAGTCACAAATAAGCCAAGATTGTTCTCAGAAGAATTTTGAGGAGGGCAGGGGACTGCGACTCCCGGCCTTCCTCAAACTGACCTTGCCAATTTCTCTTAATATGGGGCCGGCAACCCCCGGCCTGCCCTGTAAAAATTCCCCTGTTCGCCGCTGAACCTCGCCCATGTTCCCCCCAAATAGAGCCTGAAAATCTGGCATAAGGTATGAGTTTCGGTCATTTTTTGCTTACCCGCTAAAACAACTTGAGTTTTTTTTCTAAGGTAAGGTAAGCTGATGAACATATGTCTGACTACCGGGTAATTTTGGCGGATGATCATACGCTGTTTCGCAGCGGGGTAAAGCGCATCCTGGAAGAGGTCCCCGAGATTGAGGTAATGGGAGAGGCAGCCGACGGCCTGCAACTCCTGACCTTGCTCAAGGAGATGACTCCGGACCTGGTCATCCTGGATATTTCCATGCCCAAGATGCGCGGCCTGGAGGCCATCCAGGAAATCAAGGCCTCCTATCCCCAGGTCCAGGTTCTCATCCTCACCATGCATAAAAATGCCGAGTACCTTTCCTATGCCCTCGGGGCCGGGGCCGCCGGGTTCCTCCTCAAACAAGACGCCGACCCGGAGCTGATGGAAGCCATCGCCGCCATCCGTCAGGGAAAAACTTACCTTTCCCCGGCCATTTCCGAGGTGGTGCCGGACCTGATCCGTCGCCAAAAACCGGATGGCACCCCCAAGGACCTTCTTACCCATCGGGAACGGGAGATACTCAAGTTGCTGGTTGAGGGCAAGTCCAGCCGGGAAATCGGGGAATTGCTCTACATCAGCCTCCGCACCGTGCAAAATCATCGGGCTAACATCATGAAGAAACTGAAGGTGCGTGGCATCACCGACCTCGTCAAGTACGCCGTCCACAAAGGTTATTCCTGATCAGTTTATCGCCATTTCTTTGACCCTTGCCTGAGTATTTGTACTCATAATGGATTAAGCACCCTCCGGGATATCTTTTTTTTATTTTTGTCATATATTGCCTACATATTCTGTTGAGGAACCCCTCAAGGAGGGACATGGATCTTTTTCCCTTTGCGACAAATAGAAATCTTTCCAGATCTTCCATGAAAGAATACCGGATTATCTTGGCTGAAGATCATGTGCTCTTTCGTCGCCTGGTGTGCCAAGAACTAAACAATGCGGAAGGCCTCAAGGTGGTGGGAGAGGCTAACGACGGTCAGGAGCTTCTGGCCCTACTAGAACAGGTGACCCCGGACCTGGTCATCCTGGATATTTCCATGCCCAATCTGAACGGCATTGAAGCGGCCAAACGCATCAGGGTCAGCCATCCCCACCTGAAAATACTGTTTCTCTCCATGCACAAAAACCCGGCTTATGCCCAACAAGCCAGGAAGTTAGGGGTGGCGGGTTACCTTCTGAAAGAGGAAATGGAGCAAGACCTACTGGCAGCCATTTTCCAGATTCGTTCCGGGAGGCCCTTTTTTTCCCCAATGCTGGCCCAAGCTTGAACGATGTCGGCTGTCAAGTAAGAAATCTGAAACTGTCACAGCATATTTTCCTCACCAAAATATAGTCACTTTTACCTAAAGAAAATTAAGCACTAAAACCGATTTATCAGAACTAGGTCATTGTTTTAGCATAAAGTCCTGCAAGTGGGATCTAAACGCTTCGAGCAAGGAGGCATCATGGCCAGACAGGTATTTCAATCTGTGAATCACAGTCTGGGAAATCCACCTCTTAGCCCTTACCAGGAGGCCTCCCCTTCTTGGAATCAACCCGAGATCTTGTTAGTGGAAGACGGTACCGGGGTTTTTGAAGAGATTGGCAGCATTCTCCAGGCGCAAGGCTTCTTAGTACTGCTGGCTCCCGATGCCCAGACGGCCCTTCAAGAGGTGGGTAATTATCAGGTGGATGTGGTCATGGTAGGCGCCACTCGGCAAAACGCTTCCGGGTTGCAGGTAGTGGACCGGGCTAAACGCCTGCACCCTGAGGTGGTCACGGTGGTTCTCACTCGGGGCTATGGCACTGATTTGCCGGTGGAAGCCTACGAATCCGAGGTTGACTGCTATCTGGGGTGGCCGGTACTTCCCGGGGATTTGGGGCGTCGTCTCATGAATTTACTGGCCGAAGACCTCCTCGAAGTCAACCCTCAGCAGCAATCTCCGGTCACAAGAAAAGTGGACCGGCGAGTTTGGTTTCTTTTGGGGCAGTTTATTTATGAAGTTGTGACCTCCCTGAACCAGGCAGGCAACTCTTTGGATTCCTTGGAAAACCACGAAGGAAATGGCTTGTCGGGGAAAGCCGCGCCACAAATCCAGGACCTGTCCCGGATCATCACCCGCATGACCGAGGCGGTGGAGCAGTTCGTCCGGGAAACCCCCTGGCCGGACAGCCTGGCCGAAGACTGGGGAGGCAATGCCAAATCCTTCCAGGCATGAAAAACCCGCCTGGACAGGGCAGTCCATCGCCACAACCGCAGGAAACCTTGTTGGCATCTCTACCTGAGTCGGTGAAGGAATAATATCGCCAAAGGGCAAGGGAGATCAGCATGGTTGACAAGACTACCCAGGGCAAACGCTTCTTTAAAGTGAAAGATGAAGCCGGTAATGAGTGGCTCTGCCCTTTGGAGGCCTTGAAAAACATTCAGGAGGCCACCCAGGAATAGCTGGACGACTGTGTGGAGCCGGATGTTGTCACCCGCTACGCTGGAGACATCCAGGCCGAACGCTGATATTATCCGAGACCCCTCAGCAATCTGCCCATCCTGCCTCGAGGTAATTTCCTGTTAAATTAGAGGAGATATCCGGAGTGCCACCGGGTTCGTCAGGGTGAAAAAACCTTGCCGGACCCGGTTTGTGCTAGAGGCTGAGAATATCCCTTTTATGCCAAATACTTATACAATTAATGACACCCAGGGTGACCGATTGGTTTTGCCGTGGCTTCCAGAAAAAGATTCATCAGGTTAAAAAAACTGAGTTAAAATAAAATATTGCGGAAAAAAAGTTACCTTCTGTTCATTAACCATTTCCAGGAGAAGCTATGAACGGCGAATCCGAGGCCTTGTCTTACCGCCGCCGTTATCGAGGTTTGATCGGGGTCAAAAGCAAGATGCCCATCCGGGACATGTCGGTGATGAGCCGCATTTACACCCCCGGCGTGGGAGCAGTCTGCCGGGAGATCGATAAAAATCCGGTGGCCTCTTACCAGTACACCTGCCGGGGCAACTCCATTGCCCTGATTTCCGACGGCAGCGCCGGCTATGAGTTCGGCAACATCGGGGCCCTGGCAGTGCTTCCCAAGCTCGAGGCCAAAAGCGTCATGTACAAAACCTTCGCCAACGTCGATGCCGTCCCTCTGGCGCTGACTACCCAAGACGCCGATGAAATTGTGGAAATTGTCCGCATTCTGGCTCCTACCTTCGGGGGGTTTTGCCTGGAAAGTATCGCCGCGCCGAAATGTTTCACCATTGAGGGCCGTATCCGCAAGGCGGTGAGGGTGGCGGTTTTGCACCACGAGTTCCACGCCGCCGGCATCATTGTGCTGGCTGCCCTGCTGAATGCCCTCCGGGTAGTGGGAAAGAAGCTGGAGGAGGTGCGGGTGGTCATTAACGGGGCCGGAGCGGCGGGTATCGGGGTGGCCAAAGGTCTGTATGTGGCGGGCTTGGACAACGTGGTCCTTTGTGACCAGCATGGGGCCTTGCGAGTCTACCGCATGGAAGACATGAATTGGGCCAAGAGCGAAGTGGCCCGGCTGGTGCGGCCTCACACCTTCCGAGGCCCCCTGGAAAAAGTGATCAAAGGGGCCGACGTCTTCATCGGTCTGTCCTCCAAGGATCTGCTGACCCAGGACATGGTGGCCTCCATGGCCCGGGATCCCATTGTCTTCGCTTTGGCCTTGCCTGAACCGGAAATCAGTGAAGCCGAGGCCAAGGCGGGGGGCGCCGCGGTGGTGGCCACGGCCCTGTCCAGCAGCGACAATCAGATTCGTTCTTCCCTGGTGACGCCGGGTTTCTTCCGGGGTTGTCTGGACGTGGGGGCCGAGCGGGTGAATGTGCAAATGTATCTGGGCGCGGCCCGGGCCATTGCGGGCATGATACCCCAGGAGAAGCTGTCCCCCACCAACATCATCCCCCGCCAGATGGATTGGCACATATCGCCGGTGGTGGCCGAGGCCGTGGCTCAGGCGGCCCAGGAAACCGGAGTGGCCCAACTGGGGCCGGCGGAGATGGCCCCGGAGCGAGTGCATGAACGCACGGAACGCTATATTTATGAAGGGGAA
>Ga0316576_10001234_pt1 | contig 13525 bp, 12 predicted proteins | sample S0NA_FD_203075 | JGI IMG/M metagenome (GOLD analysis project Ga0316576, IMG submission 203075) | Rhizosphere microbial communities from salt marsh grasses in Alabama, United States - S0-2_050615r3r5 | ecosystem: Host-associated > Plants > Roots > Rhizosphere | place: USA: Alabama | collected... | reverse complement strand
GCCAGGAGCAGAAGCACAGCGCGTGCCGATTTCCGACACCGCGAATCCGGGAGGTTGCGACGCCACGGCGGGCATCGATCCGGTGGGCCGGTCCGGGCCGGTGCGGTATTCGGATCGCCAGGGGCGTCGTCCCCCTTCCTCAGCCGCCGCGCTGGATGTTGTAGGCCTTCAGCTTCTTGTGCAGGTTGGTGCGCTCGATGCCCAGGGCGTTCGCCGCGCGGGAGATGTTCCAGTCGTGCTCCTCGAGGCGCAAGACGATGAACTCCTTCTCCATCTCCTCCTTGAACTCGCGCAGCGAGCGGTCCTGGTAGCGGCCGAGGTCGAAGGCCGGCCGGGCCGTCGCGCTGAGGAACGGCGGCAGGTCGTCGACGCGGATCACATCGTCGCTCATGATCACCACGCGCTCGATGATGTTCTTCAGCTCGCGGACGTTGCCCGGCCAGCCGTACTGCATCAGGCGCTCGAGCACGGCGGGCTCGACCCGCTTGGTCTTGAAGCCGTTCTCGCGGCAAAACTCCGCCACGAAGTGCGTCACCATGTCCGGGATGTCCTCGCGGTGCTCGCGCAGCGGCGGCGACAGGATCGGCACGACGTTGAGGCGAAAGAACAGGTCCTCGCGGAAGTTGCCCGCCTCGACCTCGCGGCCGAGGTCCTTGTTGGTCGCCGCGATCACCCGGGCGTCGACCTTGATGATCCGTTCGCCGCCGACCCTGGAGAGCTCGCCGGTCTGCAGCACGCGCAGCACCTTGGCCTGCGCCGGCCCGCTCATGTCGCCGATCTCGTCGAGGAAGATCGTCCCGCCGTCGGCGACCTCGAACAGCCCGCGCTTGCGGCTCGTCGCCCCGGTGAACGCCCCCTTCTCGTGGCCGAAGAGCTCGCTCTCGATCAGCTCGGGCGAGATCGCCGCGCAGTTGACCTTGACGAACTCGCTGCCGGCCAGCGGGCTGTTGTCGTGGATCGCCCGCGCGATGAGCTCCTTGCCCGTGCCGCTCTCCCCCGTGATCAGCACGCGCCCCTTCGTCGGCGCCACCTTGGCGATCTCGCGGAACAGCTTCTGCATCAGCTGGCTGCTGCCGATCATCTCGAAGCGGCCCTTGATCTGCTCGCGCAGCTTGTCCACCTTGCGCGCCATGTCGCGCTGCTTCAGCGCGTTGCGCAGGGTGATCACCACGCGATCACGATCGAGGGGCTTCTCGAGGAAGTCGAACGCCCCGAGCCGGGTGGCCTGCACCGCGTCGGCCACCGTGCCGTGGCCGGAGATCACGATGACCGGCAGCTGGGTCTCGCCGGGCTCCTCGGCCTGCAGGCGGGAGAGGGCGTCGAGCCCGCTCATCCCGGGCAGCCGGAGGTCGAGGAGCACGCAGTCCGCGCCCTGCTCCTCGAGCAGCGAGAGCCCCTCCTCGGCGGTGCCCGCGTCCAGCACCTCGTAGCCCTCCGACTCCAGCACCATGCGCAGGGTCCGGCGGATGTTCTTCTCGTCGTCGATGACCAGGACCGTCGCTTTGCCAGCCATGCGCCGAGCATAGTGCAGCGGTCGGGGAGGGACAAGCCGTGCATGTATGCTGCATTGGGCCGCTCGACAGCAACCTTGGCCTGCGATATCGTCCGTTCCGCACGGGGCGCCGCGGGCGCCGCGGCGACAAGGAGGCATCATGGTCAACAAGGTGATTCTCATCGGCAACCTCGGCGCGGACCCCGAGCTGCGCTACACCAGCGGCGGCACGCCGGTCGCCGATCTGAGGCTGGCGACCTCCCGCAAGTGGACCGACAAGAGCGGCCAGCAGCAGGAGGACACCCAGTGGCACCGGATCGTGGTCTGGGGCAAGCAGGGCGAGACCTGCAAGGAGTACCTGAGCAAGGGCCGCCAGGTCTACATCGAGGGCCGGCTGCAGACCCGCCAGTGGGAGGACCGCGACGGGAACAAGCGCTGGACCACCGAGGTGGTGGCGGAGAACGTCCGCTTCCTCGGCGGCGGCAAGGGCGGCGGCGGCGGCGGCGGATACGACGGCCCGCCTCCCCCGGACGAGCGCGACGCTCCCTCGAACATGGGAGACGACGACATCCCGTTCTGAGCGGATTGACCAGCCCAGATCCGTGGCCCCTAACAAAAGGAAACGACCATGCGACCGACAGCGGCCGTCGCCCTCCTGCTCCTCTTGACCTCCGCCGGGTGCCCGAGCGCCCTGAACCGGACCCCGGACGACCTCAGGGTCTCCCGGGCCGTGCTGTACCAGAACGGCATCGGCTACTTCGAGCGGCGGGGGAAGGTGAAGGACCAGCAGATCAAGCTGCGCATCCTGCCGGCCCAGATCGCCGACGTGCTCAAGTCGCTCACGGTGGTCGACCTGAAGGACGGCCGCGCGATCAACGTGGCGCTGCCGGTGGAGAAGACCCGGATCCGCCGCCTGGCCTCGCTGCCGCCCCAGGTCCGCGACGGCGGCGGCATGCTGGCCATCGCCCAGGCCTTCCGTGGGGCGCGGGTCCGCGTCCGCGCCCGGGGCGGCTCGGGCACCGGCCGCATCGTCGGGGTGGAGAGCCTGGGCACCGAGGGCGAGAAGGCCGCCGAGGTCTGGCGCCTGAGCGTCCTGCGCGACGACGGCACGGTGCAGAGCTTCGACCTGCGCTCCGTCGACGAGCTGCAGATCAAGAACCGCACGCTGGAGGTCGGCCTGCGCAAGGCGCTGGACGTCGCCCTGGACGAGGGGGCCTGGAAGCCGGTGGAGCTGGTGGTCCACCTCGCGGGCGAGACGCCTCACGACCTGCTGGTGAGCTACGTCGTGGAGATGCCGACCTGGAAGCCGGCCTACCGCGTGGTGGTCTCCAAGGACGACAAGGAGGGCCTGCTCCAGGGCTGGGCCGTGGTGGACAACGTCTCCGGCGAGGACTGGGACCGGGTTCAGCTCTCGCTGACAGCCGGCACGCCGCTGACCTTCGCCTACGACCTCTACAGCCCGCGCTACGTCCGCCGCCCCGACCTCTCGCCCCAGCAGGAGGCGATGGCCGAGGCCCCGCCGCCGCCGACGGACGGCGCGGCCCCAGCCGAGCAGGCCCCCGAGGCGGTGGCCAAGGAGGAGGCCGAGGCCGCCGCGGACGAGGACATGCGCTACGCCGGCGATAAGAAGTCGAAGGCACGCCCGCGCCGCCCCCGGGCTCGCCGCTCGAGCCGGGCGCCGATGCCCAAGCCGTCCCTCGCGCCGCCGGCGCCGCCCCCGCCCCCGCGGATGACCAACGAGCTGCTCGAGAAGAGCTTCCGCGCCCTGGTCTCGGGCACCCGGGTCGGCAGCCTGTTCCGCTACGACATCGACGAGCCGGTGACCATCCGCGACCGGCAGAGCGCGCTGGTCTCGATCCTGAACAAGAAGGTCCCCGCCGCCGACGTGTTGCTCTATCGCATGGACGTGGCCAAGGAGAACCCCTACCGCGCCGTGCGCCTGACCAACACCACGGGCTACATCATCGAGAAGGGCCCGGTGGCGATCTACAAGGACGGCAACTTCGTCGGCGAGGCGGTGGGGGGCCAGGTCGAGGCCAACACCTCGACCTTCATCCCCTACTCCGTGGACTCGCGCATCGTGATCTCCCTCGACGAGCGCAACGACCAGGAGGGGGCGAGGCTGCTCAAGATCTACAACGGGCAGATCGTCTGCGAGGTCAAGCAGCTCGCGATCCACAAGTACACGGTGTTCAACCGCAGCGGCGAGAAGGCGACGCTCTACGTCCAGCGCCAGCACCGCACGGGCTGGAAGCTGACCCAGCCCAAGGACGGCATCCTGGTGGAGAAGAAGCACTACTTCGTCCCGATCGAGCTCGCCGCCAAGGGCAAGACCGAGGTCGAGGTCAAGGAGGAGACCCCGGTCCGCCGCTGGGTCGGCCTCTCGTCCACGCTGGCCAAGGAGGCCATCGCGCTCTACCTCAGGGACCCCGCCGCGGACCCGAAGATCAGCGGCCCGCTCAAGGAGGCGCTGGCCCTGCAGGAGCAGATCGGCACCCTGGACCGCGAGATCGCGCGGCTCAACCGCGCGAAGCAGACCTACTCCGAGCGCCAGGGCCAGGTGCGGGACAACCTCAAGCTGCTGGGCAAGTCGATCCGCAACGCGGACCTGGCCCAGAAGCTGACCACGACGCTGAAGCAGCTGGAGAACGACCTGAACCAGGTGACGCGGCAGCTCGTGGCCAAGGACATGAAGCGCTCCGAGCTCCAGGACCGGCTCACCGTGCTGATCAAGTCGATCACGCTCGAGGTGAAGTAGCCGTGTACCGGGGCCACAGCGTGGCCGTGGTGATGCCGGCCTACAACGTCGAGGCTCACGTCGCCCGGGCGATCTGCTCGGTTCCCGACTACGTCGACCTGCTGGTGGTGGTGGACGACGGCAGCCGTGACAGCACCGCCGCCCGGGTCGCCGATCGCGGGGCCGATCGGCTCGTGCTGCTGCGGCACCCGCGCAACCGCGGCGTCGGCGCCGCCATCGCCACGGGCTACGCCGAGGCCCGGCGGCGCGGGGCGCAGGTCGTCGCGGTGATGGCCGGCGACGGGCAGATGGACCCCGCCGACCTGCCGCGGGTCCTCGACCCGGTGGTCGAGGGGCGGGCGGACTACAGCAAGGGCAACCGCTTCCAGCACCCCGACGTCTGGCGGGCGATGCCCCGGCTGCGCCTGGCGGGCAACATTGTGCTCAGCCTGCTGACCAAGCTGACCAGCGGCTACTGGGGTCTGTTCGACTCCCAGTGCGGCTACACCGCGATCTCCGGCCGCGCCTTGCGCGCCATCGACGGCGGCCGGACCATCTTCGCGCGCTACGGCTACCCGAACGACGTGCTCGCCCGGCTGCGCGTCGTGGGCGCCCGGGTGGAGGACGTGCCGGTCCGACCGGTCTACGAGGGGCAGCCCTCCGGCATCCGGATCTGGACCGTGCTCTACCCCGTGCTGTTCGTCCTGCTGCGCTCCATGGGCCGGCGGATCTGGCGTCAGCGGCTGCGCCCCCTGCTCGGAGCCCGGGACCTGCCGCTGCTGGAGACCGAGGAGACGCCGGACCACCTGCTCCCCGCCCCGCCCCGCTGAATGTGGACGGTGGGGCGGGTGGGCGGGCGAGAAACAACGTGATCGGCGTCCTGACCACCTCGTACCCCCGCCACTCCTGCGATCCGGCCGGCCGCTTCGTGGCCGAGCTGTGCGCCTGGCTCGCCGGGAGCGGCGAGGCGGTCGAGGTCCTCGCGCCGCACCCGGCGCGCACCGAGCACCCCGGCGTGCGGGTCCGCGCGCTGCGCTACGCCCTCGCCCCCCGCCTCCTCTACGGCGCGGGCGCCCCGGACAACCTGTGCGGGCTGCGCGCCCGGGCGCAGGTCCCCGCCCTGGTCTCCCGCCTGGCCCTGGCGAGCTGGCGCGCCAGCCGGCGCTGGGACCTCGTCGTCAGCCACTGGCTCCTGCCCTGCGGCGCCGTCGCCGCGCGCTGCTGCCCCAGGCTGCCGCACCTCGCGGTGGCCCACTCCTCGGACGTCGCGCTCCTCGCGCGGTTGCCCCTGGGCCACCGGGCGCTCGCCGCCATCGCCCGCCCGCGCACCGCCCTGGTGCTGACGAGCGAGGCGCTGCGCCCGCCGCTCTCACGCCGCGCGCGGGCCCCCGCGGCCCGTGCGCTGGTCGAGCGCGCCCCGGTGATCCGCATGGGGATCTGCCCGGAGCGCCTGGCCCCGCGCGATGCGGACGCCGCCTCCGCCTGGCGCGCGCAACACGGTATCGAGGGCGCCGCGGGCGTCGTGCTCTTCGTCGGCCGCCTGGTCCCGGTCAAGGGGCTCGACGTGCTGATCCGCGCCCTGCCCCGCCGCGCGCTGCTCGTCGTCTGCGGCGAGGGCCCGGAGCGCCCGGCGCTCGAGGCGCTCGGCCGTCAGCGCGGCGTCGAGGCGCGCTTCCTCGGCGAGGTGGGCGGCGCGGAGCGCGACGCCTGGATGCGCGCCGCGGACCTCCTCGCCCTGCCCTCGCGCCCGCTACCCGACGGGCGCCTGGACTCCGCGCCCCTCGTCCTGCTCGAGGCGATGGCCGCCGGTCTCCCCGTGGTGGCCAGCCGCGCCGGGGGCAACGCCGAGCTCGTCGCCGACGGCGAGAGCGGACTGCTGGTGCCGCCCGACGACGCACCGGCGCTCGGGCGGGCGATCACCGCCCTGCTCGACGACGCCGCGCTGCGCGCGCGCCTCGGCGCCCGGGCGCGCGAGGCGGCCGCGGGCCACACCTGGGACCGGGTGGGGGCAGGGCTGCTGGAGCTGACGCGCCGGCTCTGAGCCGCCTACGGCCCCATGCGGCGCGCGACGTCGCAGTAGGTCACCAGCAGCAGCAGGCCGACGAGCAGCAGGAAGCCCACGGTGTGGATCGCGTGCTCGACGCGCTGGTTGATCGGGCGGCGCAGCACGGCGCCGACGATCAGGAACAGCAGGCGGCCGCCGTCGAGGGCGGGCACCGGCAGCAGGTTTAGCAGGGCAAGCCAGGCGCTGAGCATGGCGAGGAACATCAGCGCGAGGGCGGTGCTCTCGCGAAAGCTCGCGCTCAGCTGGTAGACGATCTCCACCACGCCGCCCATCTGCTTCGCGCCGCTCAGGTCGCCCTGGAACAGCTTGTCGAACAGCTGGCCCAGCGCCGAGAGGCCGCGCTGGGCCTGCACCAGCGGGTACTCCAGCCCGTAGCGCACCGCGGCTCCGGCGCTGATGCCGCTGAAGGCGAGCTTGCGCGAGAAGCCGACGCCGATGCGGTAGCTGTCCTCGTCCTTCTGCTTCTCGGGCGTGACCGTCAGCTCCACCCGGCGCTCGCCGCGCCGGACGGTGAGCCGCGACGCCTTGCCCCCACCGCCCTGGATGCCGTGGATCACGTCCTCGATGTTCGGGGTCTTCTTGCCGTCAATGGCCTCGATCTGGTCCCCCTTCGCGAGCCCGGCCCGGGCGGCGGGCGAGCCCTCCTGGACCAGGCCCACCGCGTGCTGCCAGTCCGGCTCGCCCCAGGCCAGCGCGATCCCGATGATCAGCAGCGACGAGGCGACGTAGTTGGTCAGCGGCCCGGCGACGATCGTCCCGATGCGGGCCAGCGCGCCCTTGTTGGCGTACGAGCCGGGGTCGTCGGGCTCGATCTCCTCGTGAGGGTTCATCCCGGCGATCTGCACGTAGCCGCCCAGGGGGATCAGCGCGATCTGGTAGACCGTGCGCCGGCCGCGCCAGCGCACCAGCGCGGGTCCGAAGCCCACGCTGAAGGTCTCGACCCGCATCCCCGACAGGCGGGCGACCCACATGTGGCCAAGCTCGTGGACGATGATCAGCAGGCTCAGGCCGACGATGGCGAAGACATAGGCCATGGGCGAACAGTATACCCGGATCGTCGCCAAAGTCTGTCAAAACTCCGGTCGTATGGTGTACAGTCACGGTCCCGTCACGTGATCCAGGAGTCATTCGATGTCGCGCCTCTTGCTGCTGCTCCCCCTGCTGCTCACCGCCTGCGGGCACGTGGGCAAGCCTCAGGTGATCTACCTCGCCCGCCACGGACAGACCGAGTGGAACCGCACGGCCCGCTTCCAGGGCGACCCCGACCTGGACTCGGTGGGCTACATCAACCGCTTCAGCCTCTGGAACCTGCTCAAGGACCGCCCGCTGCACTCGATCTACACCAGCGAGCGGCTGCGCACCCGGCGCACCGCGGCTCTGCTCTCGAAGCAGCACGACCTGCAGATCCAGACCCGCGCCGCGCTCAACGAGATCGATCCCGGGGTGCTCGAGGGGATCTGCTTCAGCCAGCTCGACCCGACGCGGAGCAGCCCGGCGGACCGGGCCTGCGTGGTCGAGGACCGCGGCTCCAACCCCGAGATCCCGCTGCGCGAGGCGCGCCGGCTGTTCAAGGAGGCCTGGCGCGACCGGGTCAACGGCAAGCTCCCCCTGGGGCAGAGCTTCCAGGACATCGTCGAGCAGACCGCCGCGTTCGTCGACGAGCTGTCGCGGGGGCTGGAGGGGCGCGAGGTGCTGGTGGTCGGCCACGGGGTGGTCAACCGCGCCCTGCTCCACCACCTGATGGGCTGGCCCGCGGAATCCGTCGCCCGGCTGCGGCAGGAGAACGACCAGGTCTACCGCATCGAGGGCGCCGAGAGCGGCGCCCCCTCGCTCTTCCTCTACTCGCCCTCCACCGGCTGGCGGCGCTGTCAGAGCACCGCGCCGACCAGGGGCCAGAAGCAGCTCGACTGCCACCCCAAGCCGGCGAGGCCCAGCCCTGCCCCGGCGCCGATGACGCCGACCCCGCCGCCCGCCGAGGAGCCCGAGCAGCAGCCGCCGGCCGCGACCCAGCCGGCGGTCTGATCCGCCCGCGGGTCGAAACCCGCCCTGTCACATCTTCCATTCACGCACTACAATTTGACACCATGTTCCGCTCCCTCCCGGCGCTCGCCCTGATGCTCGCCCTGTCCGGCTGCAACGGATCGGGCTGCCGGGGGAGCTCGTCCGGGGAGAAGGTCCACGCCGCGGCGAAGGGCAAGGGCGCGACGCGCAAGGGCCCGCGGGACGACCGGCTCGGCGCGGTGAGGCGCTGGGCCTGTCAGCTGGCCGGCCTGACCATGGAGGGCGCCGCCGAGGCCCTCGTCGCTTCCCCCTACGACTTGCTCGTCCTCGATCCCACCCGCTCCCGAAAGGAGCACCCCGACTTCGACGGCAAGGGGCTGGTGGGCCGGCTCCACGCCACCAGGGGCGGAGCGGGAAGAGGGCGGCTGGTCCTGGCCCGGGTGAGCGCGGGCCAGGCCGAGTCATCGCGCGACTACTGGCTCGAGGACTGGGTCGCGCCCAGCGAGAACGGACCGGGCAGCCCGGACTTCCTCGTCTGCAAGGATCCCGATGGCCGGCCCGACAGCTACCCCGTCGCCTACTGGGATCCCGGCTGGAAGAAGATCCTGCTCGGCGTGCTGGACAGCGTGATCGCCGACGGCTACGACGGGGTCTACCTCGACCGCGTCGAGGTCTTCTTGAACACCGACGTCAAGCAGCGCGCGGTCAGCGACGGTGTGGACCCCGTGGTGGAGATGATCAAGCTCGTCGGCGAGATCCGCCGCCACGCTCGAGCTCGCGTGCCGCGTTTTCTCGTCGTGGCCCAGAACGGCGCCGGGCTCGTCCGCGGACACCCCGAGTACCTCGGGGCCATCGACGCCATCGCCCAGGAGCAGATCTTCTTCGACGGCAAGACCGACGCTGACTGGGACGACCCGGACGCCTGCGACGTGGGCGTCCCGGGCAGCGGGCCCTACAGCCGCCGGTTCTACATCCAGCGCCTCGAGCCGTACCGGGCCGCCGGGCTGCCCGTGCTCAACGTCGAGTACGCCTGCGACCCGGCCAACGTCAGGGAGGCCTACGAGCTCTCGGCCAAGCAGGGCTACCTGACCTACGTCTCGCGCCGGCCCCTCGACCGTCTGGCGCCCCCCCCGGGCCGCTGACGCTACTTGGCCGTGAACGTCAGGTTGATCTTGGTGATGTCCGGGTTGCCGCAGGCCGTGACCGCGCGCGCGCCGGCGATCAGCTCGGCCTCGGCGATCTGAACCGTGCACTGCCCCATCAGCTCGTGGGGCGGGATCAGCTCCTCGTCCCAGACCTTGATCGCGAGCGACTGCATCAGGTCCTGGGCCTTGACGCCGCTGAGCACGACCTTGTTCCAGCTCGGCGTGTACGTGTTGTCATCGCCGCTGGTCTGGCCCGTCTGGCCGCCCGCCGTCAGCTCGACGTAGACGTCGGGCTCCTGGAAGCCGGGGATCGCGTTGGGGTCCCAGACCCTGCCCAGGGGCGGCTTGGCGATCTCGCCGTCGACGGCGGTCACGTCCCAGGTCGAGTCGGGCTTCACCGCGCAGGCGTTGTTCGTGCACGCGGCGAAGCTCCCGCAGGCCTGGCAGGCCACGCCGCCGCCCCCGCAGGCCGTGTCGGCGGTGCCCGCGACGCAGCTCTGCCCGTCGCAGCAGCCGGCGCAGGGCCCGCAACCCGCCGGGCTGGAGCAGGCGTTGTTGACGCAGGTGTTGCCGGCGGCGCAGGCGTCGCAGGCCGCCCCGCCCTTGCCGCAGGCCGTGTCCAGGTTCCCCGGCAGGCACTGGGCCTGGCTGTCGCAGCACCCGTCGGGGCAAGTGCTGGCGTCGCAGGTCGGGCCGCTGGTGCAGGACTGGTTCACGCAGCTCTGGGCCGGGACCTGGCAGGCGACGCAGGCGACGCCCCCGCTGCCGCACGCCGCGTCGGTGATGCCGGGCATGCACTGCCCGCCCTGACAGCAGCCGGACGGACAGGTGGTGGTGTCGCAGGAGGTGACCGGCGCGCAGGCCCCCGACGAGCAGAGCTCGCCCGACTGGCAGATGACGCAGCTCGCGCCCCCCTTGCCGCAGGCGCTGGGGACCGTGCCGGGCATGCACTGCTCGCCCTGGCAGCAGCCGGGGCAGTTGGTGGCGTTGCAGCCCGCGACGCACGTGCCCGCCGAGCAGGTCCCCGACTGGCAGGCCGCGCAGGCCCCGCCTCCCGTGCCGCACTGATCCTTGGCGTCGCCGCTCACGCAGAGCCCGTCCGCGGTGCAGCAGCCCGCGCAGTTGGACGGTCCACAGGCCGAAGCGTCGTCGTCGCCGCCGCACCCGGCGAGCAGACAGGCCAGCGCGGCGATCGTGATCATGATCGTCAAGGTACGCATGTGCTCTCCTTCCCCCAATCTACTCCAGCTCGTTCGGGATCTCCACCTGGCCCCCGCGGGGGATGGATCCCCCAGCTGTGGGATTCTAACCCCATCTAACCCGTGTCTCCTGTATGATTTCAGAAGGAAGGACATGGCACCGGCTGTGCAGCGGCAGGAGTCGTGGCCCAACACATGAACCGATGGGTGCTACCAGCCCTGCTGATGGTCGCCATCGCCGCCCCCGCCGAGGCGCGGCTCCAGGTCCAGTCGCGTGGGCCACGGGCGTCGACCGCGGCGGCGCGCTTCCGCCAGGCCCTCGCCGGAGCGGGCGTCCAGTCCGGCACCCTGATCGTCCGCGTCAGGCGGGGGAGGCCACGCTGGTCGGTCAGCGTGCGCTACGTTGGACCGGGCGGCCGCCCGGTGACCCAGGTCTTCCGGGTCCGGCACGGGAGGATCAGCCCGGGGCAGGCCGGCGCCTTCGCCCGCCGGGCACGGGCCACGCTCCGTGGAGGCGGGTCGCGGCCCCCCGGCCCGGCGCCGGCCCCGCCCAGGCAGCCCGCGCCCAAGCCCCCCACGCCGCAGCCCACGCCCCCCACGCCGCAGCCCACGCCTCCCACGCCGCAGCCCACGCCCCCCACGCCGCAGCCCGCGGCCCCCGCGCCCCGGCCCACGGCCCCCGCGCCCCGACCCGCGGCCCCCGCGCCCCGGCCCGCCCCGGCTCCCCAGCCGACGCCGGCTCCCGCGCCCCCCGCCTCGGCGGGCGATGACAACCTGGGCTTCGAGGTCGGCGGCCCGGCCCCGGAGAAGGGCGCTCCGCCGCCGGTGGCCGAGTATCGCCCGAAACAGCGGACCGAGGCCGCCGTCGCCGGCAAGCCGCGCACGGCCGGCCGGATGCCCCGCAACCGGCTCTTCGCCCGCCTCAGCGCCGGCGTGGGGCTCGCCTGGCGTCGCTTCCTCCTCGACGCCGAGACCGCGGCGATGAACTTCGAATCGGGGGTCTTCTCCCAGCTCTCGGTGCAGGCCGAGCTGTTTCCGCTGGAGCTGGTCACCGCTTCGCCCGTCGCCCGCCTCGGCCTGCGGATGGGCTACGCGCACTCCGCCGGCCTGTCCACCGACCTGCCCGAGCAGAAGGCCAGCCTGTCCACGTCCATCGCCCGAATCTGGGGTGGCCTGCTCTATCGGCTGCCGCGCTTCCGTGACCCGCGGCTGCCGCGTTTCGACGTCCGCGTGGGCTTCGCCCACACCGGCTTCGAGGTCAACGAGGGCCCCGAGGTGACGATCGACATCCAGGATCTTTCGCTCACCGCGTTCGCCGCCGGCGCCTCGGTCGCCGTCTTCTTCAAGCGCTACCTCGGCGTGGAGCTCGGCGGCGAGTACCGCACCGTGCTGCGGGTGCGCTCGGAGTTCATGGCGCCCTACGACACGCGGCCCGGCGCCCTGCAGGGCTTCCACGTGTCCGGCGCGCTCCTCGGCCGGGTCTTCGGCGGGCTGGGCTACCGGGGCTCGGTGAGCGCGGAGCGCTTCTTCGGCAACCTCCCCGCCCTGGCGAGCGAGGCCGAGCTGAAGGTCCGGGACTGGACCGTCTGCGCCGACGTGGCGCTGACCTACGAGATGTAACGGAGAAACACGGATGACAACGCGCCCGATCCTCCTCGTCCCTCTCGCCGTGGCCCTCGCCGCGTGCCTGCCCGGAAGCGGCGAGGTCAAGATCCTCGTCGACGGGATCGCCGGGGCGTCCGACCTCCCCGTCACGCTGGACACCGGTCCGGGCCCGGACCGGGGCAAGCTGCCGGACAAGGGCCCCGCGTCCGACGGCGCCCCGACCGTCGACCTCCCGGGCCCCAAGCCCGACGCGAGCCCGTCGGGGCCCCAGCCGCCCTTCGGCTCCAGCGTGGGGATGACCGCCGCGAACTTCACCGACATCCCGGACTGCGACGGAAAGCTCTACTCGCTGCACCCGTACTACAACCAGAAGAAGGGCGTGCTCCTCGCGATGATGTCACCCTCTTGAGGGGCCAACTGCGGCACTGTGAGCCGGTGGCTCCAGCAGCAGGTCCAGCCCCAGCACCCGACGCTCCAGATCTTCGACGTCCTCGAGGCGACGTCCGGCGTGATGCAGGTCTCCGCCTCGACCTGCCAGTCCTGGGTCTACACCAACGGCCTGTCCCACCCCGTGCTGCGCGACAAGGGCGGCTCGGGCTCCATCGCCCAGACCCTGGGGCTGCAGCTCAAGAACTTCATCATCGTCGACCGATACCTTAAGATCGTGTTCAAGGGACCGGTGACAACGACGCTCGACCAAAACCAGGTGCTCAACGTCCTCAACCAGCTCAAGTGACCTGTCGACCTCGCGCCCTCGCCGTCCCCGTGCTCCTCGCGCTCCTGCTGCCCCGTCCCGCAGGCGCGGTGGAGCTCAAGCTCCCCGGCGAGGGCCGCACCATAGAGGTCCTGCTCAACCAGACGTTGATCGGCGAGTACCACAGCGACGTCGACGTCATCGGCGGTAACGACTCCCCGAGCTACTTCGACGTCAAGAACCGCACGGGCATCGTGCTGATGCACGGCACGACCAGCTTCAACCTGCGCTTCGACGCCCAGGGCTTCGCCGGCGCCGAGGACAACGTGGCCAAGTCCTTCAGCTACGAAAACTACTTCTCGCTGGAGAAGATCTCGCTCTCCAGCACCCAGCGCGCCTTCGAGGTCACGATGGGCGACTTCGGCGTACGGGTCGGCCGCGGCCTGGCCCTCGACCTGACCCGGGTGGACGTGCTGTTCCGGGACACCACGCTGCGCGGAGCCCAGCTGCGCGTGAACACCCGCATCGTCGACGCCCAGGTCTTCGGCGGCTGGGTCAACCCGCTCGGCGTGGACGACTTCGAGGAG
>Ga0316576_10001233_pt1 | contig 13526 bp, 7 predicted proteins | sample S0NA_FD_203075 | JGI IMG/M metagenome (GOLD analysis project Ga0316576, IMG submission 203075) | Rhizosphere microbial communities from salt marsh grasses in Alabama, United States - S0-2_050615r3r5 | ecosystem: Host-associated > Plants > Roots > Rhizosphere | place: USA: Alabama | collected... | reverse complement strand
ACGGGCGGCGCGCCCGCTCCAAGAAGAGCGAGCAGTCCGCACGGGCCGCCCGCGAACCCTGGCTGCTGGTCGCCTCGGTGCGCTTCGCCGACCTGGCCCCCAAGCAGCTGATGCGCAGGTACCGTCAACGCATGCAAATCGAGGAGAGTTTCCGCGACCTGAAAAGCCAGCACTTCGGAGAAGTTTTGGAGCGCAGCCGCTCCGAGGGGATGGGCCGCTTCACCGTGCTGGTGCTGATCGCCACCCTGGCAGCCTTCCTGCTCTGGTTGCTGGGCACGGCCGCCGAGCACGCCGGTCTGCACCGTTGGCTGCACCCCGGAAATGGCGAGCGCCGGGTCTACTCGCGGTTGTTTCTCGCACGCCTGCTGTTGGTCTTGGAGAGTTGCCGGGGGCACTTGGACGACCTGACCCTCGCGCTGGGGCCCCTCGATCAATGGGTTGCGAATGATCACGATGCGCTGCTGGTGGACAGAATCTAAATGGCGGATTCGTGGGGATACCCCAGGGTCCGTCCCCGATATCTCCCGGATTTCACCGGCCGAGCGCTGACTGGTCCGCGATGTCTTCGACGAACCGGCGGAGCTGCGCCAGCAGCTCAGGCGATTGGAGCATCGCCTGCTGACTCGCGCTCAAGGTCGCCTTTGCCCGCGGCCGAGGGTCGCAGAGAAGGGCCAGGCACTTGCGCAGCTGGTCCAGATTGATACCGTGACGACCCAGGTACTCTTCCGCTTTCTCGGATATCACCCCACCGCCGAGCAGACATTTCAGGAACGCACAGAGGGGCTCTCTCGCCTCGCCGGGATCATCGCGGCTCGAGGGTGGGGGCTGGTTGCCGTTACGCCAGAAGACGCCGGTCAGGATATGCTCGCGGCTGAACGGACGCTGACGCCGGGTGACCCCGGTCGCCCGCAGACGGAAACGGTAGACACCGCTGGAGGTCGCCGTGGTCCGCGCCCGGAAGACACCCGGCTCCTCCTCCCCCAGGGCGAGGGTCGTTTTCGTGCCGTCGGGGCGCTGCAACTCGGCGTTCACCTTGGCCGCGCCTTCGACCGGTAGGCCATATTCGGTGAGCACCGCCTGAACGACCATCCCGGCTCCCGGCTCGTAGCCGTCCTGCGCCAGGGTCGCCCGCATCCGCAGATTGGAATAGCTGTGCACGTTCAGGCTGTAGCGCACCCCGTGCGCCAGCGTCCGCTCGAACAACTCCGGGTTCTTGTCGCGGAGGACGCCCAGATAGCGCTTGAACCGGCGGTCGTCGATCTCGAGGATGGCGTGCCACCGCCCAGCGGCCGCGCCGGCGCCGATGGGAGCCGGAAGGCTGGTCCGGTAGAAGCTCGCGTTCTCGCCGGCAACATAGTCGGTTGTCGGTAACCCGGCGGTGACCGCCGGCGTGATCAGATCCCCCTCCGGCGTCTCCAGGGAGAAGCAGATCGCGTCCGGCAGCGGTGTCAGAAGAATGATGTCGCTGCTGATGTCTGCCTCGTTCAACCGGAACGGGATGCGGTGGCAATCGCCGGGCTTCAGAAACCCCTCCGGGTCCAGAACGATGTCTTCGTTGGTGACCCCGGCAAGGATCTGCAGATAATACTTCGCGAGCAGGAAGTAATCGTCCCCCGTCAGGTCGCCGGTCAAGAGCAGATAGCCGCCGGAGCCATTGGTCAATGCGGTCAGGGCGGTCGGCTGAATGACATCGGCAGTGCCCAGGCCGATGGCATAAACCCGGTCGTTGATCAGGTGGTCGACATCGACGATGTACTTTGCCGCCGTCTCATGGCCGTCCGTGAACACGATCATGGCCCGGACGTCGTAGCTGGTCTCGGGGGTGAGCTCCGACTGGCCCAGCTCCACGCCGTCGCCAATCGCGGTGCCGCCCGCAGGATTGGGAGTGTGACCGCCGACGGCCGCGCGTCCGGCAACCCGGCCCGCACCGAATACGGGGACGCCGGCAACCGTTACCGGCATGACCGGGTAGGCGTCGTGGTCGAAGCTGACGATTCCCAGGGCGTTGTCGTCGTACATGACATCCAACAGCGGCGGCACGGACGCCTTCAGCACATCCACGCGTTTCGGCAGTTCCGGGATGCCCGACGCCCAGTCCATGCTGCCGGACTGATCCAGAACCAGCTCGACCACGGCCGTGGGCCGCGGGACCACGTTGGCGGAAATGGGGATGACCCATTGCTGGCCGGTCTCCACCCACTGAACCGTCACGCTGCCGCTCGCGCTGTCGCCGGGGCTCGTTGCCGTGTAACCGATCCAGATCTTGCCGGGCCGAGGCGAGGGGGACGCGGCTATCCCGAGGGTGTCGGTCGTGCCGAGCGGGGTTGAGAAAGACGCGCCCGGTCCCGCGACGATCTGCAAGGTCACCGGTTCACAGGACTCGACCGTGAAGTCCGCCGCCCGGACCGTGGTCTCCCCTTCGGGTATATCATTGAAATTGATGCTCGGCGTATCGAGCGTGACCGTAGGGTCGGCCCCGCAGACGGCGCTTGACGCATTGATCCTGCCGAAGCCGTACCACTGGCTGAAAGCGCCCACCCACTGGCCCACCGGATCCGTGTTCGCGGCGTCGATCTGCACGGCGGTGTTCCGCAGGCGGTCCCGCACCTGGGCCCAGGTCAGGGTCGGTTCCTTCGAGAGGATCAGCGCAGCCACGGCAGCGACTGTGGGTGCTGCCGCCGAGGTTCCGCCGAAGGTCTGCTCACCGCCGGACGCATTCAGGGAAGGCGCACCCTGGCCCTGGGCGCACACATCGATCTCGGGGCCGAAGTTCGAGGTGCCGACCTTGCGCTCGACGCCCAAGCCGTCAGGTTGCGCCGAATTGGCGACGGCGATGGTGTTGGGATGGGCGGCCCAGGTCCGAAAGCCGGTGATGAGGGAATTGGCGTTGCCGGCGGAGTAGACAACGACGGTGCCCAGACCACCGCGCCCGTTGTTCGCAAGGTCCTGGAAGGTGTCGTCCATGATGCCCGAGAGGGCGAGGCCGTCGCTGCCGTGAGAACAGCTGATGATGTCGGCGCCGTTGGCCAGAGGCTCGGCGGGCCAGCCGGAGCTCGAATTGCCCGTGGTGAATCCGGCGGCCCACAGCAGGACGTCGGGGTAGTTGGCGCTGGTGAGGCTGGGCCGCTCCATCACGATCTGTCGCGTGTTTGGCGCGATGCCCGCGACGCCCTCGTTGTTGTCGGTGCGTGCGGCAATGATGCCGTACACGCCCATGCCGTGGTCTGTATCCGGGGTATAGCCGGGCACCGTGCATTCCCGAAGCCCGGAGAAATCGTAACACCGGGCCACTTGGGCAGAACCGTCCGTCAAGGTGCCGCCGATGTCCGGGTGGTCGGTATCCAGGCCCCGGTCGAGCGACGCCACGTAGATGCCGGGATCGCCAAGCGTGCGATTGGGATTGACGGCGTTCATGATCCGCCAGGCGACGTCGATGTTCTGCAGGGTGAGGTTGAGCTGATTGGGGTAGGTCGGATCGTCGGGCGGGTCCGCCGGAAATACGTCGTCGGTGATCTCGGCCATGATGTCCGGCTCGCCGTAGACCAGGAGGTCCTCGGCGTACCACCGCTCGATGGTCGCCAGGTGGTCCGCGTAGTCGCCCGGCGGGAACGCGACCATCCGCGCATTTGGTGACTGGCGAAAACTGCGAACCACCCTGGCGCCGGCCTCGGCGACGAGCTCTTCCATCTGCTTGGTGTGGATATGGTCCCGGAAGCGGACGACGAAATGGTTGTCCATCACCTTGCACTGACCGGGCTTGGTGTCCGTCGGAATACCGACACGTGCCCGATCGTTGGTGATCTCGCGTATGGCCGCATCCATCTCGGCGCGCATCTTCGGGGTGTCTTTCTGGGTACAGCGGAACATCCAGATCGCGCCCTCGGCCTGTATGAAGGCGTTATTGTCCGTGTCACCTTTTTTGGACTGACGGCGGCGGCCCGCATCCACCGGGTCCAGGGGCAGATTCTTGAGGATTTCAGAGCGGAGCTTCTCTGATTCCTCCGGGTCGAGCTTGCCATCGGGAAAGGCTACGGCCAGGAGATCGCCCGGCGGCCGGAAGGGGATCGCGTTCTCGCCCAGGTGGTAGTACGGCCAATCCCGGTTGCCCAGATAGGCGGAAGCCGTAGCGCCCTGCCCTCCCACGGTGACCCGACGGGGCGGCGAGACCAAACGGCCGCTCGAAACGGCAAGGTCGTAGGTTCCCTCAGGTACGGTACCGGCATAAGCTGCGGTATCGCCCTGTCTGGTGAGCTTGTATGTGCTGGCGCCGCGGACGAGAGCGACATGGGCGGCGGCTGCCAGAGGCGCGCCCTGGGCGTCATAAACCAGAACCTGAACGTTAGGGGTGGGCGCGCCACCTGCGCACGGAGTCTGTTTCTTGCTGGCCATAGTTGTCCTCCTGTGATTGGAGGCGAGCCTACCTGAAAAGGCTCGAACCCGGCCAAACCCCGCCCATCTGAAAGCGTGCGCGCGACCCAAAGGGTTTGGACGTACGCCGGTGCAGCCTCCGTGTTGCAAGAGTATAGTCAATGAAAGTCCTGTTATCGCAGGTCCGATTCGACCAGGAAGTGCAGTGGTAGCCGCCTTCCGTCGTCGGCGCTCCCCGCTGACGCGTAGCCCCCTGCACCCATCCCCCGGTAAACGGCGCTGCAAGTCCCCTCTGCCCCTCCCAGATGGCGACGTGATCCCCGCCCTTACCGGCCTGCCCGCACGCGGCGCTTGCCACCCGCCGCTCAGCGATAGTTGCCTCCCCCGACACCAGCCGTTCGTAAGGTTGGATTTCCTAACCCCTTCATCTTGGGGGGCGCCGTCAGGGCGGCGATGGGCCGCGAACGCCAGGGCCTGGAGATGATCGCCCGGCCTCTCGGCGAGGTCCTCTCCAGCGAGGGCGTCGAGACGATGGATCCGCTCGGCACGCGTTTCGATCCGCACCAGCACTACGCGCGGCAGATCCGGGCAGTCGCGGCCGAGCGGGACGGCCGTGTCGTCGAGGTCCTGCGCAGGGGCTATCGGCACCAGCGGCGGCTCCTGCGTAGCGCGGATGTCGTGGTCGGACAGGGAGCCGGCGACCCAGCGGCGAGCGAGCGCCCGAGCGACGGTCTCTCGGGAAGGACTTCATTCCAGACCCCTGCGGGCGGAAATTCTGGGGCCGCAACCAAGGTCAGCGCGACCGGGGGAGAGGGAGATGGACACCGCAGCCAGGCAAGCCGGGCCTGATTGGCCTGATCGGAGACGTGCACGCGGAGGATGGCCTGTTGGCATCGGCGATCGAATGGCTGGATGCACGCGGGGCCGAGCGGCTGCTCTGCACCGGCGACCTCGCCGACGGCCAAGGCGACACCGGCCGCTGCTGCGACCTGCTGGCCTCGGCCGGTGCCGTGGTCGTGCGCGGCAACCACGACCGCTGGCTGATCGAGGAGGTCCAGCGCGAGCCGCCCGACGGCACCGCGGCGGAGACGCTGAGCACCGGCACCCGGGTCTATCTCGCCGGCCTGGCCCCGACCCGCGCCGTCGAGACCAGCGATGGTCCGCTCCTGCTCTGCCACGGCACTGGCGACAAGGACATGTGCCGGCTCACCCCGGACGACTCCCGGAGGGGCTGCCGCCCCGGGTCCGCGCAGCCAGCCGGGCCCGACGGCGCGCCCCGGCGGTGCACGGAGGGCTCAAGGCTCACGGATACTGCCATCCTGCTGCCGGACCCGGTAATTGCCGTCGAGGGCCTGGAGATTGGGCGGTTGGTAGCTGCCGTGGGCCTGCCGCATGCGCTCCAGCACGCTGTGATGGATCAACGGGGGCCGGTCCGAGGCCCGGTCGCCCACCGACACATGGATCCTGCGCGGGGCCATGATCTGTTTCCAGTTCCTCTCCTGGAGCCAGGCGACATAGGCCTTGTCGTCGATGACCGTGTTGAGATGCAGCCGGCCCATGACATTCGGTGCCAGCGCCAGGTCTTCTTGGGTGATCGGGGCGAGCCCGTCGTAGTCGACGTCGCCCGGCTCGATGAAGGTGGCGTCCTCCTCCGCCGCGCGATCCAGCATGAAGCCCAGGGCGATGTCGGAGAGGGCGTCGTCGCGGTAGCCCCCGCCGACATCGCTGTGCACGCCCGGGAACCAGATCTCGTGCACGCGATCCTCGGCCCCCATCAGGACCGGGCGGAACGCAAGTCTGGGCTCATCGACCGCCACCAGGTGATAGGCAACGGCCACGTTGCCGGCGATCCTGCCTTCCTGCTCCGCGACCTCGGCTGCGCTGGGATCCCTCTCCGGGTGGAGATTGTCTCCGCCCCGCAGGGCGTCGAACGCGGCCACCGTGTCCCAGAGGCCGAGGAAGCGGATCGGGACAGAATCGGCGACCGTCGTCTTCCCCCGCATCAGTCCCTGGTCCTCGATCCTGCGTGCCAGCTGGCGGGCGATCGCCGCTCCGCGGCTGAAGCCGAAGATGTAGACGGAGTCGCCCGGCTCGTAATGCTCTGCCAGGTCGTCGTAAGCCTCGTCGAGGATGCGTCCTGGCTCGGTGATCGCGAAGGCGGCGGATGCCTTGCGATAGATGCTGGTCGCCCCGCGATTGCCGACCCCGACGTAGTAGAAGGAGTGCTGCGCGGGATCGGCCTGGGTGTTGTCGAGCCGGCCACCGGCCAGTATGTGCAGCTTCAGCACATTGCTGATGCCATTGTCCACGAGCAGCCCGGATTCGTCGTAGGCGGGAACCGCGTCATTGGGATCGTTGTTGGTGCCATCGATACAAATCAGGATGCGCCTTGCCTCGGCGTCCGTGGGCGGGATCAGGCAGAGCACCGTGGCGAGCACGGCAAGCACGATTATCGAGCGCGAGCGGGTCCACATGGTCTCGTTCCTCCACTCAACCTGCCGGGTTGCCCGGCAGGGGCGTACCAGAACGCACGCCCATCCATTGCCCCGTCTGGTACCCGAATCGGCCGCGCCTGCCTCATCGCGCGCCCGACCACCCACAGGCCGCTTCCTCGCCCTGCCAATAGTCTAGGAAAACGCCGGTACGTTGCGTTTCCCAAGGAGGGCAGGACGCCCCGGGGGTCCCGGCGGCAGCATGCAAGAACGAGGAGCCAAGAGATCCCGATCAGCTTGTGGGTCTGCGGACTCAGGCGCCATATCGGGTGTGCCTTGCAGTAGGCCACGGCCCTGCGGGTGTTCTCGTCGCGATCCGGCCCGTCCATCGGCTGGAGGTAGAAATGCGTGACGCCCAGGTGTTCGAAGCGCGCCGGCGGGGCGTCCGGCTGCCGATGGACCAGCTTGAACTCGTCTCCGGCACGCAGGACCAGCGGCCGCGCGCCCTTCGGGCTGACACAGAGCCAGTCGATCCCGGCCGGGGCCGGCACCGTGCAATTGGTCTCCACCGCGATCTCGAAGCCACGCCGGTGCAGGGCGCCGATCAGGGATGCATCGAGCTGGAGCAGCGGAAGGCAACGATTCTCACGGGGGGGCTCGCTGCGGGCGGCTGGGTCTTGCACGCTACCTACGAAGCCTATCGTTTGGTGCCAGAGTCACTGGCAACTACGGCATTCTCCGCTGGTGCCGGGCTAGTGTTGTTGTTGATGGCCGTCTTCTACGGTATGAGGTGCAGTGGAGGCCCGAAAGGATGAGGTCCGTATTTGGAGTTCATGTACCGCCCGTCTAAGCAAGGCCGCGATGGGCGCACCGCATCGTCCCTTACCACGCGGGAACCCGCCAAGCACCGAACGCGCCGGGCCCTGGCCCTGGAGGTGTTGGGCTATCCGACCCCACCATGGGAGCCCGCGCCCGAAGCAGGTTCACCGTCGTGTCCGTTGCTCGGGGACTTCGAGGCGTATCTCGCCCAGCATCGGGGGAATCCGCCGGTGACGCGCAGAAAGAAGATTGCTCACATCACTGCCTTCCTGGCATTCCTTCGCAGTCGGCAGCGCAATGTGGTGGGGCTGGAGCTGGCTGACATCGATGCCTTCATCGTGGCGTGCCGGCAGCACTGCGCGCATACGACCGTGGCGGACATGGCCTCGAGCCTGCGGGGCTTCCTGCGCTGGGCGAGGCCCGCAGCGCGTAAACAGCATCCACCCCGTGCGTCGCTTCGCTCCGACTGTCCAGTTTCGCCTGGAACAGCCGTCCAGTTTGCGGCGGATTAGGCGTCCAGTTTGCGCTGGAACGGGTGTCCAGTTTCGGCGGAATAGGTAATTTACCGCAGATAATCTAAGGTTAATGTCGACGGCAGGAACGCGCCGTCGGGCTTGGAATCGTGGCGTTTGCTAACGGAGCACGGAGCATGGCAGGCCTTTCCTCCGCTTACATCACCTGGAAGCCCGCGGCCGAAGGCACCGCCCAGGCCACGCGGGATCTGATCCTCGCCTTGCTCAACGCGGCCCCCAGCGCGACGACCATCGCCGACATCAGCCACTTCGGCGCGGATAAGCGCGCCCTCAACCGCTCGGCTGAGCCGCTCAAGCTCGGCACGGAAGAGCGCCTGCCGGAACGTGTGCCGCACAACGGCTGGCTCAAGGTCATCGGGGCGGACGGGGAAATTGCGCGCGAGGCAGTCCTCGTCGTGAAGTCTTACAGCATAGCAGCGGGACCGACAGCGTGAAGCTGGAGGAGTCGTCGTGACAGCCCATTCCCAATCTCTGCTCCGAAACGATTGGTCGCCTCGTCGCTCGTGCGCGTGTCGGAGTCGCCAGCGTGGCTAAGCGTACCGGCTTTTTGATTTACGGCACCGTCGTTGCTCGTTCAAGCGGACGCCCGCTCGCCAATCTCATCATCGAGGCCTTGGATAAGGATCTCCTTTTCGACGATCGCCTGGGCTCGGTGATCACCGACAGGGACGGCGGCTTCGAGATCCGCTACGAGCGCGCCGACTTCCAGGAACTCTTCTTTGACCACAAGCCCGACATCTACCTGCGCGTGCGCCGCGGTGATGGGCGGATCATCTATACCACAGCTGATCGCGTGCGCTACGAGGCAGGGCGCACGGAGGCCTTTCATATTCGGATTCCAGAGCACGCGCTCGACCTAGGAGGAAACAGCATGCAGAACGTGATCAAACTCGTCTTGGATTTGAGCGACATCAGGGACGACCCGGAGCTTGGTGAGGAGCTTGTCAAACGCGAACGGCCCATCAAGGTCGCTGTAGTCCGCTGGGGCAAGATCCTTGCAGCGAAGGAGATCGACACGGCTGAGATCAAGGAGTTCTCGCGCGTGCCGGTAACCCTTGAGTTCGAGGCCGAAGGGGACAAACCCGCCGGCGCCTACCTCACCATCGGTCCCAACGTCGCCGATCGCGAGTTTCTCGCCATCGAGACCCACAGACTCTGGATCGCGCCGCGGCAGTTCAGCGATGCGGTTGCCGATCTCAGTGGCGAGAAGCTGCGGCTTCCGCGGTATCTGTTCAAGCGCTGGTTGTGGTTGTGTCGCCGCTTCACCATTACCGGTCGCGTGGTCAAACGCCTGGACGGCTGCGATGAGCCGGTTCCGGGCGCGACCGTGGCGGCGTACGACGTCGACTGTTGGTGGTTCTGGTGGCGTCGTGACCTGGTTGCCTCGACCGTCACCAATCCGGACGGCACTTTCGAGATGGCCTTTACCTGGTGCTGCCTGCTTCCCCGCTTCGTGCGCAAACCGCCCTATGTGATCAATCCCGATCTGCTCAAGCACCTCACGGAGGTGTTGTACCCGCACATCGGGCCGATTCCGCCAAAGGTCTTGAAAGATCCCAAGGTCTTTGAGGGTTTCCTCACCCAGCGCGTCACGCCCGATCCGATTCCGGGGCCGACGCCATCGTTGCTGATCAGCCGCGAGACACGCCTTCGTCCCGCGGGATTGGCAGCTTCCCCGACCCTGCCGCTCCCACCGCCGCGCCGCGCCGCCGCGCTCGACGTCCCCGTCACGGCCTCAGTCGCCGCGTCTCTGAGCAAGCCAATGGCCGCGCTGGTCGACAAGCTGCGACCGCGGCTGCCGCCATGGTGGCCGTGCTGGCCCTTCCGACCCAAGGACTGCACGCCCGACATCGTCTTCAAGGTCACCCAGGTGTGCGACGGCGATGAGCTGATCCTGGTCGATGAGAATCCGTTCCAGACGCGCTGGAACATCCCCCAAACGCTGGATGTCACCCTGCTCGCGAGCGAGGACGCATGCTCAGTCCCGGTATGCGAGGAGCCACCCGCCGGGGATTGCCTGAAGTTCACCAAGGTCAATTGCGTGGATGTCGGCAACATTGGCACCGCCATCGGTCCACCGGATCTGCGCGGTTATGCGGGCCCTGGGAGTGGCGATCACCCCTTCGCCGAGAACATCCGCATGCGCGGACTTTTCGGGACGGGCTCGGACGTCGATTACTTCAAGCCCGAATACGCATTCGACGGCGGGGCGTTCAAGGACTTCCCGGAGCCAAGCCTGATCGCCTTCTCGCGCAAGTACTGGGCGCCGCCCCCGGGCTCGCCACCGGCCACGCCGGCGCAGTGGAACCTGGTGCTCTTCAAACCGCACGCGGTGGATGGCATCGTCGTCTACAAGACACTGAACAAGGCCGAAGAGGAAAACCCTCTGCCGGCGGGCTGGTTGTGGGGCTACCTTTGGAACGATTTTGACACGCTCTTCTATTGGAACTCGCGCCTCCTGGAAGGCGATGGCCTCTACACCATCCGGCTGCTCGGCTATCGCTGGGACAGCGCGGCCAACGCCCTGGTCGACGCCCACGTCATGGAAACCTGTGACATCCAGCTCGCGCAGGACGAAGAGCAGATGGTGCGCATCGACAACCGCCTGGCTGACGATCCGTCCTATGCCCTGAGCACGACGCGTCCCTGCGGGGCGGGCACCATCCATCTGTGTACCTACGAGCCGGACTGCGACTTCCTGCTCGTCGAGCAGGTCAAGAACCCGGGCGCGGCGTCGCAGGAGATCTTGCCGATCGACCCGTGCGATGTCATTAAACTCGCCGACGGGGATCAGATCGTGATCCACTTCGCCGCTTCCGATCAGGATGGCCATTTCCTCGGCTACTCTATGCACGCGCATTGGGGGGAGAATGCCGTGTTCAATGTGCTCACGCACGGTAGCCTCGCCCCCGATCCCACCGCGCTCACCGGACCGAGCTACGGGAGTACCTTCAGCGGTCCTCAGGGGCTCTATCGCGCCGGTTTGCCGGCGGGCGACCCGGAGCACGACCGGCCCTTCTGGTATGGCGGAAGCTACAAGGTGACGGTGCCGGGAAGCGCGTTCGAGACCTGCGCCTACACGCTGACCTTGCGGGTGTGGAAGCGCACGATCGTGAGTTGCCAGGACCCCTACTACGTCCACGTGAACTGGTGCTCCTACAGCTTCACCATCGAGAAGGTGTGAGCCCTGGCCTCGTGGCCCAGAGATGCCCTCGCGCGTGGATTGCACGCCTGCCGGCGCGGATGCGTCGGCAGGCAGGGTGCGGGAGGAGGAGTCATCCGCTCCCAGCGCTTTGCTCACCTCGCTTGGGTGCGCCGAGCTGCTTCATAGCCGACAGTGCGGGTGGGCCTGGGCGTCGATTCGTCTTCCAGTGCTCCCATGGCCGCGTCGCCACGCATCTGGGCGGTGGAGTCACGGGGCGTTCCGGACACCCGAAACGCGCACACCGGGTGCGCGAGTGATCTTTGCCGGCTGCGTCGGCCGCAGCGATGCTGGCCTCTTGGCGCGCACGCGAGACCCGCGCGTGTCGGCGACGCTCGCCAATGCGATGCAGCCGCGATGAACGAACCTCGTCGGCATCGAGGGCGTCGACCCCGCGGGGAGTCACCGGTAGTACCGGGCGCAACCGGTAACGCAGGCATCATGCACGGGATCGCCGTTGCAGCAGTCCCAGCCGGAGGAATTGACAGCACCATTTGCACAGCTGCCTTGCGACAAGGTCCCGTTGGGTCCCTTGTAGTGGCAGCGCCATGAACCGTGGTTGCGCTCCAAGCATGCGCGCACGGCAGCACGCACGGCGGCGACGGTTTCGGCGGTAGGAGCCACCCCTTCACATCCGGGTGCGGCTGGGTTGGCGAGACAGGATCGCTTGCCCTCCAACTGCACGGCGCCCGAGCGGATCCGATGGCATTCGCTCGCCAGCGTGGCCGGCAGATCGCTCCGCTGGCAGGTGTTCGCCCACCAGGACGCCGAGAAATCCGCGCGCCCGGGATCGGGTCCGGATCCCCGGAAGGTGACACGGAGGCATCCGCGCTCGGGGTCATCACCGAAACACGCCTCGCAAGCGTCGCCGTTGCGGCACTTCGCCCAATGCGGCGCGGTTGAGCCCGGGGCGTGCAGCCGCGCCGAGCCATTGGTCTGCGGGTGCGCGACGACGTGCGCGTCGCAGCCGCCCGGGCAGGCATCCCCGTCGTCGTAGCAGGTCGCCTGCAAGTCCGCGATGCCAGCGAGATCGCCGCCGGTGACCCCGGTTGCCGCGGGGGACGCCGTTTCCGTCGGCGCCTCGGCCGCGACAGGCGCGAGCGCCTCAACCTCTGGAGTTCGTGCCCCCGGGTTACTGCAGGCCGGCGATATGACACCACTCATTGCCACGACCAGGACAAAGCACCTGGCTGCGCGGCAAACCGGACGGGCCGCTCGCCCCAGGCTCTCTGCGACGTCCCGATACGTCGAATGAGACCTCGTGCTTTCCGTCATCACTGCCTCCCACCCTTTTGTTGGTTACAGACGATCGGCTCGACGATCTCTGTTTCGCGCCCACGTCTGAAGTCTTCTCACTAAGAGGTTAGCAAGACCAGGGATCGTGGACGCTCGCTGGCGCAGGCTTTTCCCTCCGGGCGCGGGTCGCGTCCGGCGCGTCGCCGCGTCGAGCTCTCGATCGCTGCGATCGACTCCTGACCGGCGCTCCGGAATGGCAAACGCCTCTGCTCGGGGACCGGCTGTCGGCCCCAGCATCCCAAACTTGAGGCAGAGGTAGGCAACAGCCCGCCTCCGAGTGCTCTGCCTTGGCAGAATCTTCGAGGCGAGACAAGCCCACGCAGCGGCCTGGGATGAGCGCCTCTATCTATAGGCCAAGGAGTTGGCCGACGCGTGGGAGCGGATGTTTGGTCACTTGAAAAGACCGCCGCGTCCTCCGACTTGCGGCATGCGATCCGCCGAGGTCCGATTGCAGATCTTCCGGGACGAGAAGACCGCAATGCGTTTCAGCGAAGCGATCAACGAGGCGTTCCGCAAGTCCGGGATCGCGTTGGACGAGGATGAATCCCTCATAGAAGGAAATTCAACCGCCTCTGCGAGCCCGAGGTGGTGCCAGGACGAGAGGCTAGCGAGGCCCAGAGGGCTGGTCAAAGCTCAACCGAGGGCGGCGCGGACATCTCGGAGGTGTCGGAACGCGCTTCGGCGGGGTTTGGGAGGAGATTGCAGGCGCAGCGGGCAGGCGTGAGATCAGGGGCGGCGGCACCCTCTGTGGCAGAAGATGGCGGTTACCAGGAGACGCGCTGATCAAACTCGACGTCGGGCTCGGGCTGGCCGAGGAGGTCCCAGTCGGGCATCGGCCCGAGATCATCGTCCCATGCGGGCGGTGCACCGGCGGAG
>Ga0316576_10001231_pt1 | contig 13538 bp, 15 predicted proteins | sample S0NA_FD_203075 | JGI IMG/M metagenome (GOLD analysis project Ga0316576, IMG submission 203075) | Rhizosphere microbial communities from salt marsh grasses in Alabama, United States - S0-2_050615r3r5 | ecosystem: Host-associated > Plants > Roots > Rhizosphere | place: USA: Alabama | collected... | reverse complement strand
AGTCTTCATGGTGTTTGCAACCGGGCAGCCCCGCTTACTTGACGTCCTTCCAGAATTCCTTCTTGAGCGCCCAGGCAATCAGCGTGAAGACGATCAGGAAGGCGATGACCGGAAAGCCCAGCGATCGGCGCTGCATCTGCGCCGGCTCGGCGATGTACTCGAGGAAGTTGACCGTGTCGCGCACGAACTCGTCGAACTCCTCCGCCGTCATCGAGCCGGGCGAAGCCAGATTGAATTCCTTGAAGTGCTTCTGCGCGACGCCCTGCTCGTCCATCTCCCCTTCCCAGACCGCCTCCTGGTAGCCCTGCAGCGTCCAGAGCACGTGCGGCATCGCGGTGCCGGGCAGCGCCAGGTTGTTGACTCCGGTCGCCTTGGCCGGATCGAGGTAGAACGAGCGCAGGAACGTGTAGACGTAGTCGGTGCCTCGGCTGCGGGCGATCAGCGTCAGGTCGGGCGGCTGGACGCCGAACCACCGCTTCGCATCGTCGGCGTTCATCGCGCTGCGCATCGTGTCGTGCGGGCGCTCGCCGGTGAACATCAGGTTCTCGACCAGCTGTTCTTCGGTCAGCCCGATGTCGGCGGCGAGCCGGTTGTAGCGGACGTACTGCGCCGAGTGGCAGCCCAGGCAGTAGTTGACGAAATTGGCCGCGCCGCGCTGCAGCGAGGCGGTGTTCGTCACGTCGTTGTTCGCGTGCTCGAGGTGCGCGCTGCCGCCGGCGGCCAGCGCCGAGAGCGGGATCGTCGCAGCGAGCAGGGCCAGGAGCTTAGTGCGCATGGTAGGTGACCCTCGTCGGCACGGGCTTGGTCCGGTCGATACTCGAATACCAGGGCATCAGCAGGAAGAACGCGAAATACACGACGGTGAACAGACGCGCGAGGTTCGTGTACAGCGGCGTCGGCGGCTGCAGCCCGAGGAAGCCGAGCGCGACGAAGCTGATTGCGAACGCGACCAGGAAGAACTTGAAGATCGGCCCGCGGTAGCGGATCGACTTGACCTTGCCGCGGTCGAGCCAGGGCAGGAAGAACAGGATCATCACGGCGGCGCCCATCAGCGCGACGCCCATCAGCTTGTTCGGCACCGCGCGCAGGATCGCGTAGAACGGCGTGAAGTACCACACCGGCGCGATGTGCTCCGGCGTCTGCAGCGGGTTCGCGGGCTCGAAGTTCGCGTGCTCGAGGAAGTAGCCGCCCATCGTCGGCGCGAAGAACACCACCAGGCAGAACAGGATCAGGAACACGCCGACGCCGACGATGTCCTTGACCGTGTAGTACGGGTGGAACGGAATGCCGTCGAGCGGGATCCCGTCGGGACCCTTCACTTTCTTGATGTCGACGCCATCCGGGTTGTTCGAGCCCACCTCGTGCAGCGCCATCAGGTGCGCGACGACCAGGAAGACCAGCGCGAACGGGATCGCGATCACGTGCAGCGCGAAGAAGCGGTTCAGCGTGACGTCCGAGATGAAATAGTCGCCCCGGATCCATTCGGTCAGCGCATTGCCGATGTAGGGGATCGCGCCGAACAGCGAGACGATCACCTGTGCGCCCCAGTAGGACATGTTGCCCCAGGGCAGCAGGTAGCCGAAGAAGGCCTCGGCCATCAGGCACAGGTAGATCAGCATGCCGAAGATCCACAGCAGCTCGCGCGGCTTCTGGTAGGAGCCGTACAGCAGCGCGCGGAACATGTGCAGGTAGACGACGATGAAGAAGGCCGAGGCGCCGGTGGAGTGCAGGTAGCGGATCAGCCAGCCCCACTCGACGTCGCGCATGATGTACTCGACCGAGGCGAACGCCTCCTGGGCCGAGGGCTTGTAGTTCATCGTCAGGAAGATGCCGGTGACGATCTGCAGCACCAGCACCAGCAGGGACAGCGAGCCGAAGAAGTACCAGAAGTTCATGTTCTTCGGCGCGTAGTACTCCGAGACCTGCTCCTTCCAGAGCTTGGTCATCGGGAACCGGTCGTCGATCCAGGCCGTGAGCGCCGCGAGGCGTCCGCCGCCGGACTTGATGCTCTGGCTAGTGCTGGCCATCAGGCACTCCTCGTGTCAGAGCCGATCAGGATGCGAGTGTCGCTGACGAACTGGTACGGCGGCACCGGCAGGTTGGTCGGGGCGGGAACGTCCTTGAAGACGCGGCCTGACATGTCGAACTTCGAGCCGTGGCAGGGGCAGAAGAAACCGCCCGGCCAGCCGGCCTCGACCGTCGCGTCGCCCGGCGTGAACTTCTCGAGTGGCGCGCAGCCGAGGTGCGTGCACACGCCGACCAGCACGAGGTACTCGGGCTTCACTGAACGGTCGCGGTTGTGCGCGTATTCGGGCTGCTCGGACTCGTTGGAGTCCGGATCGCGGAGCCGGTCCTCGATGCCCGCGAGCGTGCTGAGCATCTGCGGCGTGCGGTTGACGATGAAGATCGCCTTGCCGCGCCACTCGACCTTGACCATTGCGCCCGGCTCGAGCTTGCTTATGTCCACTTCGACCGGGGCGCCGAGGGCCTTGGCCCGGGCGCTCGGCTTCCACGAGGCGAGGAAAGGCACGGCGGCGAAAGCCGCCCCGACCGCCCCGACGGCAACGGTGGCAACGGTCAGGAAATGACGCCTGCCCGCATCGACTTCTTCGGTCATCCAGCACTCCCTTCGACTTGCGGCCCGTGCTGCGCCGGTGGCGGCCGCGCCGGTCGGTCCAGGACAATGAACTCCGCCTCGGAGCGACCCCACAGGGCCCTGCCGGGCAGCAGCAAAGTATACACTGCAGCGCAGTAAAAGCCTGAGCCCGGTCTGCCCCGCGTCCCCGGGGCCGGACCCGGAAACGGGCCGGGACTCACCGCCGGGCCGCGACCCGCCTGATCTGCGCCCCGAGTCCCTGGAGCTTCTCCTCGATGCACTCGTAGCCCCGGTCGATGTGGTAGATCCGCTCGACCTCGGTCGTGCCCTCGGCCACCAGGCCCGCCAGCACCAGGCTGGCCGAGGCCCTCAGGTCCGTCGCCATGACCGGGGCGGCGGTCAGCTTCGGCACGCCCTTGATGATGGCCGTGTTGCCCTCCAGGCGGATTTCCGCGCCCATGCGCCGCATTTCCAGCATGTGCATGAAGCGGTTCTCGAAGATCGTCTCGATGATCGTGCCGACACCCTCGGCCACGGTGTTCAGCGCGGCGAACTGGGCCTGCATGTCGGTCGGAAAGCCCGGGTAGGCCGCGGTGCGGATGTCCACGGCACGCGGCCGCCGGCCGTGCATGTCGAGTTCGACGAAGTTCTCGCCGCGGGTCACCGTGGCGCCGGCCTCCTCGAGCTTCGCCAGCACCGCGTCGAGGTGCTCGGCGCAGGCTCCGCGCGCCCGGACGCGCCCGCCGGTGATCGCGGCCGCAACCAGGTAGGTCCCGGCCTCGACCCGGTCCGGCAGCACGTCGTAGCTCGCGCCGGCCAGAGACTCGACCCCCTCGATGACGATCGTGTCGGTGCCGTGCCCGGTGATGCGGGCCCCCATCGCGTTCAGGAACTGCGCGAGGTCCACGATCTCCGGCTCCCGGGCCGCGTTCTCTAGGATCGTCCGGCCCTCGGCAAGGGTCGCGGCCATCATCAGGTTCTCGGTCCCGGTGACGGTGACCGTCTCGAGCACGATCCGCGCGCCCTTGAGCCGCCCGGCACGGGCCTTGATGTAGCCGTTCTCGATGTGCACGTCGGCCCCCATCGCCTGCAGGCCGGCGACGTGGATGTTCACCGGTCGCGCACCGATCGCGCAGCCGCCGGGCAGCGAGACGTCGGCGGTGCCGTACCGCGCCACCAGCGGGCCGAGCACCAGGATCGCCGCCCGCATCGTCTTCACGAGCTCGTACGGGGCGAAGGTCTCGCGGGTCGTCGTCGGATCGACCTCGATGCGCATGCGCTCGTCGACCGTAACGCCCGCGCCCATGCGCCCGAGCAGCTCGATCATCGTCGTGACGTCCTGCAGGTGAGGGACGTTGCCGATCGTGACCGGTCCATCAGCCAGCAGCGCGCCGGCCAGGATCGGCAGCGTGGCGTTCTTGGCGCCGGATATGCGCACGTCCCCGTCCAGAGGCACCCCGCCGCGGATCTGGAGCTTGTCCAACTTTCGTCCCGCCTCAGGACCCGGACGGTCCGCCCTGGGCGTCCTGCCACTCGGCCGGCGTGTAGGCGGCCATGGACAGGGCGTGGATCTCGCGTCCCATCAGGGCGCCGAGCGCGCCGTAGACGAGCTGGTGCCGCTGCAGCGATCGCTTACCTGCGAACTGCTCGGAGACGACCACCGCCTCGAAGTGCGTGTCGTCGTCGCTGATGACCCGCACCTGCGCATCCGGCAGCGCGTTCTTGATCAGCTGGGTGACCTCTTCGGCTTTCATCTGAAGACTTGCTCCTGGTCGGGGGCTGGCAAGTGTAACCCGGCCGGACCCGCCTCAGCCCGCGACCCGCCGACGCGGGGCGGGCGCTATGATGCGGTCTCGACCCGGAGGATCAGGATCCATGGCGGCAGCGCCTGACAGTGACGAAGCCTTGATCGACCGCGGCCGGCGGGTGCTGGAAGCCGAGGCCGGGGCCGTAACGGCGCTGGTAGCGCGCCTCGGCGCGGACTTCGCCCGTGCCTGCCGGCTGATGCTGGCCTGCGAGGGCCGGATCGTCGTGACCGGGATGGGCAAGTCGGGGCACGTCGGCAACAAGATCGCCGCGACGCTCGCGAGCACCGGCAGTCCCGCGTTCTTCGTCCACCCCGCCGAGGCGGTGCACGGCGACATCGGCATGATCACCGCCAAGGACCTGGTCTTCGCGCTGTCCAACTCGGGCGAGACCGGCGAGCTGCTGACGATCCTGCCCGTGATCAAGCGCCTGGACGTCCCGCTGATCGCGCTCACCGGAAAGACTTCCTCGACGCTCGCCCGCTATGCCGAGGTCATGCTCGACGTCAGCGTCGAGGCCGAGGCCTGCCCGCTCAACCTCGCGCCGACCACCAGCACGACCGCGATGCTCGCGATGGGCGACGCGCTGGCCGTCGCGGTGCTCGAGGCCCGGGGCTTCACCGAGGAGGACTTCGCGCGCTCCCACCCGGGCGGTGCGCTCGGCCGGCGGCTGCTGCTGCACGTCGAGGACGTGATGCGCCGCGGCGAAGAGCTGCCGGCGGTCGGTCCCGACACGCTGCTGCGCGAGGGGCTGCTGGAGATGAGCCGCAAGGGACTCGGCATGACCACGATCGTCGATGCCGGCGGCCGGGTGCTCGGTGTCTTCACGGACGGGGACCTGCGCCGGACGCTGGACGGGCAACTCGACGTGCATGCGACGCGGATGAGCGAGGTGATGACCCGCGGCTGCAAGGTTGCGAAGCCGCGCATGCTGGCAGCCGAGGCGGTGCACCTGATGGAAACATTCAGGATCACCGCACTGCCGGTCGTCGACGACGAGGGGCGGCTGGTCGGCGCACTGAACGTCCATGACCTGCTGCGCGCGGGAGTGATGTAGTCGTGGATGAACTGCACGAGAGAGCCCGCCGGATCCGGCTGCTGGTACTCGACGTCGACGGCGTGCTGACCGACGGACGACTGTATTTCGCCGCGGACGGCGAGCAGCTGAAAGTCTTCGACGTCCGCGACGGTTACGGGCTCGTGGCGCTGCAGCGTGCCGGCGTCGCGGTGGCGATCATCTCCGGGCGGAAATCCGACGCGGTGCTGCGCCGCGCTGCCGAACTCGGCATCAGCCGGGTCAGCCAGGGCGTGGAGGACAAGGCCGCGCAACTCGACTCACTGCTCCGGGAACTCGGCGTCGAGCCGCCGGAGGTGGCCTGCATCGGAGACGACGTTCCCGACCTGCCGATGCTTAGGCGGGCCGGCCTCGCGATCGCAGTCGCGGATGCACACCCTACGGTGCAGGCCGAAACCCACTGGACGACGAGCCAGCCGGGCGGGCGCGGCGCCGTACGTGAAGCATGCGATCTGCTGCTGAACGCAAGAGCCGGCTGAGGCGCCGGGTGATCGGCACCGCCGCGCTGCTGGCGGGCGCGGTGACGCTGTATCGCCTGCTGCTCGGGGGAGGTACCGAGCCGATCGAGACCACCACGCCGGAGCAGCGCCGCGGCTACTACCTGAGCGACGCGGTGCTGACCGAGGTCGGGGTGGACGGGCGACCGCGCATGGTCGTGCGGGCCGACAACATCGAGCAGCAGGTCGAGGACCGCAGCGTGATCCTCTCGCACCTCGAGCTCGACTATCGCACCGAGGCCACCGGGACCTGGAAGGTCACCGCCGATCGTGGCCGCATGCCGGCGGACCAGACCTCGCTGCAGCTCGAGGGCAACGTCACGGTGCGGGGCGGCGAGCCGGGCGGGCCGGTCGCGATCATCCGCAGCGAACAGCTCGCCTACGACACCGGTGCGAGCATCATCCAGACGCCCGACCCGGTCACGGTGGTCTTCGGAAAGCACGAGCTGAACGGTCGCGGCCTGCGGGTCGATTTGAACGCGCGGACACTGAGGCTAGAATCCAACGTCAATGGCCGGTTCCTTCCATAGCCGGGCGCGCGGGCGGGCCGCGGGCCTCGTCGCCCTCTGCGCACTCGCGACGCTGCCGTTCGCCGCTGCGGGCCAGACGCGACAGATTGGCAACCGCGACCTGCCGATCAACCTCGAGGCCGCCTCCTCCGACTTCGACTACAAGAACAACGCGCTGCTGTTCCGCCGCGTCAAGATCACCCAGGGTGAACTGCAGGTCGAGGCGCAGGAAGCGCGCGCGACGGGGCTCAACTTCGAGAATTCCGAATGGCTGCTGTCGGGCTCGGTCCGGATCGTCGTGCCGGACGGCAGGCTCGATTCGAACCAGGCCAACGTGACGTTCAAGGACAACGACATCGTGCTCGCGGTGATCCGCGGCAAGCCGGCACGGTTCGAGCAGCGGCTCGAGGACAGCGGGCAGCTCGCCAAGGGCGAGGCCGGGACGATCGAGTACAACGTACGGGCCGGGACCGTGCGCCTGAGCGGTGGCGCCTGGTTGAGCGACGGCAGCAACGAGATCCGCGGAGACACGCTCGTCTACAACATCGGCGCACAGCGCGTGGTCGCGAACCCGGACGAGAAGGACCCGGGCGGCGTCCGCATCACGATCAACCCGGCCGAGCCCCGGGATGCGAAGGAGCCGGGCAGGGAGCCCGCGCCCGGCAAGGATAAGAAGCAGTGAGCCGCCTGCGCGCCGAGTCCCTGGGCAAGACGTACAAGTCGCGCAAGGTGCTCTCCGATCTCTCGCTCGAGGTCAGCTCCGGCGAGGTCGTGGGACTGCTCGGCCCGAACGGCGCAGGCAAGACCACGGCCTTCTACATGATCGTCGGCCTCGTTCCCTGCGACGAAGGCCGGATCTGGCTGGACGACCGGGAGTTGACGCGGCTCCCGATGCACCGCCGGGCGCGCCTCGGGCTCGGCTACCTGCCCCAGGAAGCCTCGGTGTTCCGCAAGCTGTCGGTCGAGGACAACATCCTCTCGATCCTGGAGCTGCGCGAGGACCTCGACGAGGACGGCCGCCAGGCGGCGCTCGAGTCGCTGCTCGAGGAACTGCACATCGGGCACATTCGCGAGGGCCTCGGCATGAGCCTGTCCGGCGGCGAGCGCAGGCGCGTCGAGATCGCCCGGGCGCTCGCTGCGGAACCGAGATTCATACTGCTGGATGAGCCCTTCGCGGGCGTCGACCCGATCTCGGTGGACGACATCCAGCGCATCATCAGGCACCTCAGCTCGCGCAACATCGGCATCCTGATCACGGACCACAATGTCCGTGAAACGCTCGGCATATGCGGTCGCGCCTACATCGTCAGCGCGGGAAGTGTGATCGCCGCCGGATCCGCGGAGGAGATTCTTGCCAATCCCGAGGTGCGTGAGGTCTACTTGGGGCAGGACTTCCGTCTCTGAGCGGGAGGGCAAATCCCGGCGTGACCCATGCCTGCGGAGCTGCGGCCCGCCACCCGGAGTAGTCTGAACGGAACACGATGCTCAAACCGGCCCTGCACCTCAAGCTCGGTCAGCAGCTGACGATGACGCCGCAGCTGCAGCAGGCGATCAAGCTGCTGCAGCTGCCGATCCTCGAGCTGCAGGCGCAGGTGCAGCAGGCGCTCGAGTCGAACGTGATGCTGGAGGCCGAGGAGGACGAGACCGTCGAGGTCACCTCCCTCGAGGCGAGCGCAGCCGAGGCGACCGATGACGAGAACTCCCCGCAGGAGGAGGAGATCGTCGTCGAGATGGAGGACCCCTGGGCCGATTCCGCGCCGACCGGCGGCGAGGGGCGCGCCCAGGACGACGACGACCGGCCGCTGGAGTTCGCCGACGAGCGCGGCCTCGACCTGCACCAGCACCTGATCTGGCAGCTCGAGATCAGCAAGCTCGACCCGCGAGAGCTGTGGATCGGCGAAGCCATCGTCGACGCGCTGAACGAAGACGGCTACCTGACCGAGAGCACCGACGCAATCGCGCGCAGCCTGTGCGTGGACCTGCCAGTGACGCAGGACGACGTCGAGCACGTGCTGGCCTTCGTGCAGACGCTCGACCCGGCGGGAGCCGGCGCGCGCGACCTGGCCGAATGCCTCCGGCTGCAGCTCGAGCAGCTCGATCCGCAGACGCCCGGTCTCGAGCTCGCGCTCGCGATCGCGGCGGAGAACCTGCAGGAGGTCGCGGACCGGGACCTCGCGGCGCTCGGGCGCAAGTTCGACGCGGACGAGGAGACGCTGCGCGTCGCGCTGGCGCTGATCCGCGGCTGCAACCCCCGGCCCGGCGCCTCGTTCACGACCGGGCAGCCCGAGTACCTGGTGCCGGACGTGTTCGTGAAGCGGCGCGACCACGGCTGGTCGGTGGAAGTGAACCCGGCCGCGATGCCGCGCCTGCGCGTCAACCAGACCTACGCGAGCCTGGTGTCTCGCGCCGCGGACTACGCGACGCTGCGCGCCCAGCTGCAGGAGGCACGCTGGCTGGTGCGCAGCCTGGAGATCCGCCACGAGACGCTGCTGAAGGTCGCGCGCGCGATCGTGCAGCGCCAGTCCTCGTTCCTCGAGCAGGGCGAGGAGGCGATGCAGCCGATGATCCTGCGCGACATCGCCGACGCGGTCTCGATGCACGAGTCGACGATCTCGCGGGTGACCACCGGCAAGTACATGCACACGCCGCGCGGCATCTTCGAGTTCCGCTATTTCTTCTCGAGCCACGTCACCGGCGACGACGGCGAGGACGTTTCCTCGGTTGCGATCCGCGCACGGATCCGCAAGCTGATCTCGGACGAATTACCGGACAAGCCCTACAGCGATGCGCAGCTTGCCCAGGTGCTCGCGGGCGAGGGCATCAAGGTTGCGCGGCGAACCGTCGCCAAGTACCGCGAGGCGATGGGACTCGGGTCCTCGAGCGAGCGCCGGCACGCGTCGGCACGCGCCGAGGCCTGAGACGGAACAGAACGGCCGGCAGGCCGGCGATCTGACCAGGACAACACACAATTTCAGGAGGAGCCCGAGATGCAACTGCAGCTGAGCGGACACCACGTCGAGATCACACCTGCGCTGCGCAGCTATGTCGAGAAGAAACTCGGCAGGATCGTCGAGCGCTTCGAGCGGCTGATCGACGTGCAGTGCATCCTGTCCGTGGAGAAGCTGCGGCACAAGGCCGAGTCCACGGTGCGCGTCAGCGGACGGACGATCCACGCGGACGCCATCGACGAGGACATGTATGCCGCGATCGACGCGATGGCCGACAAGCTGCAGCGCCGGGTCCGCAAGCAGAAGGAGCGCGCACGGGACCACCATGCGCCCGAGGCACAGAAGCGCGGGACGGCGACCGCGCAGTGACCCATGAGACTCGTCATCCTCAGCGGCCTGTCCGGGTCCGGCAAGAGCGTTGCGCTGCACATGCTGGAGGACCTCGGCTATTACTGCGTGGACAACATCCCCGCAGGCCTGCTGCAGGGGTTCATCGCCTACACGGTTCGCACCAGTGAGGCCGCCTACCGCCTGACCGCCGTCGGCGTCGACGCACGGAACCGGCCCGAGGACCTCGCCGGCGTGCCGGGCCTGGTCGAAGAACTGCGCCGCAGCGGCATCGGCTGCGAGCTGGTGTTCCTGCGCGCGGACAGCGAAGTGCTGCTCAAGCGCTTCAGCGAGACCCGTCGCCGGCATCCGCTGAGCCGCAGCGGGCTCGGGCTCACCGAGGCGCTCGAGCAGGAACACCGGCTGCTCGAGCCGCTCGCGAGCGCCGCCGACCTGACCGTGGACACCTCGCGGCTCTCGGTGCACGAGTTGCGCGAGCTGATCCGCGAGCGCGTGGCGGAGCGCGGCGATTCCGGTCCGTCGCTGCTGTTCGAGTCGTTCGCCTACCGCAACGGCGTGCCCGACGACGCGGACTTCGTCTTCGACGCCCGGGCCCTGCCGAACCCCTACTGGGAGCCTGGCCTGCGCGAGCTGACCGGCCGCGACGAGGCGGTACTCGGCTTCATGGAGCGTCACGAGGAAGTCGCGGCCTTCCTGGCGGACCTGATCGGCCTGCTCGAGCGCTGGCTGCCCTCGCTGGTTCGCTCGAACCGCAGCTACCTGACCGTCGCGGTCGGCTGCACCGGCGGGCAGCATCGCTCCGTCTACCTGGCCGAGCAGCTGGCCCGTCACTTCAACGAACACTACGGCCGCGCGCTGATCCGCCACCGCGACCTGGCGAGCCGAGGGCACGAGTAGCGGGAATGTTCGCGAGTGCCGCGCCGACATCGTAAAGTGCGCGGCTGATGAACGCCGAGCTGCACCCACGAAAGCTGAGCCACCTCGAGGCGCTGACCCGCGCGCTCGACCAGGGCACGATGCGCCAGGTTCACCGGCTGGTGAACTCGATGCATCCGGCCGAGGTGGCCTCGCTGCTCGAATCGCTGCCGCCGGCCCAGCGCGAGGTCGTCTGGGATCTCGTCGACCCGGAGCTCGAGGGCGACGTGCTGGTCGAGCTCAACGAGGAGGTTCGCGCCGGTCTCATCAGCGAGATGGAGACCGAGGAGCTGGTGGCCGCCACCGAGGGCCTGGAGGCGGACGACCTGGCCGACCTGCTGCAGGACCTGCCGGAAGCGGTCAACCGGCGCGTGCTGCGCTCGATGGATGCGCAGGACCGCGAACGGCTCCGGGCCATGCTCGCCTACGACGAGGACACCGCGGGCGGCCTGATGAACACCGACACGGTCAGCGTGCGCCCCGACGTGACGCTCGAGACCGTGCTGCGCTACCTGCGGATGCGGGGAGAGCTGCCCGAGAAGACCGACGCGCTGTTCGTCGTGAACCGCCATGACCGTTACCTCGGCGCGCTGGACGTGACGCGCCTGCTCACCGAGGACCTGGAGCGGACCGTCGGCGAGGTCATGGACCCGGAGGCCGGCGGCATCGCGCCGGAGATGCCGGCGAACAAGGTGGCGAGCCTGTTCCAGGATCGCGACCTGATGTCGGCCGCAGTGGTGGCCCCGGACGGCCGGCTGCTCGGGCGCATCACCGTCGACGACGTCGTGGACGTCATTCGCGAGCAGGCGGACCACTCGGTCATGAGCATGGCCGGCCTCGACGAGGAGGCCGACATGTTCGCGGGCGTCGTGCCGAGCGCGCGGCGACGCGGCGTCTGGCTGGGCGTCAACCTGGCCACGGCCTTCCTGGCTGCCTGGGTCGTCGGGCTGTTCGAGGCCACGATCCAGCAGATCGTCGCACTGGCCGTGCTGATGCCGATCGTTGCGAGCATGGGCGGCGTAGCGGGCACCCAGACGATGACGCTGATGATCCGCGGGCTCGCGCTCGGTCAGGTGGAGCGCGCCAACGCGCGCTGGCTGCTCGGCAAGGAAGTCGCGGTCGCGCTGCTCAACGGGCTGGCCTGGGCGACGGTCGTCGCGGCGGTCTCGATGCTCTGGTACCAGGACTGGCGGATCGCCGGCGTGATCTTCCTCGCGATGGTCGTGAACCTGTTCGCCGCGGCGCTGGCCGGCGTGCTGGTGCCGCTGGGGCTGAAGCGCCTCGGCGTGGACCCGGCGGTCGCAGGCGGTGTAGTGCTGACGACCGTTACGGACGTCGTTGGCTTCGCATCGCTTCTCGGTCTGGGGACGATCGCTTTGCTCTGAACGTGCTGCGCAGGAAGGCGACGATCTCCTCGCGCCTCGCCTCGGCGTCCGCTCGCCCGAGCTGCATCAGCTTCTTCGTGTAGACCGACTCGAACAGCAGGTAGCTGACCAGCAATCCGCCGCGGGCCTCCAGCGCGCCCATGGTCCGCAGCAGCCGCCGTACGCTGCGCGGCATCGCCGAGACGTGCCGGCGCGCGATCCGGGTCGGATCCTCGCTCGGCTGGATCACCAGCGTGTCGATCGGGCGTCGCCCGGGGGCGCTCGCCTCGGGGTGCAGCTCCAGCAGCGAGTTGATCTGGTGGAGGCGCTCGAGATCGATGGACAGGCCGTCGGTGAACAGCGAGTCCAGCACGAACCCGAGCAGGTGTCCGGGGCTCGGCGCGATGCCGACCGCTCCGTCGGCCGGGCTGGCCGGCGCCTCGGCCCGGGTGCCGACGACCAGCATGCGATTGGCGCCGAGGTGCACGGCCGGGCTCAGTGGCGCCAGCTGGCGCATCGCACCGTCGCCGAAGTACTCGCCGTCGATCTGCGCGGCCGGGAACATGAACGGAATCGCTGCGGTCGCCATCAGCACGTCGATGTCGACCGCGCGGCGCACGCCCGCGCGGCGCACCCTTCGCCACTCGGCCAGCTCGGCCGGCGCATCGAAGAAGGCCACGGCGCGGCCGCTCGAGTAGCTGGTGGTCGCGACGGCCAGAGCGCGCAGCGGACCCTTCTGGACGTTCGCGGGAATCCGCTCGAACGGGATCTCCCGCGCCAGCAGCTCGCGCAGCGGCTCGGTGTCGAACAGCGACCGCGGCGCCGGCAGCAGCCAGCCGCCGGAGGCCATCGCCAGCAGCCAGTGCAGGCCGGCCCGGACCATGCTCAGGTTGTCGACGTCGAAGACCTGGTCCACCGAGAACCCGGACCATACCCGCTCGAGCGTGGCGACGGCCTCGCGCAGGCTCGGCGAGCGGGCCGCGAGCGAGGCGGCGTTTATCGCGCCGGCGGAGGTCCCGACCAGCACCTCGAACGGACAGGGCGTATCCTCGGGCAGCCAGTCGGCGATCGCCCGCAGCACGCCGACCTGGTAGGCCGCACGCGCGCCACCGCCCGCGAGAACCAAAGCCTCGCGATCCTCGAAGAAGAAGTAATCGGTGTCGGATTCAGCTGCCGTCACGAATCGCCCGCCTCGCTTTGCCCGGGGCGAAGCGGCATTTAGTATGGCACGGCACCGGCCACGCCCCCCTCGAACCCCTGGAGAAAGCCATGAAAACCCTGATTGCGTCACGCCCCGCCGTCCTGCTGGCCGCCTGCCTGGCCTATGCAGGACTCGCGCTCGCCGATTCGCCTGCCGCAGGCCAGCCGGCGCCGGACTTCAAGCTGCAGGACCAGCAGGGCCAGTGGCACAAGCTGTCCGACTACAAGGGCAAGTGGGTGGCGCTGTACTTCTATCCCAAGGACGACACGCCGGGCTGCAC
>Ga0316576_10001230_pt1 | contig 13545 bp, 15 predicted proteins | sample S0NA_FD_203075 | JGI IMG/M metagenome (GOLD analysis project Ga0316576, IMG submission 203075) | Rhizosphere microbial communities from salt marsh grasses in Alabama, United States - S0-2_050615r3r5 | ecosystem: Host-associated > Plants > Roots > Rhizosphere | place: USA: Alabama | collected... | reverse complement strand
CAACCGATTCCTCGGAGGGAGATCGGGGAAATGAGACGGAGGAACCCAAAGAATAAAGTTCGAGGCAACCGCCTTCGGATAACCACAGAAGTCAGAATTCAGAAGCCGGAGATCAGAGATCAGAGGTCGAAGTCGGAGGCCGGTTGAAAGCATGCGCACCACAGATCACTTGAACCGTTGGATCCTGGAATCGAACCCCTCTTTGCGTACATTTATGACGTTGATGCTTCCAGTACGGTATAATCACTCACCTTGATGTATCGGCCCCCGCCGACTCTTGTCAGAATTTTTCCGTCAACCTCGATCATTTGCTGCAGATGGTTGAGCAGGTCTTTGCCCTTGCCGCTGAAATCAATAATGTATTCCTTTTCATCGTGCGTATTGAGGGCAATGCGTTTTATCTTGCCGTCAATATCCCATTGATTCGGTAAAACGATGCCTCGCAGTTTAGAGCTTCCGCTTTTTTTAGGTTTATTTTTCATTGGCTGTTTATCGCATCCTTGGTGGATTTTCCCGGAACGAACTTTACACGCGTCGATGCCTTTATTTTTATCGGTTCACCGGTATAGGGATTGCGCCCTTTCCTCGCCGGGCGCTTGACAGCTTTGAAGGTTCCGAAGCCTGTCAGGGAGACATCCTCTTTCTTCTTCAGTGATCTGGTAATATTGCCAAGGATGCTTTCAAGGGCATCGCGCGCCTCTTTTTTGGTTTTAAGTACCTTGGCAATTTCATCGATCAGGTCTGCTTTTTTCATTAACTTTTTCTCCTTTCAGTGCACTACTATTTTACAGGCAGCCTCAATCCACCTGGCTTCTGCACTGCCTGCAATATTTTCGCGGCGTAAAGTCTCCGGTCCAATGCAGCTGCATGGTGTGCCTCTTTCTGCATTTGGGGCAGATGCATTCTATTTCCGCCTTGAGGTCGTAGGCCGGGTATTCGTCTTCAGGCTCGATTCCCATGGATTCACCTGGCATGGTCTCCATGCTTTTTCTCCTTCCTACGTTGAGCGTTTCAAATTTTGCGAATGATCGACATAAACATATTTTTCCTGCATTTGGTGCAACGCCGCCGCAGACGAGCAAGACCTGAAAATCGTTCAATTTAGGATTTTGTCAGGTTCCGGAAAGTCTTTCCCGTTTTTCCATGGCCGTCTTGCAAAGAATGCAGTGCTCGGCAACCGGGCGGGCCTCCAGGCGCTTCAGCGAAATTCTCTCCCCACAGTTCCGGCAGATGCCATAAGTTCCGTTTTCGATGTCCAGCAGTGAATTCTTGATCTTCTTTATCAAGGTGCTTTCACGATCGCGGATACGGAGTTGAAAGGTGCGTTCCGAATCAAATGAAGCCCGGTCAAGCGGGTCCGGCAGAATCTCGGGCCTCCTCATGGTAACCACCGTTTCATCCGCATGCCGCAGCAGATCATCCAACCAGTCGGTCAAAAGAGCACGAAAGTAGTCCAGCTGTTCTTGTTCCATCGGCCAAAACCTTTTCCCCGCACTACGCCATTCCTCGGCTATTCCATTGGTCCCAGGTCGTCTTCCCCGAATTCCCGATCGTTTTCATAGCAAATGAATTCTTCCGTAAAAATGTCTGCCAGTAGGGTTTCGTCATCCGGATCTACCGAATACTTCATGAAATACAATTTGTCCGATTCTTTCATACGTACCTCCGGTTATAACCTGCCTTTCTTTTTCCGGTAATACTTTTCCCCGCACACGGCACCATCTGACGGTCGTCGCCGGTCACCGGCTCTTTGTTGATGCCATGGACAAGAACTTTTGATTCTGAAAAAACCATTTCCGGAATGACGAGTTCCGGTTTGACACCTTCAATCTGGAGGCATTGCACCTCTTGTCCGATAGGTTTATCGAATAAAATTCTGTCCGCTTCGTCTTTTTATTCCGATTCCGGTTGCTCGCGCAGGCCATACACGGCAGCAGCGCCGCTTTTCAACCGTTTTTCCTCTGTTTCCGTGCCCCATTTCCCTAAAATATCGAGCAAAATCTGTGCCACTGGATCGCGATCTGCCTTCATTAAAGGGGGGGATACTTCACTGCATAACCCTTTTTCTTTGTAAAGGTGATTGCGGCACGGCTTTTGCTTTTGTGTTGCGGTTTTTTTCAATTTCAAACGGTTACCGCGGGCGCATTTTCCGCTGCTTGCAACGGGGAGCTTGAATATCAGATGATACGACGAAGGCATACGACGAGGGCAATTGCAATGATCCAGAAACAGGAAATCGGCAGGGCTTACGCATTTAGGCGTTTGTCAGGCATATTCAGGCATGTGGCCATGGCTAAACTGTTGGAAATCTGCTCAAACCTGATGCTGATTACGGTGGGCAGCATTCTGTGTGCCGCAACGGTCAACGGGATTTTGATCCCCTTCGGGTTTCAAAGCGGCGGGTTTGTCGGTGTGGTGTTGATCGTTCATCATTTTTTCTCCGGCCTGAACGTGGCCGGATTGTACTTCCTCTTGAATATACCTGTCTTTCTCCTGGGATGGCGGTACGTGGGGAAGCGGTTCTTCCTGTACAGTTGCGCGGGAATGGTCATTTTTTCAGCAGCCGTCAGGTGGATTTACTTTCCGATACCAATGCAGGAAAAAATGCTGGCCGCCATTTTGGCGGGCATCATTTCCGGCGCCGGGTCCGGGCTCATCCTGCGTTCGCTCGGGTCCGCCGGTGGAATGGATATCCTTTCGATTATTTTGTTGAAAAGATACTCCGTCCGTCTAGGTTCCAGTGTGCTTACGTTGAACATTGTCATTCTGGGATTCTGCGCTTATTTTTTTTCCGTGGACAGTGCGCTGTATACGCTCGGTTTTCTTTACGTTTCGACCAAGGTGTTGAATATCGTGGTCTATGGTTTCAGCCAACGCAAGGCCGTGTACATAGTCAGCAGCAAGTGGCAGCGTATTCAGGAGGAAATTTTGAACACCATACAGCGGGGGGTGACCATTCTGGAAGCAAGGGGCGGATTCACCGGGCAGGAAATTAAAATGCTGTTTTCCGTTGTCACCTTTCAGGAGCTTCCCAGAATCAAGAAAATCCTTTACGCTATCGACCCGCAAGCATTCCTGGTTGTCAACGACACCCTGGAGGTGATGGGAAACAGAATCGGCAACCAGCCCCACTGGTAACCTCAACTACGTTATCGGCAAAGCCGTTTGCGGTTGCGGTGCAATCAATGACCGTCGGGGTGAAATTTCTTGAATTCCTCTTTACAGATATCGTAGCGGTTCATCAGTTTGTTCAGTTGGCGGGTGCTGATGCCTGCTTCGGCAGCCGACGTATTAATTTTTCCCTTGTTTCGTGATAGCAACTCTTTGATGTAGCTGCGCTCGATATCCTCGATGGCGCTGCGGCGCACCTCGGCGAGGGTTTTCCTGGCGTCGGCTTTCAAGGTCATGGTGCCCGGCTCTTGAGACAGGATCTCTGCGGGAAAGCTTTCGGGAGTGAGCAGTGAAGAGGATTCGAGAATATAAGCCCTTTCGATGAGGTTCTCGAGTTCCCGGATATTGCCGGGCCAGCTGTAGGCTTTGAAAGCCTCCAGGACGCGCTGATCGAAATCGTGAATGTCTTTGGATTCAAAACGGTTCAACCGGTCTAGAATGATGCCGCTGATCTTTTCGATATCTTCAAGGCGTTCACTCAGGGGCGGTATTTCAATGGGGAACACGTTCAGGCGATAGAACAGGTCCCTTCTGAATTCGCCTGCGGCACACATGGCTTTCAGGTTTGAGTTGGTTGCCGCTATGACGCGGACGTTGGCGGTAAGGATTTCTTCGCCGCCCAGTCGCTGAAAGGTGCCATCCTGTAAAATTTGCAGCAGCTTGATCTGAACCGAAGGGGTGATCGTCCCTAATTCGTCCAGGAATATGGTGCCGCCGTTGGCAATCTCGAACTTGCCCATTTTCCGTTTTACGGCGCCGGTAAAGGCGCCTTTTTCATGCCCGAAAAGTTCGCTTTCGATCAGGGTGTCGGGAATCGCGCCGCAGTGGACGCTGATCAACTGGTTGTCACGCCGATTGCTGTGCTGATGAATCAGTTTTGCCATCAGGCTCTTTCCCGTACCGGTCTCTCCGGTCAGGAGAACCGTGCTCTTGGTGGGGGATACAGAGCGGATCTGTTCGAAAACCCTTTTCATTCTCGGGTTGTTTGTTTGGATGAGCTTCAGTGAATCCACCTGCCAGAATTTGTCTCTCAGATAATCCAGTTCCGATTCCTTCATGATCGAGTCGACTATCTGGTCCGATATCAGATTCACCTCCTCCTTGCTGACCGGATGGGTCAGGTAATTTCTGGCCCCGGCCTTCACCAGCATGACCGCTCTTCTCAAATCGGTCTGAGTGGTTAGCAGAATTATTTCAAGGTAGGGGTTCAAACGCCAGATAGGTTTGAGTATCTCCTTGTAGTTATTTTCACGGGCCTTGCCCAATAAAATATCAGTGTCAGAGAAAAAGAGGCTGTGTCGCTTTTCGCGTATTGAATGCAGGGCCCTTTCCCTGGAATCCACATGTTCAATTATGTATTGCTCATCGAGGCACTGAGTGATGCTTTGCAATGCATCCCGGAATTTGGTGGCGACCAGAATGGATTTCATGAGTTGCACCTGTGATTATGTTGATTGAGTAGCTCCCTGAATTTCATGCACCGGCCTTATGTGGCGCGCCGGCAAAAACGGTTCCCCACACGGGCATGTCCTTCAGTTCCATGGGGTCGATTTCAAAAGGATCGGCTTCGAGCACACAAAAATCCGCCCTTTTGCCGAACTCGATACTCCCGATCATGTGGTCCAGGTGAAGTTGGTAGGCCGCCTCGATGGTCATGGCCTGCAAAACATCCTTTACGGTTACACGGTGCTCCGACCCCAGCACGGTCCCGGTATCCATGGTAGTACGATGGACGGTGGCCCATGCCCCGACCCAGGGCAGCTGCGGTGTTCCCGGAGGGTCATTGTGAAACCCCCAGGAAACGCCCAGGCGTTTGGCCGTACCTGTGGGGGCCATGTGGCGGCTACGGTCCATGCCTTGTAACTGAAGGTGCGAGTCTCCGTAATAGTATATCTGAGGGGTGAAGAACTGGACGGCTACACCGAGCGCCCTGGCCTGTCTCAACTGGGATGAGGTTATATTGTAGGCGTGGTCTATTCTGTGGCGCATGTCCGGGCGGCATTTGAGGGCCTGGGCCGTTTTCACGGCATCCAGGACAATCTGGCATCCGGGCCGGCTGTTGGCGTGCGTGATGGTCGAAAGGCCGGCTTCGTGGCAACGGATGAGCCACTCGCGGACTTCCGCGGGGTCGTTTTCCATATCGCCTTCCGGCGTTCCATCCCAGTATCCCGGCCATCCCACGGGTGATGTCCTCGATATAATGGATCCGTCGGTATAGAGCTTTACCGGGCCGATGCAAAAGGGATCCTTTGCCGTTGCGGCATCCTCCTTGACGATTGCGGCGAACGCCTCTATGGATCCGGCTTCTGCCACGCCTGTTTTAGCCCACGGCAGCCCCACGATCCTCAGATGGTTTTCGGGTGCGGACAGCAGCATTTGAAACCGGTCGCAGGACTGCCGGTATCCTAAGGCGCCCAGGGCCGCCTCGCAGGCCGTGGTGCACCCGCTCTTGGTAAAAAGCGGCAGGATTTCTTTTATCTTCTCAGCGGTAATGTTTACCAGGTCAGGCAGTGCCGGCAGAACCGCCATTATACCCGTGGCTTCGATCAGGGTTCCGTTGGGTTTGCCGTTTTCATCCGCCGCTACACCGGGCGGCAGCTGCCCCTTCAGAACACCCGCCTTTTCCAACAGGGCGCTGTTAACCCAGAACCGGTGGAATACAAGATTGGAAACAATGATAGGCCGCGTTGCGGAAACCCGGTCCAGTTCATCGATGTGCAGGCTGCCAACCTTGTTCTCGTCGTAGGCGACGGCGTACAGCGGTTCTCCGGGCGGCAGTTCACTGTCCAGTTTCTTCAGGCGGTCGATGACGTCCTTTTTCCGGGCATAGACCGGATGGAAGCCGCCCTCGGGCTTCGGCCACGGGATCTGGGCAACGAAATGACCGCTGTAGATCAAAGCCTGCATCTCCACATGGGTATGGGCGTCTACAATGCCCGGCATCAAAACGTTGCCTTCGAAAGTGGTGTCCACATCGTAGGAAGAAAAGGGCGACTTCTCGAGATTGGCGATTACCGCCGCTTTGCTTCCTACGGACAGGATGCGCCCCTCCTTTACGGCAACCGCATCGGCAACGGGCTGTTCGGGCAGCATGGTGATAATTTTTCTGGCCGTGAAAACGGTCGTTTTCGTTGACACCTTTCAACTCCTTCACTGCAGTGGCAAAATGTACCTGAGCCGTTGCCGGCCTCCTTCACAGCTTGGTGTATTGCCGTCTAAGCCAGGTGAAAATATTTTCGAAGATGAAAGATATATGTTTCCGACCGATTGTTCAACTGAAACCTACATTTTGGTGAAAACCGCCGGCAGGTTCGGGTGATGGTGTAGGGAAGGCGTGTCGGGTTAGCGGGTTAGTGGGTTATATGGGTTGCTTGGGTCAATTGGGTTATTTGAGTTTATAGGGTTGGGGGGGCATCAGGTTGCCTGCGTTTGTCGATAACTCAATGAACACAACAAACACAATGAACAAGCCCCTTCCTGGGCAAAGCCGGTAACGGGCCCTACGGACCGGACACCTACCAATGCCCTGAAAGGGGTTATGAAAAGGGCGTACCGGTAGCTATTTCGTGCCGCCCGGATCGATGGGCGCCTCCTCCGGGCTAATTGCGGGCGCTGCCGGGAAATGCACGACTTGTAGGTGGGCTGCCTGCAAGGCTGAGGTTAAGGATCGGGGCTTACAGTTCCTGTACGCCTGTTGCCTTGGGACCCCTCTGTCCCTGCTCTAACTCGAAAGAGACACGGTCGCCTTCCGAGAGGGACTTGAAACCCTCCTTCTGGATCTCCGAAAAGTGGACGAATACGTCGCCGCCTTCGTCATTCTCAATGAATCCGTAACCTTTTTTATCACTGAACCATTTTACGATACCTTGTGCCAACCTCTCAACCTCCTTCCGGTCTGACCGGGGCTCGGAAACGGGAGCTCCCGCGGGTGTTCGATTCAGCTGAACAGAAAAGGGTGCATTTTCACCCTCAAATTAGGTTTAAACAACACGACAGCTTATTTATTCAAAAACCAGACCGGATTACAATACTGTTTAATTATTGATTAATTCCGTATTCAAAATAGATGGTTTGTCCGAGCGGTCGGGAAGAGGGATCGCCTCAACTATGAGGATCACTTCAGGAAATCCCTAATGGCAAGATCGCGATCGGTGTGCCGGTCGAAGAGGATGCTGAAGTGATTGGTGTCGGCGACAGCCAGCTCCCTTGCATTGAGGATCGACTGCAGCATGGTTTCTACGGTATGCAGGGGGAGCAGGAGATCCTGCTGGCCGAGAAATCCCCGGGTGGCCCTCAGGATGAGAACGTCGCAGGCAATGTCACGGTAGTGAACGCTGACATCCTTTTTCCGGATATCGGCAATTTCCTGCTGGATGATCGCCGGGTCGATGCGCGAACGGACCCCCTGGTCGACCTCCCTGACGTCGTGCTGAAAATACGTTTCGTGAAATTCCGTCCAGGGTTGAAAGATGGGAGCCTCCTTCAGGGGCTGTGTGTAGGCTTCGAAGGAGGGGAAAACGTTCTTCAGACGCTCCAGGGAAGGTTTGATGACCGTTTCGATGCTGTCCCAGCGCTTCTGTGACAACTGGCCGCCGCCATCCAGCAGGATGAGTCTCTCCACCATGTCCGGGTAGCAGGCCGCGAAGGCGACCGCAATGTAGGCGCCGAGTGAGTGGCCCAGCAGGGTGACGCGCTGCAGCTCCAGATCCTGCAACAAGGCCCGCAGGTCTTTGACATGATGGCCCAGTGAATAGCCCTCGGCCGGTTTGCCGGAAAGGCCCCGGCCCCGCAAGTCAAGGCCTAAAACGCGATGGCTCCCTGAAAGGGCGGGGATCAGGCGGTCCCAGCAGCGGCAGTTGGCGGTCAGCCCGTGAATGCAGAGCAGGGTTTTCCTCCCGCTGCCCCACTGAGCCAGTTGCAGGTCGATGTTGTCGCCTTTGGCCTTGAACATGGTCGGTTTTTGCATGTGTTGACTCCAATCCCAATATCGAACATCTACATTCTAAACAATTTCAAATGACCAAATACCAAATACTTGCACCTTCTGGTTGCTTTTTTCGTCATTCCTGTCTTCGCAGGGATGACGAGGGTTCTAATCTAAAACTCCCCAACTAGGTACTAAATAAGGAGAAAACCTCTGATCAGTGTACACACCGTGTCGATCTGTTCCAGAAAGGCGGCGTGCCCGGTGCGGGGGATGCAGACCAGCTGGGAATTGCCCATCTGCCGGTGCATGGCGGCCATCTGTGCGTAAGGGGTGATGATGTCCTCCTCGGCGGCCATTAAAAGGGTCGGGTGGTTGATTTCAGCGAGCCGGTTTCTGATATCGTAGTCGTGGTTGGCGCTTGCCAGACGGATAAAACCGTCGAACCACGCCCGGGTCAGATTGTCCTTGAACAGCCGACGGCGGTTTGCCAGCCAGTCGTAGTGGTTGTTGTAAAAGGTTCGTGAATAAATGGGAATCAGGGCCAGATCGAAAAAAGCCTCTCCGTCATAGAGTCGCGCAGCGCATTTCCACATCTCGCCCATGGACAGGAGGTATTGATCGATGTGGGCCGAGGTGTTCGACAGTACCAGGCGGTCCACGTTTTCTGGATGGGCCAGGGCGAAAAGGAGCGCAACCTGGCCGCCGTAGGAAACGCCCCAAAGGTCGGCCCTGTCGATTTTTAGATGGGCGAGGAGTTTTTTTAAATCCTCCACGTGTATGTGGTTGTCGTAGCCCGCAGCGAGCCGTGCCGACTGCCCCTGGTCGCGCATATCGTACAGGATCAGTTGAAAGCGGTCCTGCAGTCTTTGGATGTGGTCTACCCAACTGGGCGTGCTCATCATGATGCCGTTCAAAAGCACCAGAGGCTTTCCCTGGCCGTGGACCTCATAGTAGATGCCGGGATCTTCTAAGTACATGGATAATCTTTCTCCCAATGGCAATGTTCAGATTTTTTCATAGCGGCGAAGCCGCGTTAAATCAAAGCGTGGCACACGCTTTTATCCCCACCGTATGGACGCGGCGGCATAGGTGAAACCGATGCCGCCGTTGAGCATGGCCACGACCGTGCCGTTTTGTACGGCCTTGCGCTCGAGGCCCAGGTCCAGAGAAATGAGCGGGTCGTTGGTGCCGTGATGGCCGAAGCTTTCGAGGTCCGCGGACTGGTGCGGCGCAAGCTCGAGAGTCCCGAGGACCTTTTCCCGGTCGGCCGGGGACAGGTGCCGCAGGGCAAGATAACCGATCTCGGGTGTGTTTTGCAGCCTTCCCACTGTCTCGCAAAGGGTTGCCGCCCATTTTCGTCTAAGATAGTCGGCAACTTTTTCGGGATGCCGGTTCTGAAAAAACATGATGCCCGTGTTCAGGTTCTCACGGCTGAAAGGAATTTCGGTCCCCCCCCCGGGCACGTAAACCTCGTCGGCCATTTCAGGGTGAACCAGGAAAGCCGTGTCGATCAGGGTATTGCGGCCGTGTCCCCGGCGGAGGATCAGGGCGCCGCCGGAGGCTGAACAGGGGAGCAGAAAGCGGGTGCCCGGGTTGTCGCTCGTGACCAGGTCGATGTTGCGCGTGCCGCCGGCCAAAAGCACGGTTCGGATGCCTTCGTCACCGGTGATCAGGTCACGGGCAAGCTTTATCCCCTGAATCAGGGTGACGCTTTGACCCACAAGGTCAAAGGCCCAGGCGTTTTTACAGCCGGTCTCCTCCTGGAGGCGGATGGAGGGGGTCTGGGCGATGTAGTCCTTGTATTCCTCTCCGGTCCAGATGACCACATCCACATCCATGGGATCCACATCGCCGGCAGACGCGAAGGCTTTTTGCGCGGCTTTTTCCGCCATGACAACCGGTTGATCCTTGTCCGATGGCAGATAACGCTGTTTTATGCCCAACGCACGCAGCTCCTCCACCGTCAAACGGTAACGTGCCGCTATTTGTTCGGCGCTTTCGATATCTTCGGGCAAATAGAGCCCGTAACTGACGATTCCAACGGTCATGGCTATACCTCACCGTATTTTTTCTTGAGGAGAAATTTTTGTATTTTTCCGGAAGCGGGGGTGCGGGGAAGTTCGTCCAGCACCTCGAGGTACTTGGGCATTTTGAACTTTCCAACGCGGTCTTTCAGGTAGTCGAGCAGTTCATCCAGCGTAAGGGAGTTTCCGGGTTTCAGTTCGACAAGGGCCTTGCCTACCTCGCCCCAGCGCTCGTCAGGCACGCCGATGACCGCGGCCCCGGCAACGGCGGGGTGGGCTTCGATGACGCGCTCGATTTCGGCGGGGTAGATGTTGGCGCCGCCGGAGATGAACATGTCTTTCAAGCGTCCGGCTATGGCCATGTGCCCGTCCGCATCGACCCGTCCGAGATCGCCCGTGTGGAACCAGCCATCCGGTATGGCTTCGGCGGTGGCTTCGGGTTTGTTCAGGTAGCCGGCGCAGACATTGGGACCGCGCAACAGGATCTCACCCTCTTCGCCGGGGGAGACATCGCTTCCGTCTTCGTCAACGAGCCTGACGTCCACAAAGGGCATGGGATGCCCGATGGTGCCCAGTTTTCCATTGGCCATGAAGTTGTTGGGGCCCACCTCGGTCAGGCCATACCCCTCCCATATTCTGATGTTTTTTTGTAGTTTGAAAATGTCGAAGATATCCCTGCTCATGGGGGCGCCGCCCGAAACCGCGAAGCGCATGTTTTCGAAAGACGTTTCGGCAAACCGCGGGGAGTCGATCATCATCTGGTACATGGTGGGTACACCGAAAAAGACGGTGACCTTTTCGCGGTCGATGAGATCCAGAATCAGGTCCGGCTCAAAACTGCGGATCAGGATGTTGCTGCCCCTGCAGCTGAACAGCGGCAGGGTGAAGACATTCCAGCCGGCCGTGTAAAACATGGCGGCATGCAGAATCGTCCGGTCGCTGGAACGCATGTCCCACCCCAAAACGGTGTTGACGGCATTCCAGGTTAGCATGCCGTGGGTCAGCAGAACCCCCTTGGGGACACCGGTTGTACCGGAGGTGTAGATGATCAGCTGCGGGTCTTCGGGCTGAATCGAAACCTGCGGCAGTTGATTGGCGGCTGTCCGGTCCCAGAGGGACGGCAGGGCCGTTCCCACGCTGTCGTCGTTGTCGAAACAGACGTAGTGGGGCAGGCGGACGTTCGCTTTCAGGCGGTCGACGACGGCCTGGTGATCCCGGTCGAAGAAGATGGCCTTGGGGGCGGCATCTTCCAGGAAGTAGATGAATTCGTCTTTGGCCAGGCGGAAATTCAGGGGCACGAGGATCGCTCCCAGGCGACCCAGCCCGAAAAAGAGCACGATGTACTCGGCCCGGTTCAAGGCCAGGCAGGCCACGCGGTCACCTTTTTGAATACCGAGGTCCTCTTTTAAAAAGTGGCCCATTTTATCGATTTCACGGGCGAGTTGCCCGTAGGTGTATCTGCGGTTTTCAATGGCATCGAAGAGGGCCTCCTTTTCGGGAGAGGCCTTGGCCCAGCGGCCGATCATGTTTCCGTAGATCATAAAAGGCTCCTAATTTTATTGTGCAGTCATTTTGGAACTTCTTTTCATACGTAAAACAGCAGTGAAATAGAAATCAGCCCGTAGCTGACAGGCCATAGCTCATGGCATGCTATCAGCTATGAGCGATGACCCTTTTTTCACGCGGCCCCTGGAACCCTTGACCCCTTGGGTCCTATTCTGTTCTACCCCACCTCAAGGCCGTTGCATTCCAGGCATAGCCGATGCCGGCGGATATCATCAGCACCAGGTCGCCGTCTTTGATACGGTTCTCCTCCAAAGCCAGTTCCAGCGAGAGGATCTGGTCGTTTTGACCGTGATGGCCGAACTCTTCCAGATAGCGCGTCTGCTCCGGATCTATGCCCAGCTGGCCCACCAGGTAGTCGTGAGCGCTTTTTTTTACCAGGAGCGTGGCCAGGTAGTCCACGTCGCTGCGTTCGTAGCCGCACTTTTCGAGCACGCGGTCGATGCAAAGCAGCCAGTTGGAGAGGCTCAGGCGTTCCAGCCGCTCTTTCATACCCACGGGGTCTACCACGTCCAGGTACTGGCGCCCTTCCTCGAGGCCCTGTACGGTCATGGGGGACGCGGAACCGCCGCTGGGAACGTAGACATCCCAGGCAAAGGACCCGTCGCTGATGCAGTGGCCGTCCAGTATTTGGTTTTTCGGGCAGTCGCGCTGGACGATGCAGGCGGCTCCTCCCGCCGCCAGGTAGTACATCCAGCGCACCCTGGCGTTGGGGTAGTGAATCAGGTCCGAGTTGCGATAACCCGAGACGATCAGGATGTTTTTCAGATTTTCGTCGGCACGGATCATGTCACGCACCAGTTTGAAGGCCACCAGGGTCGTCCCGCATCGCTGCTGCATGTCGAAAGACCAGGCGCCGTCCAGCCCGAGTTCCTTCTGAATCTTTGGGCCCACCGGCCAGTTGCGGTACTCTTTGATCTCTTCGCCGCTCCAGATCACCAGATCGATCTCGTCGGCTTTCAGGCCGGAGTAGTAGAGCGCCTTGCGGGCGGCCTTGATACCCATGGCTACGGTGCCGTCTCCGGGGCCGGGGACATTCTTCTGGTACCATCCCAGCTTGGTACGGATGATCTCGGCGGGCGTATCGCTGTTGGCGGCGATGTAGTCGGCGTCGTGATAGGCTCTGGGGATGTAGGTGGCCAGGCTCAAAATGCCGGCGGTGGGCTGTGTGTCTGTCATAGTTGTTTTCTCGTCCAGTTAGGATTTGTCCGTGTGATTCACGTCCTGTATAATTCAAGGGTCGGGGAGTTTTAGCTTAAAATCCTTGTCATTCCCGCCCCAGCTCAACATCACTCCGGGGCAGGCTCTGCGCGGGAATGACGGAAAAAACACCCCGATGGCTCGTATAATTATGCCTATCAACCCCGGTCATGTGGTTTTCCCTGCTTTAAGACGATCCTGAACAGTTCCGATAATGCCCTTGGGGAAGAAGAATACAACCAGGATGAACAGGATGCCAAAGATCAGCAACCAGCGCTCCATAATGCTGTGCACGAAGTGCAGGTTAGGCATGAGATGCTTGGCCAGGCTCTCGAGATCCGGCAGAAAAGAGTATGCAAGGCGCAGGAACCCGGCCCCTGCCAGGGCACCGTACAGCGTCCCCATACCGCCGATGATCACCATTAAAAGCACGTCCAGCATGATAGGGATCCCCAGCACGGATTCCGGATTGGCATAGCCCACCCACATGACGTAGAGTCCGCCCAGAATGGTGGCTACCAGGCAGCCGAAGCAAATGGAGGTGGCTTTGAAAACGAAGGTCTTGTAGCCGATGGCCTCGGCCCTGGATTCGTTGTCGCGGATGGCCTGAATGGCCCTTCCAAGTGGCGATTGGGTGAAGCGGACCATGAGCAGAAACAG
>Ga0316576_10001229_pt1 | contig 13545 bp, 12 predicted proteins | sample S0NA_FD_203075 | JGI IMG/M metagenome (GOLD analysis project Ga0316576, IMG submission 203075) | Rhizosphere microbial communities from salt marsh grasses in Alabama, United States - S0-2_050615r3r5 | ecosystem: Host-associated > Plants > Roots > Rhizosphere | place: USA: Alabama | collected... | reverse complement strand
CATCTGGGTCAGAGCCCAACAAAGCGGCGTCCTGCTGTCACTCACACCCCTCGGCGCGCATGTCAACGAGGGCGAGACCCTCGGCATCATCACCGACCCCTTCCGCCCGGTCGATGAGCCGGTCCTCGCACCCGTCAGCGGGATCGTCATCGGGCGCACCAACCTCCCACTGGTCACGGAAGGCGAGGCGCTCTATCACGTCGCCTGCTTCGGCGCGCCGGAAGCCGCGGCGGCACTGTTGGAGCAGTACCGTGATTCATTGGATCCGGATGACGAGGAGGAGACCGTGATCATCTAGGCGGGAGCGCCAAAAGCCCTCTGCTCACTGATCCTCACAGATACGGGGAAAACAACCGCGCGAAGCCGTCGCGCAGCTTCAACGGCAGTGGACGACCGACGAGCTCGTCAATCCCGAGCTCGCGACTCGCCGCGATCCTGGCATCGAGCAGCGCGTGAAATCGACGCGCCAGATACCGGTCATAACACTCCAGGTTGTACTCGAAATTGAGCCGCAGACTGCGGGGGTCCCAGTTGGCCGAGCCGAGGAAGCACCAGGCATCGTCAACCAGCATCAGCTTGGTATGGTCGAAGGGTGGCGGTGAACGCCAAATCCGGCAACCCGCCTCCAGAAGCTGATCGGCCTGCGCCTGAGCCGCCCATTGCACCAGCTTGAGGTTGTTGCGCTCGGGCATCAGGACCTGCACCTCGACCCCTCGCAATGCCGTGACGTTGAGTGCCGTGATCAGGGCCTGATCCGGCAGAAAGTAGGGAGAGACGATCCGCACCCGCCAGCGCGCCGTCGTGAGGGCACCGAGGATCATGCGCCGGATGATATCGAAGTCTTCATCCGGGCCATCCGGCACGCCACGCGCCAGGGTGGCACCGATCGGCTCCAGCACCGGATACCATAAGTCCCCTCCGAGCCGCTCGCCGGTCGTGAAGGTCCAGTCGAGCGCGAACGCCTCGACCAGAAAGCGCACGACCGGCCCCTCGACCCGCAGATGGAGATCCCGTATCGGATGGCGCGGCCGGGATGCCAGCAGGCACCCCTCACGGATGTTGAGTCCCCCGGTGAAGCCGATCCGCCCGTCCACGACCAGGATCTTGCGATGATTCCGCAGATTCAGGTACTGGCTCTTGACCGGCAGCAAGGCAACCAGGAAGGCCTGGGTCGGAATACCCCGGCGGCGCAGGACCCGTGGCATTGGCGGGCGACTGTACCGCTGCCCGACACCATCGATCAGGACGCGGACGGATACCCCCCGCCGGTGCGCCCGCTCCAAGGCATCGGCAAACAGCGCACCGGCGGCGTCGTTGTCGAAGATATAGGTCGAGAGACCGACCGTCTTACGGGCCTGATCGATCGCCTCCAGCATGCGCGGATAGGCCCGGTCGCCGTCGACCAGGGGCTCCACCCGATTACCCGCCACGAGCGGCAGGCCGGTCAAGGCGTCGCCCAGATGCCCGAGGCGGGCCAGATTGGGGTACTCGGACTGCAGCGCCCGATGGGCGCGGCGCTCCCCGACCAGCTCGGCATGATCGCTGGCCGCCGATGTCTCGGGGCGCAGCCGGTGGGCCTTGCGGGTGATTCGGTTGATCCCAAGGAGCCAATAGAGCGTCAGACCAAGGATCGGTGCCAGGATCACCAGTGCGGCCCAGCCCACGGTCGAGGATACATCGCGCCGGCTGAGGAGCAGGTGTGCCGTGGTGCCGGCCTGGGCGACCAGCTCGACCATCAGGATCGCATGGACCCAGAGCCCCTCATCAATACCCGGCAGCACAGACGGTCTCCGATGGGCCTGGCAAACGCGTTGCGTCAGCCCATCAACCGACTGACGACCCCCTGCGGCGGCTAGGAGCCTGTCTGACTTGAGGCCGATCTGCTGCTCCGGCGGGACAGCGGCCCATATCCGACCGATTCCTCGTGACATAGACCGACTATGCACCTCAAAACCGGAACGAAATGGTCTCGCTCTCCCACTCCCTCGCTTCGATCCCCCTCAGTCCGGCAGGCTCCTAGCGAGCCGTCAACGTCAATTGATTCTGCTCGTCGTCGATCGTGACGCGAAAACGCCCCAGAAGGCTCATCCCCAATAAGGCGTTTCCGCCGAGCCGGGCGTCGTCGATGAAGGCGGCCGATACCTCGCCGACACGACGGTCCCCGAGCCAGACAGCGGTCAATGTGCCGAGCCGCGCCTGCACCATGCCGTTTGCCGTCTGGATACTCTGAGGCCGCAGATCATTCGGCGAGATCCCCAGCGGCACAATGAGTGATGCAGGAAGGACCACATGGTCCGCCCCTGTGTCGATCAACAAGACGCGCTGCACCCGCCGACCATTGGCCCCCTCAAGCCCGGCGCTCACGGCGTGCGACGTACCCTCTCGCTGTGTCGGCAAGACGACCGCCTCCTCGGGGGTCTCGTCTTCGGCATCCTCAGGCGCCTCATCTTCCGACGGAAACGATGCATCGCCGTCAACCGGGGGAGCCACGACGGCGACCTTCTCCCCGAGGATGATGATGCGCTCGACCCCGCCGCTCTGCTGCTGGACGATCACGTGATCGAAGTCATCCAGGAGCATCCGCAGACGCGCCACCAGATCGTCCCCCTCAGCGCGCCCCTCCATGGACTCGGTCAGCTCGATCCCTCTGATCTCGAATCCATACTGCTCCATCAGACGTTCCAGCTCGGCGGCCACGTTGACCGGGGGCGCCGCGGCCACCGGCAAGGCCAGCGCCAACCCGATCGACAGCGCGCCGATCAGGATCCGCAGAGCGAGATGCGTCATGTCCATAGGGGCTCCAGACCCTGTTCCGGTCAGACCTCAAGCAGAGACTAACAGCGAGCCGGGTGGACCGCTATGGCTTGCCCCAGCGCAGCGGCTCCAGTCAGGGCGGCCAGGCTTCGGCGTGCCGATCATAGCCGCCGGCCAAGAAAACCGGGAAGACTCTGCCCCCTTTGGGTATCATGCTCAGCCAGTCCATCCGACGCAACCTGCCCCGGTCGGTGGTCGCCATATTGCACGACGCGAGTGGCCGGTCCGTCCCGGCAACGACAGGCTCGACCGCGCGCCGCCCGCCGGCCCATGCAAGCTTCACGAGCACGTCGCAAGACGAGCAACGGCCGGGAACGCACAGAGGATATCAAAGCATGCGCGCCGCCTTTCGAGCCTTGACCAAGCAGGATCTCGCCGCCGCCGTCTTCGTCCTCGTCGCCATCTATCTGGCCGGTATCGTTCCGACGATCGAGATTGCCTGGGTCACCGCTTTCCTGCTCCTGACCATCTTCCTCTTCGCCTTCGAGGTCGTCACCGTCGATGTCGCCGCCATCACCGTCATGGTCCTGCTCGGGCTGACCGGGCTGCTGGCACCCTTGATGGGACTCGAGCAAGGTCTGGTCCCGGTCGAGCACCTCTTCGACGGATTCGCGAGTAATGCGGTCATTTCGATCATCGCCGTCATGATCATCGGTGCCGGACTCGACAAGACCGGGATCATGTCGACGGTGGCAGGCTTCATCATGCGGGTCGGCGGCACCACGGAAGCGCGCATCATCCCGCTCATCTCCGGAACCGTCGGCGGCATCTCGAGCTTCATGCAGAACGTCGGGGCGGCGGCCCTCTTCCTGCCCGTGGTCAGCCGGATCTCGGCACGCACCGGGCTGCCGATGTCGCGTCTGCTGATGCCCATGGGCTTCTGCGCGATCCTGGGCGGCACCATCACCATGGTCGGCTCCAGCCCCCTGATCCTCCTGAACGACCTGATCCTCACCTCCAACAAGGCCCTGCCGGCGGACACGGCGCCCATGGAGACCTTCCATCTGTTCGACGTCACCCCGATCGGGATCGCCCTGCTCACCGCGGGTATCCTCTACTTCGTCCTGGCCGGGCGTTTGGTGCTGCCGGCACGCGGAACCGACATGCTGACCGGCAGCGACGCCAGCGAATACTTCGCCGACACCTATGGTCTGTCCAATTTCGAGATCCGGGAGGTGAGACTGCTCCCGGACAGCACACTGGTCGGCATGAGTGTGGACGAGCTCGAGCGAACCTGGCGGGTGCGGATCATCGCGGTTGAGAAGGGAGACGGCTTGCGCCTGGGCGCCGACGGTGTCGACCGTTCACTGGGCATCGCGGCGGGCACGACACTCGGCCTATTGGGGGCCGAGGAGGCGCTCGCACGCTTTGCCGACGCCAACGCGGTCAAGGTCAAGCCGGACCTCGATCTCTTCGCCGAGGCGATGGCCAGCACCAAGGCGGGCATCGCCGAGATCGTGATCCCACCCGGCTCCAGCCTCATCGGCAAGACCGCTCGCGATATCTGGATGCGCAAGACCTATGGCCTGTCGCTCCTTGCGATCAATCGCGGCGGGACTCAAATCACCTTCAGCACCGGTGGCGTCCGCAACACACCCTTCGTCGCCGGCGACGCCTTAGTGGTCCACACGACCTGGGCCGACCTGGCCCGCCTGGAGCAGGACCGCAATTTCGTCGTGGTGACGACCGAGTATCCCCATGAAGAGCTGCGCCCGCACAAGGTCCGCGCCGCATTGCTGTTCTTCGTCATGACCCTGGGTCTGGTGCTGTTCACAGATTTGCGCCTGTCAGTCGCCCTCCTGACGGGCGCGATGGGAATGGTGCTCGCGGGAGTGCTCTCCATTGAGGAGGCCTATCAATCGGTCAGTTGGAAAACGGTTTTTCTCCTGGCCTCTCTCATCCCCTTGGGGCTCGCGGTAGAAGCCAGCGGGACCGCCGCCTGGATCGCCCAACAGACCCTGGCGGCACTCGGTGACGTGCCCATCTGGGTCGTCCAGGCCTCCCTGGCCGCGCTCGCCACCTTTTTCACCCTGGTGATGTCCAACGTCGGCGCGACCGTCCTGCTCGTGCCGCTCGCCGTCAATATGGCACTTGGCATCGGCGCCAATCCGGCCGTGTTTGCCTTGACCGTCGCGATTGCCACATCGAACTCGTTCCTCATCCCCACGCACCAGGTCAATGCACTCATCATGGGGCCCGGGAGCTATCGCGTGGCCGACTTCATGCGTGCTGGCGGCATCATGACGATTCTCTTCCTCGTCGTAGCCTTGGCCATGTTGAACCTGGTCTTTGAGAGCGGTTGAGCACCGCGCGCGGCGGTCGACCCGCCATGCCTGCGGAACACTCCTGACATATCAGACATGTGAGAGCACCGTCCACGAGGATCATGTCGCTCCTGCGCAAGACGCCGACCTGCCCGACACATGGTTGCGAGCTCGTTTTGTCGCACCATGGCAAGAAGACCAATCTGGGTCATTATTTCATCGAGGTGGTGGGCGCGCCCCTCTTGTATTGCCCCAGATGTCTCGAGAAGGGCCGGGACACGTCCGTCGAGATCGAGCCGGCGGCGTCGAATGCCTTCCTGAAAAGGCTGGTGCGCGTGCTGGAAACCTCCGAGTTCCCCGGACTCCTCCACAGACCCAGGATCCGTGTCGACTTCAATCCGTCGAAGACGGCCCTGGACGGCGCTCGGGCCCGACAACTCGCGGCCCCCGACGCCACGCCCGCCCGGAGCGCCGGCCCCAACCCGTCGGATGAGGAAGAGGAGACACGGCTGGAGGGGATCGAGCCGGTCGAGCCCCGGCATACGCTCGACCAGCTCATCCTCGACCAGGACACGCTCGAGCGCATCCGGGAGGCAACCAATGTCCTGATCTCCCAGGACCTGATCTATGAGACATGGAACCTCAGCTCGGTGGCGCGAACGGGCCGCCGGGTCGCGCTGAATTTCTTCGGCCCACCCGGCACCGGAAAAACGCTTGCCGCCGATGCTCTCGCGCATCTTCTCGGCAAACGGATCCTGCGTATCAGCTACGCCGAGCTGGAGTCAAAATACGTCGGCGAGACCCCGAAAAACATCAAAGCCGCCTTCGCCAAGGCAGCGGAAACCGGAGCCCTGCTCTTCTTCGACGAGGCCGACTCGATCCTTGGGAAGCGCCTGGTCAATGTCTCCCAATCGGCCGACAACAGCATCAATGTTGCCCGCAGCACGACGCTGATCGAGCTCGACAACTTCAACGGAGCCGTCATCTTCGCCTCGAACTTGGTCAAAAACTACGACACCGCCTTCCTGCGCCGCATGTTGGCGCATGTCGAGTTTCCACTCCCCGCCACCGAGCAGCGAGAGAGGATCTGGCACTGTCACATCCCGCACCAACTGCCCCTGGCAGCCGACGTCGATGTCGAGGACCTGGCACGATACTCAGAGGGCGCGGCCGGCGGAGACATCCAGAATGCGGTCCTCCTGGCCGCGTCCTACGCCTCCATGCGCCAAGGTGCCGAGCAGGTCGTCACACTCGCCGACTTGAAGCGCGCCATCGCTTTCATCCTCGACGGCAAGCGCAAGATACTCGAAGTCGACCCCGGCATGGGCGACCGCCGACCGGATTGGAGCTGAAGCGGCTCGATGCGAGACGCCCGCCCCGGGGGAGAAAGGCGGGGAGCGCTCCTGCCATGCCGCGCCCACGGGTTGAAGCCGTTGCGGTCAATGTCCCTGCCGAGCTCAGCTCAGCTCATCGAAATCCGGATCATCGAGTAGCTCGCGCAGGCGTTTGAGCTCGCGCATGTGCTCGATCCTTCGACGAACCATGAGATTCGCTGCCGGACTGCGTACATCCGGGCTGGTTATCGATGGCACGCGTTCGCTCGACTCCTCGCCGTAGCTGCTGTCGTTGTCCAACATGTCCATCACCTCAGGTCATACAACGGGGCCTTCGGCCGCTATCTAACCGAAGCGCTTCTCGGTAGAAAGACAAATTTTTCGATCGTCACGATGAACTTCCACGATTCAGCACGCGAATAACCCCAGATTGAGGCAAGAAGCCCGCCTCCGGGTTGCTGCGAACCAGCTGGCGCTTCAAGATAGCGGGTTTGAGCAGAAGAGGAGTTGCGGGCGTGAGCGAACGTCGTGTCCTGGTCTGGGATCTACCCACTCGCCTGTTTCACTGGATCCTGGCGCTGCTGGTCGTGGCCGCTTTCGTGACCGGGTTGCAGGGCGGCGGACTCATGGAATGGCATGGCCGCATCGGTCTGCTGATTCTTGGGCTGCTCGCGTTTCGACTCGCCTGGGGAGTCTTGGGGTCGAGCTATGCGAGATTCGGCCAGTTCGTGCGCGGCCCCTCCGCAGTGGTCGCTTACCTGCGCGGTCGCTGGCACGGCCTGGGCCACAGCCCGCTGGCGGCCCTGTCCGTCCTGGCCCTGCTCGCCACGCTCTTGCTTCAGGCGCTGACGGGGCTGGTGGCCAACGACGACATCGCGTTCACGGGCCCCCTCTACGAGTTGGTCTCCGCCGCGGCCAGCGACCGACTCTCCGGACTGCATCGTCAGAATGCATGGCTGATCGGCACGCTGGTCGGCTTGCACCTGTGCGCGATCCTCGTCTATACGTTTCTCCGGAAGGATGACCTGATCAGGCCCATGATCCATGGATATCGGAACGCGCCGAGCGAGACCGCGACGTCGGCCACCGGAGGTGGTTGGCTCGCCTTCCTCGTCGCCCTGTCCGTCGCTGTCGCGGCGGTCTGGATCGGCGATGGTGGACTTCTCCCACCGGCCCCGGCACCCCCGCCGCCCGGGACGATCCCGACCTGGTGAGGCGGGTCGCGCCCGACAGAATCACCGGGTAGACGCCAATGCGGTTGCCCAACTGCCGCTGATCTGGTACTTAAGGGCGTTTTTCGCGGCTGGTCCTAAACTAAGGGATCGGGCGCTTGCCACCCACCACGAGAGCCTTCGGGAGTACATTGATGGCCGAAGCGAATGCAGATCAAGCCAACGTGTCCGAGTTCGAGCCCTATCGCGTCGGGCCGGACGAGGACTATATGAGCCCTGACCAGGAGGCGCATTTTCGGGAGATCCTGCTCGCTTGGAAGCAGTCACTGATGGAAGAGGTCGATCGTACCGTCCATCACATGCAGGACGAAGCGACCAATTTCCCCGACCCCAACGACCGCGCCACTCAGGAGTCCGAGTTCAGCCTGGAGCTGCGTACCCGCGATCGCGAGCGTAAGCTGATCAAAAAGATCGACGAGGCCCTCAGCCGCATCGACGAGCACGAGTACGGCTATTGCGAGGCTTGCGGTGTCGAGATCGGGATCCGCCGTCTCGAGGCGCGCCCCACGGCGACACTCTGCATCGACTGTAAGACACTCGACGAGATCCGAGAACGGCAGCGCGGCTGACGCCGAGCCTGCTCGCCGCCTTGAGTCCATGCCAGGCCAGTCCTGCCTCGGCAGAGTCGACTATCGAGGACGCTTCGCCCCGTCCCCGACCGGCCCCCTTCATCCTGGTTCACTCCTGACTGCTGTTGCCAGCTACGCGGATGCCCGTGCGCATGCCGGGGCCTGGTTAGTGCGGATCGAGGATCTGGACCGCCCACGCGAGGTCCCGGGTGCCGCGGATCAGATCCTGCGCACACTGGAGGCCTTCGGTTTGAACTGGGACGAAGCCGTGGTCCGTCAGAGCCGGCGGGCCGCGGCCTACCGGGAAGCACTCGACCGGCTCGACACGGACCAGCTGACCTATCCGTGCGCATGCAGCCGGGCGGAGATCGCGCGAAACGGGCGGCCCGGCCCCGAAGGGCCGGTCTATCCCGGGACCTGCCGCGACGGTGTGCGAGTCGGGCGAAAGGCCCAGACCATCCGGTTCCGTGTTCCGGAAGGTCCCATCGGATTCCATGACCGGATCCAGGGGCGGCAGGTGCAGAGTGTTGCCGAGTCGGTTGGCGACTTCGTGGTGCGGCGAGCCGACGGCCTCCCCGCCTATCAGCTTGCCGTGGTCGTCGACGACGCCTGGCAGGGGATCACGCACGTTGTCCGTGGGGCGGATCTGCTCCTCTCCACTCCCCGTCAGGTCCTCCTCCAAGCGGCCTTGGGTCTCGGCCGGCCCGGCTATGCCCACGTCCCCTTGGTCGTCGATCACCAGGGCCGCAAACTCAGCAAGTCCCTGGCGGCGGCCCCGATCGAGATCCGGAATCCGTTTCCGGCCTTGCGCCTCGCCTGGAATCTGTTGGGCCAGCCCCCGCCGCCCGCGGATCTCCCGCCCGGGGAGTTTTGGACTTGGGCCATCCCCAACTGGGCAATCTCGCGGATCCCGGCCTGCGGCGCGATTCGGTGCGACATCCCGCCGCTGATGGGCGAGCCAGGCACGGTCTGTCGCGGGGTCGGCTATTGCTTGCCAAAAGCGCGCAGATAGGCGGAGAAGCGCTCGCCGAGCTCCGGGTGCGCGAGACCGAATTCCACGCTCGCCTCCAGGTACCCCAGCTTGCTTCCGCAGTCATAGCGCTTGCCTTGGAAAGGGTGTGCGATCACCGGCTCATCCTTGATCAACGCGGCGATGGCATCGGTCAACTGGATCTCCCCGCCGGCACCGGCCCGGGTCTGCTGGAGCTTCTCGAAGATCTTGGGCGTCAACAGATATCGACCAACCACGGCGAGATTCGACGGCGCATCCGCGGGCGCGGGTTTTTCCACGATCGAGACCACACGCAACTCGCCTTCGGGACCAGGCTCAACCTTGACAATGCCGTACTTGTTGGTGTCCTCGCGCGGGACCTCTTCGACACTGAGTACGCTGCATCCGAAGCGCTCATAGACATCGGACATCTGCTCCACAACGCCCTTGCCATGGGCACGAATCAGGTCGTCCGCGAGGATGACGGCGAACGGCTCGTCGCCCACGACCGAGCGTGCGCAAAGCACCGCATGGCCCAAGCCCAAGGCCTCCGCCTGGCGAACGTAGATGCAGGTCACCGCGGGCGGAAGCACGTTCTGCACGATATCGAGCAGTTGATGCTTTCCGGCATTGGCCAGCTCAGCCTCCAGCTCGTAGGCCTTGTCGAAATGATCCTCGATAGAGCGCTTGTTTCGCCCGGTGATGAAGATCAGCTGTGTGACGCCGGCCGCCTCGGCCTCCTCGGCCGCGTATTGGATCAGCGGCTTGTCTACGATCGGCATCATCTCTTTCGGACTCGCCTTGGTGGCCGGTAGAAACCGGGTGCCAAGCCCAGCCACCGGGAATACCGCTTTTCGGATTTTCGCCATCGAGTCATCTCCTTGCTGTTGGAGCAGCTTCTAATCGTCGGTCGGATCGGATCGCCTCCGACATGGATTGTCACACGCGACGCCGGGTTTGTGCTCCCGGTCACATCGGGAGCGAATCCTCGATGTCCGCCAGTGCCGCCACCGGATCCGGCGCCGCGGTGATCGGCCGGCCGATCACCAAGTAATCTGCCCCAGCCGCCAAGGCCTCGCGAGGGGTCATCACGCGCCTCTGGTCGTCGAGCGAGGCCGCAGCCGGTCTGACCCCGGGCGTGACCAAGATGAAATCGGGGCCTCGCGCGGCACGCACCGACGCGGCCTCCAACGGGGAGCAGACCACGCCGTCGAGACCTGCGGCATGCCCGAGCTCGGCCAGTTGCAGCACCCGCTCGGTCGGTTCGCCGGGGCAGCCGATCGCCGTTAGATCCTGCTTTGCGAGACTGGTGAGCAGCGTCACACCGACCAGTAACGGCGGACGGATCATTCGATCGAGCCGCTCCCGAGCGGACTCGATCATGCGCGCCCCGCCCGAGACGTGCACGTTGAGCATCCAAACCCCGAGGTCCGCCGCCGCCGCGCAGGCCTCCGCGACGGTGTTGGGGATATCGTGAAACTTCAGGTCGAGGAAGACCTCGAAGCCGCGCGCCTGCAGCGTCTCGACAAACGCCGGCCCCAGGCGGGTGAACAGCGCCTTTCCCACCTTGAGTCGGCAACGCGACGGGGTCAGACGCGCGACCAGGTCGAGTGCAGGCGCCTCGGCCGCGAAATCGAGAGCCACGATGATGCGCTTGGGTTCTGTCAAAGTCTGCCCCTGTCGGTTCGGATCGGCAACCGGCTCCGCGCAGCGGATGATGGATCAGCGTCGACGCCTGGAGCCGGCTCCGGAGACAGCCGACCCACGTGCGCCCGCAATCCAACCCCGGCTAGGCAAGCCGCCGCTCATGGAGCACCTCGTCGCCGATGATCGGCTCAGGCTGCACGGGAACGACGCATCCCCAGCAGCGGCAACTGGGACATTGCCAATGCAGCGAACGCGCCTGGAATCCGCAGTGATCACACTGGTAGACAGGCTGACGTGCGAGCAGATGCCGGATCACCTCGAGGGCAACGCGGACGCGGTCGCGGCCTGGTCGATCCGCCTCCGGTGCCTGACTGGCCTGCAGGGAAAAAAGCCGTTCGAGCGCTGCCAGGTCTGCGTAGCGCGATAGATATCGGGTCAAGAGCTCCATTGCCGCATCCTGGCCTTGGCTCTCGGCAACGACCTCGCTGAGGCTCAAGATGAGAGCCGGACTGGAATGGCGTCGCGCGAGCCCTTCCAGGACGCCGGGCACATCGTCACGGCCCAACTGACGCAGGGCCTCGATGAGCTCCGGCAGGACCTCGGGCACGTAGGCCGCGTGCTGCTCGGCCACCTGCATGAAGAGGCTCCACGCCCGCTCCGGATCGCCGTCCGCCAGCGCCGCGCGCCCTTCGAGCATCATTGCGCGCACGCAGCCCGGGTCCGCCTCGTGGGCAGAGCGCAGCTCGGCTTGAGCGCGGGCCGACCTTCCGGCGCGCCGCGCCTCTTCGGCCAACTCACAGTGATACTGAGCGATCGCAACGCCCATCGGATGGTCGGTCAGCGGCTTCAGCCGCTCAGTCACCTCGAGGCACTTCGCCCAGTCGCGTTCCTGCTCATAGAGCTCGCGGAGACTCTGAAGTGCGCGCTGTTGATTGAGCCTCAGCTCGACAAGCTCCTGGAAAAGGAGCTCTGCCCGATCCAGCAGGCCAGCGCGCATATAGTCCTGACCGAGCTCGAAAAGGGCATCTCCTCGCTGCTCCACGCTCAGGTTTTTTCGTGCGATCAGGTTCTGATGAATGCGAATTGCGCGGTCGACCTCACCGCGACGACGGAACAAGCTGCCGAGGGCGAGGTGCGTCTCGACCGTCTCGCCGTCGACCTCCACGAGCTCGAGGAACATGTCGATGGCCTTGTCCGGCTGCTCTTCCAAAAGGTAATTCAGGCCACGCAGGAAAGCAGGGTGTGGAGATGAACGCTCATTGCGGCGGAGGGGAGTCCCGCGGCGGGCCATCCACCATCCGGAGGCCGCCGCAAGCGGAAGCAGCAAGAACAGAAGCTCCATCATCGGCTTGGCCCGCCTGGCGGCGCGGGCGGCGGTGGTGCGGCAGGAGACGACGCAGATCCTCCGCGCGCCTTTCTCCAGGGCGCTCCTCGGCCCCGCCGGAAGAGCGCGCAGCGAAGCCTCGCCCCAGCCGGTCTGTCCCAGGCCTGAGAGCGGTGGCGACCGGCGAGGCTCTGCGCGAGACAGCCCGAGCGGACGCCAAAACGGACCGGGCAACAGCCAATCTGATATTCTGAATGAACTGATCTGCTCACCAAACCAATGATACAGGCTAGCCGAGCAACCCGCATGAACAACGCTCGCTGCGCTCGAGCCGGCCGGTCGGGCACGGTTTGGTCATCCTCCGCGCAGCCCCATGTTGCGGCTGAAAGCGCCCAGCCGGCGGGCGCATCGAACCGCCGGCCAGCATTCGGGAGTGCGTAGCGTGAACGAATTCACTGGAAGAACCGTCATCATCACTGGGGCGGCTGGAAACCTTGGCCGCGCAACCGCGGACGCCTTTGCCCGTCGCGGCGCGCGCCTGGCGCTCGTCGACCTGGACCTCGATGCACTCCGGTCCGCTCAAGAGGCGATCCCGGAGGGGAGCGATTCGGCTGTCTTCGCGACGGACCTGATGGACCCGAGCGCGGTGTCAAAGATGGCCGATGGCATCAAGGCGCGTTTTGGCGGCATCCACGTCCTTGCCAATATTGCCGGCGGCTTTGCCATGGGCCCCGCCCTGCATGAGACCACGGACGCGCAATGGGACCACATGATGGACCTGAATGCCCGTACGGTCTTCAATTGCTGTCGGGCAGTGGTCCCCGCGCTGCTTGAGACAGGCGGTGGACGAATCATCAACGTCTCTGCACGAGCTGCCAATCGGGGAAGCGGCCACATGGCCCCTTACTGCGCCTCCAAGGCCGCGGTCATCACCCTGACCGAGAGCCTCTCCGAGGAGTTGAAGCACCGTCGCATCAACGTCAACTGCATCATGCCGGGGACGATCGACACGCCTCAGAACCGCGCGGCGATGCCGGACGGGGATTTTGACTCCTGGGTCCCCCTCGATGCCCTCGCAGACGTGATCCTCTTCCTGGCCTCGGACGCCGCCCGCGGTGTCACCGGCGCTGCGGTCCCGGTCTACGGGCGGAGCTGACGCAACTCGTGTCATCGCCCAACGGCCGTTCAACAGACACCAGGCAACCGCTGCCCGGCGACCCGCAATGTCAACGACGTCCTGCCTGCGACGCGACGCGGCGTTGCCTGCTCGTGATCCTGCTTATCGGCGGCCTGAGCCTCGACAGCTCCTTCGCGGCCCCGTTGGACGAGTCCACCCGGCAGCTGTTGATCGAGGCGATAGAGGCCGCGCA
>Ga0316576_10001228_pt1 | contig 13560 bp, 14 predicted proteins | sample S0NA_FD_203075 | JGI IMG/M metagenome (GOLD analysis project Ga0316576, IMG submission 203075) | Rhizosphere microbial communities from salt marsh grasses in Alabama, United States - S0-2_050615r3r5 | ecosystem: Host-associated > Plants > Roots > Rhizosphere | place: USA: Alabama | collected... | reverse complement strand
ACGATCCGTGAGATCCACCACCGGGTGAAGAACAACCTGCAGACTGTGGCGTCGCTGCTCCGTCTGCAGGCACGGCGGGTGGCCGACCCCGCAGCGCGAACCGCGCTGGAGGAGTCGGTCCGTCGCGTCGGCTCGATCGCGGTCGTGCACGAGATGCTCGCTGAGACCGCCGACGACGACGTCGACCTCGACGAGGTGCTGGGGCGCCTTGCCGGCATGGTCGGGGACATGGCCACCCGGGACGCGGCCGTCACCATCCGGCGCCGAGGAGTGGCAGGACGGGTGTCGTCCGCCGTGGCCACCCCGGTCTCGATGGCCGTGGCCGAGCTGCTGCAGAACGCGATCGAGCACGGCCTGGCCGGGGCCGGCGGTCAGGTCGCGCTGGAGGTCGAACGCGACGAGCGACGGCTCGCCGTCGTCGTGGAGGACACCGGAGTCGGGCTGCCCGAGGGCTTCGACATCGAGCGCACGGGCAGCCTCGGGCTCCGGATCGTGCTCACGATGGTGCGAGACCTCGGCGGCACCGTGGCGCTGACCAGCCAGACGCGTGGGACGAGAGCCCGGATCGAGGTCCCGCTGACGTGATCGTCATCGGCGTCGCGGGCGGGCGCGACGGCGGCTCAGGTCAGGAGCGGGCGCGGGCCCGGGCGGCGCGAGCGTTGCGGCGTCGTAGAGCGCGGCGCTCGTCCTCGCTCAGACCCCCCCACACGCCGGCGTCCTGGCCGGTGTCCAGCGCCCACTGCAGGCAGGCCTCGCGGACCTCGCAGCGCATGCAGACGGCCTTGGCCTCCTCGATCTGGAGGAGTGCCGGGCCCGTGTTGCCGATCGGGAAGAAGAGCTCGGGGTCTTCGTCCCGGCAGGCAGCGCGGTGGCGCCAGTCCATGTCTGCGAACTCCTTACAGGCAGCGTTGTCGCCGACCCGGGCAGGGGTCGGCGACCTGACCACCAGTGTATGTGAATCCGTTCACGAATGGCAGTCCCACGCACAAAAAGACCACGCCGATGCGCTCGGCGTCACACGAGGACGCGCAGGGCGTCGGGCACCGAGACGCAGCGTAGCCGACTGGTGACACCGAGGTAGTCCCCGTCCACCTGGTACGCCAGTGGCTGCTGCGCCGTGAGCGACACCCAGGGCAGGTCGTGCCGGTGCACCACGTCGTGCCCCCGCGGACCTGAGTGGCCCACCACGATCTCGGCTGCGTGCTTGAGGATGCCGGCGATGCCCATCGATGTCGTGCCGACCAGGTCGAGCCCCGCTTCGAACGACGACCGTGGCGCGGTTCGAATGGGTCGTGGCCCCAGGTACGTCCAGGGCGAGGAGTTCGTCACGAGTGCCAGGAACAGCTCCGGAAGCACGTCGCCCCCGGGGAGGTCACCGCTGATCAGCGGCGTGCGACGTTCCTGGGAGAAGTAGGTGCGCACGGCCGACCGCACGTACAGGCCTGGCGTCGCACGCTTGCCGCGGTGCCGGGCGTTCTCCACGGCGAGGACGGTGTCGGCGTCGTAGCCAAGCCCGCTGTTGAAGGTGAACCACCGGCCGTTGGCGCGGCCGAGCCCGATGCGCCGCGTGCGCACCGGTTGTCGCAGGGAGCGCAGGAGGCGCTCGGCGGCGTCCAGCGGCTCGCTCGGCAGACCCAGGTTGCGGGCGAACACGTTCGCGCTGCCGCCGGGGAGGACGCCGAGGAGCGGGACGTGCTGACCGGGGCCGCGTGTCAGCAGCCCGTTGACGACCTCGTTGACGGTCCCGTCCCCGCCGTAGGCGACGACGGCGTCCGCCTCGGCGTCGAGGGCCTGCTCGGCCAGCTCCTCGGCATGGTTGCGGTGGGTCGTCTGCGCGATGGTGACGTCGGCGGCACCGGAGAGGGCGGCGAGCAGGACGTCTCGGGTGCGTCGACGCGTCGAGGTGGCGTTCGGGTTCACCACCACCAGCACACGCACGCGGCGGAGCGTAGACCAGAACCCTCGCCGGCACCGACGGCGCGTGCTGCCTACCCTGAACGCGTGCCGACGCCGTCCCCCCAGCACCGACGTGTCGCCGCCGTGCTGCTGGTCGAGACGGCCGCCGCCGTCGGGGTCGGAGTCTGGCAGCTGGCGGGCGTGTCGTCCGGGGCGGCGGCGCGGCCGGAGGTCGCCTGGGGCTCCTCGGCCTACTTCGTCCTCGTCGGTGCGGCCCTGGCGGCACTCTCCTGGGCGACGTGGCGCGGGTCGCGGTGGGTGTACGGACCGGCGGCGTTCGTGCAGGTCATCGCGCTGCCGCTGGCCGCGACGATGGCGGCGGAAGGACTGTGGGTCGGAACCGTGCTGCTGGGAGGGACCGCTGCGACGGGGCTGTGGCTCCTGCTCGGTGAGCAGGGCCGAGCCGCCTTCGACCGGTCCCGTCTCGACCAGGGCTGACCGGCAGGCGCGTCGTCACGGGGTGGCGGCTGCCTCGGCGAGCTGCTCGCGCAGCTGGGTGAGGGTGCGGGCCAGCAGCCGCGACACGTGCATCTGGGAGACGCCGACGACGTCGGCGATCTGGCTCTGCGAGCACTCGTCGAAGAAGCGCAGCATGAGGATCGTCCGCTCCCGCTCGGGCAGGGCCTCGATCAGGGGGCGCAGCGCCTGACGCTCCTCGATGCGCTCCAGGGCCTCGTCCGTCGAGCCCACGGTCTCGGTCAGCGGCCGCCCCTCGAAGGCAGGCGACTCGAGCGGGACGGTCGAGTGGGCCTCCACGGCCTCCAGCGCCTCCATGACGCGCTCGCGGGTCACCTCGAGCTCAGCGGCGATCTCGCTCGGCTTGGGTGCACGCCCGAGCCGACCGGTCAGGTGCTCGGTGACCGGCGGTATCTGGGTCGCGAGCTCGCGCAGCCCACGTGGCACGTGCGTGGCCCACGCCGTGTCCCGGAAGTGCCGGCGGATCTCCCCTCGGATGGTGGGCGTCGCGAAGGACGAGAACTCCACCCCACGATCGGGACGGAAGCGGTCGACGGCCTTGAGCAGACCCAGCATCGCGACCTGGTCGATGTCGTCGTCGTGCTGACCTCCGCGGCTGAAACGTCGCGCGAGCCCGTGGGCCAGGCCGGCATGCAGGGCCACCAGGTCCCCACGGATCTTCTGCCGTCGAGGGTCGTCCGCCTCCAGGCTGACCAGCTCGGCGAACAAGGCGCGACTGGTCGCGAGCGCTGCCTCGCGCCCGTCCTCGCTGAACCCCCCGGTCACGAGCGGCCGGCCTCCGCCTCCTCCGCCGCTCGTGCGACGTCGACGTCCCCGGTGACCCGGAGCCGGATGGACAGCACACCACCGGTCACGTCGACCGCCGCGTCGTCGGCCAGTGCCGAGATCACCGTCCACGCGAAGGAGTCCACGCTGGGTGGGCTGGTGCGTCGGGTGGGCGCCGACACCTCTGTGACCAGGCCGTCCGATGTCACCCGCAGCTCGATCGTGAGCTCGCCGGTGCCGGTGGCGTCGGGGAGCACCAGGGAGCACGCCTCCGACACGGCCAGCCGGAGGTCTTCCACGTGGTCCAGGTCGAGGTCGAGACGGCCAGCCAGCCCCGCCGCCACCGTCCGCAGCAGCCCGACGTAGGCGGTGTCGGCCGGCACGCTCACCCGGACGGTGTCACCGGCACGGATCCCGCTCATGCGCGCCCCACGTCGGCGCCGTCCCGAGCATCCGCGGTCGAGGCCAGCGCCTCCAGCGCCGCCCCGTCGAGTCTGTTGACCGTCCACTCGTCCATCGACGCTGCCCCCAAGCCCTCGTAGAAGCGGGTGGCGGGCAGGTTCCAGTCCAGCACCCACCACTCGAGCCGACCGTACCGCCGACGGCGGCACTCGGCCGCCAACGCCGCCATCAGGGCTCGACCGTGCCCAGTGCCGCGGTGGCTGTCGCGGACGTAGAGGTCTTCGACCCAGATGCCGTGGCGGCCCGTCCACGTGGAGAAGGTCACGTACCACAGCGCGAAGCCGACCACCCCGACGGCACCGTCGTCGGCGACGTGGCAGAACACCCGCGGGTCGTCGCTGAACAGCGCCCGGGAGAGGTCGGTGGCGGTGGCGGCGACCTGGTCGGCGGAACGCTCGTAGTCGGCCAGCTCGGTGACCAGGGCGTGGATGTCGGCGACGTCGTCAGGACGCGCCGGACGAACCGTCACGCCTTCTTCGTTGCCCAGAAGATGTCGGCGATCTCGTCGATCTTGGCGAGCAGGTCGTCGGCCACGGCGGTGTCTGTCGACCCCTTCGTCCCGGCGGCTCCGGCCAGCTTGGTGGCCTCGTTGAACAGCTCGTGGAGCTGCGGGTACGCCTCGAAGTGCGGGGGCTTGAAGTAGTCGGTCCACAGCACCCACAGGTGCTCCTTGACGAGGTGAGACCGCTCCTCCTTGATCTCGATGGCCCGAGCCCGGAACACAGGGTCGTCGGAGGCGTGGTACTTCTCCATGCACGCCTTGACCGACTGTGCCTCGATGCGCGCCTGCGCCGGGTCGTACACGCCGCACGGCAGGTCGCAGTGGGCGTGCACGTCGAGGACGGGGACAATTCCGACGGTGGTGAGACGGCTACGACGCATGTGGCGACCCTATCGCGGTCGCCGCACCCGCGCCCGGCGTGACCAGATCCCGTCGGCCCCTCGCTGGTCGCTCGCCCGGGTGCACGGCCGGTCGATGCTCCCGACCCTGGACGACGGCGACCTGCTGCTCGTCGACCGCGGCGCGCCCGTGGGCGTCGACGCGCTCGTCGTCGTGCGCCTTCCCGGCATCCCGCTGGCCGTCAAGCGGGTGCGCCACTGGCACGCCGACCCGCAGCGACCGGGGTGGTGGGTGGAGCGGGACAACCCCCGTGAGGGCACCGACTCCTGGACGGTGGGGTCGGTGGACCCTGCCGACGTGGTCGCGGTGGTGCTCGGTCGCCTGTGGCCGCGGCCCCGTGTCCTGCACACCGGCCGGTTCACGTCGCGGTGACCCACGGCGGCGGCTGTGCGACCATGGTGGGCTGACGCAGAGGAGCCCGATGACAGCCGAGAGCCTCGCCGACACCCATCTGCTGCACCCGTCGGCGCTGACCGATCACGACCCGGTGTTCACCCTGCATGAGCAGGGCAAGATGGAGGTACGAGCCACCGTCCCGCTCGCTGACCGGGACGACCTGGCCGCTGCCTACACCCCCGGTGTCGCGCGTGTCTGCGAGGCGATAGCCGACGACCCCGACCTGCTCTACGACTACACCTGGGTCGGTGGCTGCGTCGCGGTCATCACCGACGGCACGTCGGTGCTCGGGCTCGGCGACATCGGCCCCGCGGCGGCCATGCCGGTCATGGAGGGCAAGTCGATCCTGCTCAAGGAGTTCGGCGGGGTGGACTCGGTGCCGTTGTGCCTGACCACGTCCGGCGTGGACGACTTCGTCGAGACCGTGGCGCGCCTCGGCTCCTCCTTCGGCGGGATCAACCTGGAGGACATCGCCGCCCCGCACTGCTTCGAGATCGAGCGGCGCCTCCAGGAGCGCCTGGACATCCCGGTGTTCCACGACGACCAGCACGGCACGGCCATCGTCGCGCTGGCAGCGCTGGTGAACGCGCTGGCGGTCACTCGGCGGCAGGTGCTGGACACCACCGTGGTCATCTCCGGGGCCGGTGCCGCGGGCGTCGCGATCGCCAAGATCTTGTACGAGGCCGGGATCGGTGAGATCCGCGTTGTCGACCGTCAGGGCCTGATCAGCCGGGACCGTCCCCACCTCCCGCCGCACAAGGCCGAGCTGGCGGCGCTGACGAACCGCGCCGGGCTCACCGGGGACCTGACCACGGCGTTGAAGGGCGCCGACGCCTTCATCGGCGTGTCCGGGGGCACCGTCCCCGAGCGTGCGCTGGCCGGCATGGCCGACGACGCGATCATCTTCGCGCTTGCCAACCCCGATCCCGAGGTGCACCCCGACGTCGCTCGTCGGCACGCCGCGATCGTGGCGACGGGACGCAGCGACTTCCCGAACCAGATCAACAACGTCCTGGCGTTCCCCGGTGTCTTCAGGGGTGCCTTGGCCGTGCGTGCCGAACGCATCACCGAAGGCATGAAGGTCGCGGCGGCCAACGCGCTGGCGAACCTGGTGACGGACCGGCTGGCGCCCGACTTCGTGATCCCGTCCGCGCTGGACCGGCGGGTCGCCCCGTCGGTCGCCGCCGCGGTTGCGACCTGTGCGCGCCGCGACGGGGTCGCCCGGCGTTAGCGTCGGCAGCGAGCCGACGTCACCCGCTGCTGAGCAGCTCGATCTCGTCGGGCGCGAGCGCGCCCTCCTCGACGCCCCACGTCTCGAGGATGTCGACGTAGTCACCGCTCTCGACAAGCGTCTGCAGGCCGTCGAGAAGCGCCTGACCGAGCTGCTCGTCGGCCACGGCCCAGCCATACGGGGCGGTGTCGTAGGGCTGGCCGACGGTCGCCAGCAGGCCGGTGTTGACGGTGCTCGCGGCGTTGGGCGTGCCCCCGGACTGTTGGACCGCCCACGCCGCCGCCGGTGCATCCGCGACGAACGCGTTCGCCACGCCCGACAGTACCGCTGCGGTCACCTCGTCCTGGCCCTCGAACTCACGGATGTCGATCGGATCGTCCCCGGCGGACTCGCACGCGGCAGAACGTCCTGCCACGTCCTCGGCCTGCACCGTGCCCGACTGCACCGCCACCCGTGCTCCGCAGGCGTTGTTCGGGGTGACGCCCGCCGCGTTGGGCTCCCGGACGGCCCACTGGGTGCCGGTGGAGAAGAACGTCACGAACGTCGTGTCAGCGCGCCGCTCGTCGGTCACGGTGATCGCGGCGGCCCCGACGTCGACCGCGCCGCTGGAGACGTCCTCGAGCACCTGCTCGAACGCCACGTCGCTCCACTCGACGTCCAGGCCTAGCTCATCGGCGACCGCTTCGAGAAGCTCGACCTCGAAGCCGGTGACCTCACCGCGCTGCACGTCACGGAACTCCACCGGCGCGCGGAACTCTGCCGGCGGGAACGTTGGGTTCGTGGCCGCCACAAGGGCGCCGACCTCGGCGATGTCGTCCGGCACCGAGTCCGCGACCGGGGTCTCCTCAGCGGTCGAGCACCCGGCCAGCACCACCGACGTGGCAACCGGCACCGTCCACAACCATGCACCCCGCCTCCGCATACCCTGATCTTCTACCCAAGTGGCGCGCCGGGTCAGCAGAACTCGCCAATCGGAGGGTGATCACATCCGTCACGGTGTCTAGGTTGGAGCCATGTTCGCCGTGTACGCCGCCGCACAGAGCAAGGACGACCCGTTGTCGGGTCTCGTCGTAGGGGAGCAGCCGGAGCCCGAGCCGACGCCCGGCTGGGTGCGTGTGCGCGTGCGTGCCGCCAGCCTCAACCACCACGACCTGTGGTCGCTGCGTGGCGTCGGCCTGCCCGCGGACCGGCTCCCGATGATCCTGGGCTGCGACGCGGCCGGAGAGCTCGAGGACGGCACCCCGGTGGTGGTGCACTCGGTGATCTCTGACCCCGACTGGCGAGGGGACGAGACGAACGACCCGCGACGGTCGCTGCTGTCGGAACGGTACCCGGGCACGTTCGCCGACGTTGTGTCGGTGCCGTCGCGCAACGTCGTCCCCCTGCCGGACGGGATGACCATGACCGACGCCGCGTGCCTGCCGACGGCCTGGCTCACCGCCTACCGCATGCTGTTCTCCCAGGCGGACCTCTCGCCCGGTGCCACGGTCCTGGTCCAGGGCGCCGGGGGAGGAGTGTCCACCGCTCTGATCGTCCTGGGGTCGCAGGCGGGCTACCGCATGTGGGTGACGAGCCGGGACGAGGCCAAGCGAGCCGCGGCACTCTCGCTGGGTGCGGATGCGGTCTTCGAGTCGGGCCAGCGGCTCCCCGAGCGTGTCGACGGTGTGATGGAGACGGTCGGTCGAGCCACGTGGAGGCACTCCCTGCGCTCGGTCAAGCCGGCGGGCGTGGTCGTCGTCTCCGGGGCGACCTCGGGCTACGTCGCCGAGACCGAGCTCAGCCGGGTCTTCTTCCTCCAGCTGCGCATCGTGGGGTCGACGATGGGCACCCGCGACGAGCTGCAGCACCTGCTGCGATTCTGCACCGTCCGCGGCATCCGCCCTGTGGTGGACCGCAGCACGCCGATGGAGCAGGCCCCGGACGCCTTCGCAGCGCTCATCGCCGGTGACGTCGTCGGCAAGGTGGTGCTCACCCGCTGACGGCACCCGGCCGCCCCAGGCAGGCGCGGCCCGCTACTCGTCGAACGACTCGCCGGTGACGTCGTCGGCGTCGTCCTCCACACGGGCGAGATGGCTCGCGAACCGCTCGATCGCCACCTCGTGCTCCGGGTGGAGGTCGATGAACTCGCGCATGCGGTCGACCAGCCACGCGATCGACACCTCGTCGTCCGCGCGCGCGTCCTCGAGCTCGTCGAGCCCACGGTCGGTGAAGTACACGTCTCAGTCCCCGGTACGCAGGGCTTCGCCGATCAGCAGCTTCTGCTCCTCGACGTGGACGGCGTGCGAGCCGACCGACGGAGTGGCTCCCTCCGGTCGGGAGATGCGGGTCAGCGGCAGCCCGGCCCTCGCACGCTGCAGGTGCGTCGGCAGGTGCAGCGCCATCGTCGGCCACGGGCCCTGGTTGGCAGGCTCGTCCTGGACCCAACGGACCTCTCGGAGGTTCGGGTAGCGGGCGACCTCGGCCAAGATCTCGGCCACCGGGGTGGGGTACAGCTGCTCGACCCTCGCCGTAGCGAGGTGGGCCGCATGGGCGTCGTCGAGTCTCTCGGCGGCTCCCACGATGTCCCAGTACACCTTGCCGGAGCACAGCAGCAGCGTGGTGACGGCGTCCGGGTCCGCCGGCGTGCCGGGGATGACGGGCTGGAAGGTCCCCTGGGTGAACTCGTCCGGCTGCGACGTCGCGCGCTTGTTGCGCAGCATCGACTTCGGCGTGAACACGATGAGAGGACGGTGCAGGGGGTCCAGCGCCTGGCGGCGGAGCAGGTGGAAGTAGTTCGCCGGCGTCGACGGCTGCGCGGCCGTGAAGGCGTTGTTGGCGGCGAGCGTCAGGAACCGCTCGATACGGGCAGACGAGTGGTCCGGGCCCTGGCCCTCGTACCCGTGCGGCAGCAGAAGGGTGACCCCCGACTGCTGGCCCCACTTCGACTCCCCGGCGACGATGAACTCGTCCACGATGGTCTGGGCACCGTTGAGGAAGTCGCCGAACTGGGCCTCCCACAGCACGAGAGCGTCGGGTCGGGCGACCGAGTAGCCGTACTCGAAGCCGAGCGCGGCGTACTCCGACAGCAGGCTGTCGTACACGTAGAAGTGGGCCTGGTCGTCGGCGAGCTGACGCAGCGGCGTCCACTCCTCGCCGGTGAACCGGTCGATGATCACCGCGAATCGTTGGGCGAACGTGCCGCGCCGGCTGTCCTGACCGGCCAGCCGCACCGGGCGTCCTTCCACCAGCAGCGAGCCGAACGCGATGATCTCGGCGGTGCCCCAGTCGATGCTGCCGCCGGTGATGGCCGCCGAACGCCGCTCCAGCTGGGGGAGCAGCTTGGGATGCACCGTGAAGCCGTCGGGGACGTCCACGTACGCCTTCGAGATGCGGGCGAGCACGTCTGCGGTCGTGGCCGTGGTGACGCCACCGTGCGGCTTGCGGGGCTTGCGCGGGTAGGACGGCACCGTGGAGTAGGCCGACTCGTCTCCCTCGGACGCCGTCGTGTCCCGGGTCTCCTCGAACACGCGCTCCAGCTGGGCCTGGTAGTCGCGCAGCGCCTCCTCCGCCTCGGTGATGGTGATGTCGCCGCGGCCGATCAGGGCCTCGGTGTACAGCTTGCGCACCGACCGCTTCTGCTCGATCAGGTCGTACATCAGGGGCTGGGTGTAGCTCGGGTCGTCCCCCTCGTTGTGGCCCCGACGCCGGTAGCAGATCATGTCGATCACGACGTCCTTCTTGAACGCCTGACGGAACTCGAAGGCGAGCCGAGCCACGCGCACGCACGCCTCCGGGTCGTCCCCGTTGACATGGAAGATCGGTGCCTGCACCATGCGCGCAACGTCTGTGGAGTAGACGCTGGACCGCGAGTGGTGCGGTGCGGTGGTGAAGCCCACCTGGTTGTTCACGATCACGTGGATCGTGCCGCCGGTGCGGTAGCCCCGCAGCTGGGAGAGGTTGAGCGTCTCGGCGACGACCCCCTGACCTGCGAATGCCGCGTCGCCGTGCAGCAGGAGCGGCAGCACCGGGAACTCCTCGCCACGGTCAAGCACGTCCTGCTTGGCGCGAGCGATGCCTTCCAGCACCGGGTCCACGGCCTCGAGGTGGGACGGGTTCGCCGACAGCGACACCTTGATCGATGCCCCGGACTCGGTGGTCACCTCGCCGTCGGCACCCAGGTGGTACTTGACGTCGCCCGAGCCCTGGACGGTGCGCGGGTCGATGTTGCCCTCGAACTCACGGAAGATCTGGCCGTAGGACTTGCCGACCACGTTGGCCAGCACGTTGAGCCGACCACGGTGCGGCATGCCGACCGTGGCCTCGACCAGCCCCGCCTCGGCCGCCTTCGTGATCACCTCGTCCAGCAGGGGGATCATCGACTCCCCGCCCTCGAGCGAGAACCGCTTCTGCCCGACGTACTTGGTCTGCAGGAACGTCTCGAAGGCCTCCGCCTGGTTGAGCTTGTGCAGGATCCTCAGCTGGTCCTCGCGCGGCATGCGGTCGGCCCGGTTCTCGACCCGTGCCTGCACCCACGCCCGCTGCTCGGGGTCCTGGATGTGCATGTACTCGATGCCGATGGTGCGGCAGTAGGCGTCACGCAGGATGCCCAGGATGTCGCGCAGCTTGAGGAACGGCCGGTCACCGCCGAAGGAGCCGGTGGCGAACTCCCGGTCGAGGTCCCACAACGTCAGACCATGCGAGGTCACGTCGAGGTCGGGGTGGCTGCGCTGGCTGTACTCGAGCGGGTCGGTGTCGGCCATGAGGTGGCCGCGCACCCGGTAGGCGTGGATGAGCTCGAGCACGCGGGCCTGGCGGGCGATGTCGTCGTCGTGGCTGACGGAGATGTCGGGAACCCACCGCACCGGCTCGTACGGGATCCGCAGCGACGTGAACACGTCGTCGAAGAACCCGTCCTCGCCGAGCAGGAGGTGGTGGATCTGACGAAGGAAGTCACCGGACTGGGCGCCCTGGATGACCCGGTGGTCGTACGTGCTGGTGAGGGTCATGACCTTGGACACGGCCAGGCGGGCCATGGTGTCGATGGACGCACCCTGGTACTCGGCCGGGTACTCCATCGCGCCCACACCGATGATGGCGCCCTGCCCGGGCATGAGCCGCGGGACGGAGTGCACGGTGCCGATGGTGCCGGGGTTCGTGAGGCTGATCGTGGTGCCGACGAAGTCGTCCGCGGTGAGCTTGCCTGCCCTGGCGCGGCGCACCACGTCCTCGTAGGACGCCCAGAACGTGGCGAAGTCCATCCGGTCGGCGCGCTTGATGGCGGGCACGAGCAGCTGCCTCGTGCCGTCCGGCTTCTGCAGGTCGATGGCCAGGCCCAGGTTGACCTGGGGCTGGCGGACGATCGCCGGCTTGCCGTCCAGCTCGGAGTAGGCGACGTTCATGTCCGGCATCCGTGCCAGCGCGCGCACTATGGCGTAGCCGATCAGATGGGTGAAGGACACCTTCCCGCCGCGGGAGCGGCGCAGGTGGTTGTTGATGACGACACGGTTGTCGACGAGCAGCTTCGCCGGGATCGCCCGCACCGACGTCGCGGTCGGGATCGCCAGCGAGGCCTCCATGTTGGCCACCACGCGGGCCGCGGGGCCGCGCAGCCGCTCCGGGGTGGCGGGCTCGGCGACGGGCGACGAGGCGGTTCTGGCCAGCGCGGTCGCCGCCGTCGTGGTCGACACGGGAGGTGGGGGAGGAGGCGGGGTCGGGGTCACCGGTGCCTGCACCGCCGGCGACGGTGGCTCGTCGCGGGGCTTCGGCAGCGGGTGCACCGCTGTCGCGCTCGTCGTAGGTGGCGTCGGGCCGGCGGGGCTCACCGAGCCCTCCGCGGCGGGTCGGTAGTCCTGGAAGAACGTGTTCCACGCCGGGTCGACCGAGGCAGGATCGACCTTCCAGCGTTCGTACATCTCGTCGACCAGCCACTCGTTCGCGCCGAAGTCGCCGGACGGGGCTGGGGCGGAACCGTGCGCTGTCACGCGGCAGCACCTCTCGTCAGGATCGGTACAGCACGGCCCACCTCGTCATCGGTGGCCGTGAGCCCCCCACCTTAGTCGTCGTGCCCGGTTCGTGCGGGTGCGGCGGACCCGAGCGTCCTTCTGCGCGACGAGCGGGCGCCAGACGACGACCAGTGGGCGGGTCCGAGCCGGACGGAGGCTCGGACGGAGCGCGGCGAGCCGGGCGTCGGCGGGCGTCGGCCGGCGGTCATCGCGTCGCCCTCGCCCGCCGGACCCGGGCGAGCGCCTCGTCGTAGAACCGCGCCAGAGCCGTGACGTCGGTGACCGCCGAGGCCGGCAGCGCGGCGCCGAAAGGAGCGTCCCAGAACCCCCGGCGGTCATCGGCGGACACCGTCGCGAGGTCCCATGGCGCGGCGTAGCCGTAGGGCTCCTCGCGCCACCCGTCCCCGGGGGAGACACCGACCGTGACCTCGTCGACGACTACCGACAGGTCGAAGTGCTCGGGCCAGAGCACCGGCGTCGCGGTGGGAGCAACGGCCTGCAGAGCGGTGCGCCCCCGGAGGAACCAGTCGAGGAGCGCTCGTGCGGCGTCGGGGTCGACCACGACCGGGTCCGACGGGCCGACCGGGGCGTGGTCGCGGTAGATGGTCGGGACGGTGAAGGCGAGCCCGGCCGCGACGGCGACGTCGGCGAACGTCCCGCGCAGCGGTACCCGTCGACCGTCGGCGAGCTCGAGATCGCCTGCGCGGACGCGCAGCGACGGCTCGGCGACGGTGCTGAACCCGTCGTCCTCCACCCGCAGCCGGATCGTCCCCGACACCTGGTACTGGGGGCCGGCCAGCAGGCCCTCGGCGATCCCGTGCAGGCTCCGCCGCGTCGTCGTGTGCCGTGTCACGGCTCCACTCTGCCGTGCGAACCGGGGACGTGTGCCCGTCGGCCGTCCTAGGGTCGAACCGGTCGAGACCACAGGAGGACCGATGGCGTCGCTGACCGCAGACCTGGTGCTGGAAGGGGGAGGGGTCAAGGGCATCGCCCTGGCCGGCGCGGTGAGCGTGCTGAAGGAGCACGGGTACGAGTTCCCCCGTGTCGCCGGGACCTCGGCGGGTGCGATCGTCGGTGCCCTGACTGCCGCCGGCATGTCCGCGGACCGGATGTACGAGGTGATGAGGCAGACCGACTACAACTGTTTTCGGGACACGGCCTGGGTCGACCGGGTGCCGGTGCTGGGGAAAGCGCTGTCGATCGCCTTCCAGGAGGGCATCTACGAGGGTCGCTACTTCGAGCGGTTCCTGGCCGAGATGCTGCCTGACGTCGCCGAGACGTTCGCTGGTCTGCGGCTCGACCCCGACCCGGAGAGCACGCTGGACGAGGACCAGCGGTACAAGCTGGTCGTGATGGTGTCCGACGTGTCGTTGCGGCGCCTCGTGCGGCTC
>Ga0316576_10001227_pt1 | contig 13561 bp, 10 predicted proteins | sample S0NA_FD_203075 | JGI IMG/M metagenome (GOLD analysis project Ga0316576, IMG submission 203075) | Rhizosphere microbial communities from salt marsh grasses in Alabama, United States - S0-2_050615r3r5 | ecosystem: Host-associated > Plants > Roots > Rhizosphere | place: USA: Alabama | collected... | reverse complement strand
CTAATTTTCTTGTTAATGTGATCGCCGGCTTGATCGCTTACACACATCAGCCGAAAAAGCCGGCTTTGAATATAGGAAATGAGAACCTGGTTTCCTTACCGCTCTCATATAACTTCGAACTCAGGTTGATTAAGTTTTCAACTTCTAACTTTCGTAAGGTTCGCTGGATAACATCGGTCACTGTCCCCAATCTAGCTGCCAGTTCATTTTGTGTGTACCAGGATGGCCGGAAGAGTGTGTCCCCATCCGCCTCATCAAGAATTAATCGGGATAACCGATTTATCACCGGATGCAGGGACAGATCTTCAACCAGGGAGACGGAATTGCGTAGCCTTTCAGACAGTACGTTAATAATCAGTTGTGCGAATGTTGGATCCTGCTGAATTAGCTGTCTGATTGTGTCTCCTGGAACTTGCCATACTTGCGACGATGTTAAGGCAACCACTGAGGCCGGATTTGGTAATGTTGTAAACGACCCTACTTCATTGAACGTTTGGCCTGAATGAATTAGATGTAGGATTTGTTCTCGACCCGATGTTGAGTACTTTACCGCTTTTAAGGTACCTGTTTGGAGCCAATATAAACCCTGGGAAGATTCTCCTTCCACAAATATGGTTGAACCGGTTTGATAGCGAGTTCGCCTCGCCTGTGCTCCTAACAAAGACAGGCCATCTTCACTAAGCAGTCCAAAGAACGGGCTTTCCCTTAAATTTTCAATAAGTGAGGCTATTGAATCTTTTAGATTTGACATTAGACTGCATTATAAGTTAGGAACGAGGGCTAAACTAAAGTTCTCTCCTTACAAACTTTGGGTTGGAAAACGCTCCAGCCGAGCGATTGATTGCCTGGCAAAATAGACACTTACAACACTGCATTTTCTGTTTGGACATTCGTGTGTAGGAATCGTGACCTTTCGCTTTGCATAGGTCTTACCCAGAATGTAAAGATATTGGGCGCGCATCGACTTGCGGTACTAAGGAGCCAGGCAGTTCAATCTGCCGTTTCACCAAAACCTTCCGATTCTGAAAGCCAATCGGGTTTTTCAATAGCGGATAGGGATTGGTGGCGGAAGTAGGTGTTGTAGAGGTCGGCGTAGTGGCCACCCTGGGCGAGGAGGCTAGCATGCGTGCCTTCTTCGATGATACGGCCGTGATCCATGACGATGATGCGGTCGGCGTGCTTGACGGTGGAGAGGCGGTGGGCGATGACGATGGCCGTGCGCTCGTCCATGATCTCGTCCAGGCTCTCCTGGATTTGGGTTTCGGTGAAGGGATCGACGCTGGCTGTGGCCTCATCGAGAATGAAGATGGCCGGGTCTTTGAGCACGACGCGGGCTAAAGCGACGAGCTGGCGCTGGCCCATGGAAAGATTGCTGCCGCGCTCGCCGACGTCGGTATCGAGGCCGTTGGGCAGCGAGTCCAGCCATTCGCCGCCGCTGACATGGCGGGCGGCTTCTTCAATTTCTTGGGGCGTGGCTCCAGGACGGCCGTAGGCGATGTTTTCACCCAGCGTGCCGGAGAATAGGAAGGGTTCCTGGGGTACAAAGCCGGTTTGCAGGCGATATTGGCTCATGTCCAGGGTGCGGATATCACGGCCGTCGATGGCCAGGAGGCCGTTTTGAAATTCGTAAAAACGCATCACCAGCTTGGCGATGCTGCTCTTGCCGGCGCCAGTGTGTCCGACGAAGGCTACCGTCTCACCTGGTTGGATGGATAGGGAGAAGTCGGGTAGAACGATTTCTTTGTCCGTGTAACTGAAGTCTAGATGATCGAAATCGATGCTGCCGGCCAGCTTCCCCACCGACTCGTCGGCGATCTGCTTGACCTTCGGCTCTAAATCGATCAGGGCAAAGACGCGTTCGGCGGCGGCGAGACCGTCCTGGAACTGGCTCCAGAATGAAGCGACATTCATCATCGGGAACCAGTAAAAACCGACGGCCTGCATAAAGAGGTACCAGTCGCCGATGGTAATGCCGCCGACCGGATTGCGGGTGGCCATGCCGCCAAAGAATAAGAGTACGGCCGTGCCCAGGCCGGAAGCCAGACCCATAATCGGGAAGATCGATGAGAGGGTCAAGCCGCGCTGGATGCCGGTGTCGTAGCCCTGGCGATTGTTTTTATCAAAGGTTTCGTAGATGGCCTGCTCCTGGCGGAAACTCTTGGCGACGACGATGCCGCTGATCGATTCCTGAATTTGGGCATTGATAACGGCCGTGGCCCGTTTCGCATTCTGGGTGACGCGGCGGGCGATGCGGCGGAAAGCCAGAGCGATGATGATGGCAACCGGCGTGAAGCCGATGAGCAGCAGAGTCAGGCGGACGTCGATTGTAAAGAGCCAGATGGTGAGCAGAATGACCAACAAGACCTGGCTGAGTAAATTTAAAGTCAGGTTGACAGTTTCGGCGAAGTCCTGGGTGTCGGACGTGATGCGGCTGACGACCTTGCCCGAGGGATGTTCGTCATAAAAAGAGAGATCGTGGCGAACGGTTGCTGAGAAAACATCTTTGCGCAGCTGCAAGACCACATTCCCGGTCACGCGCGCGGAAAACCATTGGCGGATGAAATTGAAGACCCAGGCGGAGACGCCGAGAATAAGCACACCCAAAGAGAATAGTAGAATGACCTGGGTTGATGGCGTTTCACCTAAAATATCGATCGCTTTGGCGATCAAGATCGGTCCGGCAATCGACGCCGCCGAGTTGAGCGTAATCATCACCGCCACCAGAACCATCTCCTTGGTATAGGGACGGAAATAGGTAAGGATGCGTTTCACTAACTCCCCGTCGCTGTACTGCCGGTCGTAGTCCTCTGTGTCTAAGCCGTCAAGAATAAAGCCCATGCTTTCTCTCAGTCATAGCGGGCGAAAATGCGCTGGTAATCTTCGCTGCGCTCTAATAATTCTTCGTGTGTTCCCTGATCAACCAGCCGGCCTTGTTTAAGCACCAGGATGCGATCCGCCCAGCGGATCTGGCTCAAGCGGTGGGTGATCAAAAAGGTCGTTCGCTGGCTGCTGATGTGGCGCATGGCGCGCTGAATCTGGTCTTCCGTTGCGCTGTCGATGGCGCTTGTGCTGTCATCAAGAATCAGGATGCGCGGATCGGTTAGAAAAGCGCGGGCAATGGCGATGCGCTGGCGCTGGCCGCCGGAGAGCATGACGCCGCGCTCGCCTACTTCTGTATCGTAGCCATCTTTAAAGCTGTTGATGAAATCGTTAGCCTGGGCTTCGCGCGCGGCCTGTACAATCATCTCCCGCGAGGCGCCCGGCTGGCCGAAGGCGATGTTTCCGGCAAGTGTTTCTGAAAAGAGAAACACATCTTGCTCGATGGTCGATATTTGTGAGCGCAGGGATTCCAGATTCCAATCGCGGACATTCACCCCATCGATCAGCACCTGTCCTTCATTGGCATCAAATATGCGGTTGATCAGGCGGGTCAGGGATGTTTTACCCGAACCCGTTTCGCCGACGATGGCGATGGTCTCGCCTGGATTGGCGCTGAAGCTGATATTGTGCAGGACAGGCTGCCCATCATAAGCGAAACTCACGTCTTCAAAAACAACCTGGCCCTTGATGGAACCGGAAACCCCGGCGGGGTTTTCATCCAAATCACTGCTGGCGTTGATGATTTCCAGAATGCGCCTGGCGCTGGCGATGCCTAACTGCACCAGGTTAAAGGAAAAGATGGAGATGAAGGTTGGGAAGCGCAAAGTGCCCATCAGGCCCATGTAGGCGACCACTGTGCCGGCGCTAATTTCCCCCTCCTGCCAGAGAAGCGCTCCCAGTAGGAACGCGCCTGCCCAGGCAACACTGAAGACAAGCATGGGCAAATAGCGGGCTTGAATCTCACCCTGACGGACGAAGTAATCCTTGAATTTGGTGGCGTCGCTGACGAATTTCTCTTCTTCGTAGGCTTCTTGCGCGTTGCTTTTTACGACCTCGATCCCGGAGATGGTCTCGGCCAGGCCGGCGTTCATGATCCCGAATTGTTCGCGCATAGCTGTGCTGACCGGGTTGAGCTGGCGCGCATAGTCCCAGACGGTAATGACGAAGAAGATCAGGAAGAGGAAGGGCACCAGGAGCAGCCGGTAGTCTAACAGGGCAATCATGATCAAGGGGATAATGATGCCCATCAGGGAATCGACGATCAACATTAATCCGGGGCTGAACATGAAGTTCAGCTGGCGTACATCATTGGTTGCACGGGCCATGATGTCGCCGATCCGTTGACGGCCGTGGAAACTCTGGCTCTTACCCAGCAAGTCCACGTACAGTTCATTACGGGCGTCGCGTTCTACCCGTTGGGCAATAAATTCTGTGGCCCAGTTGCGGACGAGGCCGGTTAAGCCTTGCGAGGCGGCGGCGACGAAGACCCCGAAAGCGATTAGCAGCAGTGAATTTACTTCCCATGAGCTGGTTTCGATTAGATCAAAGGCGCGGCCGGTAAGAAGCTGTATGGAACTGTAAGCGACGTTATTGAGAATGGCTGCACCGAGAATTGTGAGCGGTAAAAGGGGGTAGCGCATCACGTGCGAAATAATCCAGCGCGCCGGGCTTTCCTGATTGTAGTCATATTCAGTTTCCAGCCTGAATTCTCGTTTGCTCAAGTCGTCACCCATGATCTAACAAAGAGTAGAATTATACTCTATTCGGTGAGTTGGATCGTATTTCTTCTTTGCCGCTGCGCACTACCCTCAAGTACAATCAAGTTCTGAAAGGTAGCGAAATCTATTAGAACGAAAAACGGGGGTACTTATGCTGTCACATCCATCAACACAACGAATCGCCGTGATTGATCTCGGCTCCAATACGGCGCGAATGGTCGTGATCAGTACCGTACCCGGCTACGCCTACAATTTGAGCGATGAAATTCGTGAAGTGGTTCGCCTGCGAGAAGGAATGAGCCCAAGAGGCTTAAGCGCAGAAGCGACGGAACGGGCCTTTTTCACCCTGCGCCTGTTCAAGGATTATTGTGACAGCGCCGGCGTTGATGAAATTATCGCCACGGCTACGAGCGCCGTTAGAGATGCCTACAATGGCGCTCTTTTTGTCGAGCAGGTTCAAGAGGAAATCGGGTTGTTGCTGCAAGTGCTTGATGGCGAGCAAGAAGCGTATTATGGAACATTAGGGGCATTGAATGAGGTGCTCGTTTCAAATGGTTTTGTGGTGGATATCGGCGGCGGCAGCGCACAGATATCTGAAGTAGAAGACCGCCGATATCAACGTGGCTCTTCTGTTCCCCTGGGGGCGCTGGCGCTCACGGAGAAGTTTGTCGGAAGTGATCCGATCAAGAAGTCCGATTATTCGGCCGTGCAGCAGGAGATCGATCGCCGGCTGGACAGCATTGATTGGTTGAAAGAAGCTGCTGTTGAGGGCAAAGAGCTTGTAGGCCTTGGCGGCACCATCCGTAATCTAGCTCGTATGCAGGCGATGCGCGAAGATTATCCTCTGAACACACTGCATGGTTATGTTTTGACGCGATCGGCCCTCGCGGAGAGCATCGATCTGCTGGTGACGCAACCCCTGGCGGATCGGAAATCCCTGCCCGGCCTGAACAGCGACCGCGCTGATATTATCTTGCCTGGAGCTATGGCCATGGCCACGATTATGGACCAACTTCAGAAAGATAGCCTTACTATATCGATCAATGGGCTGCGTGAAGGGCTGTTTTTCGAGCGTTTTTGGGATCATCTGTCCTACCCAGTAGCCGGGGATGTGCGCCGTTTCAGCGTGCTCAATATGGCCCGTGTTTACAATTATGAGAAAAAACACGCCAATCATGTCAGGTTTTTGGCGGACAGGCTCTTCGAGCAGCTGCTACCCCTACATGGCTATGACCTCGATGATCTGAGTTTGTTGGATGCCGCAGCGATACTGCACGATCTGGGATCGATCATCGACTATTATGATCATCATAAACATTCGCAAATGCTGATTACCAATCGCGGATTGGCCGGCTACCAGCCGCGGGAAACGGCGTTGATCGCACTGCTGGCGCGATACCATCGCAAGGGAAAGCCGGGTTTGGAGCCTTACGACAGCCTCATGGAAGAGAGTGATGAATTGAGGCTTATGCGTTTGGCAGCAATGCTGCGCATGGCGGAGTTTTTAGAGCGCGGGCGTAATGGCAATGTTGACGACGTGACGGTTTCCTGGGATGAGACCACCCTGCGCCTGACGGTCGTCGCCGATGAATATCCAGCCGTTGAGCTTTGGGAGGCGGAAAAGAACGCCTCCAAATTAATTGAAAAAGCATTTGGCAAAGAGCTTGTGCTGGAAAGCACGGCCGCTCCCGCCCCCTGGGTAGCCGCCAGCTTTTAGCCGGGAAAACAGCCGCCCATCCCTTCATAATCCTGACTATTACAGAACCAGAGATGGGCGGGGAATTTAATTGTTCTTGTGAATAGCCAGTAGATCGCCAACGATCGCGTAACCTGTTTCCGCCCGCCCGGCTCCAGGACCGAAGAGGGTGACATCGCCTAAGAGATCGGTCGAATAGGTGATGGCGTTGGTCGCGCCGCTGACGGAGGCCAGCGGGTGGCTCAAGGGCAAGCGCAGCGGTTGGACGCTGGCCCGTACACCCTCATTTGTCTGTTCAACCAGGGCGATGAGTTTCCAACGTTCCCCCGCTGCAGCGGCCTCGATGATATCTTGCGGCGTTAACTTGCTGATACCCGTCCTTTGTACATCGACCATCTTTAAGCCGGCATCCAGCAGGAGATTAGCCAGGATGACGGCTTTTCCGGCGGCGTCGAACCCTTCAACATCGCCGGTAGGATCCGCTTCCGCATAGCCAAGCGCCTGGGCGTCGGCCAGAGCCTCGGTATAGGATGCTCCCGCTTCCATACGGGTCAGGATATAGTTTGTGGTGCCATTGAGGATGCCCTGGATTCGTTGAATACCGGCGCCGGCCAGTAAATCATTGCCCAAGCGGAGGGCCGGGGTACCGCTCATGACCGTGCCTTCAATACCGATTTGCAGCCCTTTTTGATCAGCCAGCGTTTTTAATTCCTGATAATGCAGGGCAACCGGTCCTTTGTTGGAGGTGATGACGTGTTTGCCGCTTTGGAGAGCGGTTCGAATATGGTCTAATGCCGGTTGTCCCGTTTCCAGGTCCGTATAGCTCAGCTCGATAATAACGTCGGCATTGCTGCTGCGTATCGTTTCTAACGCGTTCCAGCCTCGCTGCGGCGCCTGTACTTTGTCCAGATTTCCGTCCGCGCGCACGGCTGTCAATAAGTCCGCCGGGTCTAAACCCTGGGGATTGTAAACGCTACCTTTAAAGAGATCGCTTACAGCGACGATTTGTAGTTGGAGGCCGTATCGTTGGGCAAGTTCACTGCCTCTTTCGACAAGAATTTCAGCAAATCCTTGCCCAACGTTACCAAAGCCAATCAGGGCCAGGCGCATCTTACAACAACTCGTCCATCATTTTCTTCAAAGATTCGGCGGAGGGTCTGATTTTATCGGCCCCGAGATGCGCCAGAGGAGTCTCCGGTAGATCGGCCGCTTCGGCCAACGACTCGCGGACGTTGTTGAAGTAAATCAAACCGGTGATAAGTTCTTGTTTTTGTTCAGCTTGCTGCAAAAGCGTCAGAGCAGCCGCTTTATCTGTTGGGTCGTAATCCTCTTCCAGTTTACGCAGCCGGATGTGGGAACCATCAGGCATTTCAATTTCGCGCGTATCGCCAGGCTCATGATCATTGAGCTCTATTTCTTCTGCCGGCGGTACCCAGCCGAAGTCATGTATTTGGACCTCGTGTTCGCGGCCATAGCTGTAGCTTTTTGTTGAGGTATCGATGTTGTTAAAGGCGACGCAGGGGCTGATGATGTCGATTACGGCCGTGCCGCGGTGGCTCATGGCCGCCTTCAGTAATTCTCGAACCTGCTTGGCATCGCCGGAGAAGGAGCGGGCGACGAAACCGGCGCCGGCGGCGATCGCTTCCAAACAAATGTCGATAGGCGGCAGTTCGTTGCGCCCGGCGTATTTCAGTACCTGGCCTTCATCGGCCGTCGCCGAAAATTGACCTTTTGTCAGGCCATAAACGCCATTATTTTCGACAATATAAACCATACGCACATTGCGACGCAGCAGGTGTTTGAATTGACCGAAGCCAATGCTGGCCGTGTCGCCGTCACCGCTAACGCCGATAGCCCGTAAATTGTGGTTGGCCATCAATGCGCCGGTGCCGATGGAAGGCATACGGCCGTGGAGGGAATTAAATCCGTGGGACATGCCCAGGAAATAGGCCGGCGACTTGCTCGAACAGCCAATGCCGCTCAGCTTAACTATTTCATGCGGGCGGATATTCAATTCGTAAGCGACCTGAATGATCTGGCTGGCGATCGAATTGTGCCCGCAGCCATTGCATAATGTAGATGGCTGGCCCTTGTAATCATTTTTGGACAGGCCGACTAGATTAACTTGCGGTTGTCTCGTTCTCGTTCCCATCTTATTTTTGCTCCTCAATCAAAATCGTCTCGACGACCCGGCGCGCCGTCAGCGGCATACCGTCCAGATGAGCGATTGATTTTAGCTTGGTTGCCTGTTCTGGTAGTTCGGTCAGTAAAATGCCATGCATCTGGCCGTCTCTATTCAATTCCACGACGTAAATTCGGTCGTGGTTCTCCACAAAAGATGCCACCGCTTCAGTGATGGGCAGGGCACGCAGGCGTAAAAAGCTGGTGGATACCCCGCTTTTAGCAAGGCGGTCACGCGCCTCCTGTACGGCATATTCCGTCGTGCCAAAAGCAATGATGCCTATTTCGGCGTTTTCATCTTCATCAATGATTGGTTTGGGAACCATGGTGCGCGCTGTTTCAAATTTGCGCAGGATGCGGTTCATGTTTTCAACCCAATCTTCCGGTTTTTCACTGTAGACCGCGCGATCGTTGTGCCCGGTGCCGCGCGTAAAGAAGGCGGCCTGCGGATGGTCCGTACCCGGCAGCGTGCGGTAGGCAATCCCGTCGCCATCGATATCCCTGTAGCGGGCGAAGCCCTTTTCGGCGACTTCTTCGGCCGTCAGAACCTTGCCGCGTTTTATGGGTTCCTCAGGATATTCAAATGGTTCAGACATCCAGTTGTTCATCCCCAGGTCGAGATCGCTGAGGACAAATACCGGCGTTTGCAGCTGTTCGGCGAGGTTAAATGAAATAGTGCCAAATTCGAAACACTCTTTGACTGAAGCGGGCAGCAGAACTACATTTTTTGTATCGCCGTGCCCGAGCGTATAGACAAAATCAATATCGCCCTGTCCGGTGCGCGTCGGCAAACCGGTGCTGGGTCCAACACGCTGAACATCCCAAATAACAGCGGGGATCTCCGCGAAGTATCCCAAGCCGGAAAATTCGGACATCAAGGAGATGCCTGGTCCGGAGGTTGCGGTCATGGCCCGCGCTCCGGCCCATCCAGCACCAAGGAGCATGCCGATTGCCGCAAGTTCATCTTCCGCCTGGATTACGGCGTAGGTTTTGCGACCGGTCTGCGTGTCGATTCGGAGACGTGGTAGATAGGTGTTTAAGGAATCGACGACGCTGGTGGAGGGGGTGATGGGATACCAGGCGACGATGGTTACACCGCCGTAGACAGCGCCCAGGGCGGCGGCCTCATTGCCGGTCATCATGATCAGGCCATCAGTTTTGTCCATGGGTTCGACACGGTATGGATCCGTTTTCGTGAGGTTTTCGGCCGTCCAATCATACGCTGCTTTGACAACGGCCATGTTGGAATCTACCAATTTGCGCCGGCTCTTAAAATGAAAATCGAGCGCTTCATCGATAGCTTCGAGGGTGATACCCAAGATCTGTGCCAATGCCCCCACATAAACCATATTGGCAATATAGTCTTTTAGTTTGCCCTTCATGCCTGTATCGACCACAAATCGATTTACCGGAACAGGGTAGTAGGTGATGTCATCGCGCTTCGGAATGGAGCGCCAATCATCGTTGTACAGGCAGATGCCACCAGGCGGTAGGCTGTCAATGTCGTCCTTAACGGTGGCTAAATTGAAGGCAACCAGAATCTCGGAGTTTTCTTTGCGGGCGATATATCCCTCGTGACTGACTCGAATATGGTACCAGGTCGGAAGGCCCTGGATATTGGATGGGAAAATATTCTTGCCATTCACCGGAATTCCCATCTTAAAGAGAGCCCTTAAAAGGGCTAGGTTTGCCGTCTGGCTGCCGGTGCCGTTCACTGTGGCGGCGACGATCGAAAAATCGTTGATGACCGGCGGGCGTTCGTCGACGGCTTCTATTGTTGGCGCCGCTGTACTTTTACCCATTATCTGATTTCTCCTTGGTTACTTACTAGGGTTTGGGAACCGTCGGCTGAAACTTCTTCAGTAGTCGCCGGCAAAGATCGCAGCAGCGAAAAATGCTCGACAAGCAGTCGCCGGCTCTGTTCAAAATCTTTATTACACAACGCCTCCACGATATGTTCGTGGTAAGTCCAAACTTTGACCCAATAGGCGTAACTGGCAAAGCGGGTGAGTTCACTGGCTTCATACGCATCCCAATAGGCAGCCAGGATTCCTTGAACAAAAGGGTTTTCTAGACGACTAAAAATGATCAGATGGAGTTGGCGATGCTCGCTGTTGGGGATGTGGATCGGTTCGCCGCGTAATTTAGCCCACGCTTGATCGACCAGCTTTTTTAGCTTAAACTCGTCCTCGGTGGTTAATAAAGCAACTGCTTGATCCCAAAAACCTACTTCAACAACTTGTCGAAGTTGGTTGTATTGTTCGAATGTCGCCTCGCCCGTGGCCAGACTGAAAAGGAGCCCACCACTAATGGTATTAGAGAAGTCAAATGGCTCGCGCTGGATACCTAGACGAGGCCGTGCTGATACAAGACCAAGGCTTCTGGCGACTTCAAACTGCTCGCGTAGTTTGCCGTTGCTGATACCTAGTTCTTCGCTGATCTCACTCAGCGCCGGGAGGCGATCACCCGGAACGGCCTCCGTTTCGACCAGATACTTGAGAAAGGGGGAGTCGAGTCTACCTAACTGCATTCTGCATAATCATCCAATAAATCAAATAAATTTGATTATTGATCAGATTGTACCATATTCAGACCTGGGTCCAAAGAATTTTTGGATGATTTCAACTTGTTATTAAAGTAACCCAAGTCGCTAACTTATTATTAGATTGGTCCAATTTCAACCACTATAAGATTACGGATAAAGATTATTAAAAATTGGACCAATCTCGATTGAAGAAGTGACAAGGTGACAACGCGCGTTAAGCAACAAAAAACCTCCCATCGATTAACCGAATAGGAGGTTCCTGTTGAAGTCTTTGTTTGAGGAAACGGCCGTGGCCGAAAAAGTTTGATTAGGCGATGATGCCCAATTGTTTACCCCCCTCAATGATTACATCGGCGCAGTAATCGATATCCTCGATGGTATGCGCCGCGGAGATGCAGGTCCGCAGGCGGGCCAACCCCTCCGGGACCACCGGTGCGGGGATCGCCTGTACGAAAATGCCGTTATCCTGACAATATTTTGCCAGCGCGGCGGCATCGGCCGTAGCGCCACAGACAACGGGGACGATTGCGGTTTCCGTGAACAGGAGATTGTAGCCTACGGCCTTCAGCTTATTCGCGAATCGTTTATAGTTGGTTTGGATTTTTTCCACGCGCCAGGGCTCTTCTTCAATAACATCAAAGGCGGCTTTTGCTGCGCCGGCCGATCCCGGAGGAATGGCGGCAGAGTAGATAAATGCGCGTGCCTCGTGTTTCAAGAAGCTAATAAGTTCCGCGTTTCCGGCGATGTAACCACCCGCGCTGGGAATTGTCTTGCTCAAGGTTCCCATTTTAATGTCGATGGTATCGGGCGGTAGATTAAAATGTTCTTCAATGCCGTGGCCGGTTTTGCCGATGACGCCGACAGAATGTGCTTCGTCGATCATCAGGTAAGCACCGTATTGCTTACAAAGACGGGCCATTTCCGGCAGGTTGATAATATCGCCATCCATGCTGAAGACAGAATCGGCTATGACCAGCTTACGGCCGTCCGGATTCGCTTCTCGCAGACGGCGTTCCAAATGATCCATGTTGTTATGTTGGAAGCGGACGAATTTGGCCATAGACAGTAAACAGCCATCGACAATGCTGGCGTGATTTAACTTGTCACAGATTACCGTGTCCCCTTTGCGCAATAGGGTGGAGATTGTCGCTAGGTTGGTGGCATAGCCGCTGGACATTGTGATTGCCGCTTCTGTTTGCTTGAAAGAGGCAATTCGTTCTTCTAATTCATTATGAATTTTCAAAGTTCCGGCGAGCAGCCTTACGCCATAGGTGCCGGTACCATATTTGTCGATTGCGGCGTGGGCCGCGGCATCAATTTTGGGGTGCCCGATCAGGCCTAAGTAAGAATATCCACCAAGCATGATCATCTCACCATGCCCGATTACGTGGACGTGTCCGTTAGGCAGTAATTCATCAGTCGCTTCTAAATAGAAGTACTGCCCAATCGATTTGTATCTCTCAACCGGAAAAACCCTGTCGGGTATTATGGATAAGCGCTCTGTAGTAGTTTTGCCAATCATCCTAGTCTCCTCGAGGCCTTAGTTCTCAGATCCTCGTAAGGGTTAATTACAAATACCGGTATTCTAGCCAGTTTAGGTAGATTTCTCAATCTGCTCGACATTCTGCGAGCATTCCCGCCGCCAATTTATCGCCTAAATTAAGTAAACGCACCTTTTACAACCATTATCATGGAAATACTTAGTTTAATAAAAAAAGCAGAGGCCCCGGAAAAGGGGCCTCAAGAATTATATTTTGGCGGTCTGAGTTGTCTGGTTAAGCCAAAAATCAACTCGGTTCGCCGGCCAGATTTTGCTCGACCAAGCGCAGGAAATAACGATGGAAACGATCATCTCCGGTTAATTCCGGGTGGAAGGCGGTTACCAGCCAGCGACTTTCTTGCGCGGCAACGGCCGTGCCGTCGTCCAGCCTGCTCAAAATCTCCGTTTCCCCCCGTGCATCCACAAGCCGCGGTGCGCGGATAAAGATGGCCGGGAAAGGGCGGGGTTGATTCGCGCCATTTTTAAATACGCTCACATCGAGATCCGTTTCAAAGCTGTCCACTTGACGGCCGAATGCATTGCGCTCAACGACAATATCCATAAAGCCCAGCAGCGGTTGATCCTGGCCTATTTCCTTGGCCATAAAAATCATCCCCGCGCACGTTCCCCAAACGGGTTTTTCAGCGGCAAAGGTGCGCAACGGTTCCATCAGGCCATAAATTTCGGCCAGTTTGCCGATTGTGGTGCTTTCTCCACCGGGGATTATCAGTCCATCCAATCCTTCCAGGTCGGCTGGAAGGCGCACTTCGACTGCATCAACCCCGAGGTCACGAAGAATCTTGATATGTTCGATGAAGGCTCCTTGAAGAGCTAATACGCCAATTTTCATCGGGAATCTCTCACACTTAGATGCGGTTTTACCATCCGCGGGTGGCTAATTGGTCCTCTGGGGCCAGGGTTCCGGCGCTGATGCCAACCATCGGCTCGCCAAGATTTTCACTCACCTTAGCCAGGATTTCAGGATTATTGAAATGCGTGGT